>Ga0172370_10007795_pt1 | contig 13034 bp, 11 predicted proteins | sample LakKiv5m_FD_114538 | JGI IMG/M metagenome (GOLD analysis project Ga0172370, IMG submission 114538) | Freshwater microbial communities from Kabuno Bay, South-Kivu, Congo - kab_022012_11.5m | ecosystem: Environmental > Aquatic > Freshwater > Lake | place: Democratic Republic of the Congo...
TAGAACACCGATCTGGCAAAGAAACTATTACGAACGCATTATTCGGAACGAAAAGGAAATGCAAAACATCTGGAAATATATCGAGGCCAATCCGTTCACGTGGGCGGACGATGACGAAAACCCTTTGAAGGCGCGGTAAATTTGCGCATCAGACAGGATGTTTGTGCTAGAATCTTTTGGAAATCAGGAGGCTAATATGCGGTTCAAAATCCTTTTGTTCCTCAGTATCACTCTGTTCGCCGCCTGCACCGCTCAACCTTCAACCACATCACCTGCAAATGCAACACTCTCATTAACAGAGGCCCCCGCGCCGCTAACCGCGACTGCCGTTCCGCCAACCCCCATCCCAACCCCCACCGAAACAGCCCCTACCGGACTAACGCATAGTGACGTTACTGGGGTCAGCACGCCTCCCAACCTTGGCGTTACTGAGTTCAGCACGAGCAGCCTTGTGGAGGGGCGCGTTGTAAGATTTGACGACAAAACGATCCGTATCGCTACAGAAAAAGAAGAGGTCGATCTGGATATTTCAAAAACAACCGTCATCTGGGATAGCATAATTTGGATTGCTAACATACCGACTAAGACAGGGGATTTCGTCACTGCATGGGGAATATGGAATCCGGATCATTCCTTTGCAGTACGCAAACTATACGTCAACATCGTAAATCTTCAAGGCAGAGTCAGCAATATTGCGCAGGGGAGCAAAGGTGCCAGTTTTGACATTACAGATCAATATCAGAAGACCGAACATGTAATTGTCTCGTCGTTAACCGAAATATACGAAAGTAGCAGCGGGGACAAATCTACCTACCAAGAAAACCCGAAGTTGCCGCAAAATGGAGAATACGTGGAGGTTGTCGGGCAAAAAGTGGGAGATGAATCTGTATTGGCTGTAAATATAACTTTGCCTTAGATTCACTGAAGTGCCGTATAACACTCTATTCCTTTAGGGGGCAAAAAGTTAGCTATAGCTGAACAACAATGGCGGTCATCCTGTAAATTATTGCTAGAACTTATCTCAAAAATGATAAACTGGGCTCAAACCCGAAATTGGGAGCGAACCAATGGATCTCAAAGACAAACAATGGGAAATCATCAAACTACTGCTGCCGAAGCCAGCTAGGCAAGCGCGAAGTTTTAAGAGCTTTTCTTGGCGTTCTTAGCATGCTGCGCGGTTTAAATTACCGTTTTGCATCACGAAGCACTGCTCTCCGACAGCCTGCCAGTAAAATAGTATATAATACAATCAATAGTCTTATGAATAAAGATATTATGCTCGGTATTTTTATCGGTTTTATTCTTGCCGTCATCCTAGCCGGTGCAGGCGGCTTCCTTCTGTATCAAAAAGTGGCGGGGCCAATGTTCGGACTTCCCGGAGCCAATCAGCCGCAGTCGCAAGACAACGGCACACTTTTCGGCTGCCCGGAATTGAAGCTCGTCGGCACGGAAACAGTAAAAAACAGTGTTCCGTTTACGATTCAAAATACCGATTCCAAACCACATAAAATAAGTGTCAGCGGTACGGAATATAGTTTTGCCGCGGGTGAGGAGAAGACCATAACCATCAGTAGCGGTTGGGGTAAGTATCAAGTCCCTTGTGACGGTTACGTCAACGTGGGCCAATTGAATGTGGGGAAGTAAAAAATACTAGCCACCTGACACTTTTAATTTGGAGGCGGTTGAGCAGCCCGAAACCGTAGGTTGAGTGCGTATCGAGACCAAACTTCAGACATTTTGTGCCTAATATTGGTTTCGACACCTGCACTTGCGCCAGGTGCATGTGTACGGCGGGAAAACACCGTTTACTCAACCAACGATGTATCCATGTGACAAACTGTCAGGCAGCTAAAAAAATATCGTTGTTATGAATATGACAACTCAGGCGAATTAAGCGAATACTTTTCTTGAAACTGCCTGATATTTCTTCCTATTGTTTCAAGATGGCCCTCATCACAAATTTATTGACCCCTCCAAACCGATACTTATATTCCTCATCGCCGCGCATGAAATCGAATTCGTAGCGTCCATGCTCGCAGGCCCATTGGATCTGGTGTCCGAGCAGAACCCAGCCGGGGGAAAGTTCCATAAAGTCGCGGTTGACGCCCGAGTTGTAACCCCATAGTTTATTTTTGTAATCGAAATTGACCGCCGCGGCAGCCTTGACTCCGTCCACTTCCAAAAAAGCCATCCACAAATACCCGTTCGCAAACGCGGACTTCAGTGTAGCGGTCATTTGTGCGCGCATGGCATCCGTCAGAAAACCAGCTTTGTTCGGGTCCTGGATCATCAGCTTGAAGAAATCATCAATCTCAGCGTCCAAGGTAGATGCATCCTCAACGATGTAGAAGCGCACATTCCTTTCATCCTCGGCGGCGCGGCGCATTTTGCGTTTGATCTCGTGACGTTGTTTCTTTTCAATGCCAGCCAGGTACGCCTCGAAATCGCCGGTCAAGGCAATGCGCGGGGTGGGACGATAGATTTCTTCGTGATAATTCCAGCCGCGTCGATCAGATTCAGCTTTGAGGGCCGCCAGTGTGGGAGAAGAATCGGGCAGGTTGTACAAATCAAACGGCAGCCCGCCAAAGGGCGTCATTCCGAGCGGGTCGAGGGATCCGCTTGGAGCGAGGAAGCCGATCAAGCCTGAGAGAAAGCGCGGCAAGTCTTCGGCGCGCACGATCAAGTCCAGATAGTCTGAAATCTCGATGCTCCCAACGAACAGAAGCGCGGCGCGTCCATCGTAATCCGCTTTGAAAAGCGGAGCGATGCCAATCAGTCTTCCATTTTCAGAAGCGGAGACCAAAACCAGTTCGGCCTGTTTCCATTCGCCCCCGCCGAGTGTTTGCCACCATTGATTTAAATATTCATGACGTAAAAAGGGCGCATCCGTGATGCCCGCCTCGACCAGGGCATTCCATTCGTGCGCGTTGATTGCAGAGAAATCTTTGTGCAGGGTGAATTCCATGTCTGTCCTATGGTTTTTCTCAAGGTCGCTTGACAAATCTATGATATGTCATTGCGAGGCGATTTTTGCCGAAGCAATCCCTGCTTTAAACGGGTACGGCTCTTAAACCAGAGATTGCTTCGTCGCACAGAACGCTCCTCGCAATGACATTTTCTGACCTTGAGAAAGCCATGATATTTATCCAGTGCGGGATGTTGTCGCCAAGATTTTACCAGTATAATGATGCAGGATATTTTCATTTCTCACCATGCCTCTGGATTTTACTCTCACCCCCATCTATCGTATCAACGGACAAGACCAATTGTCATTGCCTGGCCTGATGGCCGCAGTACCGCCGCGTAAAGCTGCGCGCGGCCGCGATCAGGATCGTTTGGTCGTTTATCTTTTACTGACCGGCAACGCAGTCTTCTCGACCGGTGAGTATGTACAATTCGCCAGCCGCGCAGCAGTAACGTTTTATGAAACACAAGGAACGCTGACTTCTGCGCTGCGCGCCGCGGCTCAGGCCATCAACAAACCGTTGCTCGAACGCAACATGACGACCAGTGGACGCGGCCAATACGCGGTTGGCTCGCTGGCGCTGGCAGCCATCCGCGAGGCGCAGGTGACGTTTTTAGTCAGCGGCCTGCTGCATATTTTCACGCTGGGCGCAAGCGGCGCGGGACATATTTTTGATACGTCTTCGGGCAAGGGTCTTGGCCTCAACGCCACACCCCAGTATCATTTTTCGCAAGCCGTGCTTCAACCCAATGACCGCTTATTGTTGACAGGCAAAGTTCTGCCAGCATGGGAAAACACGCTTAATGACGCCAGCCCGGCTTCGCTCGAAGCCACGCGCCGCCGTCTCCTGACTCTTACAACCGAAGATGTGAACGCCGTCCTGCTTCAAGCGACGAATGGGCCGGGCACGTTGACTGTGTTACGACCGACAAGTGAAGCGCGCGCGGCGGAAACTCAAGCTTCTGCGCCTCCATCCTCCGGCGTGAGCCTGCCGCGCGTGCAAGAAGCTGAATCCACGCGCCAGGCGCACCTCCTCCAACCGTCTGCGTATGGCATTCCGCCTCAGCCAAAAGAAGAGACAACTCTCCCTGAAGAACCCGCCGCGCAAACAAATATTCTGAACGCGCTGCCGCGCGCCAAGCAGGTTGATCCGCCGCTGATCGAAGAGGAGCTGATTGAAGCGGCAACCCAATCGTCCGCGCCGCGCCAACCCTCCGAGCGGACGCGTCAGACGGCAAAGGCCGTCGTAAACGGGATGCAGGTCTGGCGTCAGGGAATGCAGCGGTTGAATGCGGGCATGCAAAAATTCCTGCCGCGCTTATTGCCCGGTTCAGAAGAATCCGCGCCGGTGGCGTTGCATCCAACTGTGATGATCCTGATTGCATCGCTTGTTCCCATGGTCGTGGTAATCATGGCAAGCGTCATGTATTTCCATTATGGGCAAAGTGTTGAATTTGAAGAATATCTTGTACAGGCGAATAATGAGCGCACACAGGCTGTCAGCCTGACCGACCCTGCCGCGCAGCGCGAAGCCTGGCAGAGAGAACTTTTTTACATCAACAAGGCGGATGATAATAATGGGGCGACCGACGAAACGCGCAAGCTCCGACAGGAAGCGCAAAGCAATCTTGACCGCCTGGAAGGCATGTCACGTTTGCAATTCCAGCCGGTGTTGAATAGCGGCGTGGGCACGCAGATTAGCCGTCTGGCCGCCAATGAAAATGACCTATATTTGCTGGATGCACAACGCGGCGGCATCCTGCACATAGCGCTCACGAGCGGCGGCTTTCAGCAGGATACCGCCTTCAGTTGTCAGCCCGGTTCTTTTGGCAGTTACACCGTTGGCCCGCTGGTGGACATTATCGCAATGCCGGCTGTGAATACGATCAACGCTTCCGTCATCGGCGTGGATGCAAACGGTAATTTGTTATATTGTGCGCCAAGTCAGGTGGCGCAGGCCATTCCGCTTCCGCCGCCCGACACAAACTGGGGACGCGTCACAGCCTTTACGCTGGATGGCGGCAATCTTTATGTGCTTGACGCGCGCTCACGCGCCGTGTGGGTATATCAGGGCAAAGACGGCGCATTTGTAGATCGCCCGTATTTCTTCTTTGGCGGACAAATCCCTGCGCTCGAGGATGCCATTGATCTGGCCGTATCTGGAGACGATCTGTATATCCTGCATTCCGATGGACATCTTTCACACTGCTCTTACAGCCGCATCGATACCGTTCCAACACGTTGCGATGACCCGGCTGGCATGGTAAATCCCTTCCCGGCTTATGGAAATGTCAATGTATTTACGGAAGCTCACTTCACCCAAATGATGTTTACGCCCGCACCGGATTCTGCCTTACTTTTGCTGGACACAGATGGACAAAGCGTCTTCCGCTTAACACCGCGTTCTCTGGAATTACAGAATCAACTTCGACCCTTAGCCGGACGCGCCAACCCTTTACCTCCCGGTCCTATCGGCGCGATGACGGTCAGCCCGAATCACGTTTTATATATAGCCGTGCAAGACAAAGTGTACTTCGCCTTAGATTCACCCTAGGCCATTCGAGGAGAAGCGTTATGCCATCTTTTTTAGATTTTCTAAATAATCTGCTTGGACGCAAACCACAACAGCCGAGTCAGCCATCCGGAGTGGGAACATCAATACAGACCAAATTCCCCGATAATCCCAATGAACCGGCCCAGATCACCAATGCCAGGGTCCTGCTTATTGTGTATAACCCTACGATGGATGGCAGCAGGAAGTTATCCGAGTATATGAATTGGTCCCGGCCTGATGATTTGATTACCGGTTTCATCAGGGATATTTTTCAAACCAGCGGCGGTATGGCCCGCTATCAGATCACCCAGCGCGTTGATCTCGACGAATTCCCTGTGCTGGCCGATGGCTTCCGCTACACGCCGCAAGCTTTTGTGAATGTAATCAGCGGCAAGTCGCCCATGCACGATCCGTCCAGCGTGGATTACAATGCCATTCTCAAACAATTCAATATTCCCCAGCGCGTCAACAACAACGAATTCGATGAAGTATGGGTGATGGCATTTCCCTATGGCGGATTTTACGAATCGATCATGGCGGGGGCGGGCGCTTTCTGGTGCAATGCGCCTGCATTGCCAAACAGCGATGCCTGCAAACGCCGCTTTGTCATTATGGGCCTTTCTTATGAACGAGGTGTGGGCGAGATGCTGGAATCTTACGGACATCGCACCGAGAGCATTTTGGGCAAGGTATTCAATTGCCAGGATTCCATTACCTGGGCATACAGGCCCAACCGCGTGCCATCCAGCATCGGCAGCAACTTAAATTTGTTCCAGCGCTTTCTGTGTTTTGACCAGATCGCGCCTGGCAAAGCTGCAATTGGCACGATCCATTATGCACCCAACAGCACGAAAGATTATCAATGGGGCAATCAGACACCGGTGAAGTCCGAATGTTATGACTGGTTGAATTTTCCAAATTTCAAAGGCGATGTGCGGACAGTGACCGCTTCCGAATGGGGTAGCGGCGAAATCCGCGCTCATCATATCTGGTGGCTCAATCACCTTCCCAAAGTAGCTGGCCGCAAAAACGGAATTCACAACAACTGGTGGCAGTACACCGCCAATCCAAACAACGTGATCGTGTAAAAACAGATGGGCTGTCAAAAAGAGAGACAGCCCTTTTTATTCCAACGATATTTTTTAGGCATATTTAATTGACTCGCAAATTGACCTGTGGTATTATCCCGACACAATTCAATAGCCTAGATCGGCACTCTTATCCAGAGAGGCGGAGGGAACGGCCCTGCGATGCCTCGACAACCTGCCAGTGTGCAGTGGACAATGATCGTTATCAACAATAAAAACGTCCACATTTATTGAACACTGAAAAGGTGCCAATTCCGACAGAAAGATGTTCTGGAAGATGAGAGGGCAGCCCATGCTTAACGCGTAAATTGCCCTTTCAATACCGAACGGGCAATTTCATTTTCAGAAAGGAAAAAACAATGAGCACTACTTTTATGACATCACCAAAATTAATGTTCACGTCCGAATCGGTGACAGAGGGCCATCCGGACAAAATGTGCGATCAAATCTCGGACGCCGTGCTGGATGCCTGTCTCGAACAGGACCCCATGTCGCGCGTGGCTTGCGAAACAGCCACCAAGACCGGTTTCGTGGCACTGCTCGGCGAGATCACGACACATGCCTATGTCAATTTTGACGAACTCGTACGCCGGGTCGTTAAAGAGATAGGCTATGATAGCAGCGACAAAGGCTTTGATGGCAATACCTGCGGCGTACTATCCGCCGTCGCCAGCCAAAGCCCTGACATCGCCATGGGCGTTGATCATGCAATGGAAGACAAAAGCGGCGAGATGACGGATGCCGATATTGAACACGTCGGCGCGGGCGATCAAGGCATGATGTTCGGTTACGCTTGTAACGAGACGCCCACCCTGATGCCGATGCCAATTTTCATGGCGCATAAACTGTCCCGCCAACTCTCCGAGATGCGCAAGAACGGCAGTATGCCGTGGCTGCGCCCGGATGGTAAAAGTCAGGTTACGGTTGAGTATTCGCGTGGCAAACCGAAACGCATTGATACTGTGCTGATCTCCACTCAGCACGCGCCGGATATTTCTCACGCCGAAATTACGGAACAGGTTATGGAGAATATTATCAATCCGACCTTGCCAAAAGATATGATTGATAGTAATCTCAAAATTTTCGTCAATCCGACCGGTCGCTTTGTCATCGGCGGCCCAATGGGTGACGCAGGCGTGACAGGACGCAAGATCATCGTCGACACCTATGGCGGCATGGGTCGTCACGGCGGCGGCGCATTCAGCGGAAAGGATCCCACAAAGGTGGATCGCTCTGCCGCGTATGCAGCCCGTTACGTTGCAAAGAACATTGTGGCCGCAGGTCTTGCAGATCGCGTTGAGATTCAAGTGGCATACGCCATCGGCGTGGCACACCCGCTTTCGGTCAACGTTGAGACGTTTGGCACCGGCAAAATTGCAGATGAGAAAATCGCATCGCTCATCAGCGAATACTTTGACCTGCGCCCGGGCGCCATCATCCGCGACCTGGATTTGCGCCGCCCGATCTATCGCAAGACTGCCGCCTACGGACACTTTGGCCGCGACGACATCGAGTTCCCCTGGGAAAAGACAGACAAGGCCGCCGCGCTGAAAAAAGCTGCAGCGCTATAAAAAATATTATCTAAAAAACAAAGCGCCGCTGAATAATCAGCGGCGCTTTGTTTTTCGTTCTGCAATTTTTACGGTTTCTCCAACCCGTGCGCTTCCAATAATTTTTGATCCGCTAGAATCTCAGCCGTCAGGCCATCCGCCACGATCCTGCCTTCATCCATCACGATCGTGCGCGGAAAACATTCCTTGACCATTGCCATGTCATGTGTCGAAACCAGCATCGTGATGGGCATCTCGTGCATCAAATTAATCAACGATCTGCGCGCACGCGGATCCAAGCCTGCGGACGGTTCATCCAAAACCAGGATTTGCGGATGCATGGAAAGCACCGTCGCAATTGCGATGCGTTTCTTCTCGCCCATGCTGAGATGATGCGAGAGCCGGTCACGGTAATTCGTCATGTGCACCATCTCCAATGCTTTATCCACGCGTGCCATAACTTCATTTTCAGGCAAACCCATGTGGAGAGGACCAAAAGCCACGTCCTCGAAAACCGTCGGGGAGAAGAGTTGGTCGTCCGGGTTCTGGAACACGAGTCCGGCCATTGAACGGATCACAGGCAAATGCTCCGGGCTGAGGCGCACATTCCCGATCGTGATCTCACCGTCGCCCATCAAAATCCCATTCAAGTGCAGTATCAAAGTTGACTTTCCTGCACCGTTCGGTCCGACCAATGCAACCTTATCGCCCTCACATAAATTAAAAGATACACCACATAAGGCCTTATGCCCATCAGGGTAGGAATATTTCAAATTATGAACTTGAACAATATCGCCATCGCAATCGAGCTTCATCATAACCTTCCTAAAATTTGAATCAATAATAAAAATATAAATGCGCACATCGCCGCCAGCCAATCAGGACGTGTGATACGCAGCGGATGCATGGTCATGAGCTGACCTTTGTAACCGCGCGATAACATGGCATTGTAGATGCGATCACTGCGCTCATAGCTTCGCAAAAATAATTGACCGGCCATATTGCCCGCGATGCGCGCCTGCCAGCGCACGCTCCCACCAGACCTCAAGCCGGGTGCGGCGGCACTGCGAGCCTGTCTCGCCCTGAGCAGACGCATGACTTCGTCTGTCAATACAAAAAGATAACGGTAAAGAAATGCGATGATGGTGGTAATGATAGATGGCACGTGCAGATGTTCGAGGGCGTGCAAAATTTTTGGAAATTCAGTGACGGCCACGAGCAGGATCGCCATCTGTACCGACAGCCATGAGCGGATGAGGATACTGACGAAACGCAAAACGCCCGCGTCGGTTGGGATCAACGTTTCCGTGCCGATGTGCCATTCCGCCAGCGGATGGCCGGGAATGGAAAATATGGCAGTGACCGCCACAAGTGCAAACGGCAAGGCAATAAATGAACGTTTGAAAGTAAAGCCAATCCCCAACTGGGAGAATAAATTTGCGATCAGCAAAAACATCCACGCTAAAATAAAAGCCGTCCACGCGCCGTCGGGCAAAAGCACATTGGACAGGATAAAGGCAACCGTCACTATCGCCTTGACGCGCGCGTCGAGGCGATGAAGCAGACTGTGTCCGTGATGGTAGCGGTCAAAAACGTCCGAGTGCATGGTTTATGATTTTTTCTGTAGAGCGCGTCCAGCCAGAAAAGCCAGCCCGAGAACAACGAGCAGACCAATCGCTCCGGCCGCGATCTTTGAAACAGGCGTGTTGCCTAAAAATGGAATTTTATATCCGGCGAGCAGCCCGGATGCAAAATGAGCGGTGTTGAAAAATCCTAAATTCATCGCCACGCGATTCAAACCGTCAGGGTTGACGGATGCCAACGGTGAAAGCAAAACAACTGTCAGCGCCACAAGAACGCCCGCCAATATCCAGCCGCGCCCGCCTTTGACTGAGGCACTTCCCTCGCCTAGCAGGTCAGGCCGGGTGCGAAAGACAAACGACAACGCCGCGACGGTGATCAGTGCTTCGCCCAAGCCAATTAAGGCGTGAACTCCGAGCATAGCAGGAATGATAATGCTAAGTTTCGCCGTGCCGCTTAGCCAAAGTTCGAGCGACGTCAACAACGCACCGGCCATCACCGAAAGCCAGGCCGCAACTCCTGCAACCCACACTTTTACGCCCTGACTACGTCCAAATGTCGCTCGATATAAACCATACCCGATGATGACTGTGATCAGGCCCATATTCAGGATGTTTGCACCCATCACGATCAAGCCGCCGTCCTGAAAGAGCAATCCCTGCACGGCGATCACAGATGTCATGACCAGCATCGCGGCCCACGGACCGAGCGTAATGGCTGCCAACGCACCGCCGAGCAAATGCCCTGACGTTCCGCCCGCGACCGGGAAGTTAATCATTTGCGCCGCAAAGATAAATGCCGCCATAATTCCCATCAACGGGACCTGTCGTTCGCCCAGAGATTTATTCGTGCGCGAAATGGCGATCCCATCCAGAATGATCGTGACTGTCCAACAGATAATGGAAATGGCCAGGCTTAAGAAGCCATCTGGTATGTGCATTGCAACCGGTGAGTAGTGCATGGGTTTCTCCTTGTTACATGATGATTTTAACCTGAAATACCTCCTGCATATTGAAACCAAACGGCGGGTTTTTCTTACCCACTGTTACATTCAATTTCTTTGTTCTTATTCTTTTATGTTGGCATCACCTGTCATTCTTTCGGAAATTTTTTCGCGGCCATCCTGGACCTCGCGACGGATTTGATAGTTTGCAGTTTATCTTTCCTGTAAGGTTTCGACTGGAAAAAACTGGGGCTTGACAGGCAACCAATCCAGCATATAATCAGCCAAAATATTCAAAACGTTATGACGAGGACGAGTACGTGCTGAACGACGGTTTTGGTAGGGAAAGTGCCTACCACTTAGAGAGCAGGCGATTGGTGAAAGCCCTGCCCGAGACGACAGCGCAGAATGGACCTCCGAGCCGCAGGGCGAAAAGACTTCGGTCTGAGTATCCGAGACGGGTTGCTCCCGTTACAGGGCTAGAGTATACGTCAATGGTCGGTATCCTGCGATCAGTGACCGTGCTCAAAAAGAGTGAGGCTGGCTTTTCCCGTTGCATCATGCACGGGAATTTTTTGTAAGTACCTGCATTGTGCAGGGAAAGAAGCGGCCTAAACCGGGTGGCACCACGGACTACGCGTTCGTCCCTTCATTGGGATGAACGCGTTTTTGTTTAATCCAAAGCAGAGGCACAAACCAAAAAGGAGAAAAGAAATGAATCAACAACCGCAATCCCCCCTTCCGACCGCCGCCATTGAGCCGACAGGAAACGAGCAGATGCAGGAAAAGGAATGCATCGCCATCGAGGACAAGACTCTATCCGCCGTTCAGATTTTGGCAGCGCAAATCAACCAGGCACACGAGCGCGATGACAACGCGCCACTTTTCATTCCATAGTCAACAATGTGCCAATCATTTTGAAAGTGGTTGTCACTAAAGAAGTTAAATCATTTCATCAAAAGGAGAAAATATCATGTCTGACCAAACCCGATTTATGCTGAACGAATCTGACCTGCCGAAGTTTTGGTACAACATCCAAGCCGACAGCCCCGTCGCGCCAACGCCCGTTCTGCGTCCCGACACGCTCGAGCCAGTCACGCCCGACTTTCTGTCGGTGTTGTTCCCGATGGACTTGATCCTGCAAGAAGTCTCGACCGAACGCTTCATCGAAATCCCTGACGAGGTGCGCGAGATTTATAAACTCTATCGTCCCACTCCACTCATCCGCGCGCGTCGACTCGAAAAAGCGCTCGGCACACCGGCTCACATCTACTACAAAAATGAAGGCGTCTCGCCTGCGGGAAGTCACAAGCCAAACACCGCCATCCCGCAAGCCTTCTTCAATAAAAAGGCTGGGACAAAATCCTTGACCACCGAGACCGGCGCGGGACAATGGGGCTCGGCTCTTTCGCTGGCTTGCAACTTCTTCGGCCTCGACCTTGAAGTTTACATGGTCAAAGTTTCTTATCAGCAAAAACCGTATCGCCGCGTGATGATGGAAACTTACGGCGCGAAAGTCTTTGCCAGCCCAACCGACCGAACAAATTATGGACGCTCCGTTCTTGCCTCCGATCCCAAAAGTCCAGGCTCACTCGGCATCGCAATTTCGGAAGCGGTCGAAGTCGCAGCCATGTCTGGAGGCAAAAAGAAATACAGTCTCGGTTCGGTGCTCAATCACGTGCTGATGCATCAGTCCGTGATCGGCGAAGAGGCGCTCAAGCAGATGGATATGGCGAACGAATATCCTGACGTGGTGATCGGATGCGTCGGAGGCGGATCGAATTTCGCGGGCATCGCTTATCCGTTCCTGCGCGAGAATTTGAAGAACGGACGCAAGACGCGCCTGCTGGCTGTCGAACCGACCGCCGCTCCATCCTTGACCAAGGGCGTGTACGCGTTCGATTACGGCGACACCGCGAAGATGGCGCCCATCGTCAAGATGCACACACTCGGACATACGTTCATCCCGCCATCCATTCACGCCGGTGGACTTCGCTATCACGGCATGGCTCCCAGCCTGTCGGCGTTTTGTGACGCGGGCTTGGTCGAGGCGATAGCCGTCAACCAGATGCCGACGTTCGAGGCGGCTGTTCAATTTGCAAAAGCTGAGGGTATCATCCCTGCGCCTGAATCAGCGCACGCCATCCGCGCCGCGATTGATGAGGCGCTGGACGCGAAAGTCAAAGGCGAGAAGCGCGTAATCCTGTTCAACTTATCCGGCCACGGCAACTTCGACATGAGCGCGTATGAAGCCTATCTCAGCGGCAAACTGGAAGATTACGAATATCCGGCGGAAGCAGTCCACGCCGCGATGGAAGAATTACCAAAGGTTAGCATTCCGGCGTAAGCATAA
>Ga0172370_10007798_pt1 | contig 13029 bp, 15 predicted proteins | sample LakKiv5m_FD_114538 | JGI IMG/M metagenome (GOLD analysis project Ga0172370, IMG submission 114538) | Freshwater microbial communities from Kabuno Bay, South-Kivu, Congo - kab_022012_11.5m | ecosystem: Environmental > Aquatic > Freshwater > Lake | place: Democratic Republic of the Congo...
AGGCTATATAATCCTTACGAGGAATATAGACCAGGCGGTCGAGGTTATAAACAGGATCGCTCCGGAACATCTCGAGATATTGATCAAAAGCCCTAAAAGAATATTGAAAAAGATACAGAACTCTGGCGCGATATTTACCGGTCCGTATTCTCCGGTTTGTATAGGCGATTATGTTGCTGGCCCAAGTCATATATTGCCTACCGGTGGGACCGCAAGATTTTTCTCAGGCCTTGGAGCGAGGTCATTTTTAAAGAGCATACATACTATCTCTTATTCTAAAAAAGCGCTTGAAAAAGAAAAGATTGCTATTGAAAAAATGACCAAGATAGAGGGCCTGCAGAAACATCTGGAATCTTTTAAGGTCAGGTTTAAATAACCGTAAAAACAGGAAAGGCCGATATGAAAAAAAGAACCGCGAAAATAGCAAGGAAAACAAAAGAGACAGACATAGTTGTGAAATTGAGGATCGACGGCAAGGGAAAATCAAAGGTCAAGACAGGCATAGGGTTTTTTGACCACATGCTTACACTTTTTGCTAAGCACGGGTTCTTTGATTTAGATGTGTCCGCCAAAGGCGATTTGGAAGTTGACATACACCATACCAATGAAGATGTGGGTATTACGCTTGGAAGCGTATTTAAAAAGGCACTGGGGGACAAAAAAGGCATCACGAGGTTCGGGGACAGCTTTGTTCCTATGGACGGCTGTCTTGTAAGGGTCGTAGCGGATATAAGCAACAGGCCGTCTTTGCACATACACTACAAAACGAAACGCGATATAGAAGACCTATTGGCCAACATGTCGACAGGTGACAGCGTAAAATATTCTTTTGTAAATCTGGAGCAGTTTGTTCAGGCGTTTGTTATGAATGCAGGCATAAATATGCATATAGAAATCTTAGCGTTTGACAGGGATTTGCATCATTTGATAGAAGCTGTTTTTAAGGCAATGGCCAGGAGTCTTGATGAGGCTACCCAGATTGACAAAAGAGCGAAAGGTGTGCCTTCTACAAAAGGAAGATTGTGATAACTATTATTGATTACGGGATGGGAAACCTGAGGAGTGTTCATAAGGCATTTGAGAAATTCTGCCCAGACGTTATTGTGAGCTCATCCGCAAAAGATATAGCCAGGGCGGATAAAATAGTACTACCTGGGGTAGGCGCTTTTAAGGTTGCGATGGATGAGCTAAAAAAGAGGGATTTAATAGAGCCTGTTAAGGCTTCGATAAAAGAAGGCAAGCCGTTTTTAGGCATATGTTTGGGGCTGCAGCTTTTATTTTCTGAAAGCGAAGAAGGTGGCGTAAAAATAAAAGGCCTGAATATCATAAAAGGCAGGGTTAAAAAATTTAAGAAAAAATCCGGGCTAAAGATCCCGCACATGGGATGGAATAATATCACGGCAAAGGGCAAGGGGCAAAAAGCGGAAATCCTAAAAGGAGTGAAAAGCGGAAGCTATATGTATTTTGTTCATTCATATTATGCGGCTCCAAAAGATAAAAAAGTGATTTTATGTGAGACGGATTACGGAGCAAATTTTACATCAGGCATACGCAAAGACAATGTGTACGGGTTCCAGTTTCATCCTGAAAAAAGCCAGGCTGCTGGCTTAAAGATCATAGAAAACTTTGTAAAATTATGCTGATAATTCCGGCGATTGATATAATTGAAGAAAAGGTGGTAAGGTTAGAGCGCGGGGACTTTAATAAGGAGAAAGTTTATTCAAGCGAACCCGTGGAAGTGGCGAAAGACTGGGAAAGGAAGGGCGCCAGGTTTTTACACTTAGTTGATCTGGATGGGGCAAAAGAAGGCAAGATAAAGAATGCCGGATTAATAGTCAAGATCATAAAAGCCGTAAAGATACCTTGCGAAGTCGGTGGTGGCTTAAGGGACGCAAGCGACATAGAGTATTTTTTAAAAAAAGGGGCCGCCCGGGCTGTGCTTGGCACAAGGGCGTTTGAAGATACGGAGTATTTTGAGAGGCTCGTATTTAAGTTTAAAGATAAGATAGTGGTGAGCGTGGATTTTTCAGGGAATAAAGTTGTTAAGAAAGGGTGGCAGGAAAAAACGGATCTGGAGCCGATGGCTGTTATCAGAAAGATGCAAAAAATAGGAATCAAGACTATTGTGGTGACTGATATTAGCGTGGACGGGACATTGATGGGGCCGAAGATAGAAAGATTAAAGGAAATTTTGAACACCGTGGATATTTCTGTGATAGCTTCCGGGGGAATTTCTTCCCTGGAAGACATAAAGAGATTGAAGGAAATTGAGAATAAGAATCTGGAAGGCGTTATTATAGGCAAAGCCCTGTACGAAGGCAGGATAGATTTGCAGAAAGCTATAGAGCTATGTTGACCAAACGTATTATCCCATGTTTAGATGTTAAAGACGGCAGGGTTGTCAAGGGCGTCAGATTTCTGAATCTCAGAGACGCGGGAGATCCCGTAGAAATAGCTCAGTTTTATGACAGGGAAGAAGCCGATGAAATTGTTTTTTTAGACATTACGGCCAGTTTTGAAAAAAGAAACATTATGCTGGATGTTGTAAAAAGGACCGCGGAAACTGTTTTTATGCCTTTAACCGTAGGCGGAGGAATAAGAAATCTGGAAGACATAAGGCAATTATTGAAAGCGGGCGCTGATAAAGTTTCCATAAATACAGCTGCTGTAAAGGACTCCGAGCTTATAAAAAAAGCCAGCGGCAAATTTGGCAGCCAGTGTATCGTAGTCGCGATAGACGCCAAAAGGAGCGGAAAAGACAAGTGGGAAGTTTATATACACGGCGGCAGGACAAGTACCGGTATCGACGCGGTTAAATGGGGGCGTCAGGCAGAAAACCTGGGCGCGGGAGAAATACTTCTTACAAGTATGGATAGAGACGGCACAAAGGACGGTTATGATACATCTCTTACGAGAAGATTCTCGGAGAGCCTGCATATTCCCGTCATAGCCTCGGGTGGCGCTGGGAACCTGGAGCATATATATGAAGCATTTACGGAAGGCAAGGCGGACGCGGCATTGGCGGCGTCTATTTTTCATTACAAGGAATATTCGATTAGAGAGGTTAAGGAATATTTAAAGAAAAGAAAGGTAAGAGTGAGGATATGAAAAGCCCAAAGTTTAAAGCCGAAGGTTTGAAGTTTGATAAAGACGGTCTGATCCCGGCTATAGTGCAGGATTACAAAACAGGGGAAGTTTTGATGCTGGCTTATATGAACAAGGACTCTCTCAAGAAAACGTTGAAGATCAAAAAAACATGTTTTTGGTCCAGGAGCAGGCAGAAATACTGGATAAAAGGAGAAACCTCCGGGAATTTCCAGGTCGTGAAAGCCGTTTATTACGATTGCGACATGGATACGCTGCTTATAAAGGTAAGGCAGCTGGGCGACGGCGTTGCCTGCCATACAGGGAACAGAAGCTGTTTTTATAGAAAGATATAGCATGTATTATCCGTCAAAACAAGATTTTATAAAATTATCCAAAAAGGCAAATGTTGTGCCTGTCTATAAAGAGATCCTGGCGGATACATTGACGCCTGTTTCCATGTTTCAAAAAATAGACAGCAAATATTCTTATCTGCTGGAGTCCGTTGAAGGCCAGGAAAAGATAGCGAGATTTTCATTTTTAGGAACAGAGCCTTCCTTGATATTTAAGAGCAGGTCGAATTCAGTGGAGTTAAATATAAGAGGAAAAATCAAAAAGTATTCCGTAAGCGAGCCCCTTGCGGAAATCGAAAGGATAATGAAAGATTTCAAGGCCGCCGAGATTAAGGGCCTTCCGAGATTTTCCGGAGGGCTGGTAGGCTATATAGGCTATGATATGGTAAGGTTTTTCGAGGACATCCCGAATAAAAATCCAGATGATTTAAAGATCCCTGAATCTGTATTCATGATGGCGGACAATTTGGCGATATTTGATCATTCTACACATAAGGTCAAGATATTGGTAAACGCGTATATTGGCGCGAAGCGCGAGGCAAAGCGGCCGGGGCAAGTTTATGACGAGGCAATAAAAAAGATAGAGTGGATTATTAAAAAATTGAACGCTCCGGAGAAAATTAAAAAAATAAAAACTAAATCCAAAAAACACAAAGTAAGCTCTAATTTTACAAAGCTGGAATTCGAGGGCCTTGTTAAAAGAGCGAAAAAATATATAAGAGCCGGAGATATAATACAGGTTGTTCCGTCGCAGAGATTTCACACCAGGCTGGATTGCGAGCCGTTTGACGTCTACCGCTCTCTCAGGTCTCTGAACCCGTCGCCTTACATGTATTATCTGAATTTCGATGATTTAAAGATCGTGGGCTCGTCTCCGGAACTTTTGGTAAGATGTGAAAACGGGGTGGTCGAGACCAGGCCCATCGCGGGTACAAGGCCAAGGGGCGGGAATGAGGCTGAAGATAAAAAACTCGAGAAAGAGCTTTTGGCTGACGCAAAAGAAAGGGCGGAGCATGTAATGCTGGTCGATCTCGGCAGGAACGACATAGGCAGGGTTTGTAAGCCGGGAAGCGTGCAGGTGACGGATTTCATGTTTATAGAAAAATATTCACATGTCATGCATATTGTAAGTAACTGCAGAGGGATTCTGGATAAGGATAAGAACGCGTTTGACGTCTTGAGGGCGTGTTTTCCCGCAGGCACTGTTTCGGGTGCGCCCAAGGTGCGGGCCATGGAAATCATAGACGAACTTGAAAATACAAGAAGAGGTTATTATGCGGGAGCAGTAGGGTACTTCAGCTTTTCAGGAAACATGGATACCTGTATAACCATAAGGACCATACTTGTCAGCGGAAAGGACGCTTTTATACAATCAGGCGGAGGGATAGTGGCGGATTCTATCCCGTCCAAAGAATATCAGGAGACGGTGAATAAAGCCAAAGCAATGGTCAAAGCTATTGAGATAGCGGAACAAGGCCTGTGTTAAGATGTTGACATTGTGACAATGTTAGTTTTGTCAACATTATAGGGAGGTCGCATGATTTTGATGATAGATAATTATGATTCTTTTACCTATAATCTTGTTCAGTACCTGTCTGAACTCGGAGAGAAGCTGGTTGTTTACAGGAATGACAAGATAATCGTCGAAGAGATCCGTAAATTAAAACCCGACCATATAATTATTTCTCCCGGGCCGGGAAGGCCGGGTGAAGCCGGTATCTCAGAAGAGGTTATAAAAGAATTCGGCGCGAAAATACCGATACTTGGTGTATGTCTCGGCCATCAATGCATAGGCGAGGTCTTTGGCGGCAAGGTAATCCGCGCGGAAAATCTTATGCATGGCAAGACATCGATGATATATCATAATGGCGGGGTATTATTTAAAAATGTTTCCAATCCATTTGAGGCAACCAGGTATCACTCACTGATAGTCGAAAAAAAATCACTTCCTGATGTCTTCCAGATTACAGCATGGACAAAGGCCAATGAGATAATGGGCCTTAAGCATAAAAAATTTCCGATCTGGGGCGTACAATTTCACCCGGAGTCTATATTGACGAAGCAGGGGAAGCAGTTGTTGAAGAATTTTATTAAAGGAGCGTCATGATAAAAGAAGCTATTGGAAAGATAGTGGACGGGTTTGACCTGACGCGGGAAGAAATGGTTTCCTGTATGAATGAGATAATGACCGGGGTGGCTACTCAGGCTCAAATAGGGAGCTTTATTACCGCTTTGAGATTCAAAGGCGAAACAGTCGAGGAGATTACGGGCGCCGCTATTTTGATGCGGGAAAAAGCTACCAAAATTAATATTGCTAGCAATCTGGTGGACTTAGATAGGGACGATATAAATATAGACAGGGAAACTATCGTAGATACGTGCGGGACAGGAGGGAGCGGGACTAATACTTTTAATATTTCCACAACAGTCGCTTTTGTAATAAGCGGCGCCGGGTTAAGGGTTGCCAAGCACGGAAACCGCGGGGTTTCAAGCGTCTGCGGAAGCGCGGATGTTATAAAAGCGCTCGGGGTAAACATCGACGTCTCCCCAGAAAAAGTAAAAGAATGTATAGAAAAGTTAGGTATAGGGTTTTTATACGCTCCGCTTTTTCATAGCGCTATGAAATTTGCAATAGGCCCAAGAAGAGAGATAGGTATAAGGACTATATTTAACATACTCGGGCCTTTGACGAATCCTGCTAACGCCACGTGCCAGGTTCTGGGCGTATACGAAGAAGGGCTTACCGATAAGCTGGCGAATGTGCTTAATAATCTGGGCGTTAAAAGGGCGTTTGTCGTACACGGCCTTGATACGCTGGATGAGATAACCATAACGGGCGAGACCAAGGTCAGCGAGCTGAAGAACAAAAAAGTGAAAGGTTATTATATAAAGCCTCAGGATTTCGGCATGAAAAAGGCGGAGCTTGATGAAATAAAAGGCGGGACAGTCGAAGAAAACGCGGATATTATAAAAAAAATCCTTGACGGAGAAAAAGGCCCCAGGCAAGATGTGGTATTATTAAACGCTTCCGCCGCTTTAATTGCGGGAGGTGCGGCGAGAGATTTTAAAGATGGCATTGAGATAGCAAGGTCATCTATAGAAAAGGGCGTAGCAAAAGAAAAGTTGGAAAAACTAATAGAGCTTACAAATAAATAACGATATGAAAAATTTTTTGCAGAATATAATTGCATTAAAGAAAAAAGAGATAGAGGCTCGGAAATCCAAAAGGCCTATTACGGAGTTTGTTGATTCGAAACGCCTTTTAAGAGGGATACGGCCATTCAAAGAAGCTATCTCCGGAAGAAGCGGCCTGAATCTTATTGCTGAAATAAAAAAGAAGTCCCCGTCTTTCGGAAGAAATTTTTTCAGAAAATTAGATATAGCCGGCATAGCCAATATTTATAAAAAAGAAGGCGCCAGGGCCATGTCGGTCCTGACGGATAAGAAGTTTTTTAGCGGGAGCATTTTGCATATAAACGAGGTAAAGCGTGCCGTAGACCTTCCGGTTTTGAGAAAAGATTTTATAATAGACGAATATCAGGTTTACGAGTCGCGTTATTTCGGCGCGGATGCCATACTTTTGATAGCCAGGGTATTGTCGGTCGACCAGATAAAAAGTTTTATGCATCTTGCGAAAAGGATTAACATGGACGCTGTTGTAGAGGTTCATGACGAGCTTGATCTGGAAAAGACGCTGTTGAGCAGCCCGGAAATAATAGGAGTAAACAACAGGGACCTGGATACTTTGGAGGTATCTATCGAAAACACCTTAAGGCTTATTCCTAAAATTCCGAAAGATATCATAACGATTAGCGAAAGCGGCATTTCCAGCAACGAGGATGTTGAAAAAATAAAAAAAACCGGAGTAAACGCAGTTTTGATAGGCGCGGCGTTCCTTGAATCAGGGGATATCGCGAGCAGGATACAAGAGGTAATGACAGATGAAGGTAAGGGTTAAGTTTTGCGGAATAACGTCTGTTGAAGACAGGGATAGCGCCGTAAAAGCGGGCGTTGACGCAATCGGGCTTGTGTTTTTTAAAGACAGTCCAAGATTTGTTGCATTGGAAACAGCGGAAAAAATTATAAAGGATATTCCGCCTTTCGTAAGTGCGGTAGGGGTTTTTGTTAACGAAAAGCTGGAGTTTATCGAAGAATGCGTTGAGAAGTGCGGCTTAAACGCCGTACAGATACACGGAGACGAGGACATTAAATATTGTTTAAGGTTTAAAGGTTTAAAGCTGAAAGGCGTGAAGCTTATAAAAGGCATAAGGGTTAAAGACAGGGAAAGCCTTGCTATGATAGAAGATTGCTCGGTTGACGCGATTATTTTGGACGCGTATAAAAAAGGATTATATGGAGGCACAGGGGAAGGTTTTGACCGCTCGCTAGCTGTTATGGCAAATGAATACGGAAGGAAGATAATCATATCAGGTGGCCTGAATCCCAGCAATGTCTATGAAGTCATAAAAGAGGTATCTCCATACGGCGTAGATGTCTCTTCAGGGATAGAGTCTTCGCCAGGCAGGAAGAACATAGAATTAATGGAGCGTTTTATAGCGGAAGTCAGGCGGGCGGAAAAAGACGTATAGCCGTTCTATTTATTCATAATATCTGCAGTATTTAATCTAATCTTGCGATTTAAACTACCCACATTAAAATATCCATAAACTTGACAAAACTAACATTGTCAGAGTGTCAGTCAGAGTGTCAAGATTATGGCCTCGCTTGACAAAGCAGATAAAATCATTATACTTCTCTATGCTTCGACTTAAAAGAATATAAAGGAGTCTAATATGACTAAAGCCAAGCAGGTTATGACTGTTAAGGAAATAGCTGAATATCTAGGCGTGCACCCTATGACTATATACAAGCATGTTCAAGACGGCAAAATGCCAGCTTTTAAAATAGGCGCAAGCTGGCGCATCAGGCGGGATTCTATTAAGAAGTGGATGGATGAAAATGAGCATAAAAACCAGGGAGGTGCTTAAATGTTTAGGAAGCTAAAAATAGCATTGGTATCTTTTGCTGTTCTATTCACGATTTTTAGCGCCAGGGCGTTTGGAGTAGGTTCAGGCGGATATAGAAACGAGGTAGTGGACGCTGAAGCTGCAGGAAAAGGCTTTGCTTTTGTGGCTCAAGCGGATAATCCCGCGGCAGTCCATTATAATCCGGCAGGCCTGACTCAACTGAAAGGCTCTCAGATTACCGTAGGTTATGTTTACGAAGCCCCGATGTTTTCAGTTGATTCTAAAGCTACAGGCGATAATGTTAATATGCAGAAACAGGTATTTTATATTCCTAACGTATATTTTGTCACTAATTTAAAGAATGAAGATCTGAAGTTTGGCTTTGGCGCAAATTCGCCGTATGGACTAAGCACTGACTGGGCTAATGATAGTTATACGAAATATATCAGCACAGAGTCAAGCGTTGAAATGATGAATTACAACCCTACGATAGCTTATAAGGTTAATGATTATGTATCAGTAGGCGCTGGCATAGATTTTTTTACAGCTGATATTAATAAACATAGAGTAGTGGCAACTACGCTATCCAGTACCGGAGGGGATTTTCAGCTAAAAGGCAGCGATGAAAGCTGGGGGTATAATTTCGGGCTTTTATTAAAGCCTTCCGAGAAACATAGAATAGGTATCTCTTATAGGAGTGAAATTGACTTGGTTCTTAAAGGCACCGTAGCTTTAGACGGCATGGATCCTACTCTTGCTGCAGTTGTTGGTTGTTTTGGAGGGGCAACAAGTTATAAGACTGAAATGGAATCGAAATCCACTATTCCTAGAAGCGTAGCTTTTGGATATGCGTACCAACCTAACAAAAAATGGACTATTGAAGCAGACGCGGAATGGACAGATTGGTCATGCGTGGAAGAAGAATTTTTAACATATCCCAACGCCGGTGCCGCTGCTTTAGTGGTTCTAAATGATGGCAACCCGGCTTCAAGAGACTGGAGAAGCGTATGGGCGTATGGAATTGGCGCGGAATACCAGGCAACGGATAAATTGGAGCTAAGAGGAGGATTTATATACGAGCAGTCTCCGATACCAAGCGCTAATTTTGAACCTGTTCTGCCTGACGCAAATAAGCATGGCATGACAATGGGCGCAGGTTATTTATTTAAGAATGTAAAAATAGACGGCTCATACGCGTTTTTTAAATATAGAGACAGAGATGTTACAAATGATGTGGGTTCTTCTACCTCTACTAACGTAGACGGAAAGTATAAAGGCTATATAAATATATTAGCGCTAAGCCTTACTTATAAGTATTAAAGGAGGTTTCACAATGACGCCTGAAAACTTATTAGCGGTTCGGGAATCTTCTAAAAAAAATATAAGAAATGACGTAAAAAAACTGGTCGGCCAGATTGCCAGGATGGATTCCAGGAGCGTCAAGGAAAATGCCAGCATCAGGGATGATCTTGGCATTGATTCTCTTGCAGCTATGGAAATACTGGCTTCTATCGAAAAACGGCTGGGCATAATAATTGACGAAGCAAAGGCTTTTGACGTGGTTACCGTCGAGGATTTGCTTGACCTGGTAATGCAGTCTTTGAAAAGAAAAAATAATTGTTAGGCTTACGCGGAGGCTCCTTGGAGAGCTCCGCGTAAACAAAAAAGGCCCTGCATACTATGAATTTAGGCACTTCGCTTCACTGGGTTTCAACGAAGATGAGAGACAAGCTATGCCTGATCGAAGGCGACGTAGAGGTGTCTTATTTACAGTTATGGGAAAATATAGAAATCCTGGCAAAGGCGTTTCTAAAAATAGGCGTAAAAGAAAATGATAGAATAGCCCTCATCCTTCCGAATTGCAGGGAGTTTATCTACAGTTTTTACGCCTTGGCAAGGATAAATGCGGTAAGCGTTCCCCTAAACCAGTCTCTGACACAGTTTGAATTAAAAGATATATTAAATGACTGCAAACCGCAGGCTATTATAACTACTTCTACTTTATATAGGACAAAAATATCTCCTATATTTAATAATATTATTATAACCATAGATGATTGCGACGACTTTAAGGCAAAAGGGTATGATTTCAGGGGGCTATTCAAGCTTGCGAAGCCCGGCAAGCTCCCTGATTTTAAAACTAATAACAGCCAGGTCGCTACTATAAATTATACTTATCGCGGGTTAGGAAAACCATTAGGGGCAATACTGACGCATGGGAACTATCATTACGGCGCCATAGCTTATGTCAGGCTCACAGAGCTTATGACAAGAAACAGGGTGCTGCTAATTACGCCGATGTTTCATATTTTTACGCTGATAAGCTGTGTTATAGTATCGCTTTTACGCGGGTCTACCATTGTAATTATGAAAAGTTTTATACCGTCCCATGTGTTTAGGGCTATAGAGGAGCATAAAATAGATTTTATGATAGCTGTGCCAACGGTTTATGTATCGCTTTTAAAGAATTATGACAGGAAGCGCTATGATATAAGCAGCCTGAAATATGGAATAACAGGTGGAAGCTATATGCAGCCTGATATGCATATGAAAATTAAAAAAGAGATGGGCATAGAATTATTCCAGGGATATGGATTGACAGAGACAGTGCCTGTAACCTGCAATCCCCGCTCATTGAATAAACCTGAATCGCTTGGCGTTCCGGGCCGTAATATGAAAGTCGAGATAGCTAACGAAAAAGATGAAATAGTCCCACATGGCACTAGAGGCGAGATTGTTGTCGGAGGCCCCAGCGTGATGAAAGGGTATTATAATAAAAACGGGGAAAATAAAAAGTTTATCAGGAACGGCTGGTTTTATACCGGGGACTATGGATACAAAGACAAAGACGGTTATGTGTATTTTGGCGGCCTTAAAAAGGATATCGTGAAGATAGGCGGCAATAACGTTGATTTAAAAGAGGTAAAAGAAATTTTAGGATCATTTCCCGGAGCTAGAAGCGTGAGGCTGGATATCGTAGAGGATGAATTGTGGGGGCACAGGATGCATGCGGAAATGGCCGTTTTTTCAAAAAACGAGATTACGGAAAAAGAAATAAAGGTATTTTGCAGCGAAAGGATAGCCCCGCACAAGATACCGAAAAATATATTGGTAAAGAAGGCGTAAAATGAAAAACATTTTTATAACAGGCGGATCAGGGCTTTTAGGATGGGATATCGCAAAAGAGTCATTGAAGGAAGATGGCTCAAAACTATACCTCCTTGTTCGCGGGAGAAAAGAGAAATCTGCCCGGGCCAGGATCGAGGGATTGATTAAAAAAAGTTATAGTGGGGCAGGGAGAAAGATGGCGCTTGGCAGGATAGAGGTTATAGAGGGAGATATATCTGAAAAATTTCTCGGCATGAAGAAGTCGCGCATTAATAAACTATGCGGGGAAATAGATGTTATTTATCATTCTGCCGCGCTTTGTGAATTCGGAGTACCTTGGGAACGTATCAGAAAAATAAATGTTTCCGGCACAAAAAATGCGCTGGATTTTGCTTTGATGTGTAAAAAAAACGGACAGATCCAATCTTTCAACTATATAAGCTCGGTTGCCGTAGCTGGAAAAACCGGGGGGGTATTTTACGAGGATGACCTGGATATAGGACAGGCATTTAACAATACTTATGAGCGTAGTAAGTTCGAAGCTGAAAAATTAGTAAGATCGTGCAGAGATAAAGGGTTTAATATATCCATATACAGGCCCAGCGTAGTGACCGGAAATTCTAAGACGGGAGAGGTGTCGAATTTTCAAATGCTTTACCAGCCGCTGCATATTTTTTCGCTGGGATTATTTGACAAGATACCGGCTGACAGGCTGTCCAGCTATAATCTGGTTCCAGTAAATTATGTAGCTAAGGCCGTATGCTTATTGTCATCCTGTAATAAGCGCAATAAAAATTATCACCTAACCAACCCAAATACGATTACGCTGGATTCTTTGCTGGATATAGCGAGTTCTTATTTCGGGTTTAAAAAACCAGAAATCATCCCGGAGCAAAGATATGATTTTAAAGGCCTGAAGGGGTTTAAAAGAAAAGTAATAGAGCCGTATCTGCCTTATTTCAATCATAAAAAAATAACGTTTGATACTACTAATTTTGACAAGGCTATTGATAATAAGGATTTTAGCTGGCCCGTGATCAATAAAAGTTTATTGGTGAAGCTTTTTAAATACTGTGCTAATACCGGGTATATTAAACGTAAAAAATAGGGACTTATTATGCCGGATAATAAAAAGCAAAAATTGAAATTAGTATTAATTAATCCCAAAGGTCTTGTTGGCGGAAAAAATTCGGAATTTTCTGATTATTGGATGAAAAATGTTGATTCAATAGCAATAAGGCATTCCGTGTATGGTATTAGTTCCGCGTTATTAATAGTTGCCGCGTTAACCCCTTCTATGTTTGATATACAAATTATCGATGAACATTTTGAAGATATCGATTTTAGTAAAAAATATGATTTGGTAGGCATAACAGCAATTACGCAGCAAGCTGTAAGGGCTTATCAGATAGCGGATATTTTTAGGGAAAAAGGCATAAAGGTTGCAATAGGCGGCATACATGCTACCGTAATGTCTGTAGAGGCAAAACAGCATGCAGATGCTGTTATTATAGGGG
>Ga0172370_10007799_pt1 | contig 13027 bp, 6 predicted proteins | sample LakKiv5m_FD_114538 | JGI IMG/M metagenome (GOLD analysis project Ga0172370, IMG submission 114538) | Freshwater microbial communities from Kabuno Bay, South-Kivu, Congo - kab_022012_11.5m | ecosystem: Environmental > Aquatic > Freshwater > Lake | place: Democratic Republic of the Congo...
GCGGAGGCGGCGCGGCAGGCCAAGACGCCTCTGTTCGGCGTTGAGAACGGGCAGAAGGCGATTACCGGGTATCTTCAGGGTTTACAGGATGTTGCGATCATGGCGCGCAAGCGTGAGGCGGAGGCCGGCTTGCGGGCCCGCGTCGCCGCGGATCCAACGCAGCAAACACGCATCGGCGCCATCTGGGACGACGTCGCCAAGGCACACGAGGCTTGGAAGCCAGCGTATCTGCGCTATGTGCTGACAGAGGGCAATACGCTCAATTCAAAGCTGTTCGGGATTGCGCGGACGCTGGTTCGGCTCGGCGAGGAACGGCGCTTGCCCAGCGAACGCCGCCTGCGCGAATACCGAGACTCGAACTTGCCCAGCGTCGAGCTGGGGCTCTACTCGCCCGCGCCGATTCACACGGGCTTGGAGGTGGCGCTGCTAACGGGCGCGTTCGAGCGGTTGACGCGCGAGTTGGGCGACAAGGACCCGCTCGTTGTCCAAGTGCTCGGCGGACAATCGGCCCACGATCGCGCGCTGGCGCTGGTCGCTGGCACCAAGCTGGGAGACGTGGCGGTGCGAAGGCAACTAGCTGAAAACAAATCGTTGCTGGATGCATCGCAGGATCCGTTGCTGCTCTTGGCGCGTGCGTTGGATCCAGAGGCGCGAACGCTGCGCAAGCGCTATGAGGATGGCGTGGAGAGCGTCGTGAGGCATGCCATGACAGAGTTGGGGCAGGCGCAATTCGCCGGCGATGGGTTGCGTGCGTATCCCGATGCGACGGGAACGCTGCGGATTTCCTTTGGAACTGTGAAGGGCTACAACGAGGAGGACCGCGCGATTCCGGCACTGACCACCGTGGCCGGGCTGTACGAGCGATCCGACAAGGCGGGCGGCAAGCAGCCTTGGGACCTGCCTAAGCGATGGCTGGCGGCGCGCGCCAAGGTGGATGGGACGCTGCCCATGAATTTTGCCACCACCAACGACATCATCGGCGGCAACTCCGGCAGCCCGGTCGTCGACCGCAGTGGCGCGGTCGTGGGTCTGATCTTTGACGGCAACATTCAGTCCCTGGCTGGCAATTTCGTATTCGATGAGCGCCAGAACCGCGCCGTCGCCGTGCACAGTGCCGTGTTGCTTGGCGCGCTGCGCCAAGTCTATGGCGCCGACGCACTGGCCGACGAACTCTCGCCGCCACAAGCGCAGCCCGCGCATCCGAAACTCGTTCTTGATTGAAGTCGCGACGCTCGCGCGCTTGCCGTCGCCGCCTCGCGGGACTACAACCGCGCATGCCGGCTTCGGACCAACCAACTGCGCAGGGATGGGCAAGGCCCTGGATTGTGGAGACATGCTCATGAATCCAACGAGAATCATTTGTGGAATCGCAGTAGTCGTGATCGTGGCCGCGTGCGGCACCAACACTGCTGGTGGCGGCGCCGCACCCGCTGATGTCGTTGCCGCTCCGGCCGATACGGCTGCAGATGTGCCTGTAGTTCCAAGCGATATCGCGGCAGCGGACGCGCCCAAGAAGACGGACAGTGCCGCGCCGAAGGATGCTGCCACCGCCGACACTGCCGCGCCCGAGAGCCTCGATGACTTCATCAACAACCGCCTCGACATCGTCGGTACACCGGGCCTGGCGTTCTGCCTTCTCAAGGCTGGCAAGGCTGTACTCTGCAAGGGTTATGGCGCCATGGACCTCGATGCCGACACGCCCGTTACGCCGGATTCGGTCTTCGGCGTTGGGGCGTTGTCGCAACTCGTGACGGGCGTCGCCGTGATGCAGCAGGTCGAGGCAGGCAAGCTCGCGCTCGACGCAAGCATCGACACCTACCTTGGATACTCGCTGCGAAATCCAGCCTTTGCTGATGTGCCGCTGACGCTGCGCATGCTGTTGACCCATACATCGAGCATTCAGGATCCCGATGTGGAAGACCCGAAAAATGATAGTCTTTATGCCGCATTGTATCCGGCAGGTGACCCGACTGAGACACTCGCGCAGTTCGCGGATGCGATGTTCAAATCGGGCGGCAAACGCTACGACGCCAAGACGCTGTTTGGCGCCGACAAGCCGGGAACGGCCTATGTCTACTCCGGCTTTTCCATGGCGCTTGCGGGCTACATTGTCGAGAAGGTGACGGGCCAATCCTTCGATGCCTACACGAAAGCCAAGATCTTCACGCCGCTTGCGATGAAGAAGACGGCCTGGCGGCTCGCCGAGATCGATGAGAAGCAACTGGCCTTGCCGTACACGATCGACGAGAACGGCGACTACCTGGCCTATGAGCCGTACGGTGCCGTTGACTATCCGGACAGTGGGCTGCACACGAGTGTGAATGATTTTGCCCGTTTCGTCTTGGCGTTCATTCTCGACGGCACGTTGGATGGCGCGAAGATTCTGGAGAAGGCTTCGGTTGCCGAAATGCGCAAGATCCAGAATCCAAAGGTGGATGACACGCAAGGGCTGGTCTGGTACCACATGCCGCTCGATGGCATCGATTGGCTCGGCAGCGCGGGCGGCGATTTCGGCTACTCGTCGGAGACGTTTTACCGAGTCAGCGATGGACTCGGCTTCGTGTTGTTCAGCAATGGAGAGTGGTTGCCCGACGACGAGACCCTGCTGGAAATCGAGGACCGCCTCACGCAGGAGGCCGAGAAGCTCTGATGTCCGGTCGCCATGGGCATGTGTTCAAGATCTGGACATCGTCGACCATTTCGCCGGGCGTCGCGCCGGCTTGGTGCCTGGACCGCCGCGCCGCATGGGCCCATGCTGCGGGCCCGCGAGGAGGTGCCCCATGCAGAGCCTGCAAGACCGCTATGCGCCCGCCAACCGCTGCTTCGGTTGCGGGCCAGCCAACGACAAAGGTCTGCGAATCAAGAGCTTCGTCGACGGCGGCGAAGTCGTCGCCACCTGGAGTCCCGAACCGCATCACCTCGCGTTCGATGGCATGCTCAACGGTGGCATCTGCGGTGCACTGCTGGACTGCCACAGCAACTGGACTGCCGCCTGGCACCTGATGAATCAGCGCGGCGAGGCGACGCCACCGTGCACCGTGACCGCGGAGTTTTCCGTCCAGCTAAAGAGGCCCACGCCAATGGATGCTCCGCTGCAACTTCGCGCGCATATTGTTGAATCTTCGGAAGATCGCGCTGTCGTCGCAGCGACGCTGCAGGCGCATGGCAAGGTGACGGCGACTTGCCGCGGTCTGTTCGTTGCGGTCAAGGAAGGCCACCCGGCCTGGCATCGGTGGTAGGATCTAGGCCCTGTGACGGAAAGACTCGATCGAGTCGTTGTCACAGAAGTCGCCGCGAATCCCCATCGGTGAGCTTGGCGACCAGGGAAGAAGCAAACGGGCACAGTGCCAAACAATTTTGGCACAAGCGCTTACGCTGCGAATACTTGATGTTCCACGAGGCGGCGGTAGGCGCCCGCTTGTGCCATCAACGCCTCGTGCCGGCCGGTCTCGACGAGCTGACCGTGTTCGAGCACCGCGATGTGGTCCGCGTCGCGCACCGTGCTGAGTCGGTGCGCAATGACCAGCGTCGTGCGCCCTTGCATGAGTCGATTCAGGGCCTTTTGCACCAAGGCCTCGCTCTCCGCATCCAAACTCGATGTCGCCTCGTCCAGGATCAGCACGCGCGGGTTGGCGAGCAGTGCGCGGGCGATGGCCACCCGTTGGCGCTGGCCTCCTGAGAGCTGCACCCCGCGTTCCCCGACCATCGTGTCGTAGCCTTCTGGAAATGACGTAATAAACTCATGGGCATGTGCATCGCGCGCGGCGGCTTCGATGTCTTGAGTCGTAGCCGTCAGGCGGCCGTAGCCGATGTTGTCGCGGATCGTGCCCGAGAAGAGCACCGGTTCTTGCGAGACGATCGCGATCTGCCGGCGCAGATCGGCGAGGCGCAGGTCGCGCACGTCAATGCCCTCAAAGGTGACAGATCCACCGGAAACATCGTGGAAGCGCTGAAGAAGTGCCGTCAAGGTCGTTTTGCCGGAGCCGGACGCACCGACCAACGCCACCGCCTGACCCGGCGGCACCTCCAGTGTCACGCCGCGGATGACCGGCTGATCGGGGCGTGCATCGTAGGTGAACTGGACGTCGGCAAAGCGCACTGCGCCGCCTCCCGCGGGCAAGGGTTTGGGATCCGGAGGATCGCGGATATCGGGTTCAGTGCGCAGGATTTCGAAGATCCGCTCCGTCGCGCCAGCGGCCTTTTGCAGGGCGCCGCCGAGGCTGGCCAGGGCACCGACGGCTCCCGCCACCATCACCGTGTAGAGCAGGAAGGAAAGCAACTGACCGCCCGAGATGTCGCCGGCGACCACGGCGCGCCCGCCGATCCACAAGATGATCGCCATTGCGACAGACATCGCCAACATGACTGCTGAAAACAGGCCTGCACGCCAGCGGATGAGGTGCAGCGAGCGCTCGAAAGCCGCGGCGATGTTGGCGCGGTAGGTCGAGGACTCGCGCTCTTCGCGCACGAAGGCCTGCACCGTCTGCATGGCGGATACGACTTCCTCGACACGCGTCGACGTGCGCGCCAGTTGATCTTGCAGCGCTTTGCTCATCGCCCTCACGCGCCGGCCGAACCAAACCACACCCACGACGATGGGCGGCACGATGCCGAGCATCAGAACCGTCAACGTCGGATTCTCGATGAACAGCATCAGGATGCCGCCGAGCAGCATGACGCCGTTGCGCAATGCAACGCTCAGGTCTGTGCCGACCAGGCCGTCGACGACCGTCACGTCGCTGGACAAACGCGACATGATCTCGCCCGTGTGGCGTTGCTGGAACCAGCTCGGTGGGAGCGTCAGCAGCTTCTCGAATACGCGGACCCTCAGATCCGCGACGACCTTTTCGCCAAGCCAACTCATCAGATAGTGGCGCACCCAGATGAATGCTGCCTGGACCACGGCGAGGACGACCAGGGCGCCGGCAATGCGATTGAGTGCCGTCATCGAGCGATCGGCCAGCGCCATGTCCACCGCATGGCGGGCGGCCTGGGGGTAGACAAGTCCAAGGCCTGAACTGATGAACAAGGCCAACGCGGCCCACCAGAAGCGCGCGCGGTAGGGGCGGACCAGTTCGAGGAGCTGGAGCAGGGGCCCCAGCGAAATGGACGGGCTTGCCATGGACACCTGCGCGGCGCGTTGTAGCCGAGGTCACAAGAAAGGCCACGGCTCGGCTCGCGCAAGGCGACGCCAGTCCGACACGCTCCTAGCTCAGGCGCCATGTCGGTGAGTAGTGTTGCCACTTCGCCTTGAACGCGACGCCAAAACGCGGCGCGATGTGCCCCAACGAGAACCGAACCTGGGGACGCATGCCGCTCGGTGGACAGACCGTCGTCGCGAACGTCGAGATCGGCACGGCCGTCCATGGGCGAATTTTGCAATGTTTGCGAGCAACGCGACACGAAATGGTAAAGGAAGACTTGACAAAGATCATGCCGAAACACGCCTCATGGCCCGCAGGCAGCACGCTGTGGTGAACTTCCTCGACGAGAGCCGCACCGGGAATTTCCCCGCGAAGCTCGATGTGATCCAATGTCCGCAGACTGAGCAGGAACGGGGTGCAAGTACTGTGAAGTTTCGTTGCGAGGTTCGGTCGGATCGTGCCCTCGGGGAATGGGCACGCACTCCCTCGACATATCGGCTCGGTCGGGTCAGGTCAACGCGCTTGCACACACCAGAATTGCATATAATTGTAAATGCACAAGATTTCTGTCTTGGCAGCAGGCGCGCCAGCGCACCGCTTGCGGTGGCGCGTGGGTCAGGCGATCCTAACTCCATCATGAGGTGTGACTTGTCGGATCCCGCTTGCTTTCCCAGCCTGGCCATCGAGCGCGACCGCTTGGTGCCGCATGGATCTTTTGCGCAGGCCCAGGCTGCGTGGCTGCAGCCCGATCTCGCCACCGTGCGCGCACTCGATGCCCTGCTGTCTGCGCACCATGTCGGCGTCGTGGCGCATTTCTACATGGATCCCGAGTTGCAGGGCGTCCTGTCTGCCTGCGCGTGGCCGCACATCCATATCGCCGACTCGCTCGTCATGGCGGATCGCGCCGTAGCCATGGCGCGTGCGGGTGTTCGCGCGGTCTGTGTGGCCGGCGTCGACTTCATGAGTGAGAACGTGCGCGCCGTGTTGGATCATGCGGGATTCGGCGCGGTCGATGTGTTGAGGCTGTCGCCCCATGCCATCGGCTGTTCGTTGGCTCAGGCCGCGCAGACGCCCGCGTATGGTGCCTTTCTGCGCCAGGCTGCGGCGACACCGACGTCGCTCCACGTCATCTACATCAACACGAGCCTGCGCGTAAAAGCCGAGTCTCATTGTATGGTTCCGACGATCACGTGCACGTCCTCGAATGCCGTGCCGACACTGCTGCAGGCGAGCGCCCAAGTGCCGGACCTGCACATCTGGTTTGGCCCGGATACCTACATGGGCGCGAACCTCAAGAGCCTGCTGGACGCCTACATTGCCGGCCCCGACTCGGCGATCCGCGCGCTGCATCCAGCCCACGATCGGGCGTCGCTTGCCGGTCTGCGGACGCGGTTGCACACATTCGAGCAAGGCACCTGCATCGTTCATCATCTGTTCGGCGCGGACGTCGTGGCCAAGGTCCGACGCCAGTACAGCCATGCCTGCTTCACGGCCCATCTCGAAGTGCCAGGCGAGATGTTCGCATTGGCCTCGGACGCTGCACGCGAGGGGCGCGGTGTCGTCGGATCGACTTCGAATATCTTGGACTTCATCACCGCCAAGGTGCGGCGCGCAGTCGCTTGCGGCGATGCCGCGACCTTGTCCTTCGTTCTCGGGACAGAAGCGGGGATGATCACGTCCATTGTTCGGGCGGTGCAAGCCGAGTTGCCGGCGGCGGTCGGGCCGCGCGTCGAGATCATCTTCCCAGTGGCGAGCGACGCCATCGCTGTCGCCCCTGACAGCGGCCTAGGCATCGTGCCCGGTGTCGCTGGCGGCGAGGGCTGCTCGACCGTGGGAGGCTGCGCGACCTGCCCCTACATGAAGATGAACCACCTCGATGCTTTGCTGGATGCCGTGCAGTGCAGCGAAGGTGAGCATCCTGCGCAGTTGGCCGCTTTGCGACCGCGTGTGGATGCGACGCTGGTATCCGGACAGCCCGTCGCGCAGCTGGGTTCGGTGCCGATTGTCCACATGCGCGCGTTTCAGCGGTCGGGCAGGCTGCCGGACGATCTCGTGCGCGATATCCTGGAGCGTCACCGGCCATGATCCGCTCAGGCTGGCGTGAGTGGGCATAATCGCTCAGGAAAGAGGCGATCGCCGAACTTCTCGAACTGCACGTAGACCAAGCCTCCTTCGGTGCGCTGAACCTGGCCGTTCCCGTAGCGAGGATGCTTGACGGGCTGGCCGTCGGCGAAAGTGACGCCACGTGCTCCGGCTGCGATCCCCGCTGGTGCGGCTCCGCTGGCATCGTTCGCTTCTGCGGGCACGCGGGGCGCCTGGGCTTCTGCATCCGTCTCCTTCTCCACCCACCGCACGTGACCAGCCGCAATGGCATACAGATAGCCGCAGGCTGTCGGCAGTGCCGTCGCGTGCGCCGGCTGGGTGTGCACCGAAATCTCCAGGCCGTCGCGTGCGCGTGTCATGCCGACAAACAGCAGGCGACGCTCTTCGGCTTCGGCGTCCGCATCGCCCCAAGCGCGGGCAAGGGGCAGCAGCCCATGGTTCGCGCCGCTGATGAATACATGACTAAATTCGAGGCCTTTTGCCGCGTGCAGCGTCATGAGGCGCACGGCGTTCGCCTGCGGATCCAACGTCTCGGCGAGACCTTGCAGCCCGCCCAGCGCCGCCTGCGCCAGGGCCGCGCGCAGACCTGACACGATGTCCGTCTGGGCGTGGCGTGCAAACCCGATCAACGCTTTGAGCAAGCGCCGCGCGGCGGCGAGGTCAGCGGCATGGCTTGCGGAGGTGGGTCGCAGATGATCCACAAGATGCAGGTGCACGGCCAGCGCCTCGTCGAGCCGCGCGTCGCCTGCCTGGTTGCCCAACCATGTGCCAAGCCCGGTCAGAAGATCGCAGGCCGATAGGGCATCTTCGAGATCGCGGTTCGCGCGCGCTGCCTTGGACCGCTCGCGAACGTGCTGCAGAAACGCCCGGCCGGCGTGAAGCCCCGCCGTCGCGCCGCTCTCGCAAAACGCTCGAAAAGATCGCTGGTTCCACAGTCGCGCTGGCACGGCGCCGAAGTGCGGGTGGGTCAGGGCCGCGCGCAATGGCCCGGCGTCGTCGGCGTGTAGGGCGGCCGCCAGCAAGTCCAACAGCCAGGCGACGGCCGGTTCATCCTTCGGTTCTGCCCGCAGCGATTCCTGACAGGGAACCTGCGCGTGCTCAAGCGCTTCCCGAAGTGGCGTGCCCTGGCGGCGCGTGCGGTACAGAATGGCCACCTCGCTGTACGGAACGCCTGCATCGTTCAGCCTGGCAATGCGTTGGGCAAGATACAGCCCTTCGATCGCAGGGTTGTGGTGGCGACGGATGACGACCGGTTCGCCGGCGCCGCGCGCGCCGCGCAACGTCCCGCCCGTGCCCACCTGCAGACCGAGCACCGCACGCGCGGCACCTAGAATCGTCTGCGTAGATCGATAGTTGACCGGCAGCGAGAGCGTCGTGCACCCAAACGCCTTCTCCACTTTCTCGAAGAGCGCAGGCGTCGAGCCACGCCACGCATAGATGACCTGGTGTGGGTCGCCAACGGCGAACAGTTTGGTGTCGGGGCCGCGCAGGCGGTGCAGGAGTTCCAACTCGCGCGGCTCACAATCCTGAAACTCGTCCACGATGACCCACTCCAACGGCTGTGCGAGAGGCTGGTGGGCAAGGAGACTGCAGCTGTGAACGATGAGATCATTGAAATCCATAGCATTTGTTGCGACGCGTTCTTCGCGGGCCAATGCCGCCAACTTGACGATGTCGTCGTCCGCGCGCATCTGCCCAAAGCGGGTGCGGCCGTGCGCGACCGCCTCGACACGCTGGGCCAGCCGCGACGGATACTTGATCGTCAGATCGTGCTCCGCGATGAGCCGTTGCCAAAGGGCCTCCTGGGCGCGGGCGTCCAGCACGGAAAAGCCGGGTCGGTAGCCGATCTCCGTTAGATCAAGGGCTTGGAGCAAGAGGGCGCGCGCGACGCCGTGGAAGGTGCCCGTCAGCCAGAAATCGGCCGCTGTCAGTGGCGCGCTCTCACCTGCAAGCGTCTCGATGCGCGTGCGAATCTCTTCGGCAGCCCTGTGCGTGAACGTCAAGATGGCCATGCGCCGCAGCGGAACCCCGAGAACCTGATGGAGATACAATATCTTGTGCACGAGCACGGCCGTCTTGCCGCTGCCAACCTGGGCGCGCACGAGGACTGCCGGTGACGTGTCGAGAACAGCGGTCAATTGCTCAGGATTCAGCGTCGCGAGGCTGGCCTGCAAGCGCGCAGGCAGGGCAATTCTCTCGTCATTCCCGCGGGAACCCAGGCTCGGAACCTGGGATTCGTCCGGATCCCCGCTTGCTCGAAAAAGACGTTCATTTGGATCAGCGTCGGGGTGGGGACGATGTTCCACAGCCGGTTGCGACAGCGATGCCTGCCGGTTCTGCCGCAGCTGCTGCCGAAGATCCTTCAACATTCAATTCACGCTGCCATCGCCCGGCAGCAGAAAGCCGCTCGCCAGGCTGTCGTTCGCTTCGCGCTCTGTCGCCGGCACATCTTGCGTGAGATCGTCATAGCGGCGCTTCAACTTGATGGTCTTGCGCAGCGCCACATCCCGGTGCTCTGCGCTGACGTCGATAGCCAATTGCCACTCGTCGGGCGTATCCACTGTCCTTTCGATGCCCTTGCGCAAGTCGTCGCTGGACCGCTCCAGCCACGCCTGCAGATCCGGGCTGCGTGCCTGCAGCACCAGACGCGGGCCGAAGCGAACAGCGCCCACCTGCGCCAGCGCCGCAGCTCCCCTGACACCGGCGCGCTGCATGGCCAGGACCACGTCCAGCCAGCGATCTGCAACTTCCTGCCACGGCACGCGATCTCGCGGCAAATTGTCCGTTTCCGGCTTCGTGACGTGCTCCCACAGACCTTGAAGTGCCCAGGCGATACGCGCCTTGTCGCGGTCATAGTCGCCCACACAGGCCGGACATCCGCGCGTACATCTGCATTGAGCAACGAGATTCTGCGCATCGAGCAACACATCGCCCAACTGGTCGTAGGCCTTCTGCGCGTAGCCCAGCCCGCCAGGATGGCTGTCGTAGCAGACCAGCGCGGTCACGGTCTTGGCGTTGGCGTCATCCAGGCAGTGAAAGCTGGTTCCCACGAGATCGCTGCGTTCCGCCATTGTTTTCATGCGCGCACAGGCCACGACCGCGTGCACCATGCCCGCGAGCGCATCCTTGCGATCCTTGCCCAACACCGCCAACACCGGCTCAGGCACCGCAATCCACACCGCTTCGGTTTCCAGCTTGAGGCGCAACTCCTCGTGCAACTGCTCGTATCCCAGGTTCTGATGATTGTGGAATTCGAGCATTTTGTAGCCGACGATGGCATCTTCGACGCGCACATCGCCAAAAGATGCCCTTGTGACACCGAGTTCGCGCTGCTCCTGCGTCAGCAGCACGTCGATGTGGCTGCGCACGTCCGGCTGGGTGTAGAAGTTCTGCTGAACCGGCATGACCGTCGCCACATGCGCCACAAGATCCAGTGTTTCCACCTGATATTGCACGCCATCATGCAAGTAGACGGCACGGGTGTGCGCCTCGCGGTAGACCTGCGGCCGATCCATTTCGGTAATCGTCTTGCCGGTTTCGCGGTTGACGACCTTGAAGCGATCCGGGTCGATGTTGCGCAGGCTGAACTCACCCGCCGGAAACGCACCGCCGGACCAATGATAACTACCCAGGACATCGCGCACTTCGCCTTGCTTGTGCAGCACGGCTGCGATCTCGCCGAGATCCGGAAACAACGCCGCGTCATCGAGCGTCAGGGGCAATTCCGCTGCTGCGGCGCGCACATGGGCCAGCTGGATCGCCAGGTTGTCGCGATCGACGACGGCATGCTCCGCACTTTGGCCGACGAGCCAATCCGGATTCTCGGCGATGAACTGATCCACCGGCGATGTCGCGAGGATGCAGATCGCGTGCGCCACTTCGCCGCGCCGCCCTGCGCGGCCCATCTGCTGCCAGAACGACGCGCGCGTTCCGGGAAAGCCCCCCTGAACAACGACTTGCAGCGCGCCGATGTCGATGCCGAGTTCCAAGGCGTTGGTCGACACCACGCCCAGCAAGCGCCCGTCGATCAGCTGCTTTTCGACCGTGCGCCGCTCCTCGGGTGTGTAGCCGCCGCGGTAGCCTGCGAGCAGATAGGCTTCGTCGTGCCCAGCTACGTGGCTGAGACGATCGCGCGACTCCTTCAGCACAATCTCAGTTTCTTTTCGTGACTTGCAAAATGCGATGGTGCGGTGCCGCGTCTCCACGAGGTGAGGCACCAGGAGCGCCATCTCCGACGTCACCGGCTTGCGCATGTCATTGGACTGCAAGGGCGGTTGCCAGAAATGCACGATCTTGCCGGCCGATGGCGAACCATCGCGGTCGATGAGGGCAAAGGGCTTGTGGCAGAGCGTCTCGGCATGCTCGCGGGCGTTGGCGATCGTGGCGGAACTGCAAAGGAACTGCGGGTTGGATCCGGAGTGGCGGCAGACGCGCAGCAGGCGGCGCATCAGGTTGGCGAAGTGGGCGCCGAAGGCGCCACGGTAGGTGTGCAATTCATCGATGACGATGTAACGGATATTCCTGAAGATATGGGCGAAGCCTTGGCGGCCGTGGTTGGGCAGCAAGGCAGCGTTCAGCATGTCCGGGTTGGTCAGGACGAGGTGGGCGCGATCGCGGATGCGCGTGCGATCGGCAGGTGGCGTGTCGCCGTCGTAGACGCCGGCCTCGACGCGGCGGCCGGTCATCGTGTCGCAAAGGCTGAGCACACCGCGCAACTGGTCTTGGGTCAAAGCTTTTGTCGGAAACAGCAGGATCGAGCGCGCCGACGGATCTTCGAGCACCGATTGCACGACCGGCAGCAGGTACGAGAGTGACTTGCCGCTGGCGGTACCCGTAGTGACGACGACGTTTTCCCCGGCACGAGCCGCCGCGAAGGCTTGCGCCTGGTGGGTGTAGAGTTGTTGAATGCCGCGGACTTGAAGTGCCAGTGACAGGGCAGGGTGCAAGTCGTCGGGCAGGGCGGCGTGCTCGGCCTCGCGTGCCGGAATGCTGCGGGTGGCGACGATGCGGGAGGCGAAGCGACCGAGGGAAAGCATGGACAAAGCTCCTGCGCAGAGACCAGGACGAGCGTAGCGGATGCTGAACGTTTGTCCAGTGGCACTTTGCTTCGCGCGCGGTGTACACCGGGCCTGCCTGTGCGCCTGGTTGCGCAGCGTTCTTCCTGACATCCGGAGCAGTTCATGCGTATTTTCCTTGTCGCCGCGGCAACTTGTCTGGCCGTGGCCGCAGCCTCAGCCTGCTCGGATACGGCCACGAACACAGCAAAGCCCGACGCGCAGGCAGCGGACGCGGCCGATGGTGGCTCGTATGCCGCGCAGCAGCAGCAGATCCTCGCCGTGCCGCAGTCCGGCGCTTGGTCGCTGCCCGGCCTGGAGGACACCGTGCAGGTCGTGCGCACCGAGTCTGGTGTGCCGCACATCTACGCCAAGAACCGGCGCGATCTCATGAGGGTGCAAGGGTTCTTGGTGGGAAGGGATCGGCTGTTCATGCTCGATCTGGCGCGGCGTCTGGGCACCGGCAGGCTGGCAGAGTTGATGGGCGATGCGGTGTTGGGCGCGGACGAGACGTCGCGCGTGCACGGCATGACGGCGCATGCGGAACGCACACTGGCATCTTTGACTGCGGTGCAACTTTCTGAATTCGATGCGTTTGCCGGCGGTGTCAATGCAGCCATCGCCGCCGTCGCCGCCGGGACATTGCCGCCGCCGTCGGAAATCAAGGCCGCGTTTGGCCTGCTGGGCTACAAGTCGCCGGCAGAAATGCTCAAACCATTCGATCGA
>Ga0172370_10007800_pt1 | contig 13026 bp, 10 predicted proteins | sample LakKiv5m_FD_114538 | JGI IMG/M metagenome (GOLD analysis project Ga0172370, IMG submission 114538) | Freshwater microbial communities from Kabuno Bay, South-Kivu, Congo - kab_022012_11.5m | ecosystem: Environmental > Aquatic > Freshwater > Lake | place: Democratic Republic of the Congo...
AGCCTGGCTGAACCAGTCAGACAGCATGTCTGCCACACGCGGGTAGGTGGCTGAATCGGCGGGGAATTGCAGGCGGAATTCCAGGCGCAAATCGCCTTTGGTACGCACGCCATCACTGCCAAGAACGTAGCCTGCTTCATCCAAGACACTGTTTGCTGCGGCAATATCGAATGGAACATCCTTGATGTTCGGGCTATACCAGAAGCCGCCGCCCGTGGCCGGCGAGACAATGCTGTCGCCCGGTGTGCCCAATCCCTGCAAGACGATATCCACGATGTCCTGTTTGTTAATGGAGTGGGCAATCGCCAGGCGCACGGCAGGGTCAGCCAGGGCCGGATTTCCAGTCGGGGCGGGGTCGTTATTCGGATCCACAGTGTTGATGATCAATTCGTTGAAGTAGCGGCTATCCACCGCAATGGTCTTCACGTTATCGAAGCCCTTCACGGTGTCAAAGGCGCTGGCAGGCACACTATTGACCATGTCAATATCGCCGACCTTGAGAGCCTGGATCATGGCATCCGTGTTATCGAAGAGCTGGAAGGTCACGCCGTCAATCTTGGGTGAACCGCCAAAAAAATCCTTGTTGGCGTCCAGCAAAATCACACCTGCATCCTTGTCGAAGGTTTTTAGCACGAACGGCCCAGTGCCAATGGGCTCAGAGTTCGAAAAGTTTTGCAGGTCCTCGGGGGTGGTGAATCCTTCAAAATCAGGAGGGTAAACAGCGAACAGCCACGAGACACGATAGTCCATGTTGGCAATCGGGTATTCGGTAACGATCACCACGGTCGCATCGTCGGGAGCGGTCACCTCCGAGAAGCCGGCCGTATAGTTGGCGGTGGTCGCCCAGCCATCGGGGTCAAGCATGACGGCGTTGATCGCCCAGGCCATTTGCCCTGCAGTGAAGGGCTCGCCATTATGCCACTTGATCCCATCCTTGAGGTGATAGGTCCAGGTCAGGCCATCGTCGGCTACCGACCATTCCTTGGCCAAATCGCCCACGTAGCTTCCATCAACTGCTTCTTTGGTCAGTGTGGAATAGATTAAGTCGAAGATGGCATACGACTCGGTCAGAAATGCATACGCGGGATTGAGCGTATCGGGATTACCGATCCAACCAATGCGCACGGTGGCCTCGGCCGCGGCGGTTGCCGTGGCTTCCCATCCATTGCCGCAGGCCGAAACGAGCACGGCCAGCAATACCAAAACGTACAACAGTTTTTGTTTCATGGGTCTCTCCTCCAAAGATGACGGGACATCCCAAAAACAAAACCGCGCCCCATGCAGGAACCTGCCCGGGCGCGGATGCTCAGCGTAGAAATTGGAATTGGATGGAACGATCTTGGGTTGGTTTAGATGGGACGTCCACTTGAAAATTGTACTGTATTTTTCACTTTAGGGAAAGTGGTTTTTGCCGAATTACACATACTTGGGTAAAATCCATCCAAGGCAGGCACCCATGGAAAAACCAATCAAACTCACTGAAAAGTATGAACGCAATGGCTGGCCGTCCGTCAAAAGGCCGGACCTCAAGCCCCCGGAGGGCTGGAACCTTTCCCTCCTGACTTCGATTGAACGAATCCGCTCCCACACGCTTTCCCCCGACGGAGGCATGATCTCGTTCATCAAGGACGGCGAAAGCCTTTCGGACGTATACCTGCTTCCGTCAAATGGAGGCTGGCCGGCCCGCATCAGCACGGACCGTCCCCTCGCACCCTATTGGGATGATGAAATCCCGGAATGGTCGCCGGATGGCAGGTGGCTGGCCTTTGGCATTCATGGACATATCCATCTCGTTCCCCGCGAAGGCGGCCTCCCGAAGAAGGTCACGGACTTCACCACTGCCGCAAGCGGCCCGCGCTGGATGCCGGATTCGAATGGCCTGATCGTCACAGTTGAAAGAAATGACGCGGACCAACTCCTTCTGACAGACCGCGAGGGGTCCTGGCCGCGCGCTTTGACCACCGACTCCGCGGGCGATCATTGGGACGCGCGTCCCTCCCCCGACGGAAAGTTCATCACCTACACCCTGCGCCGCACGGACGATTTGAATCGCCTGGACATCATCCTGCTCGAGATCGCGACGGGTAAATCCATCACGCTTTATGGAAAACCATCCACGCGCGCGGCGTCCGCGAAATGGTCGCCCGACGGACAGTGGATCGCGTTCATCTCGCAGGAGACCGGCCGCGAAGAACTGCATCTTGTCAGGCCCAACGGCGAGGGACTGCATCAACTCACAAAGGCGGGACACGACGTCTTTCAGTTTGAGTGGGCGCCCGATGGCAGGCGGCTGCTGGTTGTCTTCAACCGGGGCGGCGCGTTCGAACTGAGTCTCGTCGAAACGGAATCAGGTTCGGTGTCCGAGTTGAGAGGCGGCGCGGGGCTTCATTCGAATCCATGCTGGGCGAAGGATGGCTCGTTCATCACGTTCGAGTACGAGAGTCCGCTTTTCCCGCCTGACCTGTATCGAATGGAACTGCCGGGCAGGCAGGTCACGCAGTTGACATTCTCCAATCCGCCTGCCATGCAGAAAAACAAACTGATCGCGCCCGAGATCATCAGTTATAAAAGTTACGACGGGCTTGAAATTCCTGCGTTTTTATACCGGCCTGTAAAATCGAACGGCGCGGCAATCGTTTACCCGCATGGCGGACCCAAGGATCAATATGTCCTCGGCTGGGACGAACTCGCGCAATATTTCGCTGCAAAGGGATACACCTATCTTGCGCCGAACTATCGCGGGTCAACGGGCTACGGCCAGGAGTTCGAACGCGCCAACTATGATAACTGGGGCGTCGGCGACACACAGGATTGCATTCATGCCGCAAAATACCTGCGCACGCTCAAGGATATAAAGCATGACCGAATTGGAATTGCCGGCGGGAGTTACGGCGGCTACATGACCGCCTGCTGCCTGTCGCGGGATCCCGAATATCTTTATGCATGCGGCGTGATGAAATATGGCGATTCGAACCTGGTCAGTTCGTGGGCTGAATGCGAAAAGCGCCTGCGCATCTATACAGAAATCTTTCTCGGCCACCCGGCAGACAAACTGGACGTGTATCTCAAAGGCTCCCCCCTTCTCGACGTAAAGAATGTCCAAAAGCCCATGTTGATCGTGCACGGCCTGCTCGACACCGTTGTGCCGCCCGAAGCCTCCGAGGAATGGGTCGAGGCGCTCAAGCGTCACGACAAAGTCTTCGAATATAAAACCTACGACGATGAACCGCACGGTTTCCTGCGCCGCGAAAATTTACAGGATGTATATGAGCGCATGGAGAGGTTTTTGGATTGGTATTTGTTGCCGGGTGCGTAAAACTTGCGAAAAATGGGGTTCACTGGCAAACTTGCGCGATTATCAAATCGTGCGGGAAGCCAATGAACCCAGGCAACTTCTCTTTCCCCGGCTTAGGATCGTTCCTCCAGCCATTGGAGCAGGGTGCGAACGCTGGCGGTTGCCATGGCAATGCTGGTATCCGCGGCGCCATAATAGATACGGATTGTGTCTCCATCCGAGGCCAGGGTGACGCCGCAGGGAAAGACAACATTATCCACGTCTCCGCGTTGCTCATACAATTCCCTGGGGCCAAATACCCACTCGTCACCGCGCTTCAAGCAACGCTCCGGGTCGTTCAAGTCAAACAAGGCCAGGCCTAATCTGTAGATCGCCCCGGCTGCATTCTGCTTCACTCCGTGATATATGACCAGCCAGCCCTCCGGTGTTTCAATCGGCGGCGAAGAGAGGCCGATTTTATTCGCATCCCACCAGGCGCCGAGTCTCGCTTCCAGGATTTTTTTATGGCCGCCCCATTGGCGCAAATCGGTTGAATAGGAAATCCACATGTTTGCGCTGGGACCGCTGACCGGGCGATGGATGAGCGCCCAACGGCCATCAATTCTGCGCGGCAGGAGCGCGGCATCTTTATCTTCCGGTTGCATGATTACGCCAAAGCGTTCGAAGGTGTGGAAATCCTCGGTGAGCGCCAAAGCCACGCCCGGTCCGCCGCGCGCGTAGGCAGTGTAGACGATCGCATACCGGCCCAACTCAGGGACATGGGTAATGCGCGGGTCTTCAATCCCCCACAATTCATCCGGATAGTGTTCCGGGTCGGCCATTAAAGTTGGCGTTTCGTCGATTTTCCAATTGTCGACGCCATTCTTGGAACGTGCGGCGCACAGGTGGGAATGGCCGCGCCGGTCCTCCACGCGGCATAATAGCAGCGTGGTGCCATCTGCGAGAAGTGCCGCCCCGGGGTTGAATACGCTATTGACCTGATACGGCCACTGCGCGGCTGTCAGGATGGGGTTGAGTTTGTGGCGTTGAAACAGTTCCTGATTGTTCATGATGGGCGCTTTCATGGGGGGGATCAATATTTTCTACCAGGCGTAATTCCAGAAGCGACTGGAGAAAGGCGAGTGTGGATTCCGCGCCCTGATTCTCGTTCGGGCGATCCGAGTGCAGGCCATCGCGACAGCCTCCTGTTGTGGGGTCATAGACCGGGAGGTGCAGGTCGTTGCGCCCGAGAAACCATTCGAAGGCGCGTCGGGCTTCCCAGTGCCATTGTTTATTGCCTGTGATGCGATGGGCCTCGAGGCAGGCCGATACCATTGCCTGGGCCTCCACCGGCTGTTGATCGAAGCGGGCGCGTTCGCCGCCCCGCCGATAGAATCCGTTGGAGCCAACTGGAACGAAATGGCCTGCCTGCGTGTCCGAGCACTGCAATCTGGCAAGCCAGTCGAGAGATTCCAAACCCACCCCGGCCATTTCCGGGTTTGGAATGGATTGCCCGCATAAAAGCATGGCATGTGACAGGGCCGCATTGCAATACGTCAGGCTGTCCTCGAACCAGTTCCACCCATCCACCCGGTTATTCCTGTAAAGCGAAAGTAACCGGCCAGCCAGATCCTCCCGTACCTGACTGGCGCGCCGATCGCCGGCGAATCGCTGCATATACTCGTGGATGCCGATCAGGGCGAATGCCCAGGCGCGCGGACTGGTTGTTTCCAGGATGGCGAGCAGGGACTGCTGAAAAACGCGCCCCGCCATGTTTTGAAGGGTGGGCGCGCCGGAGCGGCCCAATAAGGTTCCCAACGCCCACAGGGCCCGGCCGTGACTGTCATCCGAACCGCTTTCTTCCAGCCATTGACGTTGATAATTCATAAAGTTACGAAAGCGCCGGGTTTCTGTATTGAAGGCATACCACGTGAATGCGAGATAACGGGTTGCCAGGTTGACCGCCTCTCCGTTGCCCAATTCCTCGAGAAGCGCGCTGACCATCAGCGCGCGGGCATTGTCGTCAGTGGTGTAACCTTCATGATAATTGGGGACCGTGAAGATGGCATGTTGAAGTATTCCGGTCTCATCGGTCAGGTGATGCAGGTGATCCAGTTTAAGCGGAGGCAACTCCCCGGCGCGTTTATCAAGAGGTTTGACCGCAAAATCAGCCGCCGCGATGAAACGATGTTCGGCGCGGGCGCGTTCAAAGCTCTGCATATAGCGGCGCGCCACCTGCGGCCAGATCATGTCGCGGCCAAACAGATAAGCGCGCTTTCGCATGGCATGACGTTTCAACTCGTTGCCCAGCAATTCGATCACCCCGTCCGCGAGGGCCTGCGGGTCGCGAAACGGCACCAATGCCCCGCGGTCGTCAGCAAGCATTTCCTCCGCATACCAGTACGGCGTGGAGACGACCGCCTTCCCCGCTCCCAGCGTATAGGCCAGCGTACCGGATGTAATCTGGGCAACGTCGAGATACGGCGTGATGTATATGTCCGCCGCGCCGATGAACTGAACCAGTTCCTCCAGACTGACGAAGCGGTCGTAAAAGATCACATTTCCTTCCACGCCCTTTTCATGCGCCAGCCATTGCAGGGAGAGCCGGTAGCTTTCGCCTTCGTTCTGTATCACGTGCGGATGGGTGGCGCCGACGACGATATACACCACGTTTGGGTGTTTCTCCAAAATACGCGGCAGGGCTTCGATGACGTTCTCGATGCCCTTGTTGGCCGAGAGCAGGCCGAAACTCAGCAGGACACTTTTACCTTCCACCCCGAACAGGTCCTTGTGAAAGCTCGGGTCCACGAAGGGGACATCCGGGATGCCATGCGGGATCAGGTCGATCTTTTCCGGCGGGATGTGGTAAACCTCCTGCAGAAATTCCAGGCCTCGTTTGCTCATCACCACCAGACGGTCCGATAGCACCGCGATCTCTTCCATCACGCGCCGCTGGTCGGGGTTGGGATTTTTCAGGATCGTGTGCAATGTGGTGACGACCGGCATGCGCAACTCGCGCAGAAGCGCCAGGATGTGACTGCCCGCGCGTCCGCCAAAGATTCCGTATTCGTGCTGTAACGAGACCATATCCACGTTGTTGATGTTCAGGAAATCCGCGGCGCGGCGATAGGATTCAATATCCTTTTCCGTCAGTTCGAAGCGCACGCGTGCAGGGTATTCGTAGCCCGCTTCGGTGTCGTTGACCGGCAAAGCGAAGCAGGCTGTGCCTTTGTATTCATCGGAGATGGATTCGCATAAATCGGTGGTGAAGGTGGCGATGCCGCACTGGCGCGGCAGGTAATTACCGATAAAGGCAATTCTCCTGATGATCGAGTGAGTGGTTTGTTCCATGTTCAACTTTCCTTCCAAACTTCCATCCTGGACGCGTTTACATTGCCTCGAGAAGATTCTTGAGGCTCGCCAGGTTTTCCCTGCCCTGTTTCCTCATGTTTTTTTCCAGTTTCCCCTCATTTACCTGGAAGAAATCGACTACATTTGCCTGCATGGACAGATTGATCTTCGTAACGCCATGGGCTTCCTCGAAGGTATAGGAAGTGTGCGATCGAAGGGGACCGGTAATGGACTTGAATCCGAATTTACTGTTCGTTTCGTATTCGGTCACCTCGAAGGCGCTGAGATTCCTGCGACCCATCAAATGACCTATGGATTGGAAAAACGTGCCTGCTATACTCAAGCCTTTCGCAAGCGCGGAGGACTCCAATGTCCCATACTGCCATTGAAAATCGTTTTCCGGGGCGCTCACAAAATCGAAGACCTGCCCGATGGGTTTGTAGATCATCGTGTCAAGATTAATATCAATCATTTTTTCCTTGCCGATGGCGGATTCTTTAGGTCTCCAGGGTGGGACTGACGCCGCGCGTCGGCCGCGGGTTGGCGATGTTGACCTTTAGAATTCGGTCGCCCAATGAGAACGCATTAAACATGCTGACCGCCTTGTCGGCTTCGCCCTGCGCGCTCATGGTGACGAAGGCGAACCCTCTGGACTCGCCGCTATTGCGATCTTTGACGATGTCGGCTGTCAGGACTTCTCCAGCCTGTGCGAAAAGGGTATTCAATTCCTCCTGGGTCGTGGACTTGGACAGATTTCCCACGTACAACTTGGTTTCCATTTTTACTGCTTTCTCCGGCGTTGCGCCGGGATAAGAAACGCCGCCGCGCTCATAACAGGGTCGGCGGCGTTGAAACTGCACGGATCCGGTTATTTCATTCCCGGCAGATGACACAATTCGAACTACCGAGGATTACATCGAGGCAGGCAAATGGGCTTTGGTCTTGATGGATGCTCCCTGTGGAACAACCTCCGCTTCCCCCGGTTGATAAACACAATGTTTACGATAAGCCTGTATCAGTGTAACACACTAATGAGCCAAAATACGCGGCAGAATAAAACGGACTCTCGCGGAGGCCAGTCCCCTCGCGGGAACCCAACCCCTCTCCATCCTCCGCTTTCGTCTTCGCCCGCTTCCCCGCCTCGACTTCCCCTACGGGGTGATGCTCACGCCGGGGCCATTGCGTGTCAAGTCCGCGTGGACATCGCTCGATTACACGCAATATTGGGTGTTGAGAAACCTTCCAGGGGAGAATTGGAAACCTTCCTTGAGAGGTTTGGAAACGAGTCTAGACTCGTTGGGCAAAACATTTCGATATTTTTGGGAAAATGTACTGACATTTTGCCAGACAAGTACTGTCTTGTTGGAGAATAGGTACTGGGAGGAAACCCGACCCATATCCACGCAGGGGATGTGGTCGGCCACGGCGCGGCATTTGGCTCGTTGAACACCCTGCCGCCACGGATTTACCCTACGGGCACGATGTCACGGATGCGCACGGATTTTTTAAACCAAAATGAGTTGTAGCCCAATTTGGGCAAAATTTCGGTGTCAGGCTTTACCCTCCGCTCCGCTCGCGTTGAGCAAGGCGGCTATCCTTCGCCAACAAATTTCTTCACGGCTTTTTTGACGAATTCTGGCAAAGGGGTTTGATTCTGTTGCGCCTGTTGCTTCAATTTTTCATAAACCCGCACTTCACCTTCTTCCCAAACAATATCTGCTCTCCTGATTTCGCGCAAAGCAATGTGAACATAGTTTTCTGGATTTGCCCAATAACACTTCAAACAAACATTCGGAGACTTCTCTTTCAACCCATTTTCGCAGTGTTCGCAAGACCACGACTTAGCGCGATTACATGAGCCGCAGACCAGCATGAAATGTTCAGGGTTCAATTCTTCATGTGTATCGCCCGCGACTTCATATGGTATGCGATGATCAACTTGCAAGTAACGCGCTTCAAATTTGCCAGAACAAACCGCGCATTTACCGCCCTGTTTTTCGTAAAGCATATCCTTGAAAGTCTTTGAAAATGTTTGTCTGCCCCCTAACCTGCCCGTACGGATTTGAGACACACCGCCAAAGCGATAAGCCGCAATTGTGCGTCCTTCCGAGTCTTTGACCCGAAATGTCTCCAATGGAATTCCGAACTCGCGCACATCCCGCGCCGCTCGTGGAGGGTGGTTGTAGCCATATTCCTTTTCGAGCTCTTCCGTAGTGATGTGTCCATGAGCAAGGATATGCTCGATGACAATGCGGGCGCGCTTGTTCGTGATTTGGCGAAGCAGTCGCTTTATTTCAATATTCTGCTTGGATGATTTTGCCATTGAAAATCCCTCGGTAATTCAGAGTTCGAAAAGTGCGGGTTGGCGGTTGACTTTCTTTTCGAGAATGTGAATTGGTTCAATGCCTAGGTGTTTGACCAGGTTTTTGGAAAGGTACACCGATTCAAACGTGACCTCATCCCTGCCGAGCAAGGTCGCCTGCGTAGACCGCCCCGCATCCACTTCAAGACGATACATCCCCAATTCTTCTGGCAGACTCTTGCCGTAGGATTTTTGCCCCGTGCGTCCATCGTAACTCAGAATAAACGGCACGTTTCTCTGATTGAGTTTCAGCAACTCCTGCATGAACTCATCGAAGTCAATCCCGCTGAAATAGCGCGGATCGCCTGTCATGCAGACGCCCTGATAAGGCGGATCCATGTAAACCAGATCGCTCGGTTTTGCAAGTGACAGAACTACCTTGTAATCCAAACTGGCAACCGTTGTTCTTCCAGCGAGCAGATTGGATACAGATGAAATATCCGCCGTCATCATTTTCGGATTACGTCCCAGGCGGCGGTTGTCGGGACTTTGGTTGAATTCCCCATATGCGTTGTAGCGCACGGAGGCTTTCACACAGCGCGCCAGCAAATAGAGTAGGAAGTCAGGCCGCTTGGTCTTGTTGAATTCATCACGCACGAAATCGTAATACTTTCTCTCGTTCCCCTGCTGTTCCTTCCAGAGATGTTCGTATCGCTCGGAAATCCGCTTCGGGTGGATGATGATCTCCTCCCACAAAGCCATCAGCGGCGCGTTGACATCGTTGATGTGGAACCGCGCCGCCTTGCTGTGCAAAGCCGCCGCAATCGAAATCGCCGCCGATCCCGCGAAAGGCTCGAATAACGTATCCACATCCTGCGGGAAGAACGGCAGGATGTATTTGGCAAGATTCCGCTTACTGCCTTGATAGGGGATGGGATGAGGGACTTTCATGGGAGGGATTATACGACAGGCTTCAAGTTCAATTTGCGTTTTCACAATTCGGACAGAATACTGAGCGATTGGCCCAGTATTTTGTCATCACGCGGATTCGCTGACTGCCGCTTGAATAGCCCTCGCCAATTTCCTTGGGCAATTTTAGATTAATTGACATTTTCTTTACCTGTTATTTGCAAGTCGGTTGTTTCGGTTTCCAATATCAACTACAAGGGCTGTTGGCATGTTTTGCATGAAACGAATTGATTTGCACTACTATCCCATTCCAGCTTTTTCTGTTTGTGCTTGCATTTTGGAGCATGGATGTAGAAATAATTAACAAATTTTTCTAGATCGGATAGGATTATTTTCACGTCGTTCATGCTTAAGTTTAGTTTTCTTGGATCAGGATGTGAAGCAATATTCATGAGCCAAAGTGAATTTTCGATATCTCTAAGTGGCGGTTGCTTTGCATCAAATACATTGTTCCGTCCAAAAAATTGCGCGACAGCAGATATAAAGGCTTTAAGTTCTCTTTTTTCATTTGCTGTACCTTGACGATAGGGTAGAGAGATATTGTAGTGTTCAGTTATTTCTCGGAAAGTCGCATCAACCAAGTCTCTCGTTTTCCGAGCGGCATCAACTGTATAGCCTCGCTGAATCGCATCATCAATCTGTTCTCTAAGATCAAGATTGTCGTCAAGCGAAATGCCTGTGTCATAATCCCAATTTTGAATCTTTTTGTGTATCCAACTTGGGAATGTAACGCGAAGAATCTCACTCCAATGCATATCATGAGAGAGAATTACGAACTGTTTTTGATTTAATCGCGGGTCGTCTCTAATGAGCTTCGCAAATGCTAAGCGATGATCTGCATCGACGCTGCTAACAATATCATCTAAAACAACAAACTCACATTGTTTATTGAATTCCACTGCAGAGGCAAGAAAGAAACAAAGCCCCAATGTGTTTAAGTGAGACTCGCTCATGAATTTGTTCGGAGGGGTTATTCGATCACCTTTGAAATAAAACTCGAATTCAAGTCCTCTATCTGTGGTCGGTATTAATCTCAACAGATCGAATCCCTCGTTAGGATGTAACGCCTTGTAGAAATCATTCACTTCGTCTGAAATAGAAGATAAGGCTTTGTTAAATTCAATCCTTTCTCTTTGCTCAAGAGAAGAAATAATATCTTCCAGCGACTTTATCTGTCGCCGAAATTGTTTTTCTTTAGATTTTAATTCGAGCCATCGTATGTAATGTTCGCTAAGATTCTTGAGAGATTGAAGTCGTGCAGTTTTTAGTTTATCGGCTTCTGTATCGCTTATTTTTTCTAATTCCAACTGTACAGATTTTGCGAGTTTGTCCGTTTCTATGTTGTATTCCTGGAGCGCACTTAAATCTTCGTTGAGTATTTCAAAGGCTCTGCTTTCAAATGATTGATTGATAGTATCCGCCCATCCCTTCATTTTTTTAGTCACTCCATCTACGCTCGACATCCAGACATTTTGACCAATTGTTTTGCTGGCGGAAACTTGCTGCATCGCACCTTGTAACATTTTTACAGCCGATAATACCTTTTGTCTAACATCATCGGCTTGTTTTCGTGTGTTCTCAATTTCCAGTTTGATCTCAGAGAACTCTACTAGTTTGCCTTTCAACTTTTCGAGAAGGTCTTCGGTTGAAATTTCTCTCTCGCACAAAGGGCAGACATTTAAGTCTGGGTTCTCTTCAATAATATTAGTGCCAGATTGGTAGAGATCAAGCAATGTAAGTTTTTCCAGGTTTTCCTTTTTGCTAAGAAGCAATTTGTGGTTCTGTGAATAACTTTGGATTTGAGAAACAAGATTTGCAGAAATGCTGGACTGGGAAAGTGTGGACTCCAATCCTGCAAGAATTTGTAGTTGTTTTCCCTTTTCGTCTTGAGGCGTTGCATTCAGTTCTTCCAAAGATTTTTGAAGAGACTCTAAACTCTCAATAAATGTTCTTCCGCCCAATTGTTGGCGCAATTGTTCAGCAGCCGCCAAAATAGCTGATGAATAATTAACGATAGTTCCAACAATTGAAGTTGCAATTGTCTCAATGTCTCGCTCTTTTTCCAAAATTTGGCCTTGAATTTTCCGATAGTCGGAATCTTTTTCAAGGCTTCCCTTAACTTTATTGATAACATCTCTTGTTTGTGTAACTACATCAAAACCAATTATCGAAGATACAGCCTTGAGCTTTTCTGTTTTGGTTTTATTTACAAAATCTTTTAGCTCGGCATGACGCAAGATCACATTTTCCCCTTGGGAATTTTCAATAAAAGAAGCAAGCGCAGTACCTGAATTTTGCCAAACGGCTTTATATTTATCTGCCCCAGAAGGGTCAGTGATAAGTTGCAATTGCTTTTGGCCAAATACATCAGGATTAGTGGTAACAATTTCTACTACAGAATCTTCTCCTTGAGGCAATCTGTAATGTCGATAGGAACTTTCATAGCAACCCTCCTTTCTCAAGTGGGAGATAGTATCCTGAAAATACCATTCAATTGCATCTGCTAACGAACTTTTACCTCTACCGTTTTCAGCTGAAAGCACTAGGCTTTTGGACTTTTTACTTAAATCAAAAACCACTCTGTTTCGAATCCCTCTGAAACCATAAATAGATACAGATTTAATTTTGGTCATTATTTATCTCCCGCAATTGTTTTAAACGATCTTGGAGACGCTTTTCTGTTAATTGCCCTTTGTCGAAAAGTTCTTTTATGGACTGTATTACAGCAACATCCGCCTCGGCTTGAAAAACTTCATCGTCAATCCGACTTGAGATTTGCTTTCTTATTTCATCCAATCTTTTGTTGGTATTTAACAGTGTCTCATCGATGAAATCAATTAATACCTGTTGTCCTGACATACGACCTCCACAGTTTTATTCGATTAGCGCAATTATAAGCCACGTCTAGAATCAAAACCCCAACTCCTTCAAACTCTGCGCCTCGGTTCATACTGCCGAGATCTGTTGTAAAGAGTTAATATGACGCGCATACCATTATTCCGTGAAGAACTCATTTCGCAAATACAGACCCTAAAGGTTTCCTTGGCTGACACAAGTCTTGATACGCCAAACCGTCCTGCCAGACACGGCGAAGGTTAACGGGAAAAACCTTTAGGGTCTTCTGTGGAAA
>Ga0172370_10007801_pt1 | contig 13026 bp, 10 predicted proteins | sample LakKiv5m_FD_114538 | JGI IMG/M metagenome (GOLD analysis project Ga0172370, IMG submission 114538) | Freshwater microbial communities from Kabuno Bay, South-Kivu, Congo - kab_022012_11.5m | ecosystem: Environmental > Aquatic > Freshwater > Lake | place: Democratic Republic of the Congo...
CGGGCCCGCGAGGAAGGCGAGCGCGTCCTGCAGCGCCAGCAGCGCGACCTCTTCGCTCGTCTCGATGGGCGTCGTGCCCAGCACGTCGAAGAACACGCTCTCCTTCGTCTCGGGATTCCACGACGCGAGGCCGAGCGGATTGCCGGCGCCGCGCCCCTGGATCATCCGCAGTAGTGTTCGCGCGCGCGCCGAGCCGCCCCAGGGTTGCCACACGCCGGGCAGGCCCTCGTCGTCGAGCGCCTCGTGCTGCAAGCGGGCCACCCAGACGTTGAAGATCATCGTCGCAACGGCGTCGTCGGGCTCGCCCGGCTCGACCGCGTGGTAGAAGGTCTCGACCCCCGATCGTGCCTGGAAGCCCGCCTTGCCCCACGCATCGAGGCGCTTCTGTGCATCGTCGAAGGCCTTGCCGTTCGCAGCGTAGAGCGCGACGATGCGCTCCTCGGCCGAATCCGGCGCGGGCTTCGTGCCGCTCAGTGACGCCGCGCGCGCCGTGTCGATGGCGCCCAGCAGGAAAGGCGTGAAGTCCTCGCCGAGCCGCGAGGTGTGATCGGCCTGGATTGACGCCATCTCGGCCTCGTCGGCCTTCTTCGCGGCGATCGCGGCCTGCAAGCGGCGTGAGATCGTGTCGGCGCGGTAGCCGTCGGACCACGGCCCGCCGATGTAGATGCCGTCGTTCGTGAGCGAGTCGTCGAACGCGAGCCCACCGGGATCGTTGTTGGCCGTGACGACGTAGCCCTGCTTCGGGTTCACCGATTGCGGATATTTGTCAAATGGAACCACGCAGTTGTATGGCTTCGTGGCGTTCTGTGACTCGTCCACGAAGCCGCCTTCGAGCGGGATCGTGAAGCCGCCGTACGACGTACCGTCGAGCAGCATCGAGGGATCGGCGCCGTCGGCCCAGGTGCCGTCCGCGTTGCGCGCGAGGTAGTCGCGGCACGGCACGGCTTGGTAGCCGGTGTAGAACACCGAGCCCTTCGCGTCGGCCACGGCGATGTTCTGCGAGTAGGCGACGAGCGCCTTGGTCGACTCTCGGAAGGCCATGACGTCCGAGGCGTGGCCGAAGCCGTCCACCGCGAGGAGGATGTTCCCCTTCGAGAAGGCCGTGTATGCAAAGGAGATTCCGACTATCTTCCCATCGCCGTCCAGGTCCCCCGGCACGACCTTGTCGCCGTTGAACTCGACGACCGCCTCGCCCGCCTTCAGCGTCTCGCCCTCCTCGTACGGCCGCCCCTCGACGTCGGCCAGCCAGCGCCCATCGAAGAGCGTCCAGCGCGCCCATGTCTCGGTGCGACCCTTGCTGCCGAGCAGCGGGATCTCGGCCACCACGAAGCTCTCCTCGTGCGCCGCGAGCGGCTTCCAATCCCCCTTGAACTTCGTTGCCTTCGGCAGTCCCTTGCCGTCGAGCTGCAGCTCCTCGCGGTACCAATCGGTGATGTCACCCATGAGCTGCGTCTGGTTCCACGCGACGTTGCCGTTCGTCCCCACCGCGAGGAAGGGCAGCCCCGGGATGACGAGGCCGAGCTGGTGCGTCGTACCGCCGCCGAAGACCGAGGTGTCCATGCCCATCTGGTAGAAGAGCGAGGGCACGGTCAGCGGCAGGTGGCCATCGCCGCACGCGAGCGAGCGCCCATCGGGCGAGGCGCTGCCCATCACGGCCCATGCGTTCGAGCCGAAGCCGGCCTCCGTGTCGCGCCCGGCGCGTCGCTGCCACGCCGCGAGGCGCTTCGTGACGCGCTCGAAGAGCGACGCCGGCACGGGACCTGCCCCGGCGCCGACCTTCGAGGACGGCGCGCGCTTCGGTGGGGGCGGCGCCGGCGTCCCGATGTCGGTCCCCACGCCAGCGGCCGACTTGATCGCGCGCTGCGGCGCGAGCTTGAGCCAAATGTCCTTGATCGTGCCAGCCTTTCTCAGGTCACCGAGCGGCGCACCGTCGAAGAGCTTGGGCAATAGCGCAGCCGTCTTCGCGCGATCCACATCGCCCGTCTCGTAGCCCAGGTTGTACACCATCGTCGCCGCGGCACCCGCGATCCCGCGCCGGTCCAGCTTCTGCATCAGGTCCGCCGGTTTCTTACCGAGCAGCGGCGCGAAGATCTCGACCTCGCTCGGCACGGGCAGCTTGCCGCCGATCGCGAGGTCCACGTACGCGTTGATGCCCTCCGCGAACGCGTCCAGGATCTCCTTCTGCTCCTCCGTCAACACCTCGAGCAGCGCGTCGGCCACGAAGGTCGAGCCGCTCCCGCGGGCCTCCATGTCGCGTTGCAGCGCGCCATCCCCGAGCAGCTCGGAGATCGTGCCGAGCCCAAGGCGGGACGTGAGCAGCATGATGAAGTAGCGGTCACGGCCCAGCACGAAGCCCTGCAAGCGAGCGAGATCCTTGCGTGTCTTCGCATAGATGTGCGGGACATTGCCCTCCGTTCGCACCACGTACGACTCGAACTCCAGGCCAGGGAGGTCCCACGTCTCCGTCTGCGGCACGCCCAGGATCGCCGCCTGGGCTGCCGTCGGTCCCGCATCGACCGCCGCCACGTCGAGCGCAGCGCCCGCGATCTCCGGGCTCGCGCCGGTCGAGGCGTCCGCCGACAGGTCCGACCCGACCGAATCCGACACCACGACATCCGGCCCGGCGGGCCCCGCGTCCGAACCGCCGCAAGCTGCGAGGAGGAGCGCGGGGGACGCAAGGTGCAGGCAGAGGCGCTTCAATGACATGACGGCTCCCGAGGGGCGGCAAGGAAGGGCCGGCCAGAGTCCTGGCATCTTGCCACGGGGAGGCGTCGCTTGGAACCGCGCCCTGCGCGGGGTTGTCAAGACACCCGGATCGGGCCTAGCTTGCGCCGCAAACGCCCCCTCCGGGGCGCGGGTTTTTGGAGCCTGACATGAAGATCCTGCTCGCTGATGCGTTCGACGACTCGTTGCCCGCTCGGCTCGCTCAGTTCGGAGAGGTCACTCAAGATCCTGGGCGTCGCGCCGAGGTCGATGTGCTGCTCATCCGCTCGAAGACGAAGGTCACGCGCGAGATGATCTTGGACATGCCGAACCTGAAGCTCGTCATCCGAGGTGGCGTGGGGCTCGACAACGTGGACGTGCCCGCCTGTCGCGAGCGCGGTATCGAGGTCAAGAACACGCCGCGCGCCTCATCGGTGGCCGTGGCGGAGCTCGCGCTCGCGCTCATGATCTCGGTGCCCAATCGGATCGTGGAAGCGCACAACAGCATGAAGGAAGGCAAGTGGCTCAAGAAGGAGCTCAAGCGCACGGAGCTCATGAACAAGACGCTCGGTCTCGTAGGCATCGGCCTCATCGGCACCGAGGTCGCGCGCCGCGCGCAGGCCTTCGGCATGCGGATCATCGCGCACGATCACTACCTGTCGAACCACGCGCTCGCGGAGCTCGTGGACCTCGACGACCTCTACGCACAGAGCGATTACATCAGCCTGCACACGCCCCTGACCGACGAGACGCGCGGGATGATCAACGCCACCAGCATCGCGAAGATGAAGGAGGGCGTGGTCCTCGTGAACACCTCGCGCGCGAAGACAGTCGACGAGCGTGCGATGGCAGAGGCGCTCAGGTCTGGCAAGGTGCGCGCCTACGCGACCGATGTTTGGCCCTCCGATCCGCCCGAGCCCGACAACCCGCTGCTCACCGCGCCGAATGTGCTCATGACGCCCCACATCGGCGCCTCGAGCGCGGAGAACCTGCTGCGCATCGGCGACATCATCGTCGATTCGCTGCGCAAGTGGAACCGCTGATTCACCCCTATTTACGAGGAGGTACACATGGCACGCGTCATCAATTTCTATGCCGGACCGGCGGGCCTTCCGCTCCCCGCGCTCGAGCGCGCTCAGCGCGAGCTGCTCGACTTCAACGGCGCCGGCATGTCGGTCATGGAGATCTCGCATCGCGCCAAGGAGTACGACGCGGTGCACCAGGAGGCGCTCTCGCTCACGCGGGAGCTGCTGGCCGTGCCGGACAACTACAAGATCCTGCTCATCCAGGGCGGCGGCAACCTGCAGTTCGGCATGGTGCCGATGAACCTCCTCTGGGACGGGCGCAAGGCCGACTACGTCGACACGGGGGAGTGGGCGCGCAAGGCGTACAAGGAGGCGAGGACCGTCGCGGGAGACGCGGCGCGCCTCGTCGGATCGTCAGAGGGGCAGCGGTATGCGCGGCTGCCGTACGCGAACGAGATCGCACCGAACGCCGACGCGACGTACCTGCACTTCTGCTCGAACAACACGATCGAAGGCACGCAGTGGCACCAGTGGCCGGAGTCCCCCGGCTCTCACGCCGCGCCGCTCGTCTGCGACATGTCGAGCGACATCATGTGGCGGCCGTTCGACGTGTCGCGCTTCGGCCTCATCTATGCGGGCGCGCAGAAGAACCTCGGGCCCTCGGGCGTCACGCTGGTCATCATCCGAGACGACTTCCTCGCGATGTGCCGCAAGGATCTCACGACGTACCTGCGCTACCCGATCCACGCAGAGAAGGACAGTCTCTACAACACCCCGCCCGCGTTCGGCATCTACATCCTGCGCAACGTGCTCGACTACAACAAGTCGATCGGGGGCCTCGCGGCGATCGAGCGGAACAACCGCAAGAAGGGCGAGCTGCTCTACGGCTGCATCGACCGCCACGCAGGCTTCTACCGTTCGACCGTGACCGACGCGACGCACCGCTCGTTCATGAACATCACGTTCAAGCTCCCGCGCGAAGAGCTCGACGCGACGTTCGTGTCGGAGGCCAAGAAAGCCGGGATGGTGGGCCTCAAGGGCTATCGCACGGTGGGCGGGATCCGCGTGTCGGCTTACAACGCGGTCACCGTGGACAACATCGCGACGCTCGTGTCGTTCATGGAAGAGTTCGTGCGCGTCAACGGCTAGCGCTTTCGCTGCGGATCGCCCCAGACCAGGCGTCCACCGTACCAGGTTCGCCGCGCGAGTCCGCGCACCGGCCGCCCAAACAGCACCGTGTTGCGACTCTTCGACAGGTTGGTCGTCGCGTCGAGGGTCCACTCGCGTTCGGGATCGAAGAGCACGAGATCGGCCGCGGCCCCGACCTGAAGGCGAGGCTCCGGGCGGCCCAGCGCTACGGACGGTCCGGTCGTGAGCGCGCCGAGGACGTTCTCCGGACGAAAGAGCTTCTTGCGCACGAGCTCGAAGAGCTGCCCGGCGCAGGTCTGCAGCGCGATGGCGCCCGGCGCGGCGGCGTCGAACTCGACCGCCTTGTCCGCGACGTTGTCGGGTGTGTGGTCGCTGCACACAGCGTCGATCGTGCCGTCGAGCAGGGCGGCCCTCAGCGCTTCGCGATCCTCGGCACCGCGAATGGGCGGGACGAGCTTGAGATTGACCGGATAGTCCGCGAGCGCCTGGTCGGTGAGCGCGAGGTGCCAGATCGTCGTCTCCGCGGTGACCGGCAGGCCGCGATCCTTGGCCTCGCGGATGAGCGCGACGCCGCGCGCCGACGAGACGTGCGCGATGTGCAGCCGGGCCCGCGTGAGCGAGGCGAGCGCGATCTCACGCCCGATGAAGGCCTCCTCCGCCTCGGCCGGCACGCCGCGCAGCCCGAGGCGGGTCGACCACGCGCCCTCGTGCATCTGCCCGCCCTGCGCCAGATCCGGATCCACCGCGTGGACGAAGACCGGCAGGTTGAAACCGGACGCGTACTCCATCGCGCTGCGCATCAGGCGCGAGCTGCGTACGGCCTGGTCGCCGTCGCCCACGCAGACGGCCCCCGCATCGGCCATCTCGCCTATCGGCGCGAGGTGCTCGCCCTGCATACGATGGGTCAGCGCGCCCATGGGCAGGATGCGGCACAGGCCTATCTCGGCCGAGCGGCGCAGGATGAGCTCCGTCACAGCGCAGTCGTCGTTGCAGGGCGACGTGTCCGGCGTGACGACGACGGTGGTGAAGCCCCCGGCGACCGCCGTGCGCGACAGCGAGTTGAGATCCTCGTCCTGCTCGTCACCGGGCTCGCGCGCGTGCGCCCGCAGGTCGATGAAGCCCGGAGAGAGCACGCAGCCCTTTGCGTCGACGACGTCGTCGCCTTCGCGCACGGCGGGCGGATCGGCATCGGCCCGCACCTCGGCGATGGTCGCACCCTCGATCACGACGTGGCGCACGCCGATCACGCCGCGCGGCGGGTCGTAGACGTGGGCTCCCAGGATCAGCGTCTTGGACATGAGTTCCTCCTCAGGCGGGTGCGTCCCCAGGCTGCATGCCATGAGGCGCGCCCACGAGGTAGAGCACCGCCATGCGCACGGCGACGCCGTTCTCGACCTGTTCGAGGATCACCGACTGCGCCCCATCGGCGACGTCGGGAGCGATCTCCACGCCGCGGTTCATCGGCCCCGGGTGCATCACGAGCGCGTTTGGCTTCGCGAGCGCGAGCCTCTCCGCGTCGAGCCCGAAGAAGCGGTGGTACTCATGCGCGCTCGGGAAGAGCACGCCCTCCTGCCGTTCACGCTGGATGCGCAGCATCATCACGACATCTGCGCCCTCGATCGCGGGCTCCACTCGGGCGTGCGCCGTGACGTCAAGGCTCTCCACGTCAACCGGGAGCATCGTGCGCGGGCCTGCGACGTGCACATCCGCGCCGAGCTTCGTGAGGCAGAAGATGTTCGAGCGCGCGACCCGCGAGTGCGTGATGTCGCCCACGATGGCGACCTTCCTCCCCGCCAGATCGCCGAGCTTCTCGCGCATCGTGAACGCGTCGAGCAGCCCCTGCGTCGGGTGCTCGTGCGAGCCGTCACCCGCGTTGACGATCGCGGCGTCGACGTGACCCGCGAGCAGGTGCGGCGCGCCCGAGGCGCCATGCCGCAGCACGATCACGTCGGGCTGCATCGCCTCGAGGTTCTTCGCGGTGTCGAGCAGGGTCTCGCCCTTCGAGAATGACGAACCCGACGCGCTCAGCGAGAGGGTGTCCGCCGAGAGCCGCTTGGCCGCGACCTCGAACGACACGCGCGTGCGGGTCGAGGGCTCGACGAAGAGCAGCACGACCGTGACGCCGCGCAGCGTCGGCAACTTCTTGATGCGCCGCAGGTTGACGGACTTCATGTGCGCCGCGACGTCCAGGATCCCGCGGATCTCGTCGCCGCCAAGCTGCTCGAGGCCGAGCAGGTGGCGCAGCTTCGGGCCGGGCGTCGCTTCGCGCCCGGAGGTCGTCTCGAGGGTCGTGCTCATCTCGCTCCTCACTGCGCGCGTCCGTAGACCACCACGCGATCGTCGCCGCCGGTCTCCACGAGCTGCACGCGCACCGTCTCATCGCGTGCCGTCTGACAGGTCGCGCCGACGTAGTCTCCCCGAATCGGCAGCTCTCGGTGTCCGCGGTCGCACAAGACCACGAGCCGCACGCACTCCGGCCGGCCGAAGTCCATGATCGCGTCGAGCGCGGCGCGCACCGTCCGGCCCGTGTAGAGCACGTCGTCGACGAGCACCACGCGCCGTCCCGTGACATCCGCGGGCAGGTTCGTCGCGCCCACGACGGGCTGCGGCAGGCCCATCCAAACGTCGTCCCGATACAGCGTGATGTCGAGCGTGCCGAGCTCCGGCGACGCGCCGAGCCGGTCCCGCAGCAGCGCCCCGAGACGCGTCGCGAGGTGCACGCCGCCGGTGTGGATGCCGACCAGCAGCAGCTCCGCCGCGCCCTTGCCGGCGGTGTTCAGGTCAACGACGATCGCGTCCGCGAGACGGCTCAGCGCTTCCCGGATGCCTTCGGATCGGAGGACGACCCGCCTCTCGGTGACCCGCCTCTCCAGGTGGCGTCGCTTGATGTCGGTGATGTTGGCGGGCACGCGCCTTCCTCCGCATAGTGGTGGATGAGCGTCCCGATGCGGCTGAAGTCCGTTGCCAGCCAGATCACGAACGCCTTGCCCTTGACGTAGCCGAACGGAACGAGGCCGAAGAACCGCCCGTCCTTGGAGTTGTCGCGGTTGTCCCCCATGACGAGCACGTTGTCCTCGGGGACCACGAAGTCAGGGAATTCCTTGTTCGCGGGCTTGAGATAGACCTTTGCCGCGGCCGTGAAGCGCTGCGCGTCGTAGGCGAGCGGCGGCCAGTCGGCGACGTTCTCGCACTGGATGGCGAAGCCGTGCGCGGCGATGAGCGCACGATCGATCGCGTGGTGCTGCGTCGTGTAGACGATCCCGCCGTGGCATTCCTGCCTGATCTCGCAGGGGCAGCGTGGCCCCGCCGACTCGCCGCACGACTCGCTGCGCTTGAGCGTGCGGTTGGGCACGACCTCGCCGTTGATCGTGATGTCGTTGTCCTGCACGCGCACACGATCGCCGGGCACGGCGATGACGCGCTTGATGAGATCCTTGCCGGCGCTGTCCTCGTCGTCCTCGTAGGGATACTCGAAGACGATGATCTCGCCGCGCTTCGGCGGCCGCACGTCCAGTATCTTCCACGTGGTAAAGGGCAGTCGCAGGCCATAGATGAACTTGTTGACGAAGATGTGATCGTCGATCTGGAGCGTCGGGATCATCGATCCGGTCGGGATCTTGAACGCCTCGAAGACAAACGCGCGGATGACGAGCGCGAGCACCACGGCCCACAAGATCGCCTCCACGTACTCGCGCACGACACCCTTTCGGGCCGAGGCGAGGTGGTCTTCGATGATGCCATCGAGGCGTTCGGTCGCGTCGAGCAGGCGCAGGAGGTCGCCGTCCGAGCGAGGCCTCGCCGTCCCGAGGGCGCCCGCGACCTCGCGCAGCACGCCGTCGACCGCCTGTGCAACGTCGGCGGAGATCTCCTTGCGCTTGCGCTTGACGAGCGCCGGCGCCTCTTTCGACAGCGCGCTCGCGCGCTCCTCGAGCTCCTTTTCGAACCGCTTGCGGTCGCGACCCTGCGGGGGAATCGCGGTGCGCGCGCGGGCGTGTTTCTTGGCCGCGTTGTCGGCGTGTGGCATCGAAGGACCTGGCGCTCGGTGGCGCCGCGGGGAGCACGGCTTATAGGTGAAGGGGCCGGCGGTGGTCAAACCATCCGTCGCGCGGCGCCCATGGTGTGCCAACCCTCCGTGTCAAGCCACGCCGCCAACGTCTGTTGACGCCCGCGGGCGTGCAAGGCTACCGTGCCGCCCGCACCACCCCTCGCGGGTTCCATGGAAACGCACATGGCGAAGACCAGAGATGACATCGAGAACTACATCCTCGGACTCGGCGTCGCGGTACACGAGCTCGCGGCCGGCACGTGGCTCCTGGAAGACTCCCAGTGGGAGGGGCTCCAGATCGCCGTCCACCTGACCGATCCGCTCGTCGTCTTCCGCGTCAAGCTCTTCGACCTGCACGCCGTGCCGGCCGAGAGGCAGGCCGCGCTCTTCAAGCACCTCCTGACGCTCAACGGCACGGACATGGTCCAGGGAGCGTACGCGCTCGAAGGCAACGACGTCGTCGTCGTCGAGGTCATGCAGCTCGAGAACCTGGACACCAACGAATTCCAGGCCGCCATCGACTGCCTGACGTTCGCGCTGACCGTCCACTATCCGGAGCTCAAGAACTACATCGCCTGAGACGCGCCGGAACGCGCGACACGGAGGCCACCATGGCTGGAATTTTCGATCGGATCGGGCTGCTGCTTCGGTCCAACATCAACTCGATGATCTCGTCGGCCGAGGACCCCGAGAAGATCCTCGAGCAGCTGCTCATCGACATGCGAGACCAGTTCATCGAGGCGAAGAAGCAGGTCGCCGTCGCGATGGCGGACGAGAAGCGCCTGTACGCCAAGATGACCGAGTCGCAGACCCTCTCGGCCGAGTGGGAGAAGAAGGCCATCATCGCGCTCAAGGCCGGTGACGAAGGCCTCGCGCGTGAGGCGCTCACGCGCAAGACGTCGCAGGACGATCTCTTCGGCCAGTGGCAGACGCAGTGGACCGCGCAGAAGCAGGCGGTCGAGTCCCTTCGCAGCGCGCTGACGCAGCTCAACATGAAGATCGAGGAGGCCAAGCGGAAGAAGGACCTCCTCATCGCCCGGGCCAAGCGCGCCGAGGCGCAGAAGACCATCCAGAACACGATGAGCGGCCTGGCCAACAACTCGGCCTTCGACGCCTTCGATCGCATGAGCGCGAAGGTGGAGCAGTCCGAGGCTGAGGCCCAGGCGAGCGCCGATCTGGCCGGCGAGGTCAGCGGCAGCTCGCTCGACGACAAGTTCAAGGCCCTGGAGCTGCAGCACGGCTCGGACGACGCCCTCGCGTCGCTCAAGGCCAAGCTCGGCATGGCGCCGCCAGCGGTCAGGGCCGCTCCGGCGCTCGGTGCGCCGGCCTACGACGACCTGCCCATCCCCGACATCGGCATCACCGAGACCGTCAAGAAGTAGCGGGTCGACCTCTCCATGTCCGCACACCGTTACCGGTTTCGGCGGGATCTCGAGACCGGCGCGGCCGGTGATGGGCGTTTGGCGGTGGTCGATCACGCGCTCGGCCGCGCGATGCGCCTCGGCAGGCAGGATCGCGCGGTCGCCGAGTTGCTCGCGCGTCCGGCGGGCGCGACGCTCGCAGACATCGCCGCGCATCTGCACTGCGAGGTGGAGATTGCCCGTCGTCGCCTGGCCGCGCTCGCGACGCTCTATGTGCTGGAGGGGCCCCGCTCCGAGCGGCGGATCGCGCTCGATGCGGAGCGGCGGGCCTGGAACACGCGGCGACAGGTCGGGCCGGAGCAGGACGCCGTCGTCTGGCCCGGCGGCGTGGATCCGCCTCGACACGCGTGCCAGGCCTCGGGCGGCTGCTGCGGGGGGGCGTTCCTTGGCCCCATCCGGGACGAAGACGCGGACCGGGTCTCGTTGCTCGCGCTCCTGCCCGGCACCGCGCGCGTGACCGAGGGCAAGCGCGCGCTCGTGGGCCTGCGTGCCGGCTCGAGCGTCCTCGTCGGGATGAGGCAGGAGGCGGGCCGTTGCGTCGCGCAGAACCAGGCCACGCAGCTCTGTGAGATCCACGCCGAGCACGGCGAGATGGCCAAGCCCACGCTCTGCCGGCAATTCCCGCTTCGCTTCCACCGTAGTCCGCGCGGCGTCCATGTCTCGCTGATGCTCGCCTGCACGGCCTACGACCGGGCCCGGCCCGCCGCGGGGGCGTGGCAGGACCGGGAGGCCGAGGTGCGCGCGCTGCTGCGTGACGGCGCCCACGTGGCGAAGATCAACCTGCCCATCGAGCTGGCGCCCGGCCTGCCCATCGGATTCGCGATCTTCGAACAGCTCTCTCGTGGCTTCCATGCCGCGCTCGAGGGCGTCGCAGGGCATCCGGACACGCCTCGCGCCTGGCTCGCGCGCGTGTGCCGCGAGGCCGTCGCCGCGATCGATCGCACCCACGCCGAGCTCGCCGAAGGGCCGGACGTTCACATCGCGTCGCCGCTGCCCGGCATCGGGCGCGCGCTCGACGGGGGCCGTCCGCTCTTCGATCCACGCGAGGCCCGGCTCTACGCGAGGCGCGTACTCTACCGCCAGAGCCGACTGTCGGGCGAGCACGACGGCTACGCCGGCCGGCGCCTGGTCACGCTCGTCGGGGCCATCCGAGGTCACGTCTCGGGCGTCGGTCTCGCACCGCGCGGCCGCTTCGACCCGGACGCGCTCGCTGTCTCGATGCTGACGGACATCATCGCCAACGATCTTCCCGCGCACATCTCGGTCGGCCACGTGGACGCCGGACTCGCGGGTCTGTGCCGGCGCGTGGTGCTCGCAGAGGCCGCGGCGTGCGCGCGGGCGAGGGCGCTTGGTCGCCACCGCGTGGACGCCGCAACCATGACCGACGCGCTCATCCTCGTGTCGCGCTCGGAGGCCGAGATCTCCGCGCTCAGCGACCTGTCGCCGGCAACCGCGTGACGGTCTACACGTCCGAGCCCGTCCGCCGCGCCCTCGGATGGGCATCGTCGTAGGTCTGCACGAGGGCGTCGATGCTCACGTGCGTGTAGCGCTGCGTGGTCGATAGCCGCGCATGTCCTAGCAATTCCTGGATAATTCGGATATCGCCACCTGCCCCGAGCAGGTGCGTCGCGAACGAGTGCCGCAGCGCGTGCGGCGACGCGTGCTTCGCGATGCCGGCCCGCACGAGCCGCACCTCCAGCATCCGCGCCATCGTCCGCGTGGTCAGCCGGCCGCCCCGTCGATTCAGGAAGAGCGCGTGCACGTCGCCGCCGCGGTGATCCTGCAGCAGCCTCCCGCGCGCCCCGAGCCAGCGCTCGATCGCCTCCCGCGCCTTGGTGCCGAAGGGGACGATCCGGGTCTTGCGCCCCTTGCCGACGACCCGTACGAGGCGCTGCGACAGGTCGAGCGTCTCGACGTTGACGCCCGCACACTCGCTCACGCGCAGGCCGGCACCGTAGATAAGCTCCAGGATCGCGCGGTCGCGCAGGTCGAGCGGCTCGTCGCTCTCGGGCGGAAAGCCCGCATCGAGCAGCGCCAGAATCTCGTCGATGGTCAGGAAGCGCGGTAGGATAATTGGCTTTTTCGGAGATCGGAGGCCATCGGTCGGATCGTCCTCCCGCTTGCCCTCGCGTACGAGGTAGTGGTGAAAGGCCCGAATCGCCGCGAGACGCCGGCCGACGCTGCTCGCCGCGTGCGTGTCATGGAGGCCCATCAGGTACTCGCGGATGTCCTCGCGGTCGAGCGTCGCCGGATCCCGGTCCCCGGCAAACCGAGAATAGTCAACCAGATCTGCGGCATAGGCGCGAAGCGTCTGGGCGGAGCTGTTGCGCTCGTGCTTCAAGTAATCAAGGAACGCGTCGATATCCTGCTGGGCCATTGAGGGAGTGTGCATCCGTCCGCGCAGGTCCGCCAGAAAACGCCGGGTCGGTCCATTCGCTCGCCGCGCCCCTTGCCGAGGCGGCGGTCCGACCTAACTTCCCCCGACCGCACGCCGTGCGGCGTAGGACATCGTCATGCGAAAGCCACATATTCGCTCGACAACGGTCGTAGCCGTCCGAGCGGGCGGGCGGGTGGTCATCGCTGCCGATGGCCAGATGTCGCTCGGCAACACGGTCCTGAAGGCCGGCACGAAGAAGCTTCGCAAGCTCTCGGACGGCAAGGTGATCGCGGGCTTCGCGGGCTC
>Ga0172370_10007804_pt1 | contig 13023 bp, 12 predicted proteins | sample LakKiv5m_FD_114538 | JGI IMG/M metagenome (GOLD analysis project Ga0172370, IMG submission 114538) | Freshwater microbial communities from Kabuno Bay, South-Kivu, Congo - kab_022012_11.5m | ecosystem: Environmental > Aquatic > Freshwater > Lake | place: Democratic Republic of the Congo...
GGAAAGATCGTGATGAGGTGAGTCGTGCCGAAAAGATCACGCTGATGAAACGTCATCTTGCCCTCAACCGAGATTTCTCGGTTGACGCCGTCTCCGTGGTAATATCCCGCACACACGCCTCCTGCTCCATTTCCAATTCCGACGCCGAGCGTGATCTGCGTTTAGCGATGTTGACTTGCGAACAATCTGAAGAACTCGAAACGATTATTGACGAATATGACTCGGTAGAGAAGTTGCACGCTTCGCGAACGTCTCTACAAAGCATTTCAATTGCATGACCCCTCACTTCTTCGTCCGCGACATTCCCATCTACGGCGACGCCATCCTCGCGCCGATGTCGGGCTTTTCCGACATGCCGTTTCGATCTATTTGTCGCGAGTTGGGTTCAGCGATGAGCTATACCGAATTTGTCCCCGCGCCCGGAATCAACATCGGCGCCGAGTAGGTACTGCGCCGCTTGTGGTTCACGCCCAATGAACGCCCGATCACCTTTCAGATTTTTGGATCAAACTCTGATGAGTTAACCCAAGCCGCTCAACGGATTGAAGCGATGAAACCCGATATCATTGATCTCAACATGGGCTGTTGGGCAGACTCGGTGGCGCTGCACGGCGCAGGCGCGGGGTTGTTGTGTGCGCCGCAGAAGATCGGTGAAATTTTTAAACGCCTCACACGCGCTGTCCGCACCCCCGTGACCGGCAAGATCAGGCTCGGCTGGGATGAGTCATCGCGCAACTATCTCGAAGTCGCAAAAATTTTGGAAGACAACGGCGCGTCACTCATCGCCGTGCATGGGCGCACCAAAACACAAGGTTATAAAGGTCAAGCCGATTGGGATGCGATTGGCGAAGTGAAATCGCGAGTCAAAATTCCGGTGATCGGCAGTGGCGATGTGAAATGCGTTGCTGATATTGATCGAATGAAACGTCACACGAATGTGGACGCCGTGATGATCGGGCGCGCGGCGATTGGCAACCCTTGGATATTTGCGCGCAAAGACTCGCACGAAGTGACATTTGAAGATCGCGCCGAGATGATCCGCAAACATCTTGCCCGCTCCTTAGAATTTTACGGCGACGACGTCGGCTTTCAATTTTTCCGCCGCCACGCGCATAAATACATTCACGCCATTCCCAATGCGAGTGAGATGCGGAACGCGTTAGCGAATGCGCGGACGAAAGAAGATGTACTGGAGACGCTGGAACGATATGAGTGCGCAAGGTCGCTGGCAGATTGAGGACATGTCATGTTATTTTTTATAGATGAGAGCGGGCAGGATCGACTCGAAGCCCCGTACGAAGTATTGGCAGGCGTGGCTATCCGCGAACACGACCTGTGGAATTTGCTGCAAGCGATCCGCTCTGCTGAAACGGACATCTTTGGAGTTCGCTTATCGGAATACGGCGTAGAGTTCAAGGGAAAAAGCTCCTCAAAAGAAAAGTTTTCCGTCTGGCTAACCAAAAGTCACTTATTGCTCCAGATAGACGAAGAGCGTTGTGCAGTGAATTTTTACAAAAGGGAAAAACTGAATCATCAGGTGGAGAAATTATCCCGCGCTACATGGAAGAATTTACAGCCTATGGTCAAGCCGTACTGGAATTTGTAAACCGTGTCTTTGACTTATGCAGTATGTATCGCGCCAAAGTGTTTGCGTCTATCGTAGCTCCTGATGCGCCACGACCCTCTGGTGATTTTTTGCGAAAAGACTACGCCTACCTCTTTGAGCGTTTTTTCTACTATCTGGAGGATACGCCAGCAGATGAAATGGGGATTGTGGTATTTGACGAATTAGAAAAAGCACAGTGTCGCATATTAATTGATCAGATGGAGCGTTATTTCATGCAGACAGCGCATGGCAAGGCACGCAGCGCCCGCATCGTACCTGAGCCTTTCTTTGTCCACTCAGATTTAACGACTGCCGTGCAATTAGCAGATATTGTTGCGTATAGTTTGAATTGGGGACTGCGATTGAATCGCATGATAAAACCCACACGCGATGAAATCGTGCCTTTCGGTCAACGCGCCTTCGATCTGCGATATATAGGGCAACGACCGAATGAAACCGATGGGAAAACGTGGCCTGTATACGGTATTACTTATATCGAGGATTTGCGTCCCAAAGCTGAACGCGATAGTATCTAAAAAAACAAAAGGCAGAGATGGGATCAACTGCTCCCATCAGAGCCTCCGCCAATACAATACAACGGAATGGTCTCTTTTGTCAACAAAAATAATTCGCTTCCCCCTCTTCGCCGTCTCCCCTCCTGGTCTTGAATCTGTCCTTCAGCAAGAGCTGTTCACTCTCGGCATCAATCATCCGCGCGCGGTGAATGGCGGGGTGGAGTTTGAAGGCTTTTTGAGTCATCTCTACAAAATCAACTTGTGGTCGCGCACGGCGAGTCGCGTCTTAGTTCGCGTGGGAGAATTTGAGGCAAAGTCTTTTGCCGAGTTGGAACGCAAAGCCGAACAGATCGAATGGGGGAAATTTTTGAAAGGCGATGTCGTCCTCAACGTCCGCGCCACGTGCCACAAAAGCAAACTGTATCACTCGGATGCGGTGGCGGAGCGCATTGACCGTGTGATTCGAGATTTAAACCTTGAACCGCAAAGACGCGAAGAGCGCAAAGAACATGAAAAAGACTTGGCGTCCTTTGCGCCTTCGCGGTTTTCTCTTATCGTCGTCAGACTCGATCACGATCACTGCACGATCAGTTTAGATTCATCGGGCGATCATCTGCATCAACGGGGATACCGACTCGAAACGGCGAAAGCGCCATTAAGGGAAAACCTTGCCGCCGCGTTATTGCTTCAGGCGAAATACGATCCATCGCAACCGTTGATCGATCCCTTTTGCGGATCGGGAACGTTTGCGATTGAAGCGGCGCTGATGGCGCGCAAGATCGCGCCGGGTTCGAATCGCAAATTTAGTTTTACTCAATGGAAAAATTTTGACACGCAAGCCTGGGGCGATCTACTGCGTGAGGCAAGAGAGAAGGCGGACACGAAGAACACGCCGAAGATTTTTGCGTCGGATCGGGACGCGGGGGCGATTGAGGCGGCAACCGCCAACGCCCAACGCGCGGGAGTGGCAGACTCGATTCAGTGGCGCGTGTGCGCGTTTTCATCCATTGAAGCGCCAAGTGAGAAGGGATTAGTCATTAGTAATTTGCCGTACGGCAAAAGAGTCGGCGGCGATTCGGATTTAAGAAATTTGTACGCGCAGTTGGGAAAGGTGGCGCGGGAGAAATTAAAAGGCTGGCGGCTCGCGCTGTTGACGGACGATCCACAAAAAATAAAAGCCGCCGCGCTCGATCTCAACATCACGTTGAAAACCGAGAACGGCGGCGTGAGAGTCGCCTTGTTGCAAAATTCGATTTAGTGACTCGCCCGTTGTCCCTCTTGGATCGCCTTCTCCACTTTCACGAGCGGCAACAACGCTAAACCGCACAAAAAGAAAACGATGATTGACAGAATGCCCAAACGCAAACTGCCAAACTGTTGATTGACCAAGCCAAAGACAAACGTGCCGAGCCACGAGGTGCCGCGCTCGCTGATCTCGTAAAAGCTGTAGAACTCCGCTTCTTGATCTTTAGGAATCATCTGCGCGAAGAGGCTGCGGCTCAAGGCTTGACTGCCACCCAACACCAACGCGATCACGAAACCAAGAACCCAAAACTCCAATTGATCTTGCGGCATACCAATCGCCGCGACGACGGCGGGATTCCTCATCCCGGCAAAAGCGTAGATCACGCACACGCTCCAGATCGCCAAGCTGACCAACACAGCGTTACGCGCCCCGATGCGATTTGCCATCCAACCGAAGCCGTGCGCGCCGATGAACGCCACGAATTGAATCATCAGAATCACCAAGATGAGATTGGTGGACGACATTTTTAATTCTTGCGCGGCGAAGATGGCGGCGATGGCGATCACCGTTTGGATGCCGTCGTTGTACAGCAAATACGCGCCGAGATACTTCATGGCTTCGGGCAGGGCTCGCGCTTTGCGCGCGATGAAGATGATCAACACGATGATCGGTCCGCCGCCCGGCAACAGCGCAATTTGAATCGGAAGACCGATCCACATCAAAAGCGGGATCGCCAACGGCAACACCATCATCGTTGTCACCAACCACGTTGGCACTTCCATAAGAGTCGCCAGTTGTTTGAAGCCAATGGTGAAATAGGATTCACCTTGAGGCAAAGGTCGGATCGCGTGACGCGGTTTCAGCGTGTTGAAGGTGATCAGCGAAAACCCGATCCACCACACGCCTGCCGAGGCTAAACTGATCCGCGCGACCAAAGCTCCACTCATTCCCAAGTTTTCACGGAACATGAACAGCAATAAGTTGACAAGCAGTAACAACCCGCCACCGGCGTAACCCATCGCGAAGCCCGACGACGAAACGCTGTCACGTTTATCTTCACTGGCAATGCTCGGCAGATAAGCGTTGTAAAACACAATGCTCGCGCCGAAAGATACATTGCCGATCAAAAATAAAAATCCGGCGATCCAATGCCACCCCTCGGTGATGCCGAACATGGCGATAGTTGCCACTGACCCCAGCACGGCGAAAAACATCAGCAGCTGCTTACGCATGTGCGAGTAGTCGGCGAGCGCACCCAAGATCGGCAGAAAGGTCACTTGAAGCAGCACCGAAGCAGAGATGCAATACGCAAAATACGAATCATATTTGACGGGCGTGCCGAGCAGATAGACAAATCCATTGGCGTCCGCCGCCGCTTTGGTGATCTCGGTGAGATAGGGACCGAGAAACACAGTGACAACGGTGGTGCTAAAGGCAGAGTTCGCCCAGTCGTACATTGTCCAACCCCAAATTTCGCGCTTATCATTTTGTGGAATTGCTAGTGTGGCGGCTGACATGATCTCTCCTCCGTGGATGGGATAGCACTATGATAGTTGAAAAATCTCAAACTTCAAACCCCAAATTTCAAAGCCATTATTGTTCATTCTTCATTCTTCATTCTTCATTGTTCATTGAACTTGACAATCACTCTCCCCGATACTACTATCCACGCCATGTCCCTCATCATTGACGCGCATCAAGACCTCGCGTGGAACGCCCTCACCTTCAACCGCGATTACTCCCAATCGGCTTTAGACATTCGAGAATCAGAAAAGGGAACAGAAGCCCCGATCAAAAACGGTCAATGCACTATTGGCTTGCCCGAACTTTTGCAAGGGGATGTCGCCATCGTCTTCGGCACGTTGTTCGCTTCACCCCTGCGCCGCAAGATGGGCGAGTGGGATGGCATCGCTTACGCCGACTCGGATCAGGCGCACAAACTTTATTCGCAACAACTCGATTACTACAACCGACTCGTTGATGAGCATCCACAATTTACACTCATCCACAACAAAAACGATCTCGAAAAAGTTTTGGGGACATGGAACGGCAACGACGACAAACGCAAAGTAGGCATCGTCCGTTTAATCGAAGGCGCGGATTGTATTCGTGAACCGCAAGAGGCAGAATGGTGGATGGAACACGGCGTGCGGATCATCGGACTCGCCTGGACGCGGACACGATACGCAGGGGGCACCGGCGAGCCCGCGCCGCTGACTCCTGAGGGTCGCCGTTTACTGCGCGTGATGTCCGATCTCGGCTTGATGCTCGATCTCTCGCACTCGTCCGACGAATCTTTTTTTGAATCGCTCGATCATTTTGAAGGCGCGGTCATCGCCTCGCATGCCAACCCGCGCGCCTTGTGGCTCGACGAAGTGAAAGCGCCGGAGCGCGCGTTAAGCGACGAGATGATCCGCCAACTCGCCGCGCGCGATGGCGTAATGGGCATCGTGCCGTACAACCGTTTCCTTAAGGCAACGTGGAAGGTGAGTGACGGCAAAACCTTGAGCGTGAATCACATCGCGGCGATGATGGATCACGTCTGTCAGATCACCGGCAGCGCCGATCATGTGGGCATCGGTTCCGATCTCGACGGCGGCTTCGGCGCAGAGAGTATTCCAGCAGAGATGGATACGGTCGCCGATCTGAAAAAAGTTGAAGAGGCGTTGAGGGCAAAAGGGTATAGCGACGGCGACACCGAGAAGATCATGAGCGGCAATTGGTTGAGGATTCTGCGAAAGGGTCTGCCCTCGTGAACGACATCCCTCTACCGGAAGCTCCTCCGCAGCAAGAAGCAAGCCGCCTCGCCCGCATCAGCATTTCGTTAATCGTAATGGGATTTTTCGTTTTTCTGATCGGCGTCTACCCGGACATTATCCGACTCAACACCAATCCCACAGTATTTGGCATCTTACAAATTCTCACTGTTCTTTTCGGTATCGGTCTGATGACCTTGGGCAGCTATTTATTTTTATACACGACGATCCATCACGCGCGCGAACATCGTTTGCGTCATGACGTGGGGCTGCGCTTGGTGGGAACGGGCTATGTTTTTTGCGCCGCCTCAGCCCTCGCCGACATCTTGGGGTTCGGCAGTCACAACATCACTTCTAGTGAAACGTCTTATTTTGGACCCGTGCAACTCACTGGCGTGCTTATAGGTGTGACGATCATTGGGGTCGGGTTGTTTCTTTACAGCATGAAGGTCGAGTGACGGATAGCATACGGATTTTGTGCCGTCTCTCACCCCGAAATATTTTTCCTTTTCGATATAATCATTTTGACCCCGTCAGACCTGTCAGGTCTTCAAGACCTGACAGGTCTTTTGAAAACTAGGAGACCTTCTATGACTCTTGGAACTGCATCAAACCCGCTGCGCGTCGCCGTCATCGGTTCGGGACCCGCCGCGTTTTACGCCGCCGATCATTTGCTCTCGCAAGCGAATCTGGTGATCGAAGTGGATATGTATGATCGTTTGCCCACGCCGTTTGGGTTGGTGCGCGGCGGCGTCGCCCCCGATCACCAAAAGATCAAATCAGTCACCAAAGCTTACGACCGGGTGGCGGCGAAACCGCGATTCCGTTTTTATGGCAACGTCGAGTACGGATCCCATCTCAAGTTAGATGATCTGAAACAGCACTATCATCAAATTTTATTTTCAACCGGCGCGCAAACAGATCGCCGCATGGGAATCCCCGGCGAAGATTTAAAAGGGAGTCACCCCGCGACGGAATTTGTGGCGTGGTACAACGGACATCCCGATTACCGCGATTTGAACTTTGATCTCTCTGTCGAGCGTGTCGCCGTCGTGGGCGTGGGCAACGTTGCCATTGATGTCGCCCGGATTCTGTGCCTGACCCCGGCCGAACTCGCCAAAACCGATATTGCCGATCAGGCTTACGAAGCCTTGAGCCAAAGTAAAGTGAAGGAAGTATATTTGCTTGGGCGACGCGGACCGGTGCAAGCGGCATTCACTCTCCCCGAAATTAAAGAGGTGGGCGAGATGGAAGACGCCGACGCCATCACCCTGCCCGACGAAGTAGTGATTGACAAAGTGAGTCAAGCTGAGTTGGAGAAGAGCGAGCGCGACAATCAAAAGAAAGTGGAAGTGATTAAGAGCTGTGCGGGCAAGCAAACAAGCAAGTCGCGCAAACTTTTTGTGCGTTTTCTGGTTTCGCCAACGGAGCTTATCGGTGATGCCAACGGCAAAGTAGCAAAGATGAAGTTGGTTAAGAACAAATTGGTCGCCGACGACAAGGGTTACATCAGCGCGAAGCCAACCGATAAGACGGAAGAGCTCGATGTGGGTCTGGTGTTTCGTTCGGTCGGGTATCGTGGTGTGCCTCTACCCGATGTGCCATTCAACGACAAAAACGGAACGATCCTCAACGACAAGGGTCGGGTGATCGATTCAAACAAACAGCAAGTCGTCGGGGTTTACGCTTCGGGCTGGATCAAGCGCGGGCCGAGCGGCGTGATCGGCACCAACAAACCGGATTCTGTTGAAACAGCAAATTTGATGATCGAAGATGCGCTGAAAGGCGTGGCGTTGAATCCGCCGAAGGCACAAGCGGCGGATGCCGAAGCGCTCGTGAAATCGCGCCAGCCCAAATACTTCACTTATGCCGATTGGCAAAAACTCGATCAGATCGAAGTCGAGAATGGAAAGAAACTCGGCAAGCCGCGAGTGAAGTTCACAAAGGTGGAGGAGATGTTGAAAGCGGTGGGGAAGTAAAGCAATATAATCTCTCTATGCAGCTGCTCGCGGTGGACATCGGCACCGGGACACAGGATGTGTTCCTCTACAACCCCGAACTCGATATTGAGAATGGACTCAAAATGGTGATGCCGTCACCCACCATGATCGTCCACAACAAAATTCGCCAGGCCACCCAACGCCGCGATTCAATCCTGCTCACGGGGCAGATGATGGGCGGAGGACCCAGCCAGTGGGCGGCGCGCGACCACCTCAAAGCAGAATGTATTCTCTTTGCCACAGCAGATGCGGCGCGTACATTTAATGATGATCTAGATTACGTGCGCCGTGAAATGGGCGTGACCATTGTCAGCGAGGATGAAGCGGAATCGTTACGCGGCGTCACTCGAATTGAGTTGAAGGATCTTGACATAGTCGCGCTGGCGGCAGCGTTTGCCTCTTTCGATGTGCCTCTTAATCCCAACGCCATCGGGGTCGCCGTTTTTGATCATGGCGACTCACCGCCTCATTATTCCGATAGACAATTTCGCTTCGACTACCTCGATCAGCGAATCCGCGACGGTAACCGTCTCTCTGCTTTCGCCTATCTCTCAAGCGACATTCCAAAGATCATGACACGTCTGCAAGCCGTCGCAAATTCGTATCAGGGCGACGCGCCGTTGGTGGTGATGGATACCGCGCCCGCCGCCGTATTAGGCTCCATGTACGATCCGGCTGCCGCACGCCATGACCGCGTCATTTTTTGCAACGTCGGCAACTTTCACACGCTCGCCTTCCGCATGGAATCCAATCGCGTGAGTGGAATCTTTGAACATCACACCGGCGAGATTGATTTGGCGAAACTTGATTCGTTGATTGATCGACTCGCCGACGGATCGCTCAAACACGCCGATGTATTTGACGATATGGGACACGGCGCGCTGCTTTATTCTGAAACGCCCCTGATGAATCCGGCGGTGGTCGTCACCGGACCGCGTCGCGCCATGATGCGCGAATCCAAACATCAACCTTACTTTGCCGTCCCCTTCGGCGATATGATGATCGCTGGCTGTTTTGGTTTACTCGCCGCGATGGCAGATACGCTGCCTAACCAAGAAGTGCGTGATGCTATCCATAAATCCTTTCGTGCCCACACCGGCAAGCCGCCGTGGGAGATCACTTAGAGACCGACGCGGTTTTGCTATGAGGAGATACGCAAAACCGCGTCGGTCTGCTTGGAGGAAACATGAACCGCGCTCTCTCTCTTTTGCTCATTGCCAGCATCACGTTGTTAGCCTGCAGCTCGGTGACAGAGCTGCAACAGTATGCGCCGCCGCAATTGCAAAACATCGTTGGCACTCCCGTGCCTGCCCTGCCGCCCACGCCCAGCAACGCCGAGCGTCAGCTAAAAATCTTGGGTGAGATATTTTCGGCGGTCAAAGATCAATACGTTCTCGCCGATTATGGCGGCGTGAAGTTGGATGATCTTAAAAAGGATTACGAAACGAAGATCAAGTCCGGCTTGAGCAACGCCGACTTTGAAAAGGCGATGCAGGAATTTGCGGGCAAGATGCCGATGGGCAGCGTGGTCTATCAAACACGCGCCGAGCGTTTGCAAGCCGAGACCGAAGCCAACATTAAGTATTCGGGCATTGGCGCTTATATTGCCGTGCGCAAAGACCCGCAGCCCCACGTAGTAATACTTTCTATCATCAAAGATTCGCCTGCCGAGAAAGCTGGCTTGCAACCGCATGATTCGATCTACACCATTGACGAGAAACCGGTCACTGCCGAAGAGGGGAGGGATGTGATCAAGCGCGTGCGCGGGCAAACTGGCAGCACCATAACACTTGAAGTCCAAACAGCAGGCAAAGCGAAACGCACGGTCAAAATCACACGTGATCAGATCACTGCCGGCGATGCGCTGCGCGGCGGCTTGATCGAGCGAGCGGGCATCGTTTACTTTCTGCTGCCGGTTGCCACGCCGGATAATATGATCGAGATCATGGCGCAGAATTTAGAAGCCTATAGCAAGAGAGTCCAACTGACAGGAATCGTCCTCGATCTGCGCGTGGCGCATGGCGCGGGATGGCCCATCGAAGAGATGTTGACTCTTTTTGGCAGCGGCAACCTTGGGCAATACTATACGCGCGCGGGAAATAATGACGTCGCGATAAAGGGAGTGGATGTCGGCGGATCGCAAACATTACCGTTGATCATTTTGGTCGGACCCGACACCGAAGGCACGCCGGAAGTTTTCGCCTCAGCCCTGCAGGCCTCTCAGCGCGCGATTGTGCTCGGCTTGCCGACGACCGGCAAGGTTTTTGGCTACACCACATTACCGCTCACCGATGGATCGCGGTTGACACTCGCCACCTCGTCCTACAAAAACGTAAAGGGCGACGATCTTTCTAAATCCGGGGTGAAGCCCGATTTTGAGATGAAGGTGGATTGGGATCAAGTGACGCTGGAGAACGATCCTTTAATTGATAGAGCATTTCAGGCAATTTTGTTGTTTAGGTAAGTTGACACCACCTAAAATAATGTGATACCATCACGCGCAATCACATAAGCGTCCTGAACATCGTTGAAGGACGCGCTCATCCAGAGAGGTTGAGGGAACGGCCCTATGAAACCTCGGCAACCCCCGAAGCGTCGGGAAGGTGCCAAATCCGGCAGAACATTCTGGGAGATGAGGACGATCACACTCGTGATAATGAACCGCCTCTTCTGGAATTTGAAGAGGCGGTTTTTGTTTACAACGTCGTCGCTTTACTTTATGTCTTCTCGTCACTCTTATAAGCAACCCACACACCTTTCAGTATATATTTGTGTAGGTATAGAGAGAGGCGACGATGAAACATAAATTTACTTTTGGAGATGAATCTGGCAACCCTAGCGACGCTTTAAGCACCCATTTTGTTGTAGCATTATTAGAAGCATCCGAACGCGAATCAATAGTGAAAATAGTTCAGGACTTTAAACAGTTCAAAGGATTTCGCCAAGATTCGGAATTGAAATTCCATTCTTCAACTGATGCTAATCGGAGTGAGTTGTTAAATAGATTAGTGAGTACAGATTGGTCAGCGCGAATTGTCGTAATAGACAAACGCACTGCAACGCAGAAAGATTTTGCTCTCTATGTAGCAGCATGGACACAACTGCTTCATTGGGCGAAGCTAACGATTGAAGGAACGAACTTAATCCTTGACGAGTACGGCAACCCCGCGATGACCATTCCTGCACTTAGGCGCAGTCTGCGTAAAGTTAAGGTATCGATGCCAATCAAGGCAGTGCGTTCTCATACCGAGCCTTGTTTGCAAGCAGTGGATATGGTGGTGGGTGCAAGCTTTCGATTAGTCGAACATGGTGACACAAGGTTTTACAACCTTATTCGTTCACGCACGAAAATTTGGAGACCGATAGAAAACGAAAACCCTCCTAGCTAGCTTGATTACTCAAGCAGGTCACCACACGGCGACTTTTCACTAGGAGGGTGAAAACGGGCAAACCCGTCTTTTACAGTATTGATTATAACATTGGAGTCAATACTTTGAATCAAAACCTCCCAAGCTATCTTGTCACATTTCTGACAAGCACGCCGTTAACCGGACGACTATTCGCTAGGGAGGCTAAAACGGGAAACCCGTTTGTTTACTAAAGTAATTATACATCTGGAGTCAATCGTGACACAACAATTTTTCAACCACCGCTACCTCGACGCCCTCGCCCAACGTGTTTTGATCTTTGACGGCGCAATGGGCACCAGCATTCAGCGCTACAACCCCACCGCCGCAGATTTCGGCGGCGAAAAACTTTGGGGCTGCAACGATTATCTCGTCATCAGCAAACCGCAGATCATTGAAGAGATACATTCATCGTTCCTCAAAGTGGGCTGCGATGTTTTAGAGACTTGCACCTTTCGCTCAAACAAAATCACCATGCGCGAATACGGTTTGCAAGATCACAGTATCGAGATCAACCGTACCGCCGCGCAGCTCGCCCGCCGCGTCGCCGATAAATTCAGCACGCAAGACAAGCCGCGCTTCGTCGCCGGTTCCATCGGGCCCAGCGGCATGTTGCCGTCTGCCGATGATCCAACTCTCTCCAATATCACCTTTGATGAACTTTCGGCAACATTTCAAGAACAAGCGACTGGCTTAATCGAAGGCGGCTGTGATCTTTTGATCGTCGAAACATCGCAAGACATCCTCGAAGTCAAAGCAGCGATTCTCGGAATCCAAAAAGCGTTTGAAATCACCGGCAAAAAGATTCCATTGCAAGCGCAAGTGACCCTCGACACGTCAGGGCGCATGTTGCTCGGCACAGACATCGCCGCCTCACTCGCTACGCTTGAGCGAATGCCCATTGACGTCGTGGGTCTCAACTGCTCCACAGGTCCCGAACACATGCGCGAACCCATCCGCTATCTCGCCGAAAATTCTTCGCTGCCCGTCTCGTGCATTCCCAACGCGGGCTTGCCATTAAATGTTGACGGGCAAGCGGTATATCCACTCTTGCCTGAACCATTTGCAGATGAGTTAAACGAGTTCGTGATCAAAAACGGAGTGGCGATTGTCGGTGGATGCTGCGGCACAACTCCCGATCACCTTAAGCGGCTCGTCGAGCGAATCGGCACTCGGAAGCCGTCATCGCGCCCCTCCGCTCCTCTCACGCTCGTCTCGTCAGCGATCCGCGCCACGCCCTTGATTCAAGACCCGGCGCCGATGTTGATCGGCGAGCGACTCAACTCGCAAGGCAGCAAAAAGATGAAGGAACTCTTGCTCGCCGATGATTACGACACGATGCTTAATCTGGCGCGCGATCAAGTGGAGAGCGGCGCGCACACGCTGGATGTGTGTGTGGCGTTAACCGAACGCGCCGACGAAGTAAATCAAATGAAGAAGCTTGTCAAAAAGTTGAGTATGAGCATCGAAGCGCCGCTCGTCATTGACACCAC
>Ga0172370_10007805_pt1 | contig 13021 bp, 4 predicted proteins | sample LakKiv5m_FD_114538 | JGI IMG/M metagenome (GOLD analysis project Ga0172370, IMG submission 114538) | Freshwater microbial communities from Kabuno Bay, South-Kivu, Congo - kab_022012_11.5m | ecosystem: Environmental > Aquatic > Freshwater > Lake | place: Democratic Republic of the Congo...
ACCGGGATGAGGATGTTGGCCTCGGGAAAATAGGCTGCCACACAACCCTTCCGTATCGGATAAGGAATGGCGAAATAGCCGTCGAGACTCCTTTTCTGATCATCCTGCCGGCCTGTGATCGTTACCGGTTGTTCTGGACACAAACCCCGGTCCTTCATGTCCTCCCGGTTCATGAAGACCACCCGACGTTCATTCCTGATGCCCCGGTACCGGTCGTTCAGTCCGAATACCGTAGTATTGAACTGATCATGGCTGCGAATGGTCATCAGCATCAGCTCATCACCGGAAGTCCTCTCCATCACAACAGGGCCCGACTGAAAAAGGGCTTTTTCCGAGGGCGTATTGAAAACTCTGCGACGAAGTGGATTATCCAGATCAAATCCTGATCCTGAGCGGGGTAGGTCCCTGATCTTATCCAGGGCTGAGATGGTTTCCGCCATCAGCTTCCTGGTCTCCGAATTATCATTGCCCAGTTTTTGCCATCCGATCCTGCCGTGGCCGGCATTGCACGCTTCGGCCAGAGCGGCGATGATCACTGCTTCACTTTTCAATAAATCCGAAGCAGGCGGAAGGTTGCCGCGAGTCTGACCGATATGTCCCATGCTGTCCTCAACCGTGGCACTCTGGGCAGTTCCATTCCTGAGATCCTCTTCGGTCCGGGCCAGACAGGGCAAAATAAGAGCATGACGGCCGGTAACGAGGTGACTCCGGTTCAGCTTGGTAGAGATCATAACCGTCAGGCTGCAGCTGCGCAGGGCCTTTTCGGTCAGGAGCCTGTCGGGCAACGCAGCGGCAAGGTTGCCTCCCAGAGAGATCAGCACTCTGATCTTTCCCTCGGCCATCGCCTTCAACGCGGGGATGGCGCTCAATCCCGGTGAACGGGGAACAGGGATCCCAAACTTTTCACCCAAGGCGTCCAGGAACGCGGCCGGCATTTCATGACCGGCGCCAGCAGAACGGATTCCCTGGATATTACTGTGACCGCGCACGGGGCTCAACCCTGCACCCGGTCTGCCGATATTCCCTCTCAGCAGCATGAGGTTGATGATCTCCCGAATGGTTTCCACCGAATTCCGGTGGTGGTTGATTCCCAGACACCAGGCGGCGATCACGTTTTTGGACGACATGTAAATGTCTGCCGCTTCCCTGATCAGCGACCGGTCGAGGCCAGATGACTCTTCCAGTGATTCCCAGGTGGTGGCGGCAACCGTACTCCGGTAGGTTTCAAACCCCTCGGTATATCGGGCTATAAAATCCTGATCAAGAATATGACCAACACGCTCTTCCTCCTCAAACAGAGCTTTGGCAATGCCTCTGACCAGTGCCAGATCGCCGTTGATCACCGGCTGGAGGTACAGGGTAGCAAGGGGAGTTTGCCGGCCTAGCCACGAAGCAGCTTCCTGAGGATCGGCGAATCCCATCAGGCTGGCTTCCGGCATGGGATTCACGGCAATGATCCGGCATCCGTTCCTCACGGCAGATTGCAGGGCCGACAGCATTCTCGGGTGATTGGAGCCCGGATTGTGGCCGAAAACGAAGATGGCATCCGCTTTGGGAAAATCATCCAGGGTCGTGCTGCTTTTAGCAAAGCCCAGACTGGCTATCAGGGCTTTTCCTGATGGCTCATGGCACAGGTTGGCGCTGGTTGGGAGGTTATTGGTACCGAAAGCCCGCGCAAAAAGCTGAAACAGAAATGCCGTTTCGTTTGTGGTTTTGCCTGAGGTATAAAAAACCGCCTGATCGGGATGATCCAGGGAATCAAGCTCTGAAGCAACGATCCGGGAGGCCTCCTCCCAGGAAACCGGCTGGTAATGAGTTCCGCCCGGAGCCAGGTACATGGGTTCTGTGAGCCTGCCCTGCTGCTCCAGCCAGTATCCCGGAGCCTGCAGCAGATCTTCAACCGCCCATTTCTCAAAAAAATCTCTCTGGATCCGGCGGGTGGTTGCCTCCGCGCTGACACTCTTGGCACCATTCTCACAGAATTCGAACCTCGAACGGTGTCCTGACGGATTGGGCCAGGCACATCCCGGGCACTCAAATCCCCCGAGCTGGTTGAAGCCGGCCAGCAGCTTACGGCTGCGTCCGATGCCGGCCTGGCGGTATAAATGACTCAGCGAGCTGAGCACGGCATCCATGCCCCCGGCAAAGGTGCGGGGCTGCTCATGCCGCAACCCCACCAGATCAGCAGCATTTTTCTCCAGGTCATCAGATTCCAGTATCCTTACCGACCGGATGATCTCGCGGCCCAGCGATTCGAGCCCGGCCAGCCAGCGGATCCGTTCCTGCCTCCCTTCCGATTCATGCGGCTGAAGGATGAATTTTGTCAGGCCGCCTGCTTCCATCAGGCTGATGAGGGCCGGTACATGTATCTCCGGGATTCCATCGTCAGCAACCGCCTCGCGTATATCCTTGTGAATCTGAACAATATCTGTAAAGTCCTGAATTTTAATCCCTGCATCCTGAATCGATTCCCACACCATCCGTTTCAGGGTAGATCCGTGAGCCGCCACAATGGCAACCGCATGATTCAGTGTCAGCGTCCGGTCAACCGCCAGAAGGCAACCGAGGGCCTCATCCAGTGCGGGAATCCCGGTATCCTCAGATTTCAGGATCGTAATGTGCTGCCAGTCATCGTTGATGCTGCTGTTAAATGAAGCATCAAACAGCAATGCTCCGGCCAGTGTCAGATAAAACACCTTATCGGGCACCGGATAGGGTCTTCCGGTAAGGGGATCCGCTGAAAGCAACAAAAACTGGGAGGAGTAGGTTTTCATGAAAAAAATCCGGGTGGCGGTAAGTGTTATCCAAATGTAGCGAAATGCTATTTTTGTTCAAAACCATCCAATCCTATGAAATTCAACGCCCTCTTCCTACTCCCTTTCTCCTTCCTTCTTACCACTTGCTCCTTAAAGAACTCCCCTGCCGCCGATGACACCAGGACCCTCTCCTGGTCCCAGCCCCTGCCGGGCGTTTACATCGCCAAACCAGGCACACCGCCAGAGTTCAATCTTCTGAAAGTCGCGGGGAAGGCTCCGCGCGAAGAAGCCATCAAAAAACTCGGGGATGCCCCGGTTAAGATGGATCTGAAAGAGATCCGGGCAGAGATCGTCAATGGCAGGACCTGCCTGACTTTCCCCCTCGACAAGGATGAGCAGATCTATGGATTTGGCCTTAATTTCAAGACGGTCGCCCAGCGGGGAAGAATCTTCCGGCTCCATGTCGATCATTTCGGGGGCGAGGATAACGGCCGGAACCATGCCCCGGTTCCCTTCTTCGTTTCGAGCAAGGGTTACGGAGTGCTGGTCAATGCAGCCAGATATATTGATGTATGGGTGGGTTCGGCCGTCAGGAAGGACAGCAAGAATCCGCCTGTCACCCGCGACCGTAATACCGACCGGGCCTGGTCGGCCCAGCCCTATTCCGATAATATCGAAATGGTAATCCCCGAACCTGGAACTGAAATAATCGTATTCAGTGGCAAGAACATGCTGGAGGTGGTTCAGCGCTTTAACCTTTACTGCGGCGGCGGCGTGCTCCCGCCCAAATGGGGACTCGGGTTCTGGCAGCGGACGCCCACCCTGTACAATGAGCAGGATGTGAAAAAAGAGGCCGCTGGTTTTGCTGAGAATAACTTTCCGCTGGATGTGGTGGGGCTGGAACCCGGATGGCACAGTCACTCCTACCCCTGCTCCTTCGAATGGGATTCAACCCGCTTTCCTGATCCCGAACCGTTTATCAGCGGGATGGCCTCATCCGGTATCCGCCTGAATCTCTGGATGAACCCATACCTGGTGCCCGACGGCACCCTCGATAAACAAATGAAATCCTATACCGGGTCGCATACGGTCTGGTGCGGAACCGTGGCCGATTATACGATACCGGAAGCCAGGGAGATCATGCAGAAGCATTTCACGAAAAATCAGCTCAATATCGGGGCCAGTGGTTTCAAAATCGATGAAGTGGACGGGTATGACGACTGGCTTTGGCCCGACGGCGCAACGTTTCCCTCGGGGCACGACGGCGAGCAGATGAGGCAAACTTACGGGCTTCAGATGATGAGGCTGACGGATGAGATCTTCAGGCAGAAAAATCAGCGCACCTATGGCCTCATCCGCGCGGCTAACGCCGGCTCGGTCTCTTATCCGTATGTGATTTACAATGATTATTACAGCCACAAGGATTTCATCACAGCCCTCGTCAACTCCGGATTTTCCGGACTGCTCTGGACTCCCGAACTGAGGGCCGGCGGGTCGAGCGAGGAGTGGGTCAGACGGATGCAAACCGTCTGTTTTTCGCCGATGGCCATGATCAATGCCTGGGCCGATGGCACCAAACCCTGGTCGTTCCCGGAGGTTTACAAGGAGTGCCAGGAGGTTGCCTTTCTTCGGATGAGACTCCTGCCCTATCTATATTCCGTTTTTGCGGATTACTATTTCAGCGGAATCCCTCCCTTCCGTCCCATGCAGCTCATGGAAGGATTTAATCCCGGTCAGGAGGTGAAGGACCAGTACATGATGGGGCCCAATCTTTTGGTGGCGCCTGTGTTTACCGGCGAAACCACCAGGAAGGTGGTACTGCCTCCGGGCAAATGGTACGACTTCTACACCGGAGAGCTGGCAGGGGAAGGAACGATAACCATCAGCGCCCGTCCCGACCGGATCCCCTTGTTTGTTCCAGATGGCGGCATCATCCCGATGATCCCGGCCATCCGCCAAACCGCTGAATGGAAGCACGATATGCCCCTTCAGATCAATGTGTACGGCACTGCCGGCGGATCCTTCCGGCTCTATAATGATGACGGCACTTCCTACAATTTTGAGAAAGGCGATTATACCCTTCAGAAACTCACCGTCAAAGGCCGGAACGGCATGGTGGAAGGTACCGAGGGAAAGGGGAATTGGGGGTATACAGATATTCGGTGGAAGTTTGTTAGTGAATAGTGAATAGTGAATGGTGAATAGTGAATGGTGAATAGTGAATATATTTGACCAAAACTGAGAGAATGACTTCAAAGGAACGGTTGTTGGCGGCGCTTAACAGGGAGAAGCCTGATCGTCTGCCGGTTTCGATACACCAGTGGCAGGCGTATCATCTGAATAAATACATGGGCGGGGCCTCAGATCTGGAAGCTTTTATGAAAACCGGACTGGACGCGCAGATCCAGTATTTCGAGGAGATGGACCAGTTCTGGGTGGTGGATTCGGATCCCACCCTGTTCAACACAAAAACATGGAAGGACACTCCCAAAGTGATCAGCAATGATCCCGAGCAGCGGATCGTGCATCACACCATTGAGACTCCCGGAGGGATCCTCACCTACAAGACCGAGGGAAATCGCAAGACCACCTGGATCACGGAGTATATCATCAAGCATGATGAGGATATCCGGCTGATCGGTAAATATATGCCAGCCAGGCAACTGACCCTGGCGCCGGTGGCCAAAAAATATGATGAGGTGGGCGACAATGGCATTCTGCGGGGATTTGTGTGGGGCGACCAGGCCGGATGCTGGCAGCATGCCGCCTGCCTGTACGATATCACTGCATTGATTTATGCCACCTTTGAAAAACCCGACTGGGTTCATGAGCTGATGCAGATCCTGCTCGACAAGAAGCTGATATTCATTGAGTCGATGAAGGGTGCAAAGTTCGACCTGATCGAAACCGGCGGCGGATCAGCCTCCTCCACGGTCATTTCTCCGGATCTGTTCGAACAATTCTGTCTCCCCTATGACCGGAAAATGCACGATGCACTGCATGATCTGGGATTCAAAATATCCTACCATACCTGCGGCGGAACCGTCGGGATTGAAGAGCTGATCATCCGTACCGGTGCCGATGCATCAGAAACCCTTGCCCCGATCAGTGTCGGCGGCAACCAGGAGCCCTGGGACTTCAAGCGGAAGGTGGGCAACCGTCTGGCTGTGATCGGCGGGGTCGACCAATTCAGCACTCTCTCCGAGGGACCCGCCGAAAAAATCAGGAACAATGTCCGCGAGCTGTTCGAGAGAGTTGGTTATGAAGGGGGTTACATATGCGCCGCCTCCGACCATTTCTTCGAGTGCCCGCCGGAGAAGCTCGTTACGTTCGCTGAAGCGGCGAGGGAGTGTGTTTACTCGTGACGCCAAATCTTGGTTAGTCTTTTTGTCAATTTCACCAATTTCTGAAATTCAGGTGCCGTGTAAATCGTCCGTATAAAAGTGAGTCCATTGTGAAAGCACCGAGGTATAAGTGATCTACCATTGCTTCGAACCTGAATGCAAAAACTCCGACGCCTCCAACAATGTTTGTTGTCACTTTACCCCCATAATCGTCAGCCATTCTGTTAAAATCGTTGTAATAATCATACTCAGCCGAGGCAGTCCTTAAGACAAGTTTCATTTCTCCTGGTATGCGATAAATAATTTCAGCATCCTCCTTAATATCCTGGCGGATTTTTGCGAGAAATACATCACCCCCAATATTGACTCCAATGGCCGAATGGGAGCGAGGCTCGTTGTGATTCTCGGTATTTCTGACATAGACCTTGTCTACCACTTGTTTAACTGTATCACCATTCACCTTGATATTCAGAACTTCAAACATCAGATGAAGTTCATATCTCACAAATTCCGGGGGGTCCTCAAAATCTACCAAGAAAGGTTGAGGATAAAAGTCAAGGATGGTGTGCAGCCCCTGCTTTGGTGCCAGTATCCTGGGCGGTTCAACATAGGTAATGACTGATGAGACTAACCGGCTTCCATTTTCCGGTTGAATATTAAGTACCAGCCGGGTACCATCAAGCAAATACTTCCACAACCGGTCATTACATTCATACAGCTGTATACCATCTGAGGTAAATAAACCATCATTCTTATCAAAATGGGATGCAGGCTGGAAAACCATTTCATGGTATTTCCACCCTTTATCCGTGTAAAGTTCAATCCTTGGAGTCAGTTCCTCAAAGCAAATGGAATCCGCAATCGTGGCAGATTGCTTGGCATTCCCCTCGCTTTTAAAGGATCTGGAAAGCCTGATATAATGAATTGAATCATCAGGATTAATCAATGAATACACAACGGGGATGGTGGGTCCGTTGGCTGATATAATGACCTCTTCATTACACCCAAGAAATAATTGAGGCATAATGATCAGGAGGATGACCTTAAATTGTCCGATGAGTTTTACCTGTTTTTTATGCACCTTACATAATAGCCATTGATTGTATTAATAACATTGGTATTGAGCCCATCATACACACTCTTGTCACCTCTTAAGTGAATCCTGTCCCCCAGGGTAAACAGGCCTGTCAGATCATAGACGGCATAGACTGAATCGCTTTCAGGATTCAGAATTGCTTTGCATAAATTCCACCGCTGATAGACGGCCTTACCGTCAAATGTCTGATATTTCACTTCCATGTGTGTAGAAGTCCAGAAACCCGAAGTAGCATTAAGACTGAGAAAATTTCCTTCGATGGGTGCAGCACCCTTCACTTCATATAAAAAACTGTAGTATCCCGAGTACGCGAGGTCAAGCCCACCTTCTCCACCTTTTCTGTAGAAATAATTAAGGAACATATAAGGGACATCCGATGGTGTAATCTGTTTCCACTCACTATTACCTGGAATGTGCCATCCCGGCGGGCAAACTCCTTGAGCTTCTTCTGTTTCATTATACTGTACCGCCTCAAACCAGGAATAAATCTTCCCAAGAAGCAAATTCTCAGGATCATCATTATAAGCATACCCCTCAATAATCCCATTGTCGGTCTGTGACGAATCAGATGGAATCCACTTTCCGAACTGAAGGTTCTCAGCCATCCACCAGCGATCTCCAATTAAGACCGTCCGGTAAACTTTTGAGTCTCTCGGATCAACCATAGAACCTTTGATTGGAATTGTGAAGATTCGGATGCTATCCAAACTTTGGCTGACATCCCCATCTCTGTCAATAAGTTCCACTTTGACAGAAATCTTGCCTCTTTGACTAAAGCGGTGTAGGGTTACAAGCTCATATGAGTATTCAGTATCCCAGGTCCCATCATTTTCCCAATCCCAACGAACCATTAAATGTTCCTTAAGATCCTCCTTATCTGAGGACCCGGAGGCATCAAGAGTGAATATTGTAGTGGAATCACCAGCATAGGGAAAAACGTCAAGCATAGCCTTGGGATCGGAGCCTAAGTCCTCATCGGTACAACTACTGTGGATCATGGCGATCATAGCCATGATGGTTAAAAAAACCAACCTGTTGATATTCATAATCGATGGGGGACTATCAAATTTAAAAAAATGCAAGGAAATTAATCACAGTTTAACACCTTTTTACACCAAGTCTTTGATATTCACGCTCCGGTTATTTTCTTTGTGCGGCTGGAGTGGCCTGGGTTCACCAGGTTTTTTTGTGGAATAACCTTAAATACAGGGCATTATGAAACTGCCGGGACAAACTAGGGCGCGGCTGAATGAGGAGGCGCGCGATTTTATCAACCTTTACGCATCCCTCGGAGAGAGAGCCGAGAATATCCTTCCTGAAGGGGTGTTTGAGAAGCTGAAGAACTTTATCCGGATCTGCTATGATGAGCAGATGGAGCCCGAGATCCAGCAGTCGGCGATCAACCGCTCACTCCTGGAGGTAAAGGAAGCGCTGCCGGGATATACCGATATCAGCCTGATGCTCGCGCCGCACCAGAATTCCAAGGCTTTCGAATATTCAGCCCGCCGCCAGGCATTCCGCAAAAAGGTACGCGAAACCCTCGACCAGGAACTGGTGACCCCCGAAGAGAAACAGAAGCTCGAAAACATTCTGCGCCTCCACGATTTTTCGGTTGGAACGCCTCCTACTACCCAGGAGACCATTGACTTCCTCTACCGGGTGCTGGTTGGGGATGAGGTGAGAGTGGTAAGGAAATTCCGGGATGTGCTGGGAATCAATGACGATGTTGAGGAAGCCCAGTGGAACTACCTGCTCGACGTGCTCGATCAGATGGTGAACCAAAGTACTCACTATACCACCGGTCCGGAAAAGGAAAATTTCCTTGCCCGCACCGAATCGACCGTCAATTTCAAGGGACTCAACGGCCTGATCCGCACACTGGTTTCGGGTACAGCCGAAACCACCATCCGGCTTCTGAAAGAGGAGGTGTTCACCCCCAATTCGGTGAAGGTGATCGATTACAGCGATCCTGAAACTTTCCTGAAAACCATGCAGGAGGATCCGGTATCGATCTTTGCCGTCAGGATTCCCTCCATGAGGCGGAACATACTGAGCCGTCCGGAATTTGCCAACTACCTGATCAGATGCGTGTTCATAGATGACTCGGCCGAATCCAGGGCTACCAACACCAGTCTGGTTTTTGCTTTCCACAACGGGATCATCAACACCCTCAACAAGGTCCATACCCGCAAGATGGGCACTCCGGCCAACACTCAGATGAATCTGAGGCTGATCCTCGACAAGGTGAACGCGGAGAATATCAGGAAATACAAAGAGAAGATAGACAAGAAGATACGTGATTTCGACCAGGAGATTCTCGATCTGAAAAAAGAGCAGCTGGTAGATCCTGACAATCCTGAGCAGGATATCATTTTGTACAAATTCGACGAATTTGCCAGGCAGCTGATCAAGGACCGGTATACCCTTTCGAAATTGCGGCAGTACCTGCAGCTTATTGAAGATGTGAGGGATCCTGCCTCCCATTCGAAGGTGAACAGGGAACTCATTCAGGAATTCGAAGAGCGGACGCTCGACTATTTCTATTCAGGCAACAAGAATCTCGGAATCGCCACCATCGTTGAAGGCGGCGGGCGGGCCCAGATCCGAACTTACGGCGAATATCTCCTGCAACGCAAGCTCAAGCCGGTAAGCGAGGAGATCATCCACCGGTGCGAGGTGGTCCTGGATGTGATCCCCAATACCTACCAGCGGACCCTGCACAATCATTTCCACAAGAATTTCGGGATCAACCTGTTCCTCGAAAAATACCGGGAGTACCTCACCAAGGTTGAGAATGAGGCTGATAACCGCGGCCGGTTCAGGAACTTTTTGATCGACCTGGGGATCAAGGACAAATACGAGCAGAAATCTCCCGCCGACCAGGAGATCATCAAGGATTTCCTGAGCAAGCTGGGCACTCTGGACAAGACCTCCGTATCGGACGATGTCCAGATGATCATCCGCGACCTGCTCTTCTGGAGAGGCCGTCAGCCGAACCCGTTCATCTATTTCGTGGAGGAGGCCTCCTGGGAGTACCGGGATCTTTTCCCGCCCGACCGGTTCGATATCAATCCGTTCGACATCAACATCGAGCTGTATGAGAATGGCCGGGTGGATTTCGAGCGCCTGCAGACAAAGCTGGAGCTGATCCGCGACACCTTCCACCTGTTTGATGACACCGGCACCCTGTGGGACAGATTTTGCGAGAACACCACCTTTGTGATCAATGATCCCTCGAATCCCACCGGTTACACCGATTTCAACAATCAGGCCCTGATCTCCTTCCTCAAGTTCCTCAACAAGACCCAGTTCACCCTGTTCCTGGATGAGGCCTACAATGATGCTGTCAAGCTGGAGGATCCTGAAGAGCCCAAATGGAGGACGATATCAAGGTATATCATGAACAATTTCGCCTCCTATCCCACCCTCAGCATGGTGACCTCGCTCTCTACCACCAAGAATCTGGGTGCCACCGGCGACCGCCTCGGCTCCATTGCCGCCACGCCGGCCTGCAAGGAGGTGATCGACTATGCGAAAAAACTGTTCTCCCCCGACCGGGCCAACACCAATTCGCTTTACATGCTGGTGAACGTGCTGGAGGTTGCCCAGCTGGCCAAGACCATCAAGATCAGGATGGATGAGAACCTGCCCAAGGATGCATCGCGGCACAAGATCAAATCGAAGCTCGAGGAATATATCAAGAAGGAGATCCCGGCCAACATTCCCGGCAAAGGCGTGGGTCGCAGCGCCAAAGGCCGTCGCGTATCCCTCTTTGAAGGGAGTCCGCTCCACCTTTTCCTGCTGGATGAACTCCGGTCGCTCGACCAGCTCGACGTGCTCGAGCTTCCCGATGATTTTAAATACAAGGGCGAGCCTTTCTTTTCTTACTACAAGGAGCATATTGTCAAGTCGCTCAACCGGTTCCGCATCAACAAGGAGTTCCGCAGGGAATCCAACCGGAGGATGGACATGGCCAAGCAGGTGGCCGCGGCGATCCTGGAAAAATATCAGGACGACGAGATCACCTTCCTCGATTCCGACGGATCCTACCTGTTCAATCTGCACCTCAGGAACTACGGCTCATTCCATGAGCTTGAAAGTTTCTGCACGGCGCTCGCAGAGAAGCGCGGCCTCGCCACACTGCCCTACCAGACCGGCTTCGTCAGATTCTCACTCGGAGATTATCTCGACGGCACTGAGGCCTCATACCTGATATTCCGGAAAGAGCTGGAGACCGCCCTTTTGCTTTTCCTCAACTACTGGAAGAGCTACCGGGAACTGCTGGCCGGCGATCCTGCCCGGCTGAAGGAACCGGCATTCTATCTTTCCAAACTGTTCCCGAACCTCAAAGGAACCGCTTTCACATCGGCCATATTAACTGATTATGAGCCGGTTTCAACCCTGACAAAAACCGTTAACCAGTCGCTCCGCATCCGGGACATTAAATCAGTGAATCTGCCGTTCCCGGCCGACTGCGGCGTGACCATCCATACCATTGCCACCTCGAAGAACAGTGTGATCGAGTTCTTCGACAATATCGGGGAGTGCCCCGACCTTGAATCCTTCGTGGCAAGCAAGGCCTTCACCAAGGTGTATGAGACTCTTCTGCCGCAGGTGTACAAGAACATTCCTCCGCTGCGCGATCTGGATTATAACGAGGTTGCAGCAAGGTTTGGCAAGAGCACGCTACTCAAGTTTATCCGTGCGAAAAAAGAGTTCCTGCCAGATTACCACATCCTCGACGAGCATGATGAGCTGCTCGTGATGAAGGAGATCCTGATGGAGCTCGAATCACTGCTCTTCTCCGATTTCAAGGTCAAGCTACTCGCCCTCCGCGTCAATGGCGGCGATCCCGGCGGTGATCTGGCCAGGCTGGAAGGTTATAACCGGATCCTCCGGAAATTCATTGAGGAGCTGTTCCACCATTTCGACCTTCCTTTTGATCAACGGACGAGAGAGCCCAAGCTCCGCGAGCTTTTTATTCGGACCCTGGGGCTGTTCACCGAAACCACCGGCATTACATCGGATGCGTTTAGCCGGATGATCGGAATGGATGAGGTTACCCGGAGGCTGACCAGTTTCGCGGATCCCTTTGCAGGAGACCCGAGGCCTGCCCTGGCTGAATCATCAAGAAAATTCATCCTGGAAGAGATTGAAAAAGAGAAGGATGGCACCCAGAGACTCTGGATGGACTACCTCCTCACCGGGACCACCATTTTCACCAACAACTGGCAGGAACGGGTTGAAAAGCTCACTGCCGGGATCCGAAGGATGCCAGAGGGCGAGGCCCGTCTGCTCGGGGCTGCTTATCTGACCGAAGTATTTCCTGATGAATGCCGTTTCACCTGGGAAAGCTCGATGAAGGCTGCCGACAGTTTGGTCACCCGGAAGGACCTACCCGAAACCGTTCGCAAGATGGTACTGTTCCTCACCGGCAGGATCAATGCCACGCGCAGCACCGACCTGTTCACCCGGTACAATCATTATCTGACGAAAGCCGTTCAGTACGAATTCCTTCCGCAGAACTCATCTGTGAATGAGATGATCCAGCATGGATATGCCCTGCATACCGGTTTCAAAATGGAAAACGTGCTTTCGAAAAAGCCTGCCTACAAGGATCTCCGGTGGATCAACAAGGTGATGGAAGCCTGCGGTGTGATTGCTGCCGAAAAGGATGTGCAGACGCACACCCGCATCGCCACCGATGCCAAAAAACGGGAGTTCCCCTTCCACAAGATCGACCGCACAGGCAGGGAACCTGAGCCTTTCGACCGTAACGGCAATGCCACGCCGCGGGATTTCATCAAACAGATGAAAACCCGTCC
>Ga0172370_10007807_pt1 | contig 13020 bp, 11 predicted proteins | sample LakKiv5m_FD_114538 | JGI IMG/M metagenome (GOLD analysis project Ga0172370, IMG submission 114538) | Freshwater microbial communities from Kabuno Bay, South-Kivu, Congo - kab_022012_11.5m | ecosystem: Environmental > Aquatic > Freshwater > Lake | place: Democratic Republic of the Congo...
GCGCGCCTCCAGTATCCGATCCTCGGGCGCGGTCACGACTTGTACCCCGTATTTGTAGATGTACTCAAGAATTTCCGCGCCGCCCGCCGGCACACCGATCGCGATGCCCTCCGCGCGCGTCGGCACGGGCGTGACGTGGGCGGGTTCAGCCGCGCCGTCTTCCCAGGCGCGTGCGATGGGGTCGCAGCGCTCGCTCTGCACCGCGATGATCTGCGGCATTTTCGCGATGAGTCCCGACGCGAGCAACTCCTCGAGTCCCTTCACGATGCCGATGAAGAGGGTGCCGTTGCCGAGCGGCACGAAGATGTGCGCCGGTATCCGCCCAAGCTCTTCCCACACTTCGTAGATGTAGGTCTTGGTGCCCTCGTAGAAGAAGGGGTTGAAGACGTGGCTCGCGTAGTAGGCGCCGCCTTTGGCTACTTTCGCGCGGCAGACCTCCGCGCAGTTGTCGCGCGATCCCGGAACGATCGTCACGGTGGCGCCGTGGGATTTGATCATCGCGATTTTCGCGGGCGATGTGCCCTCCGGCACGAAGATCTCGCAGGCGATTCCCGCCCTGGCGCAGTACGCGGCGACGCTGTTGCCCGCGTTGCCGCTCGAGTCCTGCACCACCGACACAACCCCGATCGCGGCGGCGTGCGCCACGAGCACAGCCGCCCCTCTATCCTTGAAGGAGAGGGTCGGCATGAAATAGTCCATTTTGAGGAGCGTGTCTTCGTCCAGCGCGATGATCGGCGTCATTCCCTCGCCGAGCGTCACCGCGCGCCATGCCGCGGGCGCCGGGGCATCCGCCAAGGCGCCACCCGCGCGGATCGCCGCATCATCAGCGGTGCCCTCCAGCGGCAGGAACGCTCGGTACCGGAAGAGGCTCCACTCGCGCCGGTCGATGAGCTCGGGATCGAAGAGAGGCGCCTTGAAGTCGAGCTTCCATAACCCGCCGCACGCGCACTTCGCCGCGCGTGTCGAAACAGGGGCGGTCGCGCCGCACTCGCTACAGACAAATTTCATTTCAGCGGATCGTCAGGTGGACCGTGCCGGTTCTATAGAGATAGGGTGTGTACAGCGGAATCGTGGAGCTCACCTTGGATGAGCCATACATCACCGCGCAGGGAAGGCGGTAGTTCCAGTCGGGGTCGGACGCGTCGAAGGCGCCATAATTTGAGTTCCGGACGCCCGCATAGCCCATGCGGATCGCGGCGTAGGTCACCTCAGGCTCGTCCGACGCGTCCCCGAAGGGAAGCGCGAGGAATATCGAGTTCTGTTTCGAGTTCATGTGCGGAAGGAGCGCGGTTTTCGACTGATTGAGTTCCATGTTCAAGAAAATGATGTAGTCGTTTTTGTCCGGATACGCCTCTGGGTCGTACGCGAGGCTCTGGTGATCCACGGTGTGCGACCCGAACTCGAAAAAGGCCCGCTCCGCGCCATGCGGAGTCCAGGTAGCGATCTCGTCGATCTGTTTCCAGGTCATGAAACCCGGTTCGCCGATATTCGCGGTGGTTATAAAGAAGGTCGCGGGGACGCTTTCTTCCTTGAGCACCGGGAAGGCCATGGAGTAGGCCGACGCGAATCCATCGTCGATCACAATCGCCGCGAAGCGCTGTCCCTCTAATGGAACGAGCGTGCCCGATTGTATCCTTTCGATGTCCGACAGGTTGATGAAGGTAATGCCGGAATCGCGGAGGAATCGCAGGTCAGCCCTGAAGTCATCGACATTCCTGTCGTAGTCGCCAGGGTATGCCGAGGCTGTGATGTTGTGGTAGAGGAGAATGAGCGTGGGTGCCGGGAGCGTCGATTCAAGACTTCGCGGGGTGGGAATTGCGGGCACAGAAGTATCATATTCGATCGCTGCGCTCGGTGTGAGGTCCCGGGCTTTCAAGGCGGGTTCGGCGTTCATGGCTGCGCCCATGCTTCTGTCCAGCGTAGGCGCGGTGCAGGAGTACACACCGAAAATCGCTATGGCCGCGAGAATGAGCGGCACGGCTCGAAACGCACGTTTTTTCATGTATCGCTCAATTTTATATATAATAGCATGCCCCAGAAGAATTTGCAATCCATTATAATTTCCACATCTTTTCGATTTCCGGCGTGAGCGCGAGGCAGGCCGAGGCGATATCCGTGTCGAAGGACACCCCCGCGTTTTTCTTGATTTCTTCGAGGGCGGTTTCGAGGCCGAGGGAAGCTCGGTAATGGCGATGCGAAGACATCGCCTCCACCACGTCCGCCACGGCGATGATTTTCGCTTCGAAGAGTATCTCCTTGCCGCGCAGTCCTCGCGGGTATCCCGAACCATCGATGCGTTCGTGGTGCTGGTACACCATCTCCGCGATGGGCCAGGGGAAATCGATGTCTTTGAGAATGGTGTACCCAGCCTCTGGGTGCAGCCGAACGAGGCCCATTTCGGCGGAGGTCAGTTTTCTCGGGCGCATCAGGATCTCAGCGGGCACGTAAATCTTACCGATATCGTGAACGATCGCGGCGAGCGAAATGCCCTCGATCATCTCATCGCCGCAGCCCAGGTTTTTCGCGATCGCGACCGCGAGCGCCGAGGTGCGCCACTGGTGGCCTGAGGTGTAGGGATCGCGGAATTCCATGGCGGTCGCCATCGCCTTGATGCTCTTGATGAGGATATCGTGGGTCCGGCGGCAGCTTTCAAGGAGCGCCTCTTCAGCCTCTCTTCTTCTCCGGCGCTGGAGAGCCTCCTCGAGCGCCCGGCGCAGCGAATTGGGAAGGGTTGCGAGCCGGTTCTTGTTGATGCAGTCGGATGCTCCCTGCTTGAAGGTCTGAATCGCCAGCTCTTCGCCGATCACGCCGCTCACGAAAATGAATGGTATGTCCGGGAATCGTTGTTTCGCGATTTCCAAAGCTTTGAGGCCGGAAAATCCGGGGATGTTGAAATCGGAGAGGATCGCGTCGGGCTCGCACTCGCTGAGGCACTTCATGAAGTCTTCCTCGCGTTCCGCGACATGCGAGACGAAGCGCAAACCATCTTTGCGCAGCGCGTATTGGATGAGCTCGACATCCGAGGGGTCGTCTTCGAGGAAGATCAGGTGGATCTGATTCATCGTGTGGACTGGTTCACCATGAGCCAGTAGAGGCCAAGATTGCTGACGCACTCGCTCAGGCTTTCGAAATTCACGGGCTTCACGACATAGCTGTTCGCGCCCAGCTCGTATGCCACTTTGATGTCCGGATCCTCTCTGGACGAGGTCAGGATAACAACCGGTATCTTGCGGGTGCGCTCGTCGGATTTGACGGCTTTCAGCACTTCGAAGCCATTCACTTTCGGGAGTTTGAGATCGAGCAGGATGAGTTTGAGGTGTCCCGTGCAGACCCTGTCCGCGTAGGCTCCCCGACAGAAGATGAAATCCATCGCCTCGGCTCCATCCGCGACTGTAAATATCGGATTGAGCATATTTCGTTTCTTGAGCGTGCGGATGGTGAGCTCCGCGTCGAGGGGATTGTCCTCGACCAGGAGTACTTCGACGCTATCAAGGCTGTCCATGGTTCGCCTCCTCAGTGAGAGTAAAATAGAAGACGGCTCCGTGTCCAAGTTGGGCTTCAGCCCAGATTCGGCCGCCGTGCCGCGCGATGATGCGCTGTACAATCGCCAAGCCTACGCCGGTTCCCTCGAATTCAGTCTGTGAGTGAAGCCGCTGGAATACGCCGAAGAGCTTGTCCGCGTAGCGCATGTCGAATCCGGCGCCATTGTCCGAGATCTGGTACACCGCAGTGCCATCGCGTGTGGCGGCATCGATCGAGATTACCGGATGTTCGACCTTGGATGAGAATTTTACCGCGTTGTTGATGAGATTGCTCCACACCTGGCGGATGAGTGCGGGATCTCCGAAGGCTGGCGGAAGCTCGGCCACCCTGAAATCGATGCGGGCGCGGACCGATTCCGGAACGAGTTCGCCGAACAGGCTTGCCACCATCGCGCGCATATCGATCATCGATTTTTCGATAATCGCCTTGCCCGTTCGCGAAAACGTGAGAAGGTCGTCGATGAGCTGGCCCATCTTGCGCGCGCTTCCGCTGATGATGGAGCACACGCGCATGCCTTCCGCGCCCAGAGTCGCGTTGAAATCCTCCATGAGGATCCGCACGTAACCATCGATCGCCCTGAGGGGCGCGCGGAGGTCGTGGGAGACCGAGTACGAGAAGGACTCAAGTTCCTTGTTGGACGCTTCGAGTTCGGCGGTTCGCGCCCGTACGCGGTGCTCGAGATCCTTCACCAGGGAAACGTTCTCCATGGCGATCGCCACCGCGTCGGCGAGCGTGAGGAGAAGCCGCGTCTCCAGCTCATTTGGTGCGTGCTGGCTGCGCCAGTAATTCCCTATCGCGCCGATTGGGTTCGCCTGGTTTATCGGGACTATGAGCATGCTCTTCACGAAGGTGGGTCTGTAGAGGTCAGATGGAATGCGCGTGTCGGCATAGATGTCGGGAATGATCGCAGGGGTTCTGTTCAGCATTACCCACCCGCTTATGCACTGCTCGAGCGGAAATTTCTGCCCCTTCCACAGCGGCGCGATCGCGTCTTCATCCACATACCAGCAGTATTCGCTATCCATGAGCACGAAGGTCGAACCATCGCAGTTCGCGAGTTTGCGGGCCGAGGAGGTGGTGATCCGCTGAATCTCTTCGAGCGTGCGGGCTCTCGAGAGATTGTTGATGGCCTCGACGAGGTCTTCGAGCTTGGCCTGAGCGAGCCGAAGCGCCTCCTCGGTCGATTTCTGGTCCTCGATCACGCTGAGGAGCGCGCGGCGGGAGCGCGCGGACGCTTCGAGGGCGCTCCGCATATCGCGCTGAGTCCTTTCCAGCGCCACTCTGCCCTCGAGCTGCAGAGTGATGTCGGAGAAGATCGAGATCACTTCGTAGGGCGCCTCTTCTCCATCCTGGAATTGAGGAATCGAGTCGACGCTCATCCATACATATTTCCGCGTCGATGGATTGAAAATGCCCTGTATGAAATTGAGCACAGGCCTTTTCGTTCGAAGGGCGACCATCGACGGGTGGTTCTCTCCGGGGTGCGGGCTTCCGTCGGGGAGAATGGCGCGCCAGTCGGGGTGCATCGATGTTCGCCCCTGCATCTGGTCGAGCGAGAGGCCCAGAATCCGCACCGCGGCGCTGTTCGCGGAGGTGATGTAACCCGTGGTGTCCTGGTACACCACGCCCTGCGTCATGGTCTCGAAGAGAATCCGATGTTCTTTGCGGCTCTCTGGAGGCAGCGGATCATCGTCGGCCATTCGCCGCCTCCTCGACATGTTCTCCCTTGTAGCGAGGGGGCAGGCCGGCTGCCATAAGGAGGGTATTTACCTCGCGCTTCAGCCCGATAATGCGCTCCTCTCTGTTGAGGGTGATCTCGTGCCAGCGCTTGAGCTCGTCCATCTGGCTGGTAATCTCATCCATCGCGCGCGCATGTTCCGTCATGTCGGCGATAATGGCGAGGAACACCCGAGTTTCTTCGGCGCGGTACATCTGGAGGTGCACCTCGACAGGGTAGGTGCTGCCATCGGCACGCGTGTGGACGGCAGGGAACACCGCGTTGGATTTCTCGCCTGAGCGGAGTTGATTGAGGATGCGCGTGAATTCAGCCTCGGTGATGCTCTTTTGTATGTCGAGAGGCGTGAGCGCGCGCATTTGCTCCATAGTGTAGCCGAGATTGAGGAGGGCGCCGTGGCTGACATAGGTAAAGCGCAGCGTGGTGTCGTCGAATATGTAGACCTCGTTGAATGAGGAGTCGATCGCTTCGTACAGCAGGAGCCGCTCGCGGAGCGCGTACTCACGGTCGGTCACATCGTGGATGATCTCGTGCAGCAGAGTCCGATCGTTGAATTTTATGCTCGCGGAGTAGATTTCGACATCGCGCATTTCGCCTGCGGCGTCCCGATGGCGCAGCGTGAAGTAAGCCATGCTTCGCCGCGAGCATGCGCTGGAGCACATCCTGCGCCTGTTCCTGGTTCAAAGTGTTGATCTGGGTGATCTTCATCTGCCGCAGCGTTTGGCGCGAGTAGCCGTAGAAGGATGCCGCCGTGGGGTTCGCGTCCACGATGCGCCCGTCCTCCGGATCGATGAGGAGCATCATCGCGGTATTGTTCTCGAACATCGTGCGGTACCGAAGTTCGCTCGCGTTGAGGCTCGCGTGCTCCTCCTGGCTCTTCTGGAGAAAGAGAAAAATCCAGGATATCACGAGGAATGTAAGGGGGAAGAGAAGCAGGATCGTCGGGGCGATTATGGGGATGATATCGTAGCCCAGGCGATTGGGGAGAAACAGGTTGATCGCCAGCTGAATGCCGTGGATCGCGAGCGCGAGCCCGAGAAGCGCCGGCGCGGTGAATGAAAGCTTTTTTACCCTCGCGAGCTCGTGGAAGATAGTCCCGAGGGTCGCCGCTTCCACGATCGCGATTATGCCTAAGAGGGCGCCTTGCCCTCCCATGAGGAGGCGCGTGCCCGCGCACATCGCCGCGGCGATGGACGCGACGACAGGCCCCCCGAATGTTCCCGCGATGCCCAGCACGATCGTCCTGCCGTCGAAGAAAATGCCGGGCATGAGCGCGTGGGAGTCGAGCATGGAGAGTATTCCGGCAAGGCCGAAGAGCAACCCGGAGAGCGCGGAGAACACTTGTCGGGAGGCGAAACGCGCATCGATCCTTCCGTGGAGGTACTGGTATACCACGAGCATGACGAGGATGAGCGCGAGATTATCGACCATCATCAGGAACATGGTGCGTACTCCTGTTGCTGGCGCTATGTACAAATGTACATTTTTTCGCCTTCATATGAGAAAGTCAATAGTCTCATCGGTATGTTAGAACGTTATCTCCTTCGACTTCGACACCTTCATGAAGATGAGGAGCGACACGATGGTGAGGGCCGTCAGCACGGTGGCGAGTGCCGCCGCGTACCCGTAATTGCCGCGCGTCACGAAAGTGTACACCGCCAGGGTGAGCGTTACGGTGCGCGAGTTGTAGAGGATGATGGCCGTCGACAGCTCGGTGATGATCATGACCCAGCTCAGAATCGCGCCCGAGATGATGCCGTTGGACATCATGGGCACGGTGACGGCGAAGAAGGTCTTCATCTTCGACGCGCCGAGGCTGATGGCCGCCTCCTCCGTGGTGAGCGGTATCTGCTGGAGAATCGCCACCGACGAGCGGATCGTGTAGGGCAGACGCCGGATGCAGAGCGCGATGACCATGATGGTGATGGTGCCCGTCAGCACGAAGGGTTTGCTGTTGAAGGCCATGACGAGGGCGATGCCGACCACGGAGCCCGGAATGATGTAGGGCAGCATCGACATAGTGTCGATGGTCTGGGTGATGAAATTGCTGCGCCGCACCACGAAGTAGGCGATGAGGATCGCGAAGAACACGACGAAGACGAGGGCGAAGCCGCCGATGATGAAGGTATTGGGTATGGATTCGCCGAGGCGCTGGATGGCGGTCTTGTAGCTGGAGAAGGAGTATCCTGGCTTGAAGAGCTTGCCCGAGGTGTTCTGGAAGGACTGGTACACGATGTAGAGCTGGGGCAGGAAGGCGAGCCCGACCACGAGGTAGGTGTAGAAGTGCATAAAGAAGCCCTTGAGCCCCTTCGCGGGTCTGCGCTCGATGGGGTGGAGGGCGTTCATCGTAAAGGCGAAGCGGTTCGAGAGCCACTTCTGGATGAGGAAGATGACCGCGGTAATGATGATGGCGATGACGCTGATGGCCGCGGCGAAATTATAGTTGGAGCCCGTCTCGCTGAGGAATTGGGCGTAGATTTCGACCGGGAAGACGCGGTAGCCCTCGCCGATGAGGAGGGGCGTGCCGAAGTCCGCGAATGCTCGCATGAACACGAGGAGGGACGCCGCGAGGATCGTGGGCATGCTGAGGGGAATGATCACCTTGAAGAAGCGCGACACGCCGCTGCAGCCGAGATTGTCGGATGCCTCGAGCAGGGAGTTGTCGATATTCTTGAGCGCGCCCGATACGTAGAGGAACACGAGGGGATAGAGCTGCAGCGTCAGGACGAGCACGATTCCGGTGAATCCGTAGATGCTCGGAATGTCGATGCCAAAGGTCGACCTGAGGAACACGGTCACGATGCCCATGCGGCCGAGGAGCTGTATCCACGCGTAGGCGCCGATGAAGGGCGCGGACATCGAGCAGAGAATGATCAGCACCTGGATGACCGTTTTGCCCTTGATCTCGTAAAGATTGTAGAAATACGCCAGCGGCACGCCGATGATCAGCGAGAGGATGGTGGTGACGATCGTCACATTGAAGCTGTGGATGAGGGTCTGCGAGTAGTACTTCATGCTGAAGAACTTCGTGAACCACTCCATGCTGAAGTGCCCGCTCTCTCCGACGACGGAATTGCGGAGCACGATGAACATCGGATAGATCAGAAAGAGGGCGTAGGCGATAAAAATCGTCAGGTAGACGACAGCCCACACGTCGAACAGTTTTTTTCGCGCCATGTCACGCCTCGCTGTAGGCTTCGGCGTCATTGTGCACGCCCTCGAGGATGTTGCGGCTTCCATCCTCGGTGAACACGTTGATCTTTTCGGCCTTCACGCCGAGGAACACCCGGCTCTTTTCCGGGATTATCTCGTCGATCTTGGATTCCTGGACGATCTCGAGCTGCTGGCCCGATTCGAGGTGGATGAAGTAGTGCGTGTTGAGGCCGAGGAAGACGCTCGAGTCGATCACGCCCTTGAGGCTGTTCCCGGCGTCGCCCGTGATGACGAACTCCTCGGGGCGGATGGATACGATGACCTTCTGGTCCTTCATGTGCTCTGCCTTCACCCTGTTGAGCGGAAACTTGAATCCGTCTTTGAACGTGAGCGTCATCTGGCCGCCTTCGACGGTGGCGTCGGCGTCGAGGAGGTTCGTGCGCCCGATGAAGCTCGACACGAAGAGGTTGGCCGGCCTCTGGTAGATGTCTTTGGGCGCGCCGATGTGCTGGATCACGCCGTCTTTCATGACGGCGATGCGGTCGGAGATCGCCATGGCCTCTTCCTGGTCGTGGGTGACGTACACCGTGGTGATGCCCACGCGGTTCTGGATCTCCTTGATCGTCTGGCGCATCTCGACGCGCAGCTTGGCGTCGAGGTTGGAGAGGGGTTCGTCCATGAGAAGGACGTCGGGCTGAACCACGAGGGCGCGGGCCAGTGCGACGCGCTGCTGCTGGCCGCCGGAGAGCCTGTTCGGCATGCGGTCCTTGAACTGGTCGATCTTCATGAGATCGAGGAACTTGAGCGTTTCGGACTCGATCTTGGCCTTCGGATACTTGCGGTTCTTGAGGCCGAAGGCGACATTGTTCTTCACCGAGAGGTGGGGGAAGATGGCGTAGTTCTGGAACACCATGCCGATGTTGCGCTTGGCCGGATCGATGAGATTGATCAACTTGTCGTTAAAGTAGAATTCGCCGCCTTCGATGGAGTTGAAGCCCGCGATCATTCTCAAGAGGGTTGTCTTGCCGCAGCCTGAGGGGCCGAGGAGCGTAAAAAATTCACCCTCTTTGATGTCCAGCGAGAGATTCGCGATGATGATGTTCTGGCCGTAGCGCTTGACCGCGTTCCTGATTTTTATATTGATGCTCATAGATATCCACTCCTCGATGCGTGCGTGTCCGGTATAGCAAACCGGCCCCGTCCTAGGCCGAAATCCTTGGGCGGGGCCGGTTTCGCGAGGTCAGAGCTGTCTCAGTTGTTCTTTGCCCAGAGATCAGTCCACTTTTTCTGGATGGCCTTCTTGTTGACCGCCGTGTACATGATGTCTTCGTACGCGACGTTGATGCTCGAGAACGCCTGGAGATACTTGTTGGTGTTCGGGAACTTGGGATTGACCGGCCGGTTGGTCAGGCCCGCGATGATCTTCTGGCAATCATCGGAGATGAGCCAGTCCATAAAGAGTTTGGCATTGTCGGCGTTCTTGCAGTTCGCGATGATCGCGGAAGCCGCGGGGAGCCAGACCGCCCCTTCCTTGGGATACACGACGCGGATATTCGTGGCTCCATCCTGGAGGAGGGCAACCGAAGGATCCTCATAGGTGAGTCCGACGACGTACTCGCCCTGGTACACGCCCTTGTAGACTGCCGAAGAGCCGGAGGTCAGCTTGCCGTTGAGCTGCTTGATCAACTGCTCGACATAGTCCCATGCCTTCTGGCTCTCATACCCGCCCTCGACGAGGAGGATGTTGCAGAGCTGTGCCCAGGCGCTCGAAGACTCGGTCGGGGGCGCCGACGCGATCTTGCCCTTGAGCGCGGGGTTCAGAAGATCGGCGTAGCCGGTGATCTGGAGACCGAGCTTTTTCTCGAGGTCGGTGTTGACCAGGAGATTGCTGCCCGACAGCAGGTAGTTGGTGAAGTAGCCGGTGGTGTTCCTGTAGCCGGCGGGGAGAGTCTCATCGCCCTTGGCGATGTACTTCTGGAACAGGTCTTTGCCGTTTAGGTAGACGCCCATGTTGACGCCGCCGAACATGACGTCGGCCTGGGGATTCGCCTTCTCGGCGGTGATCTTCGAGACGCACTCTCCGGTGCCCATGGACTGGAGACTGATCTTGATGTCGTATTTTTCGCCGAATGGATAGAGAATATTCTGAATCTCTCCGTCCGAGTTCGGGGAGTATACGACCAGGTTGCCCTTGGCGAACGCGGGGACAGCCAGCGCGCACATGACCATGACGAGACCGATTACGTGTGCGGTACGTTTTTTCATACAACCTCCTAGTGGTTCGCGATCGAGTCTCTGGGTGGGGCGATTTTGTGTGCTCCTCCGCAGCTCGACGCGTATGCGCCTCTAGTATAGATGCTTGGTTTTCAAACTGTCAATGGGAAATACGCTTGAGAATACACGGTATATAGTGATTTTCTAATAATGGGGCGGGAAGCGGCGCGGACAAATGGCGGCGCGCCGAGGCTGATGGCCGCCTTAATATCGCGCCGCTCAGCGTTCCGCGTCGAGCGCGCGGCGCAGGAAGCGCGCGTTGGCGGCGAGAATGTCGCGCCAGTCCGATTCTCCCTTGTGCCAGAACTCGCCGACGAAGAGACGCACGCCGAGCGCGAGTGCTTCCCGCGCGGCGGCGCTGAAGTCGACGTGTCCCTCGCCGTACGGAACCTCGCGGAAAATCCCGGGCCTTGTCTCCTTCAGGTGGAGCGCAACGAGGTGGCCCCTCGCCGATCGGAGGTCTTCGAGCGTGTCGGCGCCGTGGGCGAGGGCCGCGTTCGTGAGGTTGCCGATGTCGGGATACACCTGGAGATAAGGAGAGTTGATGAGCTTCACCCAGAACATTGCCTTGGCGGCGGTGTTGAGGAACTCGGTCTCCATGGTCTCGAAGGCGAGAATGACTCCTTCGCGCGCGGCCATCTCCGCCGAGCGCGCCAGGTTGCGCGCGAAAATCTCGCGGGTGGCAGGCGTCGAGGGTTCGTAGTACACGTCGTAGCCCGCGATCTGGATGATCCGCACGCCGAGGCGCGCGGCGAGTTCGATGGCGCCGCGCATGATGTCGAGGCTTCGTGCCTGCACATCGGGGTCAGGGTGGCCGAGGGGGAAGCGGCGGTGGCCGCTCAGGCAGATCGATTTTACAGGTACGCCGGTGTCGGCTTGGGAACGCTGGAGCGCGCCGATCTCATCCTTCGACCACGCGAGGCGCGCGAGCTTCGCGTCGGTCTCGTCGATCGAGAGTTCGAGGTAGTCGAAGCCGGCAGCCTTCGCCGCGGCGAGTTTTTCCGCCAGCGCGAGCTCCCCCGGCATGCTCTTCTCGTATAGTCCCAACAAGTACTCGCTCATGGTTTGCCCGCTTGCCCATAGTAGGCATTCGCGCCGTGCTTGCGCAGGTAGTGCTTGTCGAGAAGCTCCCGCTGCATCGCGCCGAGCGAGCCGGCGCGCAGCGTAAGCGAGTGCCAGGCCATCATCGCGACTTCCTCCAGCACGACAGCGCTATGCACCGCGTCCATCGGGTCAATGCCCCAGGCGAAGGGGCCATGGCTGTTCACGAGCACGGAGGGAATCGTCAGCGGATCGATATCCTGAAAGCGTTCTATGATCACCGTGCCGGTGTCCTTTTCATACTCGCCGGCGATTTCGGCTGGCGTCATCCGGCGGGTGCAAGGAATTTCACCATAAAAATAATCTGCGTGGGTCGTGCCCAACGCCGGGATGCCGAGCCCCGCCTGCGAAAAAATCGTCGCCCAGCGGCTGTGCGTGTGCACAATCCCGCCGATGGAGGGGAATGCCTTGTAGAGTTCGAGGTGCGTGGGAGTATCGGATGAGGGGTTGAGCGCGCCCTCCACCCTGCGTCCGGAGAGGTCGACAACCACCATGTCCTCAGGCTGCATCTTGTCGTACTCGATGCCCGATGGCTTGATGACCATGAGTCCGCGCTCTCGGTCGATGCCCGACACGTTTCCCCAGGTGAAGGTCACAAGTCCATGCGCCGGCAATTCAAGGTTCGCCTCGCACACGATTCGTTTCAGTTCTTCAAGCATGGCGCCACCTCCTCAGTCGCGCACAAAATAGAGTGCGGCTTCGGCTTTTTCCCTGTTCGCCGAGATGATCACATCGCGCTCGGCTTCGTGGAACACCGCCACATTGCTCGGCCCGACACCCTCGTCGATGGCGACCGCTTCGAGAATGAGCGGTTCGCGCTTCGCGACATGAATATAGAAGAGATGCTGAGTGCCGCGTCGGCAGCCGCCGATGAAAACCGGTTCGCCGCGCAGCGACGCGTCGACTACCACGTGGTAGAATTCCGAGACCTCCGGATGCTGGTAGAGCATGCGCCACGCGTTTCCGACACGCTTGTAGACACGGAAATATTCGCCGTGCCATGGCTCGATCGTCGCATACTCGAGTTCTCCGTCGCTGTCGATGTCGCAGGCGGCGATGTCGCTTATCGGCCAGTCCATGAATCGCTCGACGGTCCAGTCCGCGCCGGGCGCGGCGGGCGGCGTGATGGCGAACGCGCCTTGGTCCGCGGTAATGAGCCCGGCGTCGCGTCCCTGCCACACCGAGCGGGCGTATCCGTGGTTGCGGAAGAGGCC
>Ga0172370_10007808_pt1 | contig 13019 bp, 15 predicted proteins | sample LakKiv5m_FD_114538 | JGI IMG/M metagenome (GOLD analysis project Ga0172370, IMG submission 114538) | Freshwater microbial communities from Kabuno Bay, South-Kivu, Congo - kab_022012_11.5m | ecosystem: Environmental > Aquatic > Freshwater > Lake | place: Democratic Republic of the Congo...
TGATCGCGGAGGGAAAACGAGCTCGAAAGAGATCGTAACTCGCGCCAGGAGGCGCGTTCTAGGATAGACAAGCAGAGTGCGTCACAGCAGTATTGACGCCAACATCACCGTAAAGGAGGTGACACCATGCCTGAAGAGCGAAAAGGCGGCATGACCGTAAGTGAAGCCGGTCGCAAGGGCGGGGAAACCACGTCGGAGCGGTACGGCCATGAGTTCTATGAGGAAATTGGCAAGAAGGGTGGTCAGAAGGGCGGCCAGACAACTTTCAAGCGCTACGGCCCTCAATTCTACGAGGAAATCGGGCGCAAGGGAGGACACAAGGTTCGCGATCTGATCAACGAGGCCAAGCGAGCGCGGGGCGAGCAATAATTCCCCGCATCCGTCGGGGTGGCGGTCACTGCTGACCTCCACCCCCTACCGAATGACTGTTAACCTGGAAGGAGGTATCAGATCATGGCGAATCTCAAAAAGACCCAGGGCGACATGACGGTTCGTGAAGCTGGGCGCAAGGGTGGCGAGACGACTTCAGAGCGTTATGGCCACGAGTTCTACGAGGAAATCGGACGCAAGGGCGGCCAGAAGGTCCGCGATGAATACGGAATCCCGTTCTATGAGGAGATCGGGCACAAGGGCGGCCAGAAGGTTCGAGACCTCATCGAGGAAGGCAAGCGCGCCATGGGCGGCGGCCGAAGCAGGAAGTAAATCCTTTCGATGGAAAGGATCGTGCGAGTGAAGGAGGTGACGTAAATGGCTAACAAGTCGAAGGGGCAGATGACGGTTAGCGAAGCCGGTCGCAAGGGCGGACTGAAAGTCCGCGATGCCTACGGCGTCGAGTTCTACGAGGAAATCGGCAAGAAGGGCGGCAACAAGGTGCGCGAGCTGATCGAAGAGGGCAAGCGCGCCCGCGGCCAGCGATAACCGCCGACCGACATGAGCGCGATAGGTGACTGTATGACCGTGGCATGATCATCTGCAAGCCGTCCCGAAGCCGAGTCCGGCGAGTAGGATGCGGTTTCGGGACGGGAGTCACCGTTCACAGCAGCGATCGCTCATGGATGCGCGAGAGCAGGAAGGAGTCAAGCATGGCAGACAAAGGGGAAATGAGTGTGAGCCAGGCAGGCCGCAAAGGCGGCAAGCGCACGTCGGAAACACACGGCCATAATTTCTATGAGGATATTGGCCGCAAGGGTGGGAGTAAGGTCCGCGATACCTACGGCCATCAATTCTACGAAGAAATCGGCCGCAAGGGCGGCACCACCGTGCGCAACGAATACGGCCCTCAATTCTATGAGGAAATCGGTCATAAAGGCGGACAGAAGGTGCGCCAACTGATCGAAGAGGGCAAGAAACGTTTGAAAAAATAAAATAAACGCGCGGCCGGGGCGCGGCTACCCCGGATACCCACCCCTGGCACGGAGCGATCGATTGCCGTACGTGGAGACGCGCGGGTATCGTTTCGAATGATAGACGAGGAGGTTGTACTATGCCAGAGAAAAAGAAGAAGTCGAGTGACATGACGGTGAGAGATGCCGGTCGCAAGGGTGGCGAGCATACGGCGGAAACTCACGGTCACGAATTCTACGAGGACATTGGAAAGAAGGGTGGCGAGCGCACGTCGAGAACCCATGGCCATGAGTTCTACGAAGATATCGGCCATAAGGGTGGCGAAATCGGCGGCCCCAAGGGGGGACAGAAGGTTCGTGAGTTGATCGACGAAGGAAAGCGCGCTCGCGGCGAGAAATAAGGACGCCTGTCCGTCGCGCGGTGAGTGGATGATCGGAAACGCGGGATCGTTCGAATGGCGGATATTTCACGTCATGCCGAATGATCCGGCATTATGCATCGCTTCCCGTGATCGGCGGACAATCGCCGGAAGGGGGCTCCCCCGCTTCCTCCGGCAAGGTCGTCGCATATGGTTGCGGCAACACCACCGTGAACTGGCTGCCGCGCTTCACCTCGCTGTTTACGCTGATCCACCCCCCATGCAATTCTACCAGGTGCTTCACGATTGCCAGCCCGAGCCCGGCGCCGCCTTCCGTGCGCGAGCGCGCTTTATCAACCCGATAAAATCGCTCGAAGATGCGATCCTGCTCGTCCTCCGGGATGCCGATGCCGGTATCCGTCACTTTAATGCGAATCCGGTCGTCGCCGACCCGTTCGGCATGGACGGTGATGCCGCCGCCTTCCGGAGAATATTTCCGCGCGTTATCGATCAGGTTGAGGATGATCTGCAGCATGGCGTCCCGGTCCACGAAGGCCGGCAGGCTGCCGGGGATTTCCAGCTCGACCTGTTGTTCCTTGACGGCGACCAGCGCTTCCAGCCGTTTGACGACGTGGCGTATGAGCTCGGCGAGATCGATCCATTCGGGTGCGATCAGGCGCCGGCTGGATTCGATCTGCGATAACCGCAGCAGACCTTCCAGCATCGCTGTCAGGCGTTCGCTTTCCTCGATGATATTGCTGAGGAAGGTCTCGGTGATCTCCCGGTCCTCGTGGCCACCGTCGGCCAGTGTCTCCGCCATGGCGCGGATGGAAGCGACCGGCGTGCGCAGCTCATGGCTGACGTTGGCCACGAAATCGCGGCGGACCTGTTCTGATTTTAGCTGATTCGTGATGTCATACAAGGCGATGACCACGCCCAGCAACTTCCCGTTCACCTCTACCGGGGCCATGTGGACTTCGAACGTGCGGGCGGCCGGTTGGGTGAAAGACACCTGGTGCATCAACGGCAAACCTGTCTCGACGGTCTTTAGCAGCAGCTCGTCCAGCTCGGAGTGAAAGATGGTCTCCGCCAGCGGTATGCCGGTGACGTGTTCCGCCCGCAGGTCGAACAATCTCTCCAGGCTCTGATTGAGCAGCAGAATGCGCCCCACCGGGTCGGTGACCATCACCCCATCGAACATGCTGGCGAGGATAGCCTGCGCCTGCGCGCGCTCCTCGCCCAGATTCGCGATGGTGGATTCGAGCTGCGCGGCCATGCTGTTGAAGGATTCGCCCAGACTGGCTATCTCGTGCGCCCCGGTCGGCTGCACGCGGCGGTGAAGCTCCCCGGTGGAAAAGTCGCCCGCTGCCTGAGTGAGGTTGTTCAGCGGACGTGAGATGTAGATTGACACGGCCGCGTTGATGAGAAACAGCACCAGCAGCCCGCCGATGAAAGCCAGCAGGATGCCCCCCTGGATCTGGCCGATAGTCTGTCTCACGTTCGTTGTTGGCGCGGCGAGCACCAGGATGCCTACGGGTACTCCTGCGGGGTTGGCCTTCTGCGAGCCGACCGGCACGGCAATGAAGAGTTGTTCTTCCTGGTACTTTTCGCTGAAATGGGTGGTTATCCCTATCCGCTCTCCTTCCGGGTACAACGCCTGCTCAAGCACGGTCTGCGGCAGATCCTTTTCAGATCGCGGGATGATGGCATAAGGCGGCGACTGCGCGATGATATCGTGGTTCGTGCTGCGTATGACGGCGGAGATGCGAATTTCGTTCCTTCCCTTTGCCGGCAGCGCGCCGGTTCGGGGGCTGTTGATTTTTGTGAGGATTTTGATGATCTCGTTGCGCACGGTCCGCAGGTGCTTATCGTTGGGGCGCTCGGTAGGTGGAAGGGCGTCGAGCTTGACAGTTATGTCGTAGTATGTTTTAACCGGCTCGGTCAGCAATTCCGCGCCGAGGAGCGCCTGTCCGGAGAGGGTATTGGTCAGCGTGGCCATATAATTCCGGGCGATCAGATGCGACAGATACAGGGCCAGACCGCCCAGAATCACCACCATTATGCAGAAGTAGATCCCTCCGATCAACCAGCGAAGGGACCAGCGCCGATGGACCATTCGTCACTCCGCGAATTTATAGCCGATGCCGCGAATCGTCAGCAGGCGCTCCGGCTTGGCCGGGTTGGGTTCCACCTTCTCGCGCAGCCAGCGGATATGCACGTCCACGGTATGCGGGTCGCGGAACGGACCTTCATCCCCCCATACCTGGTTGAGGATTTCATCGCGGCTCATCGCCCGTCCGTGGTTGCGCATCAACAGGGTGAGCAGATCGAATTCCTTCGGCGAAAGAGTGAGGGATTTGCCGTCAAGCTGCACGTTATGCCGAGCCAGATCTACTTCCAGTCCTTTCGAGGTTAGCACCTGATCCTGCGGCAGCTCCATGATGGGACGCCGCAGCGTCGCCTTCACGCGCGCCACCAGTTCGCGCATACTGAATGGTTTGGTGATGTAATCGTCCGCGCCGATCTCCAGACCGATCACGCGGTCGATCTCTTCCGCCTTGGCGGTAAGCATGAGCACCGGAATCCACTGCCGCTGCCGCTGGCGCAGGGTGCGGCAGATCTCCAGCCCGCCGAGTGAGGGCAGCATCAAGTCGAGAACGATGAGTGATGGAGGAGGCGTTCCCAGCGCCAGCTTCAGCCCTTCCTCGCCATCCGTGCTGATGACAACGTCGAATCCCTCGCGCTTGAGGGTATACGCCAGCGATTGCGCAATCGGACGCTCGTCCTCGATGATGAGAATACGAGACAAGCCACTCCCCTTTCTCCTGCCGGAGCGCGGGCGTCTCGCCCGCGGGTCTACTTTCGCGCGCGGGCGGGAAGCCCGCGCTTCGGCTATTGTATGGTGATCAGATTCAGCATCTGGTCCAACTCCGCCGTCAGCGATGTCTGGACGCCGGGCATATCGATCTCCAGCCGCCATAATCGTCCTGACTTGCCGAAATAATAGCTGTGCATGGTGCGCCCGCCGATGGCGGTGTAATGCACCTGCACCCCCGTGGCGCCATCCGGCGTAAACGGTCTGCTGGTAAAATGCCGCTCGCTGATGTCCCGCTGTATATCGCTGAACTCCTTCAGCAAGCGGGTCAATTCCTCTGCCGTTCGATACGTTTCCGGCGGCAACAGGCGCGCGTTGGCGGCGGTCGGGCCGGTGATGATGAAGACGGTCTTGCCGGTTACCGTCCAGTCCGACGGCATCACCAGCGTCAATGCCCCGTCCGGCGTCTTCCACGCTTTACTGCCGGGCGGTAAAGCCGGCGCCGGCTTCGGCGGCTCTGCCGGCGGCGTGTTCTCCACCGGCTTGGGCGGCTCTGCCGGCGGCGTGTTTTCGACCGGCTTGGGCGGCTCTGCCGGCGGCGTATTTTCGACCGGCTTGGGCGGCTCTGCCGGCGGCGTGTTCTCCACCGGCTTGGGCGGCTCTGCCGGCGGCGTGTTTTCTGCCGGCATGGACGGCTCTGCCGGCGGCGTGTTTTCTGCCGGCGTGGGCGGCTCTGCCGGCGGCGTGTTTTCTGCCGGCGGCGTGTTTTCCACCGGCGTGGGCGGCTCTACCTGAGCGGGGGGATTCGCGTCATTTCCCTGCCCGCCTTCGCCGGGATTCCACAGGTTAACCAGCAGATCGACCAGGTCGTCCGCCATTATCCGGCCGCCGGCCTTCTCCATGGCGCGGTTGAGCGGCGCCAATTCCGGGCCGTTGATAACCTGGCGCACCTCCAGCCAGATGAACCAGTTCTCCGTGGCAACGGCAAAGGTGTATATGTCCGCGCGGTGGGCAATATTCTTTTCATCGGTCAGGTCGGCGCCCTGTACGATAAATTTGAGGGACGGAAAATCATGCGCTATCCAGGGCTCGCTGGTGACTTTATAGCCTTTGGCCGTGTAATTATTGAAACGCCGCAGTTGGGTAAGGTCTTTGACGACTTGTGCTGCCTTTGCCGGCGACTCGGTGCGCGCCGCCTTATACGACACCATCGAATATCCATCGAGGCCGCGCGGAATATCGTATAGGCGCTGCCGCCACATCTGGTCGATAGTGTTGTCAGTGCAGACATCCTGCAGATTGACCCAACCCTGGAAGCGGGCATTCGAGATTTTGCGGCTGACCAGCGGATTCGCCCACAGGGACGATGCGGCGATCATCAACAGGGCAACCCCAATGAGACGATGGACGTTCATGTCACCTCTCCGCTCCGTATGGGGGATGGTGGTATTATGCGCCACCTGATGCGATTGGTCAAGCAGAAACAGGACCCTTGATCCGGCTAGCAGGCTCAGAGTTCCAGGTTACGAGTTCTAAACAAGTTCGAAGTGCGAAGCTTAGCAGTTTTGGAACTTGGAACTTCGACTTACATAGACAGCCGTATGCAAAGTAGCTACAATAGGCCGGCATGTTAGTTCAGACAGATCAAGAGTTGAGCGATTTTTGCGATAACTTGCGGGGCGCGCCTGCAATTTATATCGATACGGAGTTCGTCGGAGAAGGAAGGTATTATCCCGAAGTGGGCGCCATTCAGGTGGCGTCTTCCGAGCAAGCGGCGGTGATCGATCCGCTGGCCGTACGCGATCTGGCGCCGTTGTTCGTGCTGCTGGCCGATCCGGCGGTGGAGAAAGTCTTTCACGCCGCCGGTCAGGATTTGCCGATCTTTTATCGCCTGATGAATTCTCCGGTGCGAAACGTGTTCGACACGCAGATTGCCGCGGCGCTGCTCGGTTATGACGAGCAGATTTCATTCGTCAATCTGGTCGAGCGCTCGACGAGCGTGTTCCTGTCCAAATCGCACGGATTCACCGATTGGCTCCGGCGCCCGCTGACCCCCGGCCAGATCGAATATGCGCTGGATGATGTGCGCTACCTAACGCCGGTCCATATCAAGCTGGTGAAGGAGCTCGACCAGCGCGGGCGCGCGGGCTGGGCGCGCGAAGAGTTCCGCAAGCTGGATGATGAGCGGCGCTTCATCTCGGTCGATCCGTATCAGCTTTATTTGCGGATCCGCGGGGTCGAGCGCATTCGCGGCCAGGCGCTGGCCATTCTGCGCGAGCTGGCGGCCTGGCGCGAGGAAACCGCCTTCGCGAAAAATATTCCCACCGGCCGTGTGGCGCGCGACGAAGTGCTGATCGAGCTGGCCCGGCGCCCGCGCCAATTCGTGAAGGAGCTGCATGATATCCGCGGCCTGGCGGCGCAGCAGGTCGAGCGTTTCGGCGCCGGCCTCATCGAAGCGATTCGCCGTGGAGAGAAAGCGCCCCACCCGTCCGCGCAGCGGTCTGCCTCCTTGCCTCCGGTATTGGAACCTACGGTAGACTTTCTCATGCTGTGCCTGCGCTCATTGGCAAGCGAACAAACCATCGCTCCCGGCATGGTGGCGGTCCGCGGTGAGCTGGTCGAGCTGGCTCAGCGCGGCGCGAAGGCCGACATTCAGCTATTACGCGGCTGGCGCCGCGCCGCCTTCGGCGATGCCCTGCTGGCGACACTGGAAGGGAAGGCGACGGCGCGTATCATCCCCAACACCCGCCAGGTTCATCTCGATTGGCAATAATGATGACAACTGGAGAACGTATTATGACACGCATCGCTTTTACCATGCAGTTGTTGCCCGGATTCGAAGATGAGTATAAGCGCCGCCACGACGAAATCTGGCCGGAACTGGCGGCTCTTCTCCGCGAGGCCGGCATCAGCAACTACTCGATTTTCCTCGATGATGCCACCATGCGACTTTTCGCCTGTATGGACGTGAGCGGAAATTATGACCCGCAATGGTTGCCGCGGCAGCCGATTATGCGGAAGTGGTGGGATATGATGGGCGATATTATGGATACCAATGCGGATCATTCACCGGTGACCATTCCCCTCCGCGAGGTTTTTTACCTGGATTGACGGCGACGTAATGCGGGCGATTATAAAATAATCGAGCCGTTTAACGATGGTCACCGTACTGAACATTGCCACCTGCTGGATTCCCGCTTTATCGGTAACGATCAGCAATTGATCCTTAGCCGCCAGTAGCGCGTTGATCCGCGCCAGTGATTTGGCGCCCTCCCGCTGCCCCAGGAATTCTACGGTGTAGTCGCGCCGGTTGCGCGGATCGTAATCCAGGCGCCCGTAAAAGACGATATTCTCCGGCAGGTATTTCTCCGGATAATACACTACGGCGCGCAATACATGCGAGAGCCCCGCGTCGCGTAAATATCCGCCCACTTGGGCGGAGGCGCTGTGCAGGCTGGTGTAATGCAGCGGCGCCACGCCGTGCAGCGCCAGGAACATCATGCCCGTCCAGGCGCTCATCACCCAGCCGATCAGCCGGAGCGGCCCGCGCCGCGCGTGATATATTGTTGCCGTGAAGAGCACAATCATGACAACGATCGAAGCGGCAATCAATGCCTGCGGGATGAAAGGCGGATACGGCGCCGACCATGGCTGAACGTTGAACTTGCCCAGCCAGGCAGGCTTCACCGGCAGCAGCAAAAGCGTGGCGAAGAGCGTCAATATCGTCCCGAAGAGGAGCAGGCATGTTATCGGCAGCGCTCCCAGACGGACCGGCAGCGACTTCACTGCGTTTTCCGTCCGGCGGGTGAGCTCCATCAGGTACAACGCAAAGATGATGACCACGGCGGCGGATATATTTTGGACGTAGTTCGGATACTGTGTTTTCGACAGGGTGATAAAACCGACGGAGACGGCGATCCATATCCACGCGAAACGGCGCATGCCCTGGTAAATGTCATTCGGTGGGTCCGTGGACTCTCGCGGGCGGTGCAGATCGCCGAGGATGAATGCGCCGTATGGAAAGAGCAGCGCAAAAACGCCAAGCAGGAATGCCAGACTGTCTCCCACGCGTTCGCTTACGTTCTTCAAAAGCGAAGCATGCGCCGCATGCCCTCCACCGGCAAACCGCGCAACGTTTTCTTGCAGGAAAAACTGCCGTAAGAATGCGCCGTCATCACGAAACCAGGTAGCCGCATACCAGGGCGCCGCGGTGACGAGGAACAGCAGGATAAGGGGCAGCCAAGGCACCCTGCGCGCCTCCACCCGCAGCGTGCCCTGGCGCAGATGATAAGCCAGCCAGGTGAGCGCGGGCGCCAGTATGGCAATCGGCCCCTTGGTTAAAAACGCTATTCCGCAGCAAAATGCCGCCGGCAGATACCACTGCGTCGCCATCCGGCGGCGCGTGTCATCCGGCGCCGCGCGCCGCGCCAGGTCGGCTTCCAGCAGGTAAAGCAGAGATAGGGTGGTGAAAAGGGTCAGCGTGATATCAGTGGTGGCGGCGCGCGTCCAGACGGCGAACAACGGCAGCGTAGCCAGCGCGACCGCCCCCAGCAACGCCGCCCCGCGCGCCCTTGCCAGTCGGCTTGGGTCCGGCGCTCGGAATGCAAGCCGGCGCAGCAGGAAAGCATGCACGATCAGCACCAGTAATATGCCGCCCAGTCCGGAGGGCAGCCGGGCGGCGAACTCGCTGGGTCCGAGCAAGCGCATCGACGCGCTCTGTATCCAGTAGATCAAAATCGGCTTTTCATATCGGACATTCCCGTTGTAGTACGGAATAATATAATCGCTTGTTTCGGTCATCCTGCGCGAGGTAGCGGCATAACGTGTTTCATCGACTTCGATTAATGGAACGCGGCTGAGCCAGAGGCAGAAAAGCAATGCGCAGCCGGCGATCAGCAGCAGGCGTTGAATGGATGGAGATATGGCGCCCAGGCGCTCGAGCAGTTCCTCGCCAGGGCTCTTTGCGGTGTTGATGATCGACATGAGCGTGTTTCGGTATCTGAAGTTCGCCGTGGAGAAAGAAAGTCCTGCCTCGCGCGGGCGACGGCGGACCGGTGTAAAGGAGACCAACACATGACAACGCTTTCCAATGAGCAGCGGCGATTCCTGGTCGGCCGGAAAAGCCGCCTGCAGTATGCCCGGCTCGGTACGCTGGTCGCCGTCCTGTATATTGCCAGTCTGCTGACCTGCGCCTGGTTGAAGCCCCTGTGGTTCAATCCGCTTGCGCTGGGTCAGATCATGGATGAAGGCGCGACGCATTACCGGATGCTGGGCAGCATGGCGGAAACGCTGCCGGTCGTTTTCGCGCTGTTCTGGTTCGCGGCGCTTGTCGCCATCCTGTACTGGGAAGCGATCGGCAACCAGGATAAGAAATACCTGGAAATCATCGAAACGCTGCAGTCGCGAGAAGAGAAGGCTGAAGAGAAAGCCGCCACGTGATAACCGCGCGGTTTTATCCCCCGGATAGCCCGGGCAGCCTCAGTCAAGACGGCAGCTCATCTTTATCTCGCCCATTTCATTCGCGTGGATGGTGGCTGTTTTACCGTCGAAGGTGAACTCCAGCGCCGGCAAACTCTGTTCCGCGATAAGGGAACAGCAGCGCGGCGATGCGCGCCGGCAGCGGGCTGTATGGCTCTTCCCCGATGCTGTGTTACTCCCATAATCCTTTCGCCATCAATATCTCCCGCACCTTGCGCATATCCTCGATCAGCGTTTTCCGCAGCGATTCCTGGTGCAGCGCCGCGGCGGGGTGGAAGAGGGGGATGAAGAGAATGCCCTCCTTCTCGATTGGTTGGCCATGGGCTTTGCTGATCTGCAGCGCCGGCGAGATAAGGGCGTTCATGGCGAAACGCCCTAGCGTGCAGATCACTCGCGGGCGAATGGCCGCAATCTGCGCCCGCAGCCATGGAGCACACGCCTCGATCTCCTCCGGCAGCGGATCGCGGTTGCCGGGCGGGCGGCATTTGGTGACATTGCCGATGAAGACATCCTCACGCCGCAAGTCGATGCCGGCAAGCATATCGTCCAGAAATTGCCCGGCGGCGCCGACGAAGGGCCGGCCCAGCTCGTCCTCCGTCGCCCCCGGTCCCTCGCCCACAAACATGATGCGCGCCCGCGGATTTCCCTCCCCCGGAACAGCCTGCCGGCGCTGCAGGCACAGGTCGCAATTCCGGCACAGGCGGATCTGGCCGGCGAGGAAAGCCAGGATATCGACGGCGGAGGGTTCATCGCGCGGGGTATCCATCATTTCAGTCCCATTACTCCCATCTCAAACCTTACAGTTCTGCTTTAAAGCGTTCCAAATCAATGCCCAGTTCCGTCAACTTTCGCACGGTATCATACTCGAACGCTTCCGCACCGTCGAGCAAGCCTTGGGTAAGCTGCTCGGGCGTAATGCGCGCCAGAGCGCCGGAGGGAGTGTCCTTCAACGCCGCCTGGTAGGCCAGTCCCAGCACATCCGCGCATTGCGGGCTGAGGGTGGGGGCGGCGGCGCCGGGGACGGCGGGTTGGCCGAACAGCGCCGCGCGCACCTGGTCCATCAACACGTTCTGCCGCGCCAGCGCCGCCTCATTGAAGCGCAGCAGGCCGGCCGCCAGGTGCGGCGCGTCGATTACGTTCGTGCCCTGGCGATTGGCTTCCTCGCCGGCGAGGGTGAGGATGCGGAAGGCCGGCTCGGACAGGCTGAGCCAGATGTCCACGTTCGACTGCTCCGAGGCGGCGGTCTCTTCTGCAGGCCTTATGCCCATGTAGTTCAGCACTTCTCTGTGAATCCGCTCCGGGTCCACCCCCAGTCCGTCCAGCATGCGGACCGCCTTGCTGCCGGAGTACTCGCCTTCCCGAATGAGGCCGAGGAGGATATGCTCGGTATCGACGAAATTTTGCAGTCCCAACCTTGGATTCAGCTCGCGGGCTTCCTCCAGGGAATATTCCAGCGCCTTTTTTGCCTTCGCACTCAACGTCAACCGGCCCGAGGAGGCCTGAGTATGCTCAAGGGTCCCCAACTGGCGGTCCATCTCGGTACGCACCCGGCACAGATCGACGCCTAATCGCTCCAGCACGCGCGCGGCAACGCCTTCACCCTCGCGTAGAAAGCCTACCAGGATGTGCTCAGTGCCGACGACATTCATCCCCACCCGTTTCGCCTCTTCCTGCGCGAAGTGGATCACCCGCGTGGCCGGGTTGGTGAAGCGCTGCCACATATCCGCCATAATGCCCTCCCTCGGCATGAGGAGCCTTATGAGAGTAGCTGGGACGCGGGGAAAAAAGATTGAAAAGCTGTAAAATAAATTAAAATATCTTTTAAATCGTTTTACATCTTTTCAATCTTTTTTCCCTGCGTCCCAGCTATATTTATAATATCCCTATACCTGTTTCAGTAAACCAAGCCCCCGCAGCGCCGCACGGACTGCCGCCTGGCATTTCTCCGTCGCGGGCGCCAGCGGCAGGCGCGGGCCGCCTACCTCGATGCCGAGCATGTTCAATCCGGCCTTCAGCGGCGCCGGATTGGGATCGATAAACAGCGCCTTCGCCAGCGGCAGCAGGCGGTAATGCAGCGCGCGCGCTTCGTTCAGCCGGTTGGCCTGGCACAGCTCGACCAGCCGCAGCCATTCACCCGGCAGGAAATGGCTGCTGGTGCAGATGCCGCCGTGACCACCCAGCGTGGTGAGGGTGAAGAGCAGGTTGTCATCGCCGGTGAGCACGCTGAATTCTTCGGCGCCCTGGATGATCTCCATAATCTGGTTAAGATCGCCGCTCGCTTCTTTCACACCGGTAATGTTCTCCACCTTCGATAGCGCGATGGTAGTTGCCGCGTCCATGTTCACCCCGGTGCGCTTGGGAATGTTGTACATGATGATCGGCTTTTTCGTGGAGGCCGCCACCGCCTTGAAGTGCTCGAGGATGCCCCGCTGGTTGGGACGGTTGTAATAGGGGGCGATGATCAGCATGCCGTCCACGCCCAGCTCGTCGGCGGCGATGGTCAGGTCGATTGCCTCCCGCGTGCAGTTCGAGCCGGTGCCGGCGATAACCGGCACGCGTCCCGCGGCATATTCGACCGACAGCGCGATCACCCGCTGATGCTCCTCGTGAGTCAGCGTGGCGGATTCGCCGGTGGTGCCGCAGGGGACGAGGCCGGACGCGCCGTTGTCGATGACCCAGTCGATCAACCGTTTCAACGCGGGCGCGCTCACCTCATCGTCTGCTCCGAAGGGGGTCACCAGGGGAACATACACGCCGGTAAAAACCGTTCTCGCCATGTCAGGATCTCCTCGAAAGTTGCTGCTCTCTATTATGCCAGATATGCGTTGACTCCGGCAAATCGCAATGTTCCATTTCAGCTATCCGGATCGCTAATCGGTTCCGATCCTTTGTTTTACTTTGTAGATAGAGCCTGTCCCAAAGTCCAAGACCGGCTTTTACGCATGATGGGAAGATAAAAAGGCAGGCTATACCAGCGAAAGCGCTGGTATAGCCTGGGATTTGGCTGTTATAATATGTTTACCA
>Ga0172370_10007809_pt1 | contig 13017 bp, 11 predicted proteins | sample LakKiv5m_FD_114538 | JGI IMG/M metagenome (GOLD analysis project Ga0172370, IMG submission 114538) | Freshwater microbial communities from Kabuno Bay, South-Kivu, Congo - kab_022012_11.5m | ecosystem: Environmental > Aquatic > Freshwater > Lake | place: Democratic Republic of the Congo...
GGTGGCGCGGTTTTCCTTTTCTTCTTCGTAACCGACTTGGACGGCGTCATAGCCGTCGGTGGCCACGGTCTTGATTTGGGTGATGACGTTGGGCACGACTTCAATCACGGTCACGGGATAGGCTTTGCCATCGTTCGTGAACAATTGCGTCATGCCGATTTTACGTCCGACAATCGCTTTCATGAATCATGCCTCCTTATAACTTGATGTCGATGTCGACACCGTTGGGCAAGTCCAATTGGCGCAGGGCATCGACGGTCTGCTTGTTGTGATCGGTGATGTCGATCAGACGTTTGTGGGTGCGGATCTCGAACTGCTCACGGGCATCCTTGTACTTGTGGACGGCGCGCAGGAACGTATAGACCTGCTTTTCGGTCGGCAGCGGGATCGGACCGACGACGGTCGCCCCGGTGCGTAAGACGGCGGCGATGATCTTCTCAACGCTGTGGTCGAGAATCTTGTGATCATAGGCTTGGAGTCTAACGCGGATCTTCTGTTTTTTGGCCATGAATTTCTCCTCCTCTTAGCGAATCAGGCTCTACCGGCGCTCGATGCGAATTCCCCAACAACCGATTCATGACAACGCCTGTCGGTGTGTCAGCAACCTCGCACTTCAATGCGGCCGATAACGACAAAAATATACGCTGTCGCGTGGTCTTAGTCAAGTCTTTTATATATAAAGACGACGATTTTAGCTGAATTTATGGCTTGCTTGACGTGGAAGGACGTCTCAGCATCGCCTCATAGCTATAACGGCAACCGCAATAAACCTGGCGGTAAAGGCAGTATTTTTGGCACATCTTTCCGGCTTCCTCGAATCCGCCGTCCTTCTTGAAATCCGAATGGAAATAACGGACTTCCGGGTAGCGCCGGGCCAGGCTTTCGCCGATTTTGTTGATGATCAGCGAATCCTTGTGGGGCGAGATCGTCATCACCGTCGTGAAAAACTCATAGCCTTCCTTGACGGCGAAGGCCATCGCTTCCTCCATCCGTTTCCGATAGCACGCCAAACAGCGGGCGCCGCCTTCGGGCGCGTCTTTGAATGGTTCCAAAGTCCGGTTGAATTCTTCGTTGTCATATGCGGTTTTAATGACGCGGACCGGCTGTCCGTAATCGCGGTTGAACTTCTCGATAAAATCGAGCAGAACCTGGTACCGGCGTTCGTATTCAGCCGCCGGATAGATGTTCGAATTGTGATAGATGACGGTTACGTCGAAATAATCGCTTAGAAACTTGAGCGGGTAGGTGCTGCATGGTCCGCAGCACACGTGCGCCAAAAGACGCGGCCGGCGGCCGGCCAGTTCCTTTACGATGTTCAGGGCGACGGTTTGATAGTTGATTCTATTTTCCATAAATGAACATCGCGTCCCCAAAACTGAAAAAGCGGTACTCTAACGCAATCGCTTCATGATATAGCCGTTTGATGGTATCCAATCCCACGAAGGCGGATATCATCATGATCAACGTCGATTTCGGGAGATGGAAGTTGGTGACGATGGCGTCGATTGCCTGAAAGGGAACGCCGGGATAGATGAAAATGTCGGTCGCCTCTTTCGTGGCTTGAAAACGCCCGTATTTTCCAAAGTTGGCTTCGAGCGCCCGCGTCGAGGTCGTACCGACGGCGATGATCCGCCGCCCTTCCGCTTTGGCCTGATTAAGGATGGCGGCTTCGGTTTCCCCGATTTCATATTCCTCGTGGTGCATTTTGTGCTCGGCCGTGTCTTTCACTTTCACCGGTCTGAACGTCGCCAAACCGATATGCAGCGTAACGTCGACAATAGTCACGCCTTTGGTTTTGATTTTTTCGATCAATGTCGGCGTGAAATGAAAACCGGCGGTCGGTCCGGCGGCGCTGCCAAGCATGCGGGCATAGACCGTTTGGTACCGATCGGCATCCAGAAGCCGTTCATGGATATACGGCGGTAACGGCATGTGCCCGATCCGTTCCAATATTTCCATGAACACGCCTTGATACGAAAACTTCAGCCAGCGGATTCCTTCCTTGAACGTCTGGACGCACGTGGCTGCCAATTCGGGGCCAAAGACGATCCGCGTCCCTGGCTTCACGGTCTTGGCATTGCCGACGAGACATTCGTAAACGCCGTCTTCCAACGGTTTCAAAATCAAGATTTCGACATGAGCGCCCGTATCCGGCTTATGCCCGAACAGGCGGGCGGGAACGACTTTCGTGTCGTTGCGGACCAACACGTCGCCCGGAGCCAGATATTCGACGATGTCGTGAAAGCGGCGATGTTCCGCTGTCCCGTTCGTTCTGTCATAAACAAACAGGCGCGATTGGTCGCGATCGGAGAGCGGGTGTTGGGCGATCAGCCGTTCCGGCAATTCGAAATCGAATAAAGCGATATCCATCAAAAACCTTTATGGCCGCCGAACTTGGCCAGAATGTCATGTTTATATTCGTTGAAGCGATCGGCGCGGATGGCTTCGCGCACCCCTTCGACGATTTTGATAAGAAATCGAACGTTATGGAGCGATAGCAGTCGTTTGCCGAGGATTTCTTCGGTTTTGTAAAGGTGGCGGAGATAAGCTTTGGTATAGCCTCCGCGGCACGTCGGGCAGTCGCACTCGGGGTCGAGCGGCGTGAAATCCTGCGCGTATTTCAAATCGCGGATGTTGATGCGGCCTTGGCTCGTCATCAACGCCCCGTGGCGGGCGATGCGCGTCGGGAGGACGCAATCGAACATGTCGACGCCCATGCCGATGGCTTCGAGGATGTAATCGAGCGATCCGACGCCCATCACGTAACGCGGCCTGTCAAGCGGCAGACAGGCGACCGAATCGGCCACCATCTTGAAAAAGACGTGCTTCGGCTCCCCGATCGAGGTCCCGCCGACGGCGTATCCGTCGAAATCCATCGCTGTCAATTCTTCGGCGCAGCGGCGGCGCAGATCCGGGTATTCCCCGCCCTGGACGATGCCGAACAAGGCTTGGTCATCACGGGTGCGCGCTTCCTGGCAGCGCCGGGCCCAACGAAGCGTCCGCGCGACGCTTTCCTTGACATAGTCGTACTCGGCCGGATAAGCGATGCATTCGTCGAGCGGCATGATGATGTCGGCGCCGAGTTTTTCTTCCAAAGCGATGACCGTTTCCGGGGAAAAGAACAGCAAATCCCCGTTCAAATGGTTTTTGAAGGTGACGCCTTCCTCTTTGATTTTGCGGGCTTCCGCCAAGGAGAACACCTGATAACCGCCGGAATCGGTCAAAATCGGACCCGGATAATTCATGAATTTGTGAAGGCCGCCGGCCGCGGCGACGACTTCGGCGCCCGGCCTGATCGAAAGATGGTAAGTGTTGGCCAGAACGACGCCGGCGCCGGCCGCGATCAGTTCCGCCGAGCTAAGCGTTTTGACGGTGGCCAAGGTTCCCACCGGCATGAACATCGGCAAAGCCACGGTTCCATGAGGCGTGTCCAAAAACCCGGTTCGCGCTTGCGAATGGGAATCGGTATGTTCGATTGTCAGTTTCGGTTTGCCCATATTATCGTTGCGGCATCTCAGCATGGCCGATGTTTTGGTTGGCGTCAATCATTTTAAGGAAAAACGGCGCCTGCCGCAATCTCGAGAAAATCAAATAGCCGAAGACGGCGATGACGGTGAGTTCGCCCAAGGCCACGGACAAGGCCGAGAGCCAAAACGGCAATCCCTCGAGATAATACAATTCGGCCCCGACGACGAGGCCATTGATGACGGCCGGGTATAGCGAGGCCAAAAATAACCGTTTCGAATAGGCAATCAACAGCCCGCTGACGATGGTCGCCAACGTTCCGAAAATGGCGTCGATAAAGCCTAACGGCCCAAACAGATTCGCCAGAAAACAGCCGACGGCGAGCCCGAAAATATAGTCTTTGCGAAAAAACACCAAAAGAATGAGTATTTCGGCCACCCGGAATTGGATGTCGCGGTAGGCGAACGCACTCGTGGCCAACGTCAAGGCGACGTAGATGGCCGCGATCAGCCCGTTCACGGCGATCCGTTTGATCGTGAAACGCATGGTCCTCCTGGTTTTGTCGCGATGGTTATCCAGGCAACATCTTCGCGAATATTCTATCGTGTATCCATGGAAAGTATAAGCCAATTAACGAAAAGAAAACATGAAGGGCTCAGTCGGAATTAAATTGTAGATTCTTATAGTTAACCCCGTTTTTCGAAAAACATTGATGATTATTAAACTTATTGCAGTAATCACTTATTAAAACAGCAATAAGGTTGATAAAAGTTATCGTTTACTCGTTATAAAGGCAACCTGAAAATAACAAGGTAATTGCCGTTTCTTAGACTTATTGCCGTTTTCAATAGACCGGGTGATTGTTGTTAATTATTTAAAGAATTTTTTAAAGATAGAAGAACCATAGACTTTTTCAAAGGCTTCACGCGGGGTAGCCCCATCGAGGGAAGCGATGCGCGTATTTAACAATACGGCATTCATATTTTTGATGTCGATATCTTTTAAATGATCGATTGATTTACCCTTTTTACAAAATTTACGAAGCTGTTTATTCATGTTTTCAACATTGCTTTTCTGCGTGGAACGAAAAGAATCACAGTAAAATAGACGTGTCCGTTGAACAGAAGTCTGTGGCGAAAATTCAATACCGAGATAATCGACAAAGCAAGGATCGCGATCAGTTAAAATAACGGGAAAGACTTTAGTAAAATCATCGATGCCAAGATTGGTTTCTAACTGGTTAAAAATATTAACGACCTTCTGTGCATTTTTATGGTGAATAAGAAATAAAAGCATAAAGTGTAAATCAGGAATGGTTATTGTTAAAATAGTATTGGCATCTGACTTAATGGCTCCAAGAAAGTCCATTTGTACTGGGAATACATTGGGGTTGTTTCTCTTGAAGGCCAGATAGTCAACAAATGTGCGATTGCTGCGGTCAATTTTGTTATCGCCGTAGTCGTACATTTTGTTTTCTTTCCGTTTCTTGTAAGTAACCGCATAAGGCAAATCAATTCGTTTTGTGGTCAATAAACGGTTGGTAATATAGCGATACACGGTAGGAACCGAAATAGCGATGTCCTTTTGATTTTTGATGATGTGATAAAGCGATTCATTGTTATCAACACCTTGTTTAACAAGCGTGTCTAACTTCATAAACTGTTCGGGCGTTAGATTAACTCCTAATCGTGATTTCTTTAACAGAAAATCAGCTTTTTGTTGGGCTTTATTAGCATCATAACGAAATTGTTTGAATGGACAAAGCGAATACTTTTTTTGGCAGAAATTACAAACATAAGGATAGCGAGTTGTGTATTTGCACATCTTAGTGACTTGTTTATAACCATTTCTAGTAATGATGCGGTTACGTTTGATCTCTTTAGATATTGATGTGGCATCGACATTAAGAAGATCAGCTATCTCACATAGTTTGCTTTCATGAGTTAATAGTTGCGAGATTATTTTTCGTTGCTCGAGATTGAGATGTTTCCAGGCTTTCATATAATCCTCCTTTCCCGGCCTAAGGAAAACATTTATATTTTATCGTTTCTCACACTTATTGCCGTTATATTATTAAAAACGGACTTTTGGATGAGAATTCACAGTCCATAATCGCTATAATGATAGTGAAATATCCGAATGTGCGAAAAAACGACCGCCTTCCGTTGTCTTTATAGGTGAAGGCAGAAAGAGGAACGATGCCCGTTCGTCTATCAAACGAAATCATCCTTGGCCTTCAGCGCGGCGATGAGACTTGCTTCAACGTAGTCTATGACCGCTACCGGGATCTTCTGTACGTGATCGTCTATTCGATCCTCAAAGATCCCGAAGCCAGCAAGGACGTTCTTCAGGATACGTTTGTGACCGTATTCGAAAAAGCTCGGACGCTGAGCCATCCCGACCGGTTCCACGGCTGGGTGCTCACCGTCGCCAGGAATCTGGCCCTTAACGCCAAGAAGTCGAAACGCGACGTCCTCCTTGATCCCGAAGCCTGGGAAACAAAAGCGAGCGAAGACGCCCCCGACAACTTCCTAAGCGCCTGGCACCGGTTCCTGAGCGAGGAAGAAAATCTCGTCATCGCCTATAAAGTCGTCTATGAGCTGACTTTCGCCGAGATTGTTCATTTGGTCGGAAAACCCTTGACGACCGTCTACAAGATCTACGCGGGAGCGCTCAAAAAACTGCGACAAGCCTATCAGGCGGAAGGAAAATAAACCATGAAAGACATCAAGAAAGACATCAAGGAAAACGGGCGCTCCTATTTCAAGCGCCACACCCCGGAACTCGACTTTTCGAACAAATTGGCTTTTGCCAAACCGGAGCCGGTTTACGCCAGCCCGAGGAAAAAATGGATGCCGTTAGCTTGGCTCACGGGTTCGTTGACGCTGACGCTGGCGTCTTCGGTCGCCCTCGGGGCCATCATTCTGACGTCGCCGGAGCGCGCCTACGATCCGGCAGACCGAGGTCTCGCCCAAGTGCGCGACGTCGACGAATTGCGCGATCTGATTTCCACGAGCTATGACCGCCAAACCGGCGGCAACCCGACATTCAACGAAACCGACCTCTCGAGCGCCGCCACCGAAGGCATGAGCGATGACACCCCTTCGCACTCGGACACCAACGTCCAGGTGCCCGGCGTCGACGAAGGCGACATCATCAAGACCGACGGCGACCGCATTTACAAAATCAATTACAACCGGCTGCAAGTCATCGACGTGCTGGCCGACGGCCAGATGGAACTGGCGCTCGACCAAGCCCTCAACAGCGAGAACGAAAACAATTCGTACACCTATTTTTCCGATCTTTACCTAACCGATTCCTACATGGCCGTGATCGGCCAGCGCTATACCTGGTTCGTTTATGAGACGAAGGACGACTCGGAAGGAGCCGACATCGAGCCGTGGTACGGCTATTGGTACGGCATCCCGCAGACGGTCGTCCTCATTTACGACATCGACGCCCTGACATTGGTCCATGAAGCCGAAATAAACGGCTACATCTTGTCCTCGCGCCGGATTGATGAACGCCTATACGTCATTTCCAACCACTATCCGGTCATGGTCGAGGAAGACGACGATCCGCGACCGGTGTTCCGGTTCGACGACGAAATCATCGTTCCGAATTTCACGGACATCAAATATCTCGAAAATATGCCGACGGAAACGTTCACGATTATCACGACGATTTTCCTCGACGCGGATCCGAACCTCGAGTTCGACATTTTCCTCGGAGCGTCGAGCTGGGGTCAGATCTACGTGAGCAAACAAGCCATCTATCTCGCCTCATATTTCTATTTCTATAGTTCGCTTTCGTCCGCTTACAGCTATCACGGACTCCTGATGTCCTATCTGTTCGAAGAAGACGGCACCGTCGTCTACGGCGGCGCCGGCACCTACGACGGCTATGTCATCAACCAGTTCGCCATCGACGAATACGACGGGTATCTCCGCATCGTGACGACCGAATGGTGGGGTGGCGACGACGGCAAAATCGACAACCGCCTCTATGTGTTCGAACGGCAAGTCATCGACGGCAAACTCCTTCTATCCAAAGTCGCCGAGTTGTCCGAAGGTTTGGGCAAGCCCGGGGAGACGGTCCGTTCGGTCCGGTTCAACGGAACGATGGCCACCGTCGTCACCTATGAGCAAACCGATCCGTTCTACACGATCGATTTGACCGATCCCTACCATCCGACGATCCAAGCCGGCCTCGAAATCAGCGGTTACAGCACCTATCAGCATCTTTGGAGCGACACCCTGATCATCGGCATCGGCTACGAAGCCGAAGGCAACATCATCAAAGGACTCAAGATGACGATGTTCGACGTGACCGACCCTGAAAAACCGCTCGTCGTCGGCACGCCACTCGTGCTATTAAACCAAGAAAACGGTTGGACGTACAGCGAAGCCTTGTACAACCACAAAGCGTTGCTCGTCTCCCATGAATTCGATATTCTCGGGTTTGCGATTTCGCGCTGGTACTACGGTAACGACGGCTACTGGAACTTTAACGATTACTTCATCTTCGCCATCGATCCGGACGCTGCCGAACAACCGATCACCGTCGCCGCGACGATCAGCCACGGCATGTATGCCGTCGGACAGACAGCCGACGAAGGACGCGACTACTGGGGCTATTACTACTACGCCAGCATCGACCGCGCGGTCACCGTGGGCGATTATCTATTCGCCGTCAGCAACCTCGGCGTCAGTTCCCACGACATCAACGACGGCTACAAGCAGGTGACTTTCGTCGACCTGATGTACGAGCAGGAACCGGTCTACATCCTGTAAAAAGGCAAGTACCTACAAAAAGAACCTCATTTATCATATAATGATAACTTGAGGTTTTTTATTTGGATCAAAAGAAGATCGTCATCAAAGAGGCGCGCGACAACAACCTGAAAGCCGTCAGCCTCGAACTGCCGAAAGAACGGCTCATCGTTTTCACCGGCCTTTCGGGCAGCGGCAAGACGACGTTGGCGTTCGACACCATCTACATGGAAGGGCAGCGGCGCTACGTCGAATCCCTTTCGAGCTATGCGCGCCAGTTTTTGGGCAACATCGAAAAACCCGACGTCGAATCGATCGAAGGGCTCTCGCCGGCCATTTCCATCGACCAGAAGACGACTTCGCACAACCCGCGCTCGACCGTCGGCACGGTGACCGAAGTGTATGATTACCTGCGGCTCTTGTTCGCCCGCATCGGGGTTCCTTATTGCCCCATCCATAACGAGCCGATCATTTCGTTCACCCCGACGCAGATGGTCAACATCATCATGCAATATCCCGAAGGGAGCCGGCTCCAACTTCTGGCCCCGATCGTCAACGCCGAAAAAGGGACGCATAAGGACACGCTGGCCAAAGTGCGAGCCCAAGGGTTCGAACGCCTCCGCGTCGACGGCACCCTCGTCAGGATCGACGAAGTCGCCGACCTCGACAAGAACAAGAAGCACACGATCGACATCGTCATCGACCGCATCGTGTTGAAGGAAGACGTCCGCTCGCGCATCTATGACGGGGTCGAGTTGGCGCTTGACTGGGGTCACGGTTACCTGATCGCCTTGATCAATCAGGAAGAACGGCTGTTCAGCCAGCACCATTCATGCAAGTACTGCGGTTTTTCGGTCCCGAAGTTGGAACCGCGCTTGTTTTCGTTCAATGCCCCGCTCGGGTATTGTCCCGACTGCAATGGCTTGGGTTTTAAACGCGAGGCGGATCCCGATTTGATCGTTCCCAATAAGAACCTGACCATCAACCAAGGGGCGCTCGACTATTACAAGAACATCGTCGGGACGATGAATCTCGAATGGCAGGATTTCGCGTATCTATGCAAAGAATACGACATCCCGTTGAACGTCCCGTTCAAAGAGCTGACGGAAACGCAAAAAAAAATTCTTTTCAACGGTTCCCCGAAGATGCACCGCTATGTCCTCAAATCGTCCTCGGGCAACCTCAATCATCGTTACAACTTCGTCGAAGGCGTGCGCACGCGAATCGAACGGCTGTATCGGGAAACGTCGAGCGATTTCATGCGCGAGCACTACGAGAAATACATGCGCGACCGCACTTGCACGACTTGCCATGGGGCCCGCCTCAACCCGCACGTGTTATCAGTGCGCATCGACGGCAAGAACATCTATGAGGTGACCGAGCTCCCGATCGACGAACTGCTGGCATGGGTCCGTTCCCTCGGCGGCAAACTCAATCCGACCGACCAGGAAATCGCCCGCTTGATTCTGCGCGAGATCGGGCATCGCTCCGAATTTCTCATCAACGTCGGGCTTGATTATCTGACGCTGTCGCGCTTGGCGATGACGTTATCGGGCGGCGAAGCCCAACGCATCCGCTTGGCGACGCAGATCGGCTCGCAATTGAGCGGCGTCTTGTATGTCCTCGACGAACCGAGCATCGGCTTGCATCAACGCGACAACAAACGGTTGATCGACACCTTGAAACAGATGCGTGACCTTGGCAACACCTTGATTGTCGTCGAACATGACGAAGAAACAATCCGCGAAGCCGATTACATCGTCGACATCGGCCCCGGCGCCGGCATCCATGGCGGCGAGATCGTGGCCACGGGTTCGGTCGAGGATATCATCAAGGAACCGCGCTCGCTGACGGGCGATTATCTGTCGGGACGGCGCTACATCCCCTGCCCGCCCGCCCGCAACAAGGGCAACGGCGCAGCCATCACCATCAAAGGAGCCCGGTGCAACAACCTCAAGAACATCGACGTTCGGATCCCGCTTGGCTGTTTCGTGGCCGTGACCGGCGTTTCCGGAAGCGGAAAATCATCCCTGATCACCGAGCTTCTTTATAAGGCGATTGAAAAAGAACTGAAGGACAACGACGTCTATCCGGGCGAACACGACGCCATTTTGGGCCTTGAAAACATCGACAAGTGCATCAACATCTCGCAAGATCCGATCGGGCGGACGCCGCGTAGCAACCCGGCGACCTATACCAAGGTCTTCGACGACATCCGCGCCTTGTTCGCGGAGACGATCGAAGCCAAATCGCGCGGGTTCGACAAAGGAAGGTTCTCATTCAACGTCCAAGGCGGGCGCTGCGAGCACTGCCAAGGCGACGGCGTCAAGCGGATCCCGATGAACTTCCTGCCCGACGTCTACGTCAAATGCGACGAATGCCAGGGCAAGCGTTATAATGACGAAACCTTGTTGGTTACTTATAAAGGTAAAAACATCCACGACGTCTTGGAAATGACGGTCGAGCAAGCCCTCTCGTTTTTCGAAAACAGGCCGGGTTTGTTGAGGAAAGTCCAAACCTTGTATAATGTCGGTCTCGGCTACATCAAATTGGGGCAGCCGGCGACGACGCTTTCCGGAGGCGAAGCCCAACGGGTGAAACTGGCGTTCGAACTCCAGAAGCGCCCGACGGGAAAAACGCTTTATATCCTCGACGAACCGACGACGGGATTGCACATCCACGACGTCGCCCATTTGCTCGAAGTGCTGCGTTCGATCGTCGACCATGGCGACAGCGTCATCGTCATCGAGCATAACCTCGACGTCATCAAGGTCGCCGACTACATCATCGACCTCGGACCCGAAGGGGGCCATCGCGGCGGGACTCTGATTGCCGCGGGGACGCCGGAAGCCATCATCAAGGAACCGCGGTCGCACACCGGAAAGTATCTCCGGCGCGATATCGAATCCGAATGCAAAAGAATCAAACAACAAGAGGAGCGCTAACGAATGTTTCTACAAATCTTGACGTATGCCGGCGGATTGCTGGCTTTAGGCGGCTTCGTGATGTTCGCCCGGGCGGTGAGCCAATTTCTCAAAATCGACCTGAAAGCCGGTTTTGACTACAAGAAACAGCTGCTGATCCATCTCGGATGGATGGCCCTCGGTTCGACGGGACTGGGGCTGTCGCTAATGGCGGTCACTTTGAACCACACACCCGCCGTGACGACGGAACAGACGCTGCAGGCGGCCTTCGGCGGCTTCTTGAGCCTGTTTTTCATCGAGTGGATCTACGCCGCGTTCGCGCTCTACAACTATAAGAAAGACCTCGACGAAAAATACAAACCGGTCGTCTTGGTATCGTTGCTTTTCTCGATCCTTCCGGTCATCGTGGCCGTCTGGGTCATGAGCGAAGGGTTGTTTCCGGTCATTGAATTCCCGCTTCCGAAAGGCATCCCGTTCGTTGACCCGCTCGTCACGTTCTACGCTTTGTTCATCCTGAGCGGCGCCGTGTTCGTCTATTACATTTGTGATTTGCAGCTGCAGGCTGAAGGATACCGCAAAGGCTATGCCGAAAACGTGTTTTATGTCGCCTTTCCGGCGGGCATCCTCGGAGCGCGTCTATGGTATGTCATCGGACAGTGGAACAGTGAGTTCGCGGGCCAGCCGTTTTGGAAAGTGTTCGCGATGTGGGAAGGCGGCCTCGCCATCATGGGTGGCGCCTTGTTCGGCGCGTTGGCCGGCATTCTGTTCATCGTTTTCCGACGTAAGGAAATCACGCTGCGTCACGCCGCCGACATCGGCGTGCCTTCGATTCTGGTCGCCCAGGGTATCGGCCGTTGGGGCAATTTCTTCAACCAGGAAGTGTACGGCGCCAGAGCCGACGTCGCCGATTGGTCGTTCCTGCCGTCCTTCATCAAGGAACAGATGACGATCATGGGCGATTTCCGCGTCCCGCTGTTCCTGATCGAAAGCATTATCAACATCTCCGGTTATCTCATCATCCGCTTCGCCATCGGCAAAGGCTTGAAGAAATATATCGTGCCCGGCGATTTGGCGATGGTGTACCCGATTTGGTACGGCTTGACCCGCGTCATCATGGAACCGTTGCGCGATCCGACCTTCATCATGGACAATCTGTGGTCATATTATTGGGGCGCCATTTTCGCCGGTCTCGGCGTCTTGGGCATCGTCGCCATGCACGTCTATGATCATTTGTTGAAGAAAAAACAAGGAGCGAAGGCGGCCTAGCATGGCATACGAAGTCATCGTCTTCGACATGGACGGCACGCTCGTGGACACCGATTTGATGTTGGTGGAGGCGATGATGGTGCTGTTCCGCAAATACCGACCCGATTTCAAAATCAGTTTGTCGACGCTTATCTACTTTTGGGTCCTCCGATCGAAGACACGCTGGCGACGTATTTCCCGCATATCGACCAGCGAGCTCTTATTCAGGAATTCAAAGACGTGTCCTTCTCTTATTACGAAAAGGACGCGATGCTCTTCCCGGAAACGGAGGCGACATTAAGGAAATTGCACGAACGCGGCATTCGCTTAGCCGTCTTCACGAATAAACATCACGACCGGACCCTGGCCACGCTCAGGATGTTCGGCATCGAACGATACTTCGACTATGTCGTCGGCTACGACGACCTCGCGCACCCGAAACCGCATCCGGAAGGATTGCTGCGCTGCCTCGAGCATTTCAAGGTGACGCGCGAACAGCTTTTGTTCTTCGGCGATACGATTTACGACTATGAGGCGGCCAAAGCCGCCGGCGTCCCGAGCGCCTTAACGGCGTGGACGCTCCGGAAATTCCCGAACCACGTGCGCCCGAC
>Ga0172370_10007813_pt1 | contig 13014 bp, 13 predicted proteins | sample LakKiv5m_FD_114538 | JGI IMG/M metagenome (GOLD analysis project Ga0172370, IMG submission 114538) | Freshwater microbial communities from Kabuno Bay, South-Kivu, Congo - kab_022012_11.5m | ecosystem: Environmental > Aquatic > Freshwater > Lake | place: Democratic Republic of the Congo...
CTTTACATCGCCAAAACCCATCCATTTGCCTTTGGAAAAAAACCAAATAAGCCAAAACGGTAATGCTCCTAAGACAGAGCCCATTATTCCGGAAGCTAAGTAGCTACCTTGCGACCACAAAGGCCAGCCCGTTAATAATGTGAGTAATAAATTAAAAACAAAAATAACTCCCAGGGAAGAAAAAATAATGGAATCTAAAATTATAAAATGTTCTAAATCAATAACAAAAACAGTCAGTAACACGGAAATAATAAAAGCGCCTCTGGCAAAAAGCAAAAATTCTGCCGGACTTGCGGGGCTTAAAACAAACCAAAGACCAGCAAATAAAACCCCGGTGCACAATTCTATAATAAAATAACGGGGCGAGATTTTGGTGTGGCAATAACGACATTTACTCCGTAGCCCTAAAAAACTCAGCAAAGGAAATAGATCCAATACCCCCAAATTATGGTGGCAAGAAGGGCAAGACGACCGACCGGTGAGTTTTTTATCCAGTGGAAGCCGTAAAATTACCACATTCAAAAAACTCCCGACAATCGCTCCGAAATAAAAAATTATACCGGTTAGTAATATTTCCATAAATAATTATTCCAATCGCCCATACTCCACCGGCAAATCCACTGGAACGCTTTTTGGATCTTCGGCTTCTTTAGCTATTTTTGTCAAAGCCCGCAGTTCCATAATATCGGGCCTTATTTTAAGGGCATTTTCCAATGCGTAAACTAACTGCGGTTTTTTACCTTGTATTTGATATATTTTTGCCAGCTGAAACCAGCCAGGCAAATATTTGTCATCCAAACTTAAACCGCTTTTAGTCCATTCTCTGGCGTTGTCCAAATCGGAATTATAAAGATAAAAATAGCCCAACCGGACATAGCGGTTAGCCGCAAAGGGATCTATTTTTAAAGACTTTACCATATAATCGGCAGAAGCCTTAAAATAATTTTGGTCTCCGGTTTTTAAAAACGACAAGAAATTTAAAGTCCCGGCCATTGCATAAGTAATTGCCGATTTGGGATGCAAACTGATTAACGTTTCTTGGGTTTTTACAATATCTTGCACAGCAGAATCTCCCAATATTTGACTCCCCGCTTTATACAAATAATAAAGTTGATTAGTCGGGTTGGCATAAATAGCCCAGGTGGAATAACGGTCTGCTTTTGGATAATCCTGTGCAATATATGCTATATTGGCCTGATAAAATAAATGTTCGGCGGTAATTAAACCAAAGCCCATTACAACCAAACAGGCACCGAAAGAAAAGAACAATAAAGCAACCGGTTTTTTAACCGTTAGTTTTATCTGCTCTTCGCTCTGCTCAAAGGAAAAAATTAATGCCAATAAAACCGCTAAAAACAAGAAGCAAGGAATGGCTATCGGGGTAAAAGAAGCGGCTGTGGAAAAAATAACCAGTGACCCGGCGCCCGCAACAGCCAAATAGTCATTTTTTTTCTTAAAATAATTTATCGCATAAAATAACGCCAACCCAAGTAAAGCCACAAAACATAGCAATGCCGGCACTCCGGCAGTGGCGGCTATTTGTAAAAATAAATTATGGGGATCGTCAAAATTTTGTACAGCGTTGGACAAAAATTGTATCCTGTTCTGTTCAAAATATTGCTGAAAGTTTCCCATTCCAACTCCAACCAAAGGATGAGAAATTATTGCCTGGCGGGCCATTTCCCAAGCATAAAGTCTGGTAGTGGTGTTTTCTTCGGACAAAGACAATGTCAGTCTGCCATTTTGAAAACCGGAAGTTTTTATAACCCCAAAAACTAATCCGAAAACTACAATCAGACCCATAAAGCCAAAAGCCAAAATTCTTTTATGCTTGGAGTAAAGTGCCGCTATAACATACATTGTTAATACTCCCGCAATAAGCCCTACCCAAGCACCTCGACTGGCAAGCAATAAGACACAAGAGACCATAAAAACCCCAGTTAGGCCATAATATAGCTTGGACAAAAATCTTTCGGCTAAAAACCAAAAATAGACGACAAATGGAATTAGGCTGACCACAAACATACTGGAAAAAATAGGGTTACCCAACAGGCTTGGAGCCCTGGCAATGCTTGGCATATCCAAACTTTCATAATAAGCAATTCCTTGGGTTTGCAAGATGCCTAAAATTGAAATAATAAGCGCGTCAAAAATTAAAACCTTTAGCAGTACCAAGAGGTGTTGCTTTCTGCTTTTGAAAATAAGCACAAAAATAGTCCCTGCCCAGAGCCCATAAAACAACAAACTATTGGCAAATCGGTAATAAAAACCAAAAATGCTGTTTATTCTGTCAGGAGAAAACCAAACAGACAAACCAACAAAAAAAATAAATCCAATAAGTAATATTTTCGGCAAACGAGCCAAGCTTTGTTGATTATTTAACTCTTTTTTTCTTAAAATGGGTATGCCTATTACAAAAATAACCGCTCCAAACAAAACTAACCATAAAGCATACTTTATGGTCTCAAAATTTTCCCTGGTGTAAATGGTAAAAGCCAAGGGGACGCTTAATACCAATAAAAAAAGAAGACTAAAGACTTTGTCTTCCTTAAATGGCAACCGAATTTTTTTTATCAGGTCAACGAACATAATGTATAAAATCTGTTATTTTAGGACTTACGCTACTGCCGCCAAGTTCGACCTGCCCGCCATACCTGCATCTGTAAATTATTTAAGAAATGCCCCACTTTTAAATAAAGTTGGTATTGCCTCTATTAATTTAAATAGGCGTTGGCAGACGGGGCATCCCGATGACCATCGGGATAACGAAGAAATTGGTCAGAGCCGCTTTGCAAGGCGGCGGTGTGTAAGTCCTTTATTTATTTAAACTTAGGGCATTCCAGCCTTGCGTATAAGACCCGAAATTTCTCGGCAAGCAAAAACTTAAAGACACTGCAGAAGCGCTATTTTTTTTATAAATAAAACTCTCTAAGCATTTGTCTGAAACAAAATTTGGCAACGGAAAGATATTTAAATAATTTAACATAATATTTTGCTCGCTAAATTCCAAAACATTCGGGTAACGGTTTTGGTCGGCATAAAAATAGTCCAAAGCTGTTGAAATATTTTGAGCCGTCTGGATTACCGCAGAACTTTGAGCCGTGTCCTTCCCCGCACTTATGCCTTTAAAAATTGCCGTAAACAAAACAACAGCCACTGCCAGGCTGCCTAAAATAATTACTATTTTTGTATTGATTTTAAAATTCACAAATTTATTAGGGAATATCCAGTCCCGCATTTTAGGGCAGGACTGGATAACAAAAACTTTACTATTGAATACCGGCAGGGGTGAGAGAGTGCTTAAGAGGAGCGTATCCTCCGGTTGTCGCCCCAAGACAGAAAGTCAAAGTATAAGTAGCGCCGTCATTAGTAGCCGCATACATATAATTATTGTCTGTTCCGCAAGTGGAATCAGCCGGAGCCGGGGCAACTGGAATTAAACCAATATAAGTGGGTGTTAGGGTTGGATTAGGAGAAGAGGTTACATTTCTAAGCACCCCTGTTGTAGTCCCCATTATTTTAGCTGGCACCGCTTCACTACATCCTGCTGAACAAGTCGGATAACCATTTGCGTCGTTATAGAACAACTCTAAAGCGGAAGCCAGTTGCCTTACATCAGCGAGACGCTTGGCGTCACGTGATTTCTGCCGAGCAGAATTCAGCGCCAAGAGTACCACCGATGCGAGCAAGCCTATGATGGCAATAACCACCAACAATTCAATTAAAGTAAAACCGGCTTTATTTTTGTTTCTCAATTTTTTCACCCCCAATCCTTTATCAAACAAAATTGAAAACATTTTCATATCTTCAATTTAATATTTAGGTTAACTATATTATAGCATCTTTCGCCTTTTAGCAATAAAAGTTATACACAATTGGGGTATCCTCAATCCACAATCTTTTATCCTTCTCTGTCAAGGATTAAAGATAAAGGATAAAGGATATTTTACCCCGCGGTACTGGCTAAATTATAAATCGGCAACAACACGCCAGCTACTAAAGCACCGACACCTAAGCCCAATATAATCATTATCATCGGCTCCAGCAAAGTGGTTAAGGTCCCGACTTTGTTGTCTACTTCCTTTTCATAAAATCCGGCCAATTTTGACATAATATCATCAAGTTGAGCCGTTTGCTCTCCTACCCTTACCATCTGGGTAACAATATTAGGAAATTCAGTGTGGCCGGACAGTCCTTCACTAATGCTTTTGCCGGCCTGAATTTTAGCCACAGTGTCCAAAATTATATCCCGATAAATAACATTGTTAATTATTTCAGAAACAATTTGCAAAGCTTTAATTATCGGAATACCTCCTATTACCAGGGTTGACAAATTCCTGGAAAAACGGGCCAAATAAATTTTTTGAAAAATGTCCCCTATTATGGGCAGGTGAATTTTCATATTGTCCCAATTATATCTGCCGGCTTGGGTAGAGATATAGAATCTCACCCCTAAAATTATTAAGGCCAAACCTATTATAATTGTCCACCAGTATGCCCCAAAAAATCTGGTAAAAGCAATTAAAACCACCGATACCGTAGGCAAATTACCTCCCTGCTCTTCCAGCACGGCGGTTAATTTAGGCAAAACAAACTTAAACATTAATAAACCCACAATCAGCAAAGCGGACAGCACAAAAACCGGATAAGTCATTGCGCTTTTTACTTTAGCTTTTAATTCATAATCCTTTTCCAACTGGTCGGCTAAATAAACTAAAGATTTATCTAAGGAACCGGAAACCTCCCCGGAACGAACCAGACTCACATAAACATTACCAAATACTTCCGGATGTTTGGTCATCGCGCTGGAAAGACCATCTCCATTTTCCACGGAAGAAATTAAATCTCCAATGATTTCCAACAAATATTTACTGGTAATTTGCTCCTGTAAAATTCTTAGGGATTGGACAATCGGCACTCGTGCGGAAATTAACGTAGACAACTGACGGGAAAACATAACCAGTTCCTTATTGCTTACTGAACGGCCAAAAGGATTAATTTTAGCGAATATATCATCCCCTTGTTGCTCTAAACTGATAATTACCAAGCCGTTGCCTGTAAGCAGATTTTCCGCCTTTAGCTGATTGTTGGCCAGAACAATTCCGGATTGAATACCTCCATCTTTATTTTTAGCTTTATAGTTAAATTTCATTGTAAGTTGGTAAGTTGGTAAGTTGGTAAGTTGGTAAGTAACTTAAATACTTATTCACTTACATACTTACTCGCTTATTAAGAGATTAATGACAAAAAGTACTCATTATCTAAGACAAAATTTTGGGCTACTTCCAATTCAACCTGACCTTGTTTGACTAAAAGGGCTAAAGTTTTATCAAGCGGGATCATTCCTTCCTCTAAACTTGTATGGACAATGTTTGGGATTTCATAAATCTTATTATCACGTATGACATTTCGAACCGCGTGGTTGGCCATAAGAATTTCGTAAGCCGGCACCCGGCCACCGCCGATTTTCGGCAATAGACGCAACGACACAATCCCAACTAACACACTGGCTAACTGACCACGGATTTGCTGTTGCTGGCCGGACGGAAACACATCTACAATACGGTCAATACTTTGTCCGGCATCATTGGTGTGCAATGTGCCAAACACCAAATGGCCGGTTTCCGCAACAGTTAACGCGGCGGAAATGGAATCTAAATCGCGCATTTCACCGACCAAAACAACATTAATATCTTCCCGCAAAGCCGACCGCAAAGCGCCGGCAAATGTTGGAGTGTCTAAATACAGCTCCCTTTGGGAAACTATTGACTTATTTGGAGTAAAGACAAATTCTATTGGATCTTCAATAGTTAATACATGATCGCTTCTGGTATTGTTTATTTCATTAATTAAAGCCGCAAGCGCCGTCGATTTTCCATGTCCGGTCGGCCCCACTACTAACACCAGTCCTTGCCGTTTCTCTATAAATCTTCTTAAAGTTGAGGGTAAATTTAATTCTTCCAAGGTTTTTATGTGGTTCGGAACGATTCTTAATGCCACACCCAAAACACCTTTTTGTCTATAAGCATTTACGCGAAAACGAATATTGTCCTTAAAAGCATAAGAAAAATCTATTTGCATGTCCTGCTCAAATTTTTGCTTTTGTTCGGGGGACAGTAAAACATTAAGTAAGTCATTAATATTGTCGTTGCTTAATACCTGATAATTATCTAAACGAATTAATTGGGTATCGACCCGGATTATCGGCGGTTCACCAACCATTAAATGAAGGTCGGAAGAATCCCGTTCCAGCACCACCGAGAGAAGTTTATTTAATTCTAACTCGCTTGCTTTATACATTTGTAATTTTGATTAATTATTTAAAACTGCTTTGACAACATAAATTAAATCCTTCGGCCTGCTCAAGCGTCTATCTATATGCCCACAAATACCGTCTGACATAAGTTTTTTTATTACTTCTCCTCCAATATTATAACCTATAGTAATTATATTTAAGCTTGGAAACTGTCGACACAGGCTAAATAACAAGTCGCGATTTAAATTTTCAGCTTCAATATTAATAACCAAAAGTCGGGGGGAAAATGATAATAAAAGTTCTTTAACGTCTTTTTCACCTCGGCAATGCCTTACGTCAAAATTATGTTGCATCAGATGATACCCGTACAGGGCTGCCAAATATTCTTCCGGTTCGCAAATAATAACCCTATTGGGCTCTACCCGAATACCGGTTAAATCCGCGATGCTAAATTTTTCTTTAATTAAATAAGACATAATAAACTAATTTCAAATTACAAATTCCCAATTTCTAATGAACTGCAGTTTTTGACATTTGGCATTTGGATTTTGACATTTCTATTCCGTGGTTACTCTAATTACTTCTTCAATAGAAGTTTCTCCTCTTATTACCTTTACCATTCCATCCTGTTTTAGCGATATCATTCCGATTTTTTGAGCAGCCTCATAGATTTTATGGGCAGAAGATTTTCCTAATATTAAATCCTGAATGTCCGTATTTGAAGGTAGTACTTCAAAAAGTCCCATTCTACCGCTATACCCTGTGTGACCGCATTTTTCACAGCCTTCTCCCTTGAATATTTTAATTTTATTCCTATCTACGCCTGAAAAATAATCGTCCGATACATTGGCCAGTTCTTTTTTTATCTCTTCTTCCATCACTTTACTGACAGGAAATTCCTTCCGGCAATCAGGGCAAATTTTTCTAACTAAACGCTGAGCAGCTACTACATTTATGGAAGCAACAAGTAAAAATGGCTCCATGCCCATATCCATCAGACGGGGTATGGCTCCAACAGCATTGTTGGTGTGCAGTGTAGAAAAAACCAAGTGGCCGGTCAAAGCAGCCTGTACGGCCAATTCCGCGGTTTCTCGGTCGCGGATTTCCCCGACCATCACTACGTTCGGATCCTGACGCAAAATACTTCTTAAGCCCGTGGCAAAAGTTAAGCCGATTTCCGGATTAATCTGGCTCTGGTTTACTCCTTCAATAAAATATTCTACCGGATCTTCCAAAGTAACAATATTTACCGAAGTGGTATTAATTAAAGATAAAATGGAATACAGAGTGGTGGATTTTCCGCTTCCGGTTGGGCCGGTAATTAAAAATATCCCATGGGTTTTCTTAATATTATCATTAATCCAAGTCAAAGCTTTGCCACGGACGCCGAGCTGATCCAAAGTCGGAGCTTTTGTACTCTTGTCCAAAATACGCATAACAATTTTTTCCCCATAAATAAGAGGTAGAATTGAAACACGTAAATCCACCGATTTTTTCCCGACTTCCATATGAAACCTGCCGTCTTGTGGCAAACGCGATTCGTCAATTTTCAGATTAGATAATATTTTAATTCTGGTAACTATGGAGGAATGTACGGTTTTTGGCAACATTAAAGAGGTATGAAGAATTCCATCTATACGGTAACGCACCCGCACATCTTTCTCCGAAGGCTCAATATGAATATCGGAAGCATTTCCGTCAATGGCATTACTTAAAATAACTTCCACTATTTTAATAATCGGAGCCTCTTCAATAACTTGAGATTTGGTTTCTTTTTTTTCTTCGGTGGGCTTTAAATCTTTGGCTTCACTAATTTGCATGTCTTTTAAAGCCTCTCCCACAACTTTTTTTAAATTCCGTTTTTTCCCAATGGCAACCGACACGGAAGTGTCGGAAGCCAAATACAACTGTACCTGCAAGTTTTGTTTTTGCCCTAAAAACTCCAACGCCTCCAAGGCCGACAAATTTGTCGGATCGGTTACCGCAACTTTTAAATTACGCCCAGATAATTCAAAAGGCACTAAATTATAAAAATTTACGGCTTCCTGAGGAATTAAAGTTAAAATTTGAGAAGAAACTTGCAGGCTCCGTAAATCAATATATGGGACATTAAAAAAGGCGGCCTTAGCTTTGGCTAAGTCCTCTTCATCTAAAACCTTTTGCGAAATGAGGAGCTGACCTAAGCCCTGGCCGCTTTGTTTTTGCAGAGCTTTTAATTGCTCCGCTACTTGAGGCTTAACAAAACCGTTATCGACCAAAAATTGGTCGAATCCAGCTGAAATTGTAGGAGGTGATGTACCACCGGAAACCGGGGTAATTTTTGACGTCGCATCCATGTTTACGCCTAATAATCACTTTATTTAAAAAATTTAAAACTTAAGAATTTATAGATAACTCGCTCCTATTACTTTATATCAAGCGGGGTTACTAAGGATGCTTCCGGAATTCCAACTTCATTTTGCGGGTCTACTTGAGGGTAACTGATAGAATTAAACTTGAAATTGCGCTTATATAAATCGGTTTTAAAATCTAAACTGGAGCCGTAAGGCAAAATCTTTTCACTTTTTTCTGTCAAAGGCACATTTGCCATCGTGGCAGAAGAGGAATCATTTTTAAATAATCCGTTATACAAAATAAAACCGGCGGCTGCAAAAGCTCCGACTATAATTATTATTTGAATAACTACTTTTTTGTTCATATCCGCTATTTTGTATTCGGGGCCAAATAAGAAGCATCCAAGGTCAGCAATATGTTAAGATTGCCGTCTGCCGAGCTGTCTATGTTGACGGAGTTAATATTAATAATTCTTCCGCTATTTTCTATTTTATTTAAAAATGCGACTACTTGACCATAATTTCCTTGAGCCGAAATTGTACCGCTTAATCTTTGCACGGAACGGGGTACTCCGTAAGGGTTTTCTAAGATTGCTTTATCACCGGCCCAAGGGGCATCAGTATTACCGGTTACATTCACATTGCCTACTGACAGCCCAACTGACTGTCCAAGGTCTTCCAACAACAACCTAAGTCTTAAAACCTTTGCGTCCAATGGCATTGCTTCATCCAAAGCCGAAATTTCCTTGGTATGAGCGGAAAGCTGCCCTACCATTTTTTTCAAATCACTTACCGTGCCGGAAATATTATCCTTTTCGGTCTGAGTTTGAGAAAGATAATTTTTTTGTTCGGCGACTGCAGTCATTTTCGGCGCAATAATGAACCAATAAAACAAACCGCATATTACCAAAAGCAACACTGCTTCCAGTACCGAATTACGGGAAGACCTAACCTGAGGGGAAAAATTCAAATTAATACTTTTTGGTAAATTTACGTTCATAATAAATTATTATTCGCTATCTGGTTTATATTGGATAACGTCCGGATTATATTTCATCATCACATCAAAATTTATTGTTGAGCTATTGTCCTCACTCTGGACTTTATAATACCCGCCAATTCTAACGTCACTAAAATTTTTGTTAAAAGCCGGTAAGTCAAATACCTGCAAATACTTGTCTAAATCTCCGATTGTAGGAACTTTTACGGTCATAGATATTTTACCGTCAGTCCCCACTTTTATATTGGAATAACTGGCACTTTTTAAAGTTACTCTCGCCAATTCAGGTAAAAGCTGTGTCCAGTATAAATGGTTTCCAACTGCTTCGTTTATTCCTTGGAGTTGTTGTTGTCTTACTAAAACCTCATCTCTTTTCGGCATGTTCAAACCAATCTTTTTTTCTTCGTTAATCTGGGCTTGAACATTAATAATGTTTGAGGCAACTTTTTTTGATTCTATGATCAACCAGCCATAATAAAGCACTAGTATTATTAAAACAACCAGCAAAACACTAGCAAAAAATTTTGGTATTACAGTCCATAAATTTCGCTGGGGAGCTGTTTGTTTTAATAAATTTATTTGTGCCACAATATTATTTATATTATTGATTGCGCTTACCCTTTTTCTTTTTTAAAGAGGTTACGTAATCAACGCATTAATTTTTATTTCACTTGTTGTTTATTCTTCCCTTAAAGCCAAGCCTATTGCTATTGGTAAATTTAATGAATACCTTTTTAGAATTGGTTGCAAATTTTCAGCATACCCTACGGAGTTAAACGGGCTTCCTAATTCCACGGATAATTTTAAATCCTCAAAATAACCTGCAATCCCTGGCAAATTCGCTCCCCCTCCCACCAATAAAATCTTTTCCACTTTCACATTCTGCGACTGATATATTGTTAGTAACTGCTTTACCTCATTTTTTATGATATTTAAAATCGGCCTAATGGTATCGGGAATAAAAGTAGAGTTACTCACCCCAAATTCTTTTTTAAATTGTTCGGCCCTAAAAATACTAATATTCAAGGCCTGAGCTATTTTATCGGTAATAGTATCACCACCGATATTCAAATTACGCGAAAGCCTTAAAAAACCATTTTCAATAATATTCAATCCCGTGCTTCTGGCACCTATGTCAATTATAACACAATTAATAGGTACACTTCCAATTAATGACCTTATTAATGCCAAAGCCTCAATTTCGCCCACTTGTGGCTCTAAGCCTGCCAGCGAAAATACCTTCATATAATTCTTGGTAATTTGCTTTGGCACCGCAGTAAGTAAGACCTTTACTAAACCATCCTCCGATTTTTCCCCGCCGATTAGCGTCCAGGACAAATCAATATCGGACAGCGCCAAAGGAACATACTTTTTTGCTTCAAATTCCACAGCAGAACCCATCTCTCCTTCACTCATTTTTGGCAATTGTATAACTGAAGTAAAAACTGCACTGTTAGGAAAACTAATTATGCATTTGTTTGTGGTTACGCCGGCTTTTTGCACCAAAGCCTTTAAAACTTTTGCCATTTGGGCAATGGCCATTTCATCTTCTTTACCACCCAATTGATGATTAATATTCACAATTCCGTAAGTATCTAAAAGGGCTTTGCCACTATGAGAAACTTGGGCAATTTTGATACTGGAGGTACCGATATCCACACCTAAAATCGATTTTTTTTTGTTAAATAATCCCGAAAAAAACATTTTATCGTGTATTTTATGTTTTGGTATCTAAAATAAAGCCTTTATTTGGCAAAAACCCTTAAACTTCATATTAATAATAATATATTTCCGCATGGTTGTCAAAATCAAAGATTTTTGCTAAAATTATCAAAGTCCATTAATTTTGGTATTTACGGGTGTGTAGCTCAGTGGTAGAGCACGTCACTGATAATGACGGGGTCGCAGGTTCAATCCCTGCCACACCCACCATGAAAAAGTTATCAAGTTATAAAGTAAAAAGTAATCAAGTTAATAGGCAAAAACTTTATGAACCTAATAACCTGATAAACTTTACAACTCTATTTATGCGTTTTATTTTCTCTCCTCTAATTTTTGTCCTCGGCCTTCTGTGTATGAAATATTCAGTGCAAATTACCGACCAATTTTCCGGAAAAATTGATTTTGCGGAAAAATACTTAGGGGGTGGCATTGCCGCCGGAACTTATACCTGGTGGAAAATATTTGGCCTTGGGATGTGCATTTTAAGCTTTATGTGGCTGTTTAATCTGGTCCCTTCTTGGAATTTCTAGTACTGGGCCGTTAGCATAGTGGTAGTGCAGTCGGTTTGCATCCGACAGGCGGGAGTCCGATTCTCCCACGGTCCACCAAAGTTTATTAACTGCATATATAATAGCACAAAAATACTCCGTCCTTCACTTTAGGACGGTTTTGATTATCTGGCGCTTTTTCTATATAATACCCGTATCAATTTTATTAAAACCTTATGCTTCAAACTTTTAAATCCGCTGGCGTGGAAGCCTTGGCGGAAATCGCTGAAGAAAAACAAATTCGCAAAACTGACGAACTGTTTCTGTTGTTCTCCATGGGTAGCCAATTTGACCATTTAATCAAACAAAAATTGGACTCTTTAGGGGTATTTTGCCTAGTGGCCGACCCGGCCTCAGTAAAAGCCAAAGATGTAAAAATCCTGGCACCAACCGGCATTGTTCTTTCCGGCGGACCGGCCTCGGCCTACGAGCAACCCCCTTTTGACGATAAAATATTCGATTTAGAAATACCGGTTTTAGGCATTTGTTTGGGTTTTCAAATGTGGGCGCATCATATTGGCATAAAAGTACGCCTATCGGATAAACGGGAATTCGGGACGCACGACTTTACTATTGCCGACAATTCCTTGCTGTTTGAAAATTTACCCACAATATCCAAAGTTTTGGAAAGCCACGGCGACATTATTGAACCGGATAAAAGATTGATTATTTTAGGCACCACAGCCAACGCGCCCACTGCCGCCGCAAACTATAAGCACCTTTGGGGTGTACAATTCCATCCGGAAGTAACCGAAAGCGAACACGGCGATAAAATCCTGGAAAATTTTTGTTTTAAAATTTGCAAAGCTCGCGATCGTTTTCCCGCCAAAGAACTGGCGACCAAAAAGATCTCAGATCTAAAAAAACAAATTGCCGGAAAAAAAGTCCTAATCGCGCTTTCCGGAGGAACCGATTCTTCCACAGTGGCTTTTTTGCTTAAAGCTTCCCTTGAAGGCGCCCATCAAGGGATTATGGGAATATATATAAAAGGTGTAGACCGCCCCGAAGACGAAGCTTATGTGCTCAAATATTTTGGAAAAGAAAGCTGGCTTAAAGTTAAAATTGTTGATGCCACAAAACAATTTTTAATTGCTCTAAAAGGCAAAACAAAAATGAAGGATAAACGGCTGGCCATGAGAGGCATCTACAAAGAAA
>Ga0172370_10007820_pt1 | contig 13009 bp, 10 predicted proteins | sample LakKiv5m_FD_114538 | JGI IMG/M metagenome (GOLD analysis project Ga0172370, IMG submission 114538) | Freshwater microbial communities from Kabuno Bay, South-Kivu, Congo - kab_022012_11.5m | ecosystem: Environmental > Aquatic > Freshwater > Lake | place: Democratic Republic of the Congo...
GCGACAGACAGGCGTTGACCGGGTCCCGGGGTGGCCGCCGGTTGCGGCCGGTAAATGCCAGGTTGGGCGGCATCACAGCGCCCAACGCGGCAAAGTAGGCGCGTGCGGCTGATCCTTCCATGCCGCGCAAGCTGCCCAGCTCGGGGGGCACGTCAAGGTTCGACTCGTCAATTTTTGTCCGCAGCGTGTGCAACGTCTGGATGGCGTCGAACAGAGGCTTGCGGGCATCGGGCCGTTCTGCCATGAAAGTGCGCAGGGTGCGCTGCTGGCGGGCCAGCTTGGCGCGCACCACAGACAGCGCCCACGCCCGGCACCAGGCGTCGTCCAGCACACACTGTGCTTGCGCCAGACGCACGGCGGCGTCGTTGTGATGGGTGCCCAGAATGATGGCAGCACGGCGGGTCTGGCGCGGGCTCATCACCAGCGTGGTCACGCCCGCTTCGGCCAGCTTCATGATGGCGGCGCTGCTGATCTGGGTGTCGCTGCCCTGGATGATGCACTGGTCCAGCAGCGCCACGGGTACGGTGCCTCGGCGCTGTGCGTTTTCATACAGGGCCAGTGTTGGCCCGTCGGTGCGGACTTCAAGGTGGGCGCGATCCAGCAGCAGCATGGCCATGGCAGCCAGCCTCAGGCGACGTAAAAATAGTCAGGGTCGGCCGGTTGCAGGGCCTTGCCCAAGGTGTGCACCTTGCTGCGCGGGTCCAGGCGCTGCAGCAAAAACCGGTCGGTGTCGGTATGCAACAGGCGGCCCATGTCTGCAACCAGCGCGGCGCGCTCGGCCGGGGTCAAAAACAGCTCGTGCACCGATTTTTGACCGCCGGTTGCGTATTGCCGCGCCAGTTTGAGCGCGGTCTTGAGCCGATGCGGGTCGGCCACGTCGTAACACGCAAGGTGCAGAAAGCGGATGGGCATGCCGACAGTGTCGCCAAACCCGCCACAACTGTGTGGCCCGGCAAGCTTGCGGTGTTATGGCGTGATGCTGTAGCCGCCCATGCCCATGGTGGCATTCTTTCCGACGTGAAGCCATTGGCCCAGCCAAAGCCAGGGCTCCACCGTGGCCAATGCATCAGGTTCGCCTGCCAGACGCCAGCGGCCCAGCACGCCGCCCAACGTCATCTCTTGCTGCTGGCGGCTGGAATAGCGCGTCCAGTCCATCCAGCGCAGCTCTTTGTCGTCATGCAATTGCGCAGCCGCGGCCACTGCGGCCCGGGCGTGGTCACCCAAGTCGGTAACGCCAGCGTGAAACTCCAGCAGCAGCGTGATGCGCCGGGTCAACGTGGCCACCAGCGTGCGTGCATCTAGCTTGCCGGGGGGCAGCGCGTGGCCCTGGTGCTGCAGCCGCAACGGCGTGTGCAAGTGCATGTCAACGGCGTCCCGTGCCGCCCTGCTGTCGTCTGGTTGTACCGACCAGGCCAGCACGGGCTGGTGGTCGACCAGCTTGGGCGCATGATCGCTCCAGACTTCAACGCAGGCTCCGTCGGCCTGCACCCAATCGACACGCTGCAGGGTGCAGGGGCTGCGGCTGGTGGTCAGGCCATGGCGGAGGGCGCGCTCAAGCGCAAACAGGATCAGCGCCAACTGTTCCAGCGCGGTGCCGATGAGCACCAGCCCGAATTCCAGGGTGTCACCGGGTTGGAGGGTTCGCTCGCCCAGCTTCGGCGGCTCAATGATGTAGGGGTTGGGAATTTTGCTGAAGTCCTGCAAGGCGTGCGAGCCCTTCGGGGGCGGCGGGGCCTCAAAGATGCGGGTGTAGGGGCAGGTCGGTATCAACGGACAGCCCGGACACCGCGGCGCACGCGTCATGCAGGCCAACTGCCGCAAGCTGGCACCAAACTGGCCACGCAACAGTGACCCTGCATAAGGCGGCAGTTTCAGTGGCGCTTGGACGCGGGCGCAAAGGCGGTAGCGGGCGATGGGGAGTTGCATAAGATGTCAACCACAATGGTGCAGATTCAGTGACCCTGCGGATTGAGCCAACGCCGCTTGAGCACGCTGGCCAAGTCGCGCAGTTCGCGCCCGCTGATGACCAGCAAGCCGTCTTCTTCCGCGCGGGCACGGTCCGGGCTGCCGGCCGCGAGCGCGCCGCGATAGTCGATCAGCGCGGCGCGGGTGCGCAGACCCCCCAGACGGCGCAGTGATTCGAGCTTGTAGATGGCGGCACTGGCGCGGGTGCCGGTGGCGTCGCTGGCGGCCAAATTGGCGGTTTTGCACTCGATCAGGTGCAGCGTGTTGCGGTACAAAAAGGCGACGTCAATCTCGTTTTTGTCAAGCGTGCGTTGACCTTTGGGCGGGTTGGCAAAGCGCACGGTCAGGCCGGCCACCACGTCGGTCAGGGCGGGGTCACGCAGACTTTGCACCTGTTGCAGTACATGCCACTCGAGCCAGCCACCGGCGGCAAAGAAGCGTGCTGGCTCGTCTTTAAAGGCGAGCACCGTGACGGTTTGACGCACCAGACCGGCATCTGATAGCTGCCCGATCAGTTCACCCAGTGCACGACTGTCCAGTTGCTCGGGGCTGAGCTGCACGCTCAATTGAGGCGTATCTTGCGCCAATACCGCCAAGTAGTTGAGTACGCCCAAGGCCCGCCCGGCGTGGTCGATCTGGTCGATGAAGCGGGCCGACAGATCGCGCAAAGCCCTCGGCACCTGGGGTTGGGTGGGCACGTCCACCTTGTGGCCGTGGGCCCGCAACAACTCGTGAACCTTGAGCTGGGCGCGCAGCGGCGGTGCCACCGACCGTTCGCCCAGCTCGACCACGGCATCGGTTTCGACGTTGACGTAATAGACCGGCAGACCCTGACTGCGAAACACTTCTTGTCCGGCCAGTGCCATGAGCTTGGTGCCACCGGTGGCGTTCAGGGCCACCCGCTGGCCTTCGTGTGCGGCCAAAAAACTCAAAAACGCGTCGGCCAGCGCGGCGTAATCAAAGGCGTCGGGCATGTCGAGCAGCTCAACCTTCAGCCCCTGACCCTTGGCCTGCATGACGCTTTTGAGCGCCAGCGCGTTGGCCTTCATGCGGGCGCTGGCCCCCAACACCAAAGTGGCCGGGCACCAAGCGGGGTCGAGCACCGGCAGCAGGTTGGGTGTGGCTTGGTCGCTGACCAAACAAAGGTGGATAGGGCAAGCTTGCATGATGGGTTGGGTGTTAAAGATCACCCGTTAAATCGCAGATTTGTAAATTTGCGCATCCACCGCTTTAAGCAGTGCCTCGCGCTGATCGGCGGGCAAAAAGCTGTGCACAAAGGCCAGCCGCATCAGCGCCAGCGCCTGCCATTGCGTCAGGCCGGTGGGGCTCATGCGCGCGGCGGCCAGGTATTCGGCGGCCAGGGTGGTGCGGCTGATGCCGGGGTTGTCGGTGCACAGGGTGATGGGCAAGCCCAGCTCGATAAAGCGGTGCAGCGGGTAGCCGGGCAGTTGCAGCGATTGCGGGCAGGCCGGGTCGGCATAGCCCACCACCTCGCGGTTGGAGCTGGGGCACAGTTCCAGGCAGATGCCACGGTCGCGGCAGCGCGCGGCCAGTTGCGGGTGGTCGGCCAGGCTCAGACCGTGGCCGATGCGGTCGGCGTGGAGCTGATAGGCGGCTTGCCAGATGCGGTCGGCGGCTTCGCCTTCACCCGCGTGGATGGTGATGGGCAGGCAGGCTTCAAACGCCGGGGCAAAGGCGTGCACCAGCGCGTCGGTGACGGGTTGGGCTTCATCGCCCGCCACATCGAGGCCGAGCATGAAATCGGGCTCTTGCGCTTTTGCAATCAGCGCCGACTGCACCGTTTTTTGTAGCGTTGCGGGGTCGCGCCGGTCCAGGATCCAGACAAAGCCCACGCGCAGGGGCAGGCTGTGCGGGCCGCTGATTGGCGTGGCGCCCGGTTCGCCCCCGCAGTGCGCACCAGCGGCTTGCAGGGCGGCGCGCAGGTCAGACACAAACCGCGCCGGGTCGTTTGGCCGGTATTTGTGCGGGCTGCCGCGCAGCTCCAGATACGCCAAGCCTTCGGCGCGGGCTTGCGCCACCACGGCGGCGGCGTAGGCCGGTAGCGCCGCGGGGTGCGCCAGCAGCGCACTGCCGCTGAGTTCGCCCGGGCGCTCGTAAGCAGCAAAGCCGTGCGGGTGCCGGTGTTTAAGGGCCAGGCGCGGTTCGGTATCACCCCACAGCGCTTGTTGCAGCGCGGCGTCGCTGGCGTGCAGCAACACGGCGGCGCTGCGCTGGGCGCGGGCGCTGCCGTCTGCGCCGTGGCGCAGGCGCTGCGGCCAGCTCCACGGCCACTGCGAAGTTGATAGCAGATCCCGCATGTCAGCCATGCGCTGGCGGCGAATTTCTTCAGGGGTATCGGCCCAGATAGCGCGCGCCACCTGGCGCTGTGCGTCCAGGCCGAGGCAGCCGCCCAGGTGGCGGTGCAGGTCGGCTTTGGGGCAGGCGGCCAGCCAGCCCAGGTGCGCATCGCCCAGGCGCGTGGCGCGCAGACGCTCGATGGTGGCGGGCGGCAGGCGGTACAGGCTGCGCCAGTTGTCGTGGTGCTCGGACTGCGCCAGCAGGTGCAGGTAGTTGCCCAGCAACTGGCTGCCCGCGCGCTGGCGCTGGCGCAGTTCAGCGTCAAGTGTGCATCCTTGCGCTGGCACGGCCCAGCGGCAAACGCTGCCCGGTGCGGTCAACGGCACGGCAAAGCGTGCGGCGCTGACCGGGCCTGCGCCGTCGTCCAGCATCACGTCCAGCAGCTCGCTGCGGCTGCCACTGCCGGCCACCAGCGGGGTGATGGCCACTGCCAAATCGGCCTGTAACGGCCGTGAAAACAGCGCTGGCTGCTGTGCTTTCTGTAGCGCGTCGCGGGCAAAAAGGGACGCTGGCGCGGGCTCGGGGCTGACCACGTGCAGCCAGGCGGCGGCACCAAAGATGCTGCCCGCGCCTTGCAGATCGGCGCTCATGGTTTTGCGCCCACCGGCCAGCGACAAGATCAGTTGGCCACCGCCCGCGCAACGCTCGGCCGCCAACAGGGTGACGCGCAGGGTCAGCTCGCGCATGGCGTCGCACTCGGTCTGGCTGGCCAGTTGGTCGGTGCCCGCCGCCGTCCAGACGCGCAGCGGCATGGGCTGGCCGATCAGCGCCCACCAGTCGTTCAGCAGCCGCAGGCTGGCGGCGGTTTGCGCGCCCTCGGTGGTGCAGACCCACAGTTCGCCGGGTGCGCGCAGGCCGTGCGCGGCGCGCAGCGCGTCCAGCTCGGCACGGCGCGGGTGGTGGGCGTAGAGGTCCAACACGTCGGATGCCAGCCAGCCAAAGATTTCAGCAATCACCGCCCAGCTCGCGCCCAGGGTGCAGAGCAGCAGGGTGGGTGGGTGCGGGTGCGGCGTCATGGCGGGATGGGTCATTCGGCGCTGAGATCAGCCGCGAATCGAACTACGCGGGGTGGTCATAGACGGCGACAGGCGTACGAGACGAGGTCATGATTGCCGATTTTTAAAACTGATCAAAATGCAAAAATTCATTATGAATCAATTTGTTATGAACGATAAATGCAATTCAAGAAGTTTATCTTGCCGATCATTTTGCCGGTCACGCCAGACGGGTAGGTATGGCGCCGGCGGATGTGTGGGGCGCTTCACTGGCCCAATGCGCGGCTGAGAGTTGGCTCCAGCGCTCAAAGGCGGGGTCGGCGGCAACGGCGGGGGCGGCGCGCCAACCCAGGCTGCGCAGCGCCTCGTGCGCCGGGGGCTGCGGTGCAGCGGCGGGCAGCCAGCGCGCGCTGTAGAGCACCCCCAGATGCACCCGGCCCACCGGGGTGTGCCCCTCAAAAATCAGGCCATGCAGGTGCAGGTCGGCCAAGTCGGTGGCGTGTGCGCCCAGTTCTTCGGCCAGCTCGCGCAGCAGCGCGCGTTGCAGGGTGGCTTGCACGGCATCAAGAGAAATCGGCTTTGAGCGCAGGTCTGACATGCACTGGCTGCTATCAACGGCAGAGCAACTGGTGCCAGCGCCGGATGCGTTTGCCGCACCCCCTGCATCATCGGCCAGGGCGTCTTCTGCATCCACATGCCCGCCCACGCCGCAACTGCAGCGCCCTTGCAGGCGCGCATCGCCGCCGCTACGCTGGTAGCACCAGAGCTGGCCGCTGGCGTCGTGCAGCAGCAGGTAGGGGATGAGCTGAAGGTAGCGCTCGTCATGCTCGGCCTGCGCGCGTTCCAGCCAGCTGGCATGCGCCAGAAAGCCCCAGTCGGCCACTGGCCAGCAGCCCTCCAAAGGCAGTGTGGGCGTACAGGTGCGGGGGACGGTCAGGATGAGGGGCATGGGGATGGACAAATGGGCTCAGTTAGGCGACGAGGTGTTCTTTTCGCGCCAAGACTCATACAACACCAGCCACTGCGCCATAGGCACGAACTGCGGGCCGTCGGGCGTCCAGCGCATCCAGCCGCCGATTTCGGCCGCGAGCTTTTTGCAGCGCCGCAGCAGGCGAGGATTGGCGTACTGGTAGCCATTTTCCGCACGTCCCGTTGCCACGGCGCTCCAGATGTTGAACTCGTTGTCAATCATCCAGCCTGCGCAATAGGCGTCTTCGCTGATCTCGCTCATGCGGTCGTACAGGTCGTACTGATCGTCGGTGAGGTGGGGGTAGGGGTCAGGCATGGGTTGGGGTGGCATCATTGGGTGATCAGGGCGGTCAACTTGCAAGTGTGTCGGTTGGGTCAAAGCCCGCGCAGCGCTGCAATTTTTAGCTTTTTGCGTTCATCCTTACCCCATGGCGCCACAACTTTGGGTAGCCAGTCCTCCAGCATGGTGGCCAGCGCGGCTTTGTCTGTGGCTTGCCAGCCGGCATCGGCCAGCGCTTGCGTCACCAGTTTGCTGGCATCCTGGAACAGCTTTTCATTCAACTTTTGGTGTTTGAAGTTGCCGTGGGGCGGCATTTTTGACGCCCAGTCTTCGCATTTTTGGCGCAAGGCCTCGATCAATCGACCCTGTTCGGTCATGCTGGCCAAGGCTTGGGCGCGCTGTTGGGCTGCCAGTTCCGCAGCTTTTTTGACCTCCAGCGCTTTTGCCACAAGCGCTGCCTGCTCTGCTTTTTGTTGCAAAGCGGCTTGTTTGTCAGCCTCAAACTGCTGGCGCAGTGCGGCCATGTCGGGGCGGCCTCTGGATTGCGCTTCGCACCAGGCTTTGAGCTCGGGCAGGTCGCCTTCTTTGGGGTCAATTTCGACCACAGCCCAGCCGAAGGGAAGCAAGCCGCTTTGATCGTTTTCATGTTCCGCCGCCAGCCAAACGGTTTTGGTGGTGCTCTGAAAAGAAAACTTGTTTTTACCGTCGGGGCCTTTGCCTTCCATGATTTTGATGCTGGCCACGCCCTCGCCGGTCAGCGTTTTGTTGTCAGCACCACCATAGCGACCCAACCGAATCAGGAACGCCTCGCCAGCCGCCAGCATTTTGCCCAGTGCTCCGGCCAAGAGTGCGTCGATGGATGCCTTCCAAGTCGGATTCACCAGTCCACGCCCATCCAGAATCGTCAACTCGCGGCGCAGCCGAGTTTGGTTGTAGGCGTTGGACTGCCTGGCGATTGTTTTGAAGTCAACGGGTCGCAGAGCCGGGTTGGGTGTGTTTTTGCTGTCGATGTGCGGATTCAGTGAAGGCAAAACAGCCTCGGCCACAAAGGCTCGGTACTGGCCGTGGAGGATGCATTCTTTGCGGGCGGTTGGATCTTTCTTGTCTCTGTCTTGCTGTATCGGGGCCCGCTTTCTGCGCATCACGGCGTACACAACACGACGATCTAATTCAACAGCTGGCATCAAGTCTGCGACTTTTAGCAACCGCATCGGACTGGTTTCAAAGTCTCCCTGAAGTAGCCGTTTTTCCATGGCAGCAGTAGATTGGGCCTCGCCTTGTATGACGCCTTCATCGTTGGCCCAGCCTTGGTCGCGCCGTGCAAAAAGTGCTGCTTTGGTGACACGTCTTGGCTTACCGCCAACTGTTTCTTTTCTGGTGAAGTCGACATCATCAGGCCGTCTTTTGTTGTTCAGCGCGTCCAAGATGGCAGTACGGATGGCACCTTTGAAGCTCGTACCAGGAATAAAAGGTGCCAGCGTAATTCCAGAGTACTGTGTGCGCTCAAGTTCAAGTTTGTTCACGATTGGGCGACCGCGCTGATCTTTGTGGACAACCTCGCCGAGTTTTTCTTTGTATTGCTGCGCAACACCCTTCGAAACTGGAATCATGAATGCCGCATGGGGCTTGAACAGCGCTGCACTGTCCCGAAAGAAACGGGAGACGTCAAGCCACCTTCCACTGCTTGCAGCAGATAACAGTTTGCTGCGATCGTGGTCACTCAAATTCGCCCGGCTCGGGTCAAACCCATACAACACGCCGTCATCAATCACATAGTTGGTCGGCTCAAAGTCTTCACCGCAGCCGATATGGATGGGCGACAAGGGGGTTAACGCCAGCCGGTAGGTTTTTAAAAATGCGTTCATGCGGCTTTCTCCGTGGGCAGCGCAATGGCAATCACCGGCGCGTAGCCTTGCTGCACGGTTTCGGGCATGGCCAGCGAAACCGGGTTGGCCACGCCGCCCAGACCTTGGCCAATGAAAGGGCGCAATGCGTCCAGCGTTTCTGGCCAGAACACCGCGCCCGCCCGGGCCAGCAGCACCGGGCGCTTGAAGGGCTGACCCGACTGCACTGCGGCGTCGCCATGGCGACCAAATCGGGTCGCCACCTGATAGGTGCTGCGCACCGGGCAAAAGCCCAGTCCCTGCGGTGCGCACGGCCCCAGCGTGAGGTAGCTATTGGCCTTGGCCGCTGCAGCCCAAGCCACAGCGACGGCATCGCCCAGCAGTTCAAATTTGCCCAAGCCAATGCTGGCATCGCGGCCAAAGCCTGTGTTGCCGATGGTCGTCAAAGCGGCAGTGAGTTCGGCCAGGCTAAGGCGGGTTTCGTCGAGCACTGCCACCAGGTCAAACTGCATGGCCGGGTGAAACCAGATTTGCGGCATGGCATAGGGCGCAAAAGCCCCTTCGCCAGTGGTGCCGGTTTGGCGGTTGATGGTGTTGTGCGGCTGGGCACGTTCGGTGTGGCTGCTGCCCGCTGTTGCACGGCGTTTGCCATCGTTGGACCAAGCCTTGATCCACGGCGCAGCGACTTCGGCGTCAGTGTGCGCCCCAACTTGCCAGGTGGCAAAAGGGGTGGCCAGCGCGGTGGTGGGCAGCCATTTCATTTTTTTGAGCACCTTGCGGTCTGGCGCACCGGTCGCCGTGGACTTTTGCCAGACTTCAGACGGCACTTGGGGCAGTGGGATGTGGCCTGTGGGCATGGCGTCTGACACGACCGCAAACGGCTGACCGCTGGTGTAGCCGTGCAACAAGTCGTTGAGCCGTGCATTGCCCAACTGGTGACGCAGCGTCCAGCAGAGCTGGCCAAACAGCGTGTCGCCGGCCAATGGGGTGCCAAAGGCGCTCAAAGGGCGCAGGGTGAAGCGGTAGGTTCGCATCGATGGCCACGCTTTCAGGCAGCGACCTTGTCAAATGGTTTGATGGCATTGAGCTTGGCTTGGGCCTCTGCGCCGTCAATTTGCAGGTTGACAAAACGCACCTTGCCGTAACCGCGCGAACCCGAGCCACCCACGCTGTCGAGTTCAAGCAGCTTGAGCCCCTGCAGCACGGTGGTGAGCAGGTCGTCGCCGTCGCCGGCGAGTTTTTTGACCGACAGGCGAAAGTCAAACTGCGCGCCGGCGGGTACCCGCTCGGTCTGGCGTGGGTTTAGGGCGACTCCAGAAATCCGGTTAATGCTGTTTTCGCTTTTGACTTCGGTCAGCGCTAGGTTGTCTTCACGAATCCGCTGTTCCCATTCGGGCTTGAGGTTGCAGTCCCAAAACGAAATGCGAGTGGGGCCGATGGTGGCGAGGTCCTCCACGCTCAATTTCGCATCACCGCTGATGCCAAACAATTGCAGGATGCGCTTGACTTCGGCTTGTATGCTGCCGGTTGCCTTTTCATAGTTTTTCCAACCCAAGGCTTCTTCCTTGACGGCACCGCTGCGCCATTCCAGCAGACTGCGCATCTTGCCTTTGAGGCTGGAGCCCGGAATGTAGGGCGCCTGCGTGTGCGGGTGCTTGATGACGGTGTTGTCCACCCCGCCAATGTGCATTTCGCTGTCGCCCGCGCCGATGCGCAAGCCGGTCACCAGCTCCAGCGTGGCGGTAATGGTGGTGATGCCGGTGAGTTGATGCTGCGTCATGGCTTATTTCTCCTCGTGAACCTTGTAGAAGCCCATAAAGGCTTCCATGAACAATTTGGCGTGTTTAAGCGTTTCGGGGCTGTCGATTTGGCGGATCAGGTGGGAAAACATTTGCTCGAAACAGGCATCCACATGATCTCGACCCTTGGCGTAAGCCACTTTGGCGTTCATCATCTTGATGAATGGCGCGACTTCGGCGTACTTACTGGCCTTGTCTTCTTGGGTTCGCTCATGGTTGACCTTGTCAAACCACATCACCAGTTCATCGTAGAACTTGCGCAGTTGGGTGGACTTGTTGTTTTTGCGTCCTCCTGCCCGCGCGACGGCAATGGCTTTGTCCTCAGCAACGTCAGCAAACAAGTTGACGGATACAGGCGTTGAAAGCTTGATGTCGTTGACCGAAATGCTGGGCGCGGGCGCGCTGTTGCGGTCGTACCCACCCTGCCCCGAGCTGCCAGCCCTCTGCTGACCGTAGCTACCTCCGGAATTGCTTGCCATGAGTGATGCTCCTTACCGTTGACGATAGAAATGGTTGAAAAGGGGAATGCGGTAGCGCGTGCCCAGTTCTTCGATGCCTTGTTTGCCCAGCGCCACGGAAAGTTCGGTTTGGGCACGCTGGCGCTTTTCCGGCTCGCGGATCTTGTCCACCACATAACGCCGCGTTCGGTAGGCAAAGCGGCTGCGCCACATGGCGTGTTCGGGGTTGTTGGCATCGCTGGCAAGGTCGATGAGCTGCAGCAGGCCATACACGTAGCCGGTGGAAACGTCATAGCTTTCGCGCACCCGCTCCAGTTGCTCCTGCGCCGCCTGCACCTGGGGCCAATCGCCCCAGCGCACGCGCTCGCCAAACAGCACCAGCGCATTTTTGTCGGTGCCTTTGGCTGCGCCCAAAGCCTCTTCGGCTTGCGTGGCAAGGGTGTGGATAGGCTGGCCGGGCTTGGTCATGACCATGCCAGCCGAAAACGTGATTTTTTCGTTGTGCGCCACATAGGTTTTGAACTCGGTCGCCATGCGCGCCGCTAACTGCTGGGTGCTGTGCCAGGGGCCAATCAAGAAAAAGTCGTCGCCGCCCGCAAACACGGTGTAGGTGTTGGGGAACTCTGCTTGGCACACTGCCGGCAGCCAGATGGCAAAAAAGGCATTCATCTGGCGCGACAGCGCGGCCATTTTGGCGAAAGTGGGTTCTGGCAAGCCCTGCTGAAAGATCGTGCCCAGGTTGTCCACGTCACCCTTGAGCGTCATCAGCGCCACTTGGCCTTGCCAATGGTCGGGGTCTTTGGGGCAGGTGCGGTCTTCGCAGGCGATGTGGTTCAGGGTTTTGCCGGCCTCAAAGCGCAAATCTTCAGGGCTGATGTCGGATTCAATGCCGCGGTATTTGCCGCTGGTTTGCAGGTCAAGCTCAGAAAAATGCGGCACATAGGCGTTGATGAAGCGCCGGGCGTAGCCGTTCCACAGGGTGTCGGTCATGGTGGCGGGCAGGCTGAAATCCCAGCAGCGCAGTAGATTGCCGTCTTTGGCCAGTGCGCCAAATTTGCCGGTGACTTCTTCGCTGTGGGTGAAAGCCACGCGGTAGCCAAATACGGGCACTTCCAATAGGGTCAGATTGCCACCGCCAAGTTCTGTGTCCTCACGCACGATCAGCAACCGGTCTTGATGGGTCAGGGCGCTGCCCAGTTTGATCTGGTCACGCGACAACGCGGCCGAGGCTTTGTTGCCACCTTCGGCTTTATCGGCGGGCAGCTTGTTGTTGTATTGGCAAACGCCCATCGGGTAGCTGACGTTAAACACGGCGGGGGCGGGGGCGGTGCCGGTCAAGTCAAAGCGTTGCAGTTTGGCGCGTTCCAGTTGACCAAAAAGCGCTTGCATCAGGGCTTTGAAACGGCCTTTGAGCAAATCGTTGCAACTGGCGGGCTTGCCGATTAGGCCCAGTCCGGCTAGTCCGAAGCTGTGGCACAAAAACCATTGATTGATCTCGGTGCGAACGGCGGCCAGTTGGCTGCGCACCGAGGCGGTGTTGGGCGCAACGATCAAAAACTTGCCCGCTGCGTTGGTGATCTGGCTGGTGGGTGGCAGGCTCAGAGCATCGAGTACCTTGAGCGCGGCCAGCTCGGTGAACAGCGACACCTGAAACGAGCGCCCGCGCAACAACTTGGCAGCGGCCTTGTTGGTGTTGCTCCCTTCGGCAAAGATGAAGTCCTGAATGCCAAAAAAGTCACCCTGAATCAGTAGTAGCTTGTCGGCATCCCAATCGCTGCGGTCTTTCAGGCTCGCAGCAGCGAGCGCATCAGTTTTGCCTTCGGATTCGTGCCAGCGCCACAAGGCGGTGGCCAGGGCTGCGGTGGTTTTGCTGTGGTCGTACAACGAGACTTCGGGCTTGATGCCAAAAGCTGTGGCCGCCGGAATGGCATGCGTAAAGGTGAGCCAGGCGGTGTCGAAGTGATCCAGCCACAGCGGCCAGTTGCTGCGGTGCGATGCCGGGATGCTTTTGAGCGCCGTTAAAAAATCTTGCCACAACGCCTGGTATTGCGCTTGCGCCCGGGCGTCGGTGCCGGGTTCACACTGTTCACGCGGTTGCGGGAATATCGCTGTAGGCGACAGTGCGGCCAGTGGGTAGCGCCATTTCAAATCATTGGCGGTGAACTTAGATGTCGCGCCATCGATGCGGATTTGCTCAAACAGCGACAATTGGCGCGCTTGGTAGTGGTTTTTGCCGGTTGGGCTGTCTTTGTTTTCGTCTTTGGCAGCGTTGTAGGCTTCAAATTCATCGCGCTCAAAGCCGCTGGCTACGCGGTCGGCGGCGGCAATGATCCACTGCAAA
>Ga0172370_10007825_pt1 | contig 13003 bp, 18 predicted proteins | sample LakKiv5m_FD_114538 | JGI IMG/M metagenome (GOLD analysis project Ga0172370, IMG submission 114538) | Freshwater microbial communities from Kabuno Bay, South-Kivu, Congo - kab_022012_11.5m | ecosystem: Environmental > Aquatic > Freshwater > Lake | place: Democratic Republic of the Congo...
CCATGGAAGATAAGAAGAAAGGCTGGCTTGGATCCGACCTTGTCTTTGACATCGACTATGATCATTTGAAAAGACCCACGCTCAGGGAAGCGAGGAAACAGAGCAAGAAACTGATGGTTATATTGAAGGATCAGTTGGGATTCAAGAAGGTCCTTTATGTAGATTCAGGCAGCCGCGGGTTCCACATCCATGTGCACGATGAGTGCGTGCAGAAGCTGGATAATGCAGAGCGCAGGGAGATCGCAGACTTTTTCAGCCATTACAAAATGAGGCGCAGCATGAAGGTTATTAATCCGAACTGGGTGGAGATAGATACCGTTGTGACGACTGATTTTACAAGGCTTATCAGGCTGCCGGGGAGCCTGAATGTGAAGCCAGATTTGGCAAGACCGTGCGCCATCATCAGCGGTCTGTAGCTCCTTTTTGATCGCAGCCAGATTTCGCACTGCGGTGCTGAAATCAGGCATTTTCAGGCAATTGAGTCCCCTTAAAAACTGGCTGGACATAGCCAGAGGAGAACAATCAATGAACACACATCCAGAGCCGACTCGCGAAGAGATGATAGAGTTCCTGAGCAATCACTTCAGATATAATACGATGAACTCGTGGAACATGTCCACGAGCTATTCAAGGAACATTAAGATAGATAATATTGACCTGACTCGTGAGCAAAGAACAAGGGCATATGATTTCATAGAGGCAGAGGGTGCCTATGACAATATCAAAGAAATCATACACACATTTGACGCTTTACACGAATACAATTACCAGATAGGTTTCAATGGATGTTCGGGCGGGTATCTCGTACTTTACCAGGGAGGGAAGAACGATCCTGGCTATAAGACGCGGTGTGATACTTGCGGCAAGTTGACCTGGTACGAAACAGAACAGCTATGTAAGATGAGCGGCTGCGATGGAACACTAACACTGCTCAAGAGTCCTGTGTTCCAGATATTCACACAACCATGCAAAGGCATGGACATGGAGAAGGATTTCGCGGACTGGGAAGACGATTCACTCAGGAACAGGTACGATCTCGTGAAAGAGTTCGATGCAGCGGTGGATGAATGCATATCGGTATTCAAAGCCATGTTGGATTCATGCAAGGTCGTAGAAAAGGAAATCATGGTACCAAAGACCATCCGGGTGATAGAGTGTGCGGGGGTGGAGGCATGAAGACCATACATCACGGGGTAACAGTCTCCTCGGAGTTACCCATCACAGGCGTCATAGATACAACAGCGCCGGAATGGCTGTTAGAAGAGATAGATTTGCATGGACTTGACTTAGATTTTGAGGAACACTGCAAAGAATGCACTAAAGAGTTCCACGATGATTGCTACGATTCAGGCGCCGGGACAACGCACCTCCTTGGCTACAAGAAGGATGCCAAAGGTGATTACGTCCCGGATTTAGATGCCCAGTTCTGCGCCATCGTTAACGGAAACGAGAATACAATCCAGGTGACATATTCAAAGTGGGTTTCAAGGGCGGCACTCTGCAGCCCGTGTTATCCAGGACAGGGCGACCTGGAAAATAGCGGTGAGTACCTTGCATATACGCTGCCGCCAAAGATATGGGGCAACCATGACCATCTTCTGATATCCGAACGTGGTGAAACCCTTGAATCTATAAGGAATCTATACACAGCACTTTATAATATTGATCACGCACCGGAAGCTTTTGCGACCGAGTTTTTTTACATGATCGGTGAGCTTCTGAATGGAAAGAGACTGGATGAACTGGAGCCGGGCGGCCCTGCTGCAGGAACATTGAAAGAATTGCTTGGAGAACAAAGAGGGGAAAAGGGAGAATAATAATGGATCTTAAAAATAATAATAAATTCGTTGAGCCTGTGACTCCAGTACAGGATGATGATCATATAAACCACATCTGTCCACATTGCGGCGTTGACCTGTTTGAAGTCGGAGTTGTAGAGGCAATCTCTGGCGGATATTCAGAGACAGAGATTCACTTCGAGAATGGTAAAAAGAAGACAGGCATCACTGTTATAGAGGACTTCGATGAGCAATGGGCATTATGCGGTAAATGCAATGAGCGCATCGAACACACCGCCGCTGCTGTCATAGAAGCATTTGAAAATCTTCAGAACAAGGAGTGATTGAATATGTCATGGGAAACATTAGTAATTGGAACTCTGAAAATCGCGCCTGATGTGACTGAAGAGAGAATGGCTAAGATCATTGCAGATTTCGAAGAAGTTCTGGAGACAAACCTGATTTTCGAAGACCAGGCTAAGGAATACAGGGTTTCGCACATTAACTGGATGTCACATGTCACAGAAGAAGAAATCAAAAAGTGCCATCAGAAGCACAAGCGTCATATTAAACGCATATCTCTTAGCCTCTGGCACTTATCGGAGGCCGATTTCAACTTGAATGTAGACAGATCAGAACATGAGCAGGTATTCGGGCGTTGGTACAAAAAGGGCTCAGGTACAATCAAAGAATCTGCAGCATATTTGTTTGGCACACTGCTGCCTCCAACCAGGATAGCGGAGGAGGCAACATAATGACAAGAGATGAGATCCTGAATACTCTGGAAGAGAAGGGTGACGATTGGGTCGTAGCTGCCATGATAGAAGGAAGCATCGGCTACCATTCTGTAGAGGATGCCAGGCTATTGATCCAGAATATCAAGAACGGTAGAACCATGGATGCCTGCGAACGATGCCTCTCATGCTTCAAAGGAGATCTCCCGGCGATGGTGAACTATGATATCGATGGTTTCAAGCGCGTGAGCCCTGAAAAGGTAGAGCGCCTGGTCAGAGCCGTGCAGCAGCTTGAGAAATTGAGTACTGTACAGCAGATGACATTCGGTCTGTTGTATCCGACCGCAGGGGTGTGATTATGGAAGAACCTGCGAGAATAAATAGCCAGGCAGACCTGAAGAAACTTCTGGATGAGAAAGGAAAGCTGTGGCTGGTAGCTGCGATGGTCGAAGGCAGTATCGGTTACCATACACCAAAACATGCAGAAAAGCTGATAGAAAAAGCCCTGACCGGAGAGACCATCGACTGGTGCGAAAGGTGCGATGCCTGTTTTGGCAGGGACCTTTTCAAAATGATAAACTTTGACATAAGGAAAATGCTGTTCCTGGAAGATAGGGATGCCGCAAAAGCCAGACGCCTTGTAGACATGGTCAAAATAATATCAGGACTGTCCGGTGAAGCTCAATCGTCGGTAAGCATGGCGTATCCGACTTTGAACATATGAGGGGTGTGATCATGAAAAAACCGGAGATAGTGATAGTAATAGAAGGTGGCGCAGTCATTAATGTTGCCGCAGCAGGTTCGGGCATAACATATCGCATAATAGATATCGATCTCATAAAGGTTGGAGATAAGGAGCCAGGGTATACTGATAACGTGCCTGATGTGGAGGATGCTGACATTGACAGTTTCACCAAAGACATGCTCAAGGATGTAGGAGTAATCGCGGAGAGTGTGCCTGATGATGCAGTAATGGGAATCAGGGATATGCCTTCATCGAAGCCGGTATTGAAAGATGAAGGTGAACTCTCAGATATAATCCTGAGTAACATCCACTTGCTGACCTGCTTCAACTGCGGAAAAGTGCTCAAAGATGTTCCATCCAGACATAGAGTCGGAGTTGAAGAGGCTGGAGTGTTGTGCATTGATTCTGGGAGAATTAATTACCCGCGCGAACCAGATGAGCCAGCACAGGCGTATTTTGAGTGTATGGATTGCATGGGATACACAAGAGACTGATTTTTGATTTTTACTTGTTTGAGAGACAGTTTGGAAATATCTATAAGGAGAGATAAGAAAATGGAATTAGAACTTGAAAGAGCTTTGGAAAAGAAATACCAGGAACTCATACTCCATCAGATGGAGACGGGCAGGATAATAGAAAGCTTGAACTCTCTTCTCCCTGAAGTCGAGAGGTTCAATCTTGTAACAGCCAGTGAAGCGTTTGATAAGCTAAATGAAGATGCTCGCGAGAAAGCAATCAGGGCTGTACTTGAGCCATATAAGAACTCAAATGTCGGCATCAATGTGAAGGAAATCAGCAAAGAACTTGATAAACTAAGCAATAAATGTTTCAATGTGAGTCAGGTAAAAATGATCTTTGGCACCTATTATAGTGAAGCGAAGGATTCACTCAAGAAACTGTTCTTCAAAGAAGCAGATCGCCTGATGCCCTGGAAATTAGTGTCGCCTGAACAATTAGTCAAAAACAAGTCTCTCATACTGAGACATTCAGTTACTGAATGCAAGTACAGCAGCTCGCCGGATGGGATGTGGCAGTTCGAAGGCTATGTATCAAACCTTGAGAAACTCATCAGAATACAAGCGCAATCTGCAGATCCGAGAACCGTCCGCGGCGACCTGCTGGCAGGGGTTTACCGTGCCAGTAAGAGCAGCCCATGGGATAAAATCATTGTCACTGATCCTGTCTTCGTAAGCTCGAAACTGTACAAGAACGGGAAGTTTGAATTAGAGTTGGTTAGCGGGGAGATGGCAAGGAACACGGCTGCCTTTCTGTTCGCACTTGCACTTGATGGCGCCTGATGGGTCGCCAATGAGACCTCTCTGGGCTATCTTTTATGTACTCGGTTCCCAGATTTAGATGACCTTTACTTTCAGAGCGATCCATTTGCCGTCGCTGATCTGGATGGGATATGCGCTTCCTTTGAAGGCTGAGTTCGGGTCAACCCCCTGCTGCTCTTGAGAGACTTCTTATAATGTTGCGTTTGGCTTCTGGACATGTTACCTTGAACTGGGCTAACAGGCTCAATTTGTTCTGAATCTGTTCCGGCGCTGCCTGAACGCCTATGCTGTTTAATGTCGATTGGATTTCTACCACATCGGTTGACATTGTTTCATTTCTCCTGTTTGTTATATATAGTATCAGGGGTGCAGGTCTCTGCTGACGATGTGTTTGCTTTGAGGGGATGTGAGAACTGCATCTGATACAGTTTGAAATTTTGTTCTAAGGTCAGGAGTAAATGTTTCGCAACTCTTCTTTTTGGTGATTGCGATGTCTGTCTATGGAGGTCTTATATTTACCCTGACCTGTGCTTGCTTCTTTGTGGAAGGTGCGGGACTCAGGCAGTTATTTTGCCTGAGTGTTCAGGAAGAAGAGGTATGCTTGAAAAATGGTTGCGATGTCTATGATATTATATTTGATTGTTTGAAAATATTCAGGTTAAACATTTTTCACATATTCCATCTGTAAATGTAGTTCATTGATTTTATTATTAAGCTCTGAGATTTCATTCTCAATCCAAGAATCATTATCTTCATCATGTGCCTTTGTAAGTAATTTTATTTGATATTCATAAAGTTCAATCGAAAAAAGGTCTGGATCAAAATAATCAGACTCTGCAAATTTACTTATGAATATATCTTTATCTTCAACGTCTTGTTTTAATTCACTGTTCAATATTTTTAATGCTTCTTTTGACGATTTATAGGCGCAATCAAAACATTCAGTTACCTTTTCTCCATTCAATTCAACCAACTTTTCTATGTAATACGAAATCTTTTCGAAATGTTCTGACTTATTGTCTTTGTCAAATACAAGAATTTTGGAGTAAATCTTTATCAGATCTTTTAAATTTTTAACTGCATTATTTTTATTAATTCTTATATTAAATTCTAATGCAAAATTAAGTAATTCTATACAACAATATGCAACATCTGAAAATTCTTCCCTCCAATTTTTTATTCCACGTTGGAGTTTTTCCGATACATCTTCAATTTTATATATTACATCGCTCACAGAAACTGTAGCTCTGATTCTTGGATTATTCAATAATTCTATCAAAATATCCAAACAACCTTTCTCACTCAAAAGTTCAATTGTAGTTTTGAATACATATTTCCATTCATCATTTCTTTCACAAAATATAATCATTTCAAGTAATCTTTTTGGATTCAGTTCAGCTTTTTCAGCAAGCAAATAGTTACTATTTTTTAGGAAGTTTTCAGTCTCTTTTAGCTGTTCAGCCAAATATTTATGATTCTTTGGAAGCTCTGCTTTTTTATCTAAAATTAAAAAATAATTACCTGTAGTAATACATATCCAATAATATGATTCATTTATGTATTCTAAAAATATTTTATTTTCTTTGTCTTCAATACCAACTTTATAATTATAATTCAGGATTAAATTGTATTCTTCCACAATTCTCTCATATTCTCTTTTCACTTTTCCATAATCAGCTTCTAAAGGTGGGTTATCTGGCAAATTCATCAGATTTTCTATTAAACCTTCTGTTGTAATAACTTCAAAAGGTATATTTTCTTCTGATTTTTGGATAGATTCATAAAACAGTTTTGCTGCATCTGTCAAGGGAGAAAGGGAGAAGAAAATACCTTTACAATGCTCATTTTTTCTTCTTTCTATACTATATTTACCGTAAAATGCCGCTATTAAAGGAAGATCAATTTTGCCTTTGTGAGCTTTGCACTCCACAATTACCGGCGTGTTCTCTAATTTACCTCTGAAGTCCACTTCATAGCCAGAATGGGAGTACCTATTTTCTGAGAGATTTTTGGGATCAATCTTATATCCTTTTTTTATGAGGTAATTTGTAATCGCGTGTTCAAAATTTGTACCCCTCTCATGTCCCGTTCTTCCTGCAATTCTGATAAATGTCATTTCTTGACATTAGTAGTTGGAGATATTTTTATTTCTACCTTTCCAAATCCCTTTGACTTATATCCTCCGATGATTTTTATATTTTCAATTCTGTCTGTAACAAATTCCTTGATTATAGCTTCCTTTGACCTGCTACTCCCTGTAAGCCAAGCATCTCCCCCAGTTGTATCCTTGAGATTTCTGGCTTTTCCAAGTTCTCTATCTCGTACAGAGTCCATAATTACAACGGTCATTGTTCCTTTGAATTGTACACCATCTGGTACCAATCGATATGGTCTGTTCGTTCCTTGCTTTACAGTCTGGATTGCCCTGTCGATATTTGCCGAATAGAGTTCATCAACAGCAGTTTCAGCATATAAAAATGGTACTTTTACAAAACCCTCCAGTCCATTAGCTCCAAGGAAATAGCAGACAGGACAGATTTCATGCTTTTCTTTACATTTTCGGACACAGGGATAATGACAACCATCTCCCTTAACTTCCCCTCCAGATTGTTGAAATCTGTTATAGAACCTATATAATCCATTATCCACTAACTGTATTTCATCCGGTGATAACTTTGTTGAAGGGATGCAAGGTTGAAGGTTCTTATCTTTCCACTTTTTGTTTGTCTTATCGAAATATGTGTCGATAAGATATCTTTCAATTTCCCAACGATAGGCTCCTTTTAGGGTAGAACCTGGAACAACTGCCTTATTACCTACAATTGCTATTGGATTGTCTATTCCTGAGAGTGGACTTGCGATTCCGCCTATTCGTATGGGCTCCAGTGTCTTCAATACGATTTCAAATTCTTTTTGCTCAATCATTTATTTGAACCTCCTTCAGATAATATGCTTATCAAACTTTTAATAACAAACCGTCCTGTTTTTCTGTCAATGGAATGATATTTTTCAAGTATTTTAATTACTTCAAGAAGAGCTTCTGCCTGGTGTCTCAAGTCTCTTCTGCTACTTCTCTCCCACAAAAATGTTTTCGTCATAGCATTACCTTCTTTTTCCAAAATATCTCCAACTGAATTCAAAAAGTTGCTTGAGAAATATCCACCTATCTTTCTATTATTTCTTATTTCCTCAATAACCTTTGATACTATGTCATCTGTTTGAATGTTCATCATTATATCCCTTTTTTCTTTCAATAAAAATTTTGGAGCTTCAACTTTACTTCCTTCAAATAATGAAAGTACATATTTTCCTTGGGTTTCAGAAGTCGGTTCAAAAAGATATCCGAAGTTAGCAGTTTTTATTCTCTTAATTCCAAACACATCTTGCAAGAACTTAGTAGGTATTCCATGCTCAATGAGTTTTTTAACATCTTCTTCTTCAGTTTCAAAACACGGAGAACAAAGTTTTATAATTGGCAGTCTGGTATTGAGATTACCTACTTCAATATCTTTTTTATCATTAATTATTCCTCTAAAATTTAATTTACATTTTCCAAAACCTTTGGATTTCAATCCACCCATCCATAGGGGTATGTCACCTTTGTTGGTTTCATTGACAACTTCTCTCACGTCTTCATTTTCTTTCAGATAGACGATTCCTTCCACGTTGTAAAGATATTCAGTATAAATAGGAAGAATGCTTGAGTTCATTGATCTGTTTCGAGGGGAATACGTGAGGGTCTCAATATGTTTCAATCTGAAATCTCCCTCATCTTTAATAAGAAAATGTCCACATGAATGGATTTGCTTTGCATCTAAACCATACTTTCCATTTCCATATATAGCTTGTAAAGCACCAGTGATCTGACTATATGGAATTGTGGTAATAACGGGGCGGTACTGTCCTTTCTTGAACCTCTCTCCCAAAATAAGCATATCAGAACTGAAGCCAAACTTAAGGAAACTCATCCGTTTCCTCCAGCATCTTTGTATAGGTTAAAATTGTTTTGAAATTAATTGTCTTATCTTTTCCCCTGAATGGTTCAAGCTCATTGTAAACTCGATAATCTCCTCTATCATAAACAAGAACCTTTGCCAGTTTCTCAGAAGTTTCAGAAATCTTTGCTAGCTTATGTAGCTGTTTTGATGATGGCAATCTGATTTTCATTATCTCTTCGAGTTGGTTTAAACTGATGTGCATTTCACCTTTTCCGATAAGAACAATATTTATATCGTCGGTAGGATTTTCAAGAAAATTCCAATGTCTGAAAAAGGCAAATTTAGCACTGGATACCGAAGCAGAAAAAGTAATAGGGGATTTTTGATCTTTTAGCTTTGGGAAATATTTTGTAAAAAGGTTATTATAAACATCAAGGATATCATTTATATGACCAGTTTTGTCAAGTTTGACACAGATAAAATCATCAAGAATATGTTGAAAATTCTCTTTGTTAAAATCTTGTTCCAATTTATTATTGAAATCTTTAATGAATGAATTAAAATCCTGCTGGAACTCTGCAAGAACTGAAAAACGTAATTTAATCTCATCAAGAATCAATCTTACGTCTTTCGAAGCATCTTTTGTACTCTCAGTAATATCTTGAATATATTTTTTCAATAGCTCTTCCAATGTTATTGACAGAAGTTCAATATCAAGATTAATCTTTATCCAGGCAATTTTAGAATATGGCTCTTCTTTATACCATAAATCGATTTTTGGAGCAATAGGCATTTCACTGTATTTCCTGATGGAATAGCAATTCTTACATATATGTTCTGTTATTCCACTATCTTCATCAAACCAATCGATGGTTGCATATTCCATTTGACAAATTTCACATAACTTATCAACTGTGATGGGTAAAATGCCATAAACATTGCTTATTCGAAATCTTTTTTCAAACTCTAATTGCTTTATATTCAGTTCTTGAAGTTTTTTATCCTTAATATGTTTATCTGGAATTTTCTCAAAATTTGTTCTATTCTTTTCAAGTTGTTTCTCAAAAGTTTGATATTCCAGCTTTCTAATAGAATCAGGTGTTAGATATGCATTTTTTATTTCTGTTTTTGCTTCTTCAACAGTCACGAAAAAACCTCTATTTACGAAAGGTTTCACAAATTCTGCCACAGAAGCGTTTGGGGCAAGTATAGCTAAAAATTGGGAAGATGTATTAAGAATAACATTATCATATTTTGAGAAAGTATTAACTTCATTATTTAATATTTCAAAAATATTTAAATCTTTAACTCTCACTGGATAATGTGAAAACTTGATTCTACCAAGTATGATTTTTATAAGCCACTTTTCCTCGGCATCCTTTGTACTATTTCTGATTTGTCCACCAAACTCGAATCCATTAGGAGTTTCTGTTATGTTTTCTTCAAAAAAGCGATATAGCTTTCCAACTAGCTTTGAATGAGTGAGTAGACTTGTTATGTTTTTGGGCGGTTGGAAGTCTTCAGGTCTTTCCAATAATTTGTCATAGAATTCTTGAATATATTGTTCCTTGTTTTGAATGGCATTTATGAACTCAATTAAATGCTTAAAGTCTTTTTCGGAAGATATCAGTGAAATCTTTTTAACGGAGGGTTTCCATAATTTTGAAAGATTTTTGGTTTCAGATTTGATTCTAATTTTTTCCATCTCTCTAATTGTTAGAGTTCTTGAAATGGATGAAGCCATATGATCAGCCACACAAGCCAAAAAAATATTTTTTGTTTGTTTTGGTGGAGGATTATGATGATATCGAATAATCTCATATGTTGGAGTTTCGTTGAATATGTCTCCGAAAAACCTCAAATAGTCTAAATATTTTTCTGTTTCATTGTTCTTACATAAAAAATCATGATCCCAATCTATTTTTTCAGGGAGAATCGATAGTTTTTGTGAAATAAAATTCTTAATCCAATCTTTATCCACTAGCTTCCCAATATCATGAACTTCTGGAACAACTGTGTGTTTATTCATTTATTTATCCCTTTAAAAAACATTTAACATTTCAATACTTACTCGAACAAAATTAATCATATTCTATTCAGCTTCTATAAATTAATACCGCTTTAATGCTTCCCGGCAACCATCTCAAATCCCCACCACTTCCCCCGCCTCGCTTTCCAGCATCTCCTTCACGCTCACTACAGCATCGCTGAACCGCTCAAGCGTACTCTTCGTGCCAGACTGTATAAGCAGGCTCACCACCCCGAACTCCTTCCTCTTTTTCAGATCAAGGAACTCCTCCAGAAACTTCCCCTCAACCTCCGCCTGCCCATCCGTGATGAACACCACATCAGCTTTATCGTACCTGCTCACCTCGATCAGCCGCCCAGCCTGCTAAAGAGGCTGCACGAAATCCGTGCCGCCTGAATTCAGGAAAAACTCTGCTATCTGAACAGCCTTCTGCAAAATATCCCGGTCTTCTGGCACTATTTCGATCACCTTCGGCGCATCTACCTGCCCGCCGAAATGGATGCAGGCAAAGCTGCGCTTCTGCATTGAAGCGATCTCAAGCAGTGCAAGAGCGATAATTCTTGACCTTATCGGCTGGTCTCCAACAATTCTGCTGAGTCCGATAGCAAACTAAGATGACGCCTGATTTCGCACTGCTGTGCTGAAATCCGGCGGATTCAGGTAAAGCTACCTCTTAAAAGATTACGAGGTGTCAATGCAACAATATAAAATCAGAATCGAAGATATCCTAGCAGAAGATAGACCGAGCAACCGCCTGATGTCGAGCGGTCCATCATCCTTAAGCAATGCCGAACTCCTGTCGATAATTCTCAAATCGGGCTCAGTCGCTGAGAATGCCATTACCCTGTCCCAGAGAGTCCTGTCGCAGTTCGACCTAAAGCAACTCTCTGCAGTAGATGCAACCCGGCTCATGAAGATCCACGGCATCAAATCCGGCAAGGCTGCCCAGATCGTGGCCTGTTTTGAGCTGGCAAGGAGACTGGAGACGTTTGATGGTCAATCAAAGTTCAAGATCAACTCACCCGAAGACGTTTACAGGCGGCTCTATCCAGCCATGAGGGAATCAAAGAAGGAACATTTTGTGGAACTTTGCCTGGATACCAAGAACCAGGTGATCAGGGAAGATACCATATCCATTGGTTCGCTCAACGCAAACGTTGTTCATCCAAGAGAAGTTTTCCGCACAGCTCTAACAGAGTCAGCAGCACACATTATTGTTGCACACAATCACCCATCCGGCGTGCGCCTGAAAGACGTCTCATGTCAGCAATTCAATAAGAATTCAGGACTTCTCACAACGTCCTGTGGTCAGCATCTAACTTAGAGGAGAAATCTAAAGAGGACAATAGCATGATGTCAAAAGAGAGAAAGACGGAAGAGCTGAACATACCGAGTCAGTCTCTCAGACCAATGCGATATATGGTGAAAGCTATACTGCCTGAATCTCAGACTTATGGGCTTAGGGTGAGCTGTTACTCACTTCAGTTAATGGGTAATAAAGATATGACTGGATATAATTGCCTGAAATATCAAGGGAATCGCCGCTTCCCGTCAGTAGTGGGACACATCTTCCAATATCCAACCAGGATAAAAGGTCGAACGAGACACCTAAGTATCGCGCATCTGACATGTTACGTAATTCAGGGAATACCTAAGTGGAAACGCCAATCGGCTATGAATCAAGATTCTGAAAATTCCATATGGTATCGGAGTTTCAGTAGTACCCAACGTTTGCCTGTAATGGGTTTAGCATGGGGAAGTGGAACAGGTTGGTTTGACATCCAAAACTTAAAGGAGTCATGAATATGACAAAGAACCCATTTAAGCAAATGGATGTCATAAGAAAGGTCTCAAATAGAGACAAATCCCAATTGACCAACTGGCGAGCCGAATACATTGAAAGGTGTACGTTCGGTTCTGAGGAGGGGAATGTAAAACCTATCTTGGTAACAAGAAAAGGCGTATGTTCCCTATCCTACGACCCCACGCCTAGCCGCGAGGATATTGATATCACAAAGAAGCTGGTGGAAACCGGGAAGATAATGGACATTGACGTTCTCGATCATGTGATAATCGGCGACTGCAGGCACTTCAGTATGAAGGAGGCTGGGCATATATGAGATTGTTTTCAAGACATAACGGTACTGAATTCGAAAAAGTAGCGACTCATGTACTGATAACGAATAAAGGCATTTTCGGCTTAGAAAACGCCGAGATACATCACCACATCAGAAATACAAACACATGGGATATTGTAGAAATACTGGATAGTCACCTGAGAATGATCACTATACCTATGGAGGCTGGAAATATATGAAAGAGAACACAGGCACTTGCGATAAAGCAATAGAGATACTTCAGGCTACATCAGATGGGGATAAGCTTGCCTCTATCGATCTCTCCCTTATTGAGAGCGCCGTCAATGGATTTCTGACGGCAGAAGGGATAAAAGCGTTCGACAAACTTCATGAAACAGTTATAGCAGGGAAATATAAGCAGCCA
>Ga0172370_10007826_pt1 | contig 13002 bp, 9 predicted proteins | sample LakKiv5m_FD_114538 | JGI IMG/M metagenome (GOLD analysis project Ga0172370, IMG submission 114538) | Freshwater microbial communities from Kabuno Bay, South-Kivu, Congo - kab_022012_11.5m | ecosystem: Environmental > Aquatic > Freshwater > Lake | place: Democratic Republic of the Congo...
CGGGCATCCTTCTCCGTGACGATCACGTCGAAGTCGTTCAGCAGGTAGCGGCCCGGCGCCATGCCCAGCGCGGCCATCGCGTCGCTCACCAGGCTGACTTCCCGCGGCCCCTTGGCGGCCCAGGCGATCTGGATGACCCCGGGATGCACGTGCGTGCCGTCGGGGATCAGGCCGACGACCTGGCCGGGCGTCGCCAGCAACGCGCCCGGCAGCCCCGGCTCGCGATGCGCCAGCGGCGGCATCGTGTTGAACAGGTGCGTGCCGTAGCGCGTGCCGGCCGCGAAGCCCGCCTGCGCCTGGGCGAAGGTCGCCAGCGAGTGCCCCGCGCTGACGACGACCCCTTGGCTGACCAGGCGGCGGATCAGCTCCAGGCTGCCGGGCAGCTCGGGCGCCAGGGTGACGAGTCGGACGCCGGTCGCGGGCGACCAATCGGCTACGAGCGCCGGGTCGGGCGGCCGCAGATAGGCCGGGTTGTGTGCGCCTTTTTTGGCCGGGTTGAGGAATGGGCCTTCCAGGTGCAGGCCGAGCGGCTCTGCGCCGCGGAAGCCCGCGGGCCGGCCGGTCGCCAACGTTTCCTGAGCCTGGGCGATCTTCGCCAGGGGCGCGGTGATGATGGTCGGCAGGAAGCTGGTGACGCCGTAGCGGACGATCTGCGCGGCCACGCGCCAGATGGACGGCGGCTCCATCGTGAAGTCGTCGCCGAACGCGCCGTTGAGTTGCAGGTCAATGAAGCCCGGCGCCAGCAGCCGGCCGCGCGCGTCGAGGGTCTCTGTGTCAGGCTCACGTGCCGCGTCGCCGGCCGGGCCGACCCACGCGATCCGGCCACGTTCGATGCGCACCGCGCCGTTTTCGATAATCTGATCCGGCGTAAGAATCGTCGCACCCTGGATCCACAGAGTCATGGAAATCGGTTCCTTCTATGTACTGCGACTTTGTCATGCTGAACGGGTTTACGGCGCAAAGTACGTTGCGGCAAGTCACCAGTGAAGCATCCCCTTCTCGGTCACGAGGCTCTTCGCTGGCGTTGAGCTGTTAACAGTGTTGAGTCGTTGACCCTCTCAGAGTGACAGTCCCGGCCGGCCGTGGCATTGTTTGACCTTCTTCCCACTGCCACAGGGGCAGGGATCGTTACGGCCGGTCTTGGCGAGGGCCGCCTTCAGCTTCGCTTCCTCCGCGGCCAGGAGTTGCATGATCTCGGCCGGCGGGCGTTGGCGGCGCAGCAGGTCGGCCATGATGCGCATCGGCCGATCCACGTGGGTAAAGAACGCCTTGTAGCCGGCGCACAGGTAATTCAGCCCCGGCTCGCCGCCTTCGACACCGTTCAGGCCGGGGTCGGGCGTCGTGATGAAGCGGTTGCGCGGGCATTCGCCTTGACACGCGAAGCGCACCGGGCACTCCCGGCAATAGCGGGGCAGGCTATCGCGCTTGTCGGTCCCAAACTTGCGCTGTTTGTCCGACGCCACCAGTTCGAGCATGTGCGTCTGGGTGATGTTGCCCAGGAAGTAATCTGGTTCGACGTAATGATCGCACGCATACAGGTCGCCGTTGTGCTCCAACGCCAACGCATTGCCGCACGTCTCCGCGAAGATGCACAGCGCCGGCGCCGCGCCGATCCACGCGGCCAGCGCCGCGTCGAACATCTGCACGAAGACCGTGCCCACATCGCGGCGCACCCAATCGTCGAAGATGGCGATCAGGAAGCGGCCCCACCCCTCGGCCGTGACCGACCGCTCCGTCACCAGGCTGCCCGATTGGGTGTAGAGCGGCCGGCCGCCATCGCGCCGGTCGCCCCAGCCTTCATTGGCGATCTCCAAGACCGCTTCGGTGGCGCGTTCGACGATCGGGATGAACTGGATGAACTGGGTCTTCACTTCATCCCGGAAGAAGTGGTAGACCTCCAGCGGGTGCGGCGCGTTGGCGGCGTGGACGGTGCACAGGATGTTGAACTCGACGCGGCGCTCCTGCATCAGTCGGGCGGCGGCCATGACCTTGTCGAAGGTCGGCGCGCCGCCCTTGTCCACGCGATACGCATTGTGCATCGCCCGCGGGCCATCCAGCGACAGCCCGATCAGGAAGTTGTGCTCCCGGAAGAAGTCGCACCACGCCGCGTCGAGCAGCGTGCCGTTGGTTTGCAGCGAGTACTCAATGGCCGCGCCCGCCGGCGCGTACTTCTGCGCCAACGCGACCGCCCGGCGGAAGAAATCCAGCCCCATCAGCGTCGGCTCGCCGCCCTGGAATGCCAGCGACACCTGCGGCCCACTCTGTCCCTCGATGATCTGCCGGACGTAGGCTTCCAGCACCGCGTCGGACATGCGGAAGCGGCTGCCTGGATAAAGCGTCTCCTTTGAGAGGAAGAAGCAGTACTTGCAGTCCAGGTTGCACAGCGCGCCGGTCGGCTTGGTCAGCATGTGGAAGTAGGGCGGCGCGGCGGCGGGCCGGGTGGCGGGTTTGAGTGGCATGGGATGGTGGTCGGTCATCAGTTGTCAGTCATCCGTCGTCCATCGTCGGTCGTCCATCGTCGGTCGTCCGTCATTCGTCTTTCGTCATTCGTCATCGCATCGCCTTGTACGCGTTGATCAGCCCGTTCGTCGAGGCGTCGTGCGTCGTCACCGGTGCGTCGCTGGACAACTCCGGCAGGATCGCGTTGGCAAGTTGCTTGCCCAGCTCGACGCCCATCTGGTCGAACGAGTTGATGTCCCAAATGACACCCTGGGTGAAGATCTTGTGCTCGTAGAGCGCGATGAGCGTGCCCAGCGCGCGCGGGGTGAGCTGCTTGAGCAGGAAGGAGTTGGTGGGGCGGTTGCCCTCGAACGTCTTGGCCGCGACCAACAGTTCGAGTTGTTGGCCCGTGAAGCCCTGTTTGACCAACTCGGTGCGGGCCTCGGCTGGCGTGCGGCCCTTCATCAGCGCCTCGGTCTGGGCGAAGAAGTTGGAGAGGAGCAGCGTATGATGCTGGCCGAGCGGGTTGTGGCTCTGCGCCGCAGCCAGGAAATCGCACGGGATCAGCTTCGTGCCCTGGTGGATGAGCTGATAGAAGGCGTGCTGGCCGTTCGTGCCCGGCTGGCCCCAGATGATCGGTCCGGTGGTATAGTCCACGCGCTGGCCGTCGCGGGTGACGCTCTTGCCGTTGCTCTCCATGTCGCCTTGCTGGAAATAGGCGGCGAAGTGCAGCAGGTATTGGTCGTAGGGCAAGATGGCGTGCGATTGCGCGCCAAAGAAATTGTTGTACCAAACCCCCAGCAGCCCCATGATCGCCGGGATGTTGCGCTCGAGCGGGGCCGTGCGGAAGTGCTCGTCCGCTTCGTGCGCGCCGGCCAGCAGCGCCTCGAACTGCGTAAACCCGATCGCAATGGCGATGGACAGCCCGATGGCCGACCACAGAGAGTAGCGGCCGCCGACCCAATCCCAGAACTCGAACATATTGGCGGGATCAATGCCGAATTTCGCCACCTCTTTGGTGTTCGTGGAGATCGCCGCGAAGTGCTGCGCCACCGCGGCCTCGTCCTGCGCGGTCGCCAGGAACCAGGCTCGCGCCGAGCGGGCATTCGCCATGGTTTCCTGTGTGGTGAAGGTCTTGGAGGCGACGAGGAAGAGCGTCGTCGCAGGGTGGAGTTGTTTCAGCGTCTCTACCAGGTCGGTGCTGTCCACGTTGGAGACGTAGTGCATCCGCAGCCGGGGATGCCCATACGGTTTGAGCGCCTCTGTCACCATCTTTGGCCCCAAATCCGACCCGCCGATGCCGATGTTGACCACATCGGTGATCGGCTGGCCGGTGTAGCCGCGCCAATCGCCGGAGCGGATCGCTTCGCTGAACGCGCGCATCTTCCCCAGCACCCGGTTGACTTCCGGCATCACGTCTGCGCCGTCCACGAGGATCGGCCGGTTCGACCGGTTGCGTAGCGCCACATGGAGCACGGCGCGGCGTTCGGTGTTGTTGATCTTCTGGCCGGTGAACATCGCCGCGGTCGCCTCGGCCAGGCCGGCCTGCCGCGCCAGATCGAACAGCAAGGCCATCGTTTCGGCGGTAATGCGGTTCTTGGAGTAGTCGAACAAGAGGTCGCCGAAACGCAGCGAGAATTCGTCGAAGCGGTTTGGGTCTTGGGCGAACAGGTCGCGCATATGCGTCGCGGCCAACGCTCTCTGATGTTGTTCGAGCGCCCGCCAGGCGGGCGAATTGACAAGGTTCGTCATGAGTCGTTCCTCAGATGGATGATTTCAATATGCGCCGTATCGCGCGACCGCCGCGTAGCGCTGCTCTCGGTCAGCAGCGCCAGCCGCGCCGCGATGCCGTTGGCGTCCAGCCAGTCGGCCGCGTAGCCGGCCCAACTCACGGCCTGTTGGGGGCACGAGACCGGATGGACGCCGCGCGAGAAGACCAGTTGTTGGGCGGTCGCCTCGGAGCAGCAGACGGCCACGATCCAGGCGTTCAGGTCAAAGCGCGCCAGCCGCCGAACGCTGGCCCCGCTGGTGGCGATGCCGAAGATGATATCTGGCCCCAACGCTTCGACCGCACGCAAGACGCTCAGGCTGATCTCGTCTTCATACGCCAGGCGGCCGGCAATCCGGTCGGCCTCCAGCAGCGGCGCGAGGGGGGTCATGGTCGCGTGCTGCTCGGTGTAGCGCGCGATGGCGCTCATCGCGGCCACGGCGTCGGCCGGGAATTGGCCGATGGAAGTCTCGCCGGAGAGCATCACGCAGTCGGTCCCGTCAATGATCGCGTTGGCGACATCGGTCACTTCGGCGCGGGTGGGCCGGCGGTTGGCGATCATGGATTCCAGCATGTGCGTGGCGGTGATCACCGGCCGGCTCTTCAGGCTGGCCTGCTGGATGATCTGTTTTTGGACGACCGCAATGCGCTCGAATGGGATCTCGACGCCCAGGTCGCCGCGCGCCACCATGATGCCGTCCGCGTGATCGAGGATCTCCGCCAGGTTGTCCACCGCGCGCGTCCGCTCGATCTTGGCGATGATGAACGGCGCGTAGCCCAGCTCGGCCGCGGCCCGGCGCACCGCGTCGAGGTCAGCGCCGTTCTGCACAAAGGACTGGCTGACCGCATCCAGCCCTTGCTCGGCCGCGAACCGGAGGAACTCGCGATCTTGCGCGGTGAACGCCGCGATGCCCAGATCAATGCCGGGGAAATTGACCCCCTTGCGCGACCGCAATTCGCCGCCAACCTGCACCACGCAGCACACCTCGTCGCCGGCCACTGCCTGGACTTCCAGTTGGATATAACCGTCGTTGATGTAGATCGCGTCGCCCGGTTTGACCGCGCGCGGCAGCCCGGCGAAGGGCATGGAAACGCGCGTTGCGTCCCCCACGAAGTCGCCGACGGCCAGGGTGAAGGGCTGGCCGCGTTCCAGGGTGATCGGTTCGGCCGCCAGCTTGCCGATGCGCATTTTAGGGCCGGGCAGGTCGCCCATGATCGCCACGCGGCGGCCGCACGCGACGGCCGCGGCGCGCACGTTGGCAATGACGCGGCGATGCCCGGCCAGGTCGCCGTGCGAAAAGTTGATGCGCGCCACGTTCATGCCGTTGGCGATCAGCGTTTCCAGTACGGGCTGCGATTCGGTCGCCGGGCCGATGGTGGCGACGATTTTGGTTTTGTTGTTCGGCAAGCCGGCCGAGAGCGTCGCGTCTGCCGTAGCGGTTGGCATATTCATACCCTGCATTTTACCGCAGATTTAGCAGAAGGGCACAACTTGGAAGGTTCGGCATGTGTCTGGTATGATAGGGGCCAGTTGATACGAACCCTCTCTGATGAGGTAAAGTGATTAGATGAATCCATATTCGCCTCCTCCTCCAAAAGAAAAAGAATATACCCCGTATGTTGTGTTTCAACCGGCGTCGGTGCGCGGTTTGCAGCGCGGCGTGAATGCCCTGGTTGGCGTTCTGCGTCCCAGCATGGGGCCGCTGCACGGCATCGTCGCCATGACGAAGGTCGTCGGCGCGGGCGTGCCCGAGATGCTCGACAGCGGCGGGACGATTGCGCGGCGTTTCCTCGAACTGCCCAATCGCGACGCCGACATGGGCGCGATGTTGGTGCGGCACATGGTCTGGCGGCAGCAGGAACGCGAAGGAGATGGCACGGTCCTGTTGGCGGTGCTTTTCCAATCCATCTTCAACCAGGGCGTCACCTATCTGACGGCCGGCGGCAGTGCGATGCCGTTCCGGGGCTATCTGGAACAGGGCGCGAAGGTCATCCTGGCCGAGCTGGCGCGCATGGCGCGGCCGGTGGAAGGGCCAGAGATGCTGACCCGTGTGGCCGAGTCGGTCTGTTTCGACCCATCCCTGGCGCGGCTGCTGGGCGAGATCTTTGACATCATCGGCGAATACGGCCGCCTGGAGCTGCGCGAGGGGCGCGGCTTCGAGTCGGAGCGCGAGTACGTCGAGGGCATCTATTGGGACGGCGGGCTGCTGTCGCGCGCGATGATGGCGCCGATGGAGCGGAAGACGCCGATGCCGGGCTCGCGGCCGACCGATCGGGCGGTCTTGCGCGCCGAAGCCGAAAACGCCGCGGTGCTGCTGACCAACTTCGATATCCAGGATGCCGAAGACCTGGTTCCGGTGCTGCGCGCCGCGCTGGACGCCGGCCACAAGGCGCTGGTGCTCGTCGCGCGCAACCTGTCGGACGCCGCGACCAGCCTCCTGATGGCGAATCGCGACCCGGATAAGCTCTGGATCTTCGCGGTGAAATCGCCCGGCCCCGGCTCCGACGACGAGGCGGATGGCCTGGATGACATGGCGCGCCTCACTGGCGCCACGCCGCTCCTCGGCGCGGCCGGCGATACGCTGTGGAATGTCACCGCCGAGCACTTTGGCCGGGCGCGGCTGGCGTGGGCCAACCACGAGTATTTCGGGATCGTCGGCGGCGGAGGGGATCCAACGGCCTTCCGCAGTCATATCGCGCTACTGCGTGACGCCTACCGCCGCGTCAACGATCCCGACACGCGAAAGAAGCTGCGCGCCCGCATCGGCAAACTGATGGGCGGCACAGCCACCCTTTGGATCGGCGGGTTCACGCAGGCGGATATCGAGTTCAAGAAGCAGTTGGCCGAGCGAGCCAGCGATGCGGTGCGGGGCGCGATGTTGGAAGGGGTGCTGCCCGGCGGCGGCGTGGCGTTGTTGGCGTGCCAGCCAGCCATCGCGCGCCTGCTGAAAGACGCCCCGAACCCGGATGCTCGCGCGGCCTTCCGTATTTTGCACCGCGCGCTCGAAGAACCGATGCGCGTCCTGATCGAGAACGCCGGCCACGACCCGAGCGCGGTCATGGCGCAAGTCCGCTATGCGCCGGCCGGCTATGGCTTCGATGTCCTGCAAGGTCAGTTGGTTGATATGGCCGCGGCGGGTGTCTTCGATGCCGCTTCGGTGCTGCGCCAGGCCGTTCTGACTGCTGTCACCAGCGCCGGGCTGGCGCTCACCACCGATGTTCTCGTCCATAAACGGAAGCCGACACAGGAGTTCAACCCGTGACACCCGATCCCACCGAAGAAAGCCTCGACGCCGAGACGAATGCGTCCGGCGATGTTGTCTATGCGTTGGCCGCGCCAGCCACCTTTGCGCGGGATGGCGTCTGCTTTGCGGCGCGGGCTGCGGGCCTGCACCGTTCGACCGACGGCGGCGCGACCTGGCAGCCTGCCTATGGCAGCCTGGGCTTGATCGACGAGCTGGCTACTCCGGCCGTAGCCGTTTCGCCCGACTTTGCCGCCGATCACACCGTCTTCGCGGGGGTGGCCGGCGCGATCCTGCGTTCCTACGATGCGGGCGCGACATGGTACTTCAGCATGTTGCCTTCGCCGCCCCCGGTCGTCTCGTGCCTGACTGTCTCATCTGACTACATGCGCGACGGCGTCATTTTCGCCGGGACGATGGAGGATGGCGTCTTCCGGTCGTCCGACCGCGGCGATCATTGGGTGCGGTGGAATTTCGGCCTGCTCGACCTGCACGTGCTGGCGTTGGCGCTCTCCCCGAACTTCGCCCAGGATGAAACGTTGTTTGTGGGAACGGAGAGCGGCATCTTTCGCAGCACGAACGGCGGCCGGGCCTGGCGCGAGGTGTCGTTTCCCGCCGACCTGGCCCCGGTGCTCAGCCTGGCGATCTCGCCCGATTTCAAGCAGGATGGCGTGCTCTTCGCCGGCGCCGAGTCGGACGGCCTGTGGGTCACGCACGATCGCGGCCGCACCTGGACGCGGCTGGGCGAGGGTGCGTTGGACGGCTCGGTGAACGCCATCCTGCTGGAACGCGGCGCGAGCGACGCCTCGGCTTTGACGCTCCTGGCGGTTTCATCGGCCGGCATCTTCACCTCCCAAGATGGCGGCGGCTCCTGGACGGAATTCGTCGCAGACGTGCCCGAAGACGAGGCGGTGGTTGCGGTGTCTGCACCCGCTGGCCTCCGCCCCGGCGCGGCGCTGCTGCTGGGGTTGTCCAACGGCGCGGTGTTACGGGCGACTTTGTGATTTGAGTTCTGTGGAGGAGCAGGTCTTATGACTCAACTGCTGACTAGCCAACAACTAAGCCCAACGCTGAAGAAACGGCTGCATAAAGCTTTCTTGGAAAACGAGCGACTTTATTGGCAAACCAGAGATCGTCTTCTCCATCAATATCAAGGGCAATGGGTAGCCGCCGTCGGCGGAAAGGTGATCGCAAGCGGTGATGATCTTCTGGATGTAACCGATCAGGCAGGCGAAAAGGATCCTCATGCCTACATCACTCGGGTAGGACAGGAGAGTAATTTTGCCTTTGCCATTCGTCGCTCGGAATTCGGCTACGATACCGCCTATCAGCCATTTGCCTTGCCTCAAGTGGAGGCTGTCTTCTCTAACTATCGGGGAACGGGTCTCCAGTTCTATCCAGACGTTGTCCCAGATACCGGAGCTGATATTTCAGCGTTACCGGAGAGCGATTGTGATGTCATTGACCTCTTTGGTTCCCCTCACTTGCTGAGCCTTGCTCGGGGCGTGATGGGTCCCCAGTCAGCGACATTGGTATATCGCGGTTATGTCGAGATTGCCAGCACCCGTTATCGCGCTTTGATCCACCCTGTTCCTGGAGGTAAAGAACGTATCCTGGGTCGGGAAGTCCTGAACCAGTTGAAAGTAACATTTGATGGGCCACAGAAGAAGGTTATTCTGGACTAACTTTCGAGGTGAGGTGCTATGAGCAGTCTCTTCGGTCGAAAGGAACCTCCGAAACCGCCGGCGCCGAGTATCCCGAGGGGGTCATCCCTGTTTGCTCCTGCGCCAGTCGTTCCCCAAGTTAGCGCGCCGCCGCCTACCATTCGGACAGATCCGCAAGAATGGGATCGCGTGCGACATTGGGCTATTGTTGAGGCGCTCGCTAATTTGCCGGACCTGAATGAGTTGAAGCGCAATGCCGAGACCCTTCAGAAGATACACGCGTGTCTGGCTGAACTGTCGTTGCCCGATGTGACATTGAGCGCCGACGACAGAGAGTTGCTGGAGCGCCAGGTCATAGATGAACTATTCGGGTTCGGCCCACTTGAGCCGCTGCTCAGTGATCCGACCGTCTCTGAGGTCATGGTGAATGGCCCAGGGCAGGTCTTCATCGAGCAGCGCGGGCATTTGACGCTCACCCCGATCAAGTTCGACGATGACGAGCATGTGTTGCGCATCATTGAGCACATCATCCAGCCGTTGGGGCGGCGCGTAGATGGCAAAACGCCGATGGTGGATGCCCGCCTGCCGGATGGTTCACGCGTGAATGTCATCATCCCGCCGGCCGCGATTCACGGCCCCACCATCACGATCCGTAAGTTTTCGCAAAAGAAGCTGCAGATCGAAGACCTGATCCAGTACGGGTCGCTGACGCCGCAGATGGCCGAGTTCTTGCGCGCCTGTGTCGTTACGCGGCTGAACATCGTCGTGGCGGGCGGCACCGGTTCCGGCAAGACCACGCTGCTCAATGTGCTCTCCAACTTCATCCCGGATGATGAACGGATCGTGACCATCGAAGACGCTGCGGAGTTGCAGCTCAATAAGCCGCACGTTGTTTCCTTGGAGGCCCGGCCCGCAGATCCGGATGGGACGGGGCGGGTCACCATTCGCGATCTGGTCGTCAACTCGTTGCGGATGCGGCCCGACCGGATCGTCGTCGGTGAAGTGCGCAGCGGCGAAGCCCTGGATATGCTGCAGGCGATGAACACCGGGCACGATGGCTCGCTCACAACGGTTCACGCCAATACCCCGCGTGATGTCATCTCTCGCCTGGAGACGTTGGTATTGATGGCAGGGATTGACTTTCCGGTCAAGGTCGTGCGCGAGCAGATTTCGAGCGCCATTGACCTGATCGTGCAACAGGCCCGCCTGCGCGATGGATCGCGCAAGATCACCAAGATCGCCGAAGTGCAGGGGATGGAAGGCGACGTGGTCGTGCTCCAGGATATCTTCCGCTTCACCGAGAAGGGGCTGGATGGGAACGGCAAGGTGATCGGGGAGATGGCGCCGGCTGGGGTTCGTCCGAAATTTACGCCGCGCCTGGAAGCGGCCGGGTTCAAGCTGCCGCCGGAGGTCTTCATGGCGGGCGGCTTCGATGCGCATCCGCCCGCGCCGCCGCAGCGGCGGTAGCGGTACCGATACACGGCGCACAGGCTCGGTGTGCCCCGTACAGCGCCCGTGCGCCGCGTACACGAACTGTACGCGGCGCACAGCCGACCGTGCGCCACTTTACAGGCCCGGTATACTACATCCGATACGCCGCCGCAATCCACGCGCCCGCCAGCAGCGTCGTGATCCCCTCCCCCAGCCCGATCGCCAGCACGGTGCGGTCGGGCGGGGCGCGGGGCCGCGTGCCGAGGGCGACGCGGGCCAGGAGGATGGCGTAGAGCGGGATGACCGCGGCCGGCGTCCAGCCCAGCGCGGCCAGGAGCGCGACCAGCGCCAGCCCGCCGGCATAGTGCGTCAACACTGAGACGCGCGGGGGCGCGGGCGGCGCCTCGTCGGCTGACAGCCGGGCGGCCAATCGCCGCCGGCGCAGCCGCCAGCGCGAATAGAGCACCCCGCCGACCCCGATGATCGCCATCTGCGGCCACAGCGCGGCCGCTGTGACCGACCACGCGCCGGTCGCTGCATAGTGCGCGGCGGGCGCAGCCAGGCTCAGCCCGGCGGTCCCGATCACCTCGTTCCACAACGTCCGCGCCAACCGGGCGTGCGCCGCCCACAGTTGCAGCCCCAACAGCCCGGCGCCGATTGCGCCGAGCGGGATCAGCCCCCACCGCCCATCCACCAGCACCAGGCTGCCGCCCGCCAGGAAGATCAACGCGCCGTAGATGAACAGCCAAGCGTGCAGCGCGGGGACGCGTACGCAGACGCGGGTGCGTTGGCCGCGCCACGCCTTGAATGCCAGCTCCAGCGGCGGCCGGACGAGGTAAACTGCCAGCCCGGCGACGACGAAGGCCAGCGCGGCGCGGTTCCACTGCCACGCGACGGTCAACCCGACCGCCAGCGGGGTGAGAAAGAGGAACCAGCCGCCGTGCTCTTTGGGCACGCGTACGCGGGCGCGGAAGCGTGGGACGGCCATGGGGGATCGCTCAGCCACCGCGCGCCAGGCGGTGGTTCAGATAGACCGCCGTGGCGAACATCGCCAGGGCCGTCGTCTGATGCAGCAGCGCCAGCCAGATCGGCACGCCGAACAGCACCACGCTGATGCCGAGCAAGATCTGGACGACGACCATCGCGACCAGCGTCGCCGCGCCGGCCCGGATTTGCCGCGCCGTTTTGGTCTGGCGGTTTCCCCGGCGCATATAAAGCCAGATTGCAAACGCCAACACGACGAACGCCAGCCAACGATGGATAAAGTGAACCGTCGCCGGCGCCTCCAGCAGGCTCTCCAGCCACCCCCCGACCGACGAGAGCAGGCCGGCGGGTACGAGCGCGCCGCCCATCAGCGGCCAGGTGTTCGAGACTTTGCCGGCCTTCAGCCCCGCCACCAGCCCGCCGTAGGCGATTTGGAGGACGATGATCGCTAACACGGCGATGCCGAAGCGCGACCAGCGCGTTTGGCTGCCATCCAGCGGCGCGTAGGCCCGGCTCAGCGCAGTCCACAGCGCGATGGCGAGCAGCGTCAACGCGATCAACAGGTGGATCGTGAGCCGGAAATGGCTGACATGCGGCGCGTCAATCAAGCCGCTGGAGACCATGTACCAGCCCATGAAGCCCTGAAACCCAAAGAGCGCCACGATGGCAAGATAGACGCCGGACCGGCGCCAGGGGATGATCTTCCTCCAAAGGAAATAGGCCAGCGGCAGCACAACGATCAGCCCTGCGATGCGGGCGATCAGGCGGTGCGCCCATTCCAGATAGAAGATTTGTTTGTAGCCATCCAGCGTCATGCGCGAGTTGATGAGCTTGAACTCCGGCGTCTGCTGGTATTTCGTGAACTCCGCCTGCCAGGCCGCGTCGCCGATCGGCGGGATGACGCCGCTGATCGGGTTCCACTCCACGATGGACAGCCCGGAGCGCGTGAGCCGCACGTATCCGCCGACCACGACCATCAGCGCCACCAGCGCGGCCACGATCAGCAGCCACGCGGTGACGGTCTTGTTTGCCTGTTCCGGCATGACATAACTCCCCTTCTGATTTGGCTTGGCGCAACTATTCAGGGGTCATTGCGAGGAGCGTCCTGAGCGGAACTCGCCGTCCTTTGGCGAGTGAAGTCGAAGGATGCGACGAAGCAATCTCCTGCACGCGTGGGATTGCTTCGCTCCATCCGGCGAAAACCCTGCCGGACTCCGCTCGCAATGACTGTGGCTGAATAGAGCTGCGACTTTATGACCCATTCTATACCGACTCACTGCCAGCGCGCAAACATTCCGCGGTCGGGATCATAGATCAGGACCGCAGACTGCCCCGCGGCCAGATCCACTGTGCCGGTGAAGGCGGTGCGCCAGGTTGCGCCGTCATCCATCAAGTTGATCTCCAGCCGGTGCGCGCCGGGGGCCAGCCACCATGTCTCCAGGCCGTAGATCGAGCCTTCGCGACGCAGGCCGGC
>Ga0172370_10007828_pt1 | contig 13002 bp, 11 predicted proteins | sample LakKiv5m_FD_114538 | JGI IMG/M metagenome (GOLD analysis project Ga0172370, IMG submission 114538) | Freshwater microbial communities from Kabuno Bay, South-Kivu, Congo - kab_022012_11.5m | ecosystem: Environmental > Aquatic > Freshwater > Lake | place: Democratic Republic of the Congo...
AAGATGAAGCTCTTCAATGGCAGAATGCTCCCGCCAGCTCTTGACTCTGATGAGAATCATCGGCTGGTCTTTTTCCCGGTTCCTCAAAGATATGTCTTTGTGCCACCGGTTGAAGGCATCGTCTCCCTCGACCTGAAATACGACCATGGCATTGGGCGGTATCTTTTCGCCGATCTGCTCGTTTTCCATCAGGTATCTGTGGAACTCGGTTGAGAGCATTGCCAGAAAACGACTGTAATTACCCATGCTGTCCCCCTTTCAGGAATTCCTCTCTATATTTGGACCAGTTCTCATCAATATCCCACTCTCCGAAAGTCAAGGCGCTTTCGAAACTCAGGTCCAAAGGTATCTTTGTCTTGTTGCCCTTTATATCATGTTTGTCGATATGCGAAAACCGGTGGGAACAGTCGTACCTTACGACTGTTTTCCAGACCTCGTTCACGCGTACTTCTAACTGGACGGCAAAATACAGGACCCTTCCTCGATCAGTTTCATGGTAATGGCGTTTTCTAACCCCATCATCGAAAACCACTACAAAATCCACTGTTTTTCCCATAACAGTCTGTATCCTCTGTCCTTTGCCTTTTTGTTGGGTTTTGCTTCGCTCTTCCCAATCTACGTGTTTGCAGGTTGTAGGGGGTTGGGGGGAACGAAGAGGAAGTTTCTAACTTGAGAGTCCAAAGTTCTCTCGTCATGTCCCGCCTTGGAATCCGGCATCCAGAGCAATTAACTTATCCAAATAATAATGGATTCCGGCTTTCGCCGGAATGACGGCTCGGAATTTATACATTATATTACGAGAACTTTGGACTGTGGAGTTTCTAATATTTGCGTCCTAATTCCTCCAACATAATCGCCACATTCGGATCGCGGGGCTGGCCGGCCAGCATGAGCTTCATGCCGGCCATGGCCCATCGGTTGGCCGCGTCCACAAAGCTGGTGATCCGGGAGTGCCAGTAGACCCTTTCTTTCTGCCCTCTGGGCACAGGCAAGCAGGGTGTGGGTCTTCCCGCCGCCGAACGCGGTCTCCAGCCGGTGGATGGCCGGGGCCGTATTGTCGCCGGACAGGCGGCTGAACACCTCGGAAACGACCATGCGCATCCCGTCCGTGGCATAGGTGCGAAACTTATAGACCGGTTACTCCCACCGGGGAAGACCTTCTCGTAGATGTGTTTACGGCTTTTCATAAAAGTGGGTCTGATAAAACAACTACAGCAAATCCTTTGAGGAAATCAATCTGTTTCTGTGGAAAAGGTTGGAAATAGGTTTGCAAATGGGAAATGGACAAAGAAAAAGGGGCTATGCCTTTATGGCATAACCCCCTGTTTTTGCTTTGGTAGCGGGGGCTGGATTCGAACCAACGACCTTCGGGTTATGAGCCCGACGAGCTACCAGGCTGCTCCACCCCGCGATAACTTAATAATATAAGTCTTTATAAATATTTTGTCAAATAAAAAATCAGGGGTGATTATTTCAGCGGGAGCCTGACAACGAAGGTGGTCCCTTTGCCGAGCACGCTGTCTGCCCACATCTCTCCCCTGTGGGCCTCGATGAGCTTGTAGCATATGGCCAGGCCCAGCCCGAATCCGCGCTTCCGGGTGGTGAAAAACGGTTGGAAGATGTGGAGGAGGTCTTTCTCATGGATTCCGGTGCCTTCATCCGATATGCGGATCTCGATGAACCCGGCCAGCTTCTCTGTGCTGATGGTGATGGCGCCCCCATCCTCCATGGCCTCGATGCCGTTGGTGATGATATTGATGAAGACCTGTTTCAGTTTGTCCGGGTCGCAATCGATTTCGCCCAGGTCCGGGGCCAGATTGACCGTGAAGCGATGCTTCTCCGGAGAACAGAGTCCTCCCATGATCTTCAATACATCCTGGATGACCGAATTGATGTCCGAGGTTCGCGAGACAAGGGAGTGAACCTTGGTAAAGTCCCCGATGCTGGCGACCAGCCGTTCGAGTCGGCCGACCTCTTCCAGGATCATATCCAGTTTTCGGATCGCCTTTTCATCCGTCAGGGTGTCTCTTATCTGTTGAGAAAAGCCGCCGATGATCATGAGCGGATTCTTGATCTCGTGGGCCACATGGGCCACTGTCTCGCCGACCGCTGCCAGACGTTCGGACTGCAGGAGTTTCTTTTCGAGTTGCTTCTGAGTCGAGATGTCTCTGATGATGGCCGTGAAGGTAATGTCTTCTTCGGTTTCGTGGAAGGAGAGCCCCAGCTCAATGGGGAATTCCTCCCCGTTTTTTCGAAATGCGGTGAGCTTCAGGTTCTTGCCGATCACCTGCGGCGTCCTGGTCTCCAGAAACCGACCGACAAAACGGTAATGGTCTCCGTACTGGGGCGGGATGAGTATGTTGAGATCCTTTTTTAGGACCTCTTCACTGGAGTAACCGAAGATCCGCTGGGCCGCAGCGTTAAAGAGGATGATCCTGTGGTTCTTGTCGATGCTGATAACCGCGTCTGTGGCCGTGTCCAGAATGGTGCTGAATCGCCTTTTTTCGGCCTTCAGCCCTCGGATCAGGTTTCGGTATTCCGTCACGTCCGTGGAGATCTCCACAAAACACGGCCCGACCTGTCCCCCGGCAGAGATCGGGTACATGATCCGGCTCAACTCTCGTTCATCCACGCCCGGTTCACCATACCGGTGGGTGATCTCAACCCGCTCTCCGGTCTGCTTTGCCTTTTCGAGGGGACAGAATTGCGTGCCGATATGGCAGATGCTGCCCGAAAGGGCCCTGATGGAATAACATTTCCTGCCGATAACCTCTTCTTTTTTCAGCCGGCATCCATCCAAGAAGACCTTGTTTACATCCTGGATGGATCCGTCCGGGTCGATCACCATGATCTCTTCGCTGATGGCGTCAAAGATGGACTGCAGAAAGAGGTTGCTCTGTCTGATCTCGTTGCTTTGCCGGTTTTCCTCCATGGTTATCCTCCCAGCCATGGGCAAAAGAAGATATATTCAAGGGACAGGATATCAAACATCTCATCCGTACCATCCCGGATGGTCCGGTAGAGCGCCTTCAGGGTTGCGGCGCTTCGTATCGTGGAGCGGTATGCGGCATCATCGTAAAACCGGGAATCGATGGGGAGCAGGACCTGATCTATGGACCCGTGCCAGTGTATGTTGAAATCGGTCTTCATGGCAAAGACTTTTTTATACATGGCCCTCAAGATATCGGTCCTCAGGACTGGATTGACCTGGTTGATCATGCAGTCCGTCAGGCCGACGAGGTAATAGGTTTGCCGCATCCTCATTTCGTCCCGGCGAATGGCATACATGGCCTGGATGGTGCAGGCCACGCCGCGGTTCAGGGTAAAGTGTGGCGGAATCGAGGCGGCCGGTTCTCCGGAAGGGTCCAGTTTCTCCGCCAGGGGCCGCAACATCTGGGTAAAAAAAGGGGTCCTCCAGCAAGCCCTTCGGAATTCCCATGGTCCTGAAGTGATCAGGTTGTCGGGGGGCAGTTTCTGGAGTCTGTCCTGGATATGAATGATTTTCCCCATTCAGAATACCTTATCGGCCTTTCGAGCGTTATGGCCTGGGATGGTATTTTTCGTGGAGTTCCCTTAACTTATCCCTTGTGACATGGGTATAGATCTGGGTGGTGGAGATGTCTTCATGGCCGAGCATGACCTGGACCGCCCGAAGGTCGGCCCCGCCCTCCAGGAGGTGACTGGCAAAAGAATGCCGGATGGTATGCGGCGCTATTTCCTTTGTGATGCCGGCGGCCTTCCCGTACTGCTTGATGATCTTCCAGAATCCCTGTCGGGTCAAGGGTCGGCCCCTGAAATTGAGGAAGAGGTTCGGCAGGTTGGGGCCCCGAACCATCCGGGGTCGGTCGTCCGAAACATACGCCCTGACCGCATCGATGGCCTTTCCCCCGATGGGGACCAGTCTCTCCTTGGAGCCCTTGCCCACGGTCCTCAGAAAACCGGATTCCAGATTGACGTTCAGGACCTTGAGGCCGATCAGTTCGGAAACCCGCAGGCCCGTGGCATAGAGGAGTTCGAGCATGGCCCGGTCCCGGTTTCCGGCCGGCGTGGAGGGGTCCGGTTGGGACAGAAGGCGGTCCACTTCGGCCGTGCTCAGGATATCCGGGAGTTTCCGGGAGAGACGGGGGATCTCAAGGAGCCTGGCCGGGTTTTCCTGGATGTGGCCCTCTACGGTGAGAAACCTGAAAAAACTCCGGGCGGATGAGATGGTTCTGGCCACCGACCTGGCAGAAAGCGACCCCATCAGGGAACTCATGTAGGCGATGATTTGGTCTCGGGAGACCGTCAGCGGTGACAGATTCTCCTGTTCAAGGAAGCGGCCGAGCCGGGTCAGGTCCCTGCCATAGGCCTGAATGGTATTGTCGGCCAGGCCCCGCTCCAGTCTCGAATAATTGATGAATTGATCGATCAGTGCGTCCATGATGATGAAAATCCCTCAATCCCTCAATCCCATCCACAGATTACGCAGATTACGCGGATAGGACCTCCAGTCCCTTAATTCCAGCATTCCAGCATTCCAGCATTCCAGCATCCTTCAATTCCTCAATTCCTGAATCAAAAATCATAGAACAGGTTTTTGCACGTCAAAATCCTCGGACCTGTGTCTTCGATCAGGACCATTTCCTCCAATCGCACGCCCCCCTTTCCAGGGATATAGATGCCGGGTTCGATGGTGAATACAGTCCCTTTCTTCAGATTAACTGAATGCCTTGGACCGACCCTGGGTCGTTCGTGGACGGCCAGACCCACGCCGTGACCGAGGCCGTGACCGAAATAGTCTTCGAATCCTGCCTCGCGGATCAGATTTCTGGCCTGGGCATCCAGATGGGTGCTCTCCACCAGGGGACGAACCTCTTTCAGGGCAGCCAGTTGCGCCTGGCGGACGGTCCTGTAGATGGTCCTGAACTCGGGGGTCGGCTCTTGTAAGAAGATCGTCCGGGTCATGTCTGAACAGTAGCCGTTCAACCTGGCGCCTACATCCAGGATCACCGGCTCGCCCGTTTGTAGGCCGCGATCTGTGGGGACGGCATGGGGGAGGGCGCTATTGGGCCCGGAGGCGACGATCGGCGGAAATGAAAGGCCTTCGGCCCCTGCTTCCCTGGCCAGTCCCTCGATCTCCCATGACGCCTCTTTTTCCGTCATGCCCGGCCGGAGACGCCTGACCATTTCGTCCAGTACCTCCGAGATGAGATTGGCAGCCGCCTCCAAGACCTGGATTTCCTCCGGCTCCTTCACCTCCCGCATCTCTTCGACCAGACCGTTCAACGGGATGAGGTCCACATTGGGCGAGAGGCCATGGAGCCGGTCGTGCAGCCTTCTGTGGAGGCCCCAGGCGACATAATCCTGCTCAAAGCCAAGGGTTCGGGCCCCCATATCCGCTACCCATTCGGGCATGCCGTCGGCCAGGTCCTGCTTCAGGGTCTTGACCTCGAATTGAGGGGCCTCGTGCTGGGCCTGCAGGGTGTATCTCGAATCCGTGATCAAAAGGGACCGGCTGTCGCTGATCAGGAGGGAGCCCGATGATTCTGGAAAATGGGTGTCTTCCGCCTTGAATCCTGAAAGATATCGACGGTTTTCTGGCTGAATAATCCATGCGCCATCCGGTCCTGAGGACATCATGCGGCGTCTCAGGGCGGTCAGGCGGTTCTGATAAGTGCCTCTTTCCATGATATCCATGTTAGCAGAGTCTGTGGCCGAATGCAATTGCGGAGCGGTGGGATATTGACAGTATCCCGGGTTTCATTTAGGCTTTTGGGTAAGACAGCCGCACATCTGAATCTCGAATGGCAGGGGATAGAACCACCATGGAATCGTTTTCTGATATAGCCGTGGCCCTCAGCGGGGGCGTGGACAGCGCCATGGCCGCGGTTTTGTTGAAGGGAGCCGGCTGGACGGTCTACGGCCTTCATCTGGTCCTTGCCGACGTTGCCCCCCGGAGGGAAGAGCATATCAGGGAGATTGCGGACCGGATCGGCATCCCTGTGGAGATCATTGACCTCCGGAAGCGCTTTGACGCCCAGGTGATAACGCCGTTCTGCGATGCCTATCTGAAGGGTTTGACACCGAATCCGTGCGTCTCCTGCAATCAGGAGATTAAATTCGAGGCCTTGTATCACTATTGCATCGAGAAAAAGATCCACTCTCTCGCCACCGGTCATTATGTGCGGGTGGATGTCAGAGATGGCAGGGCAGGGCTTCTGAGGGGCGTGGACACGGGGAAGGATCAATCCTATTTCCTGCAGCGTCTGGGTCGGGAATGCCTTTCAAGGGCCGTATTTCCCCTGGGTGATATGACCAAGGACGAAATTCGAGCACGGGCCCGTGATATGGACCTGCCCTGCCATTCAAGACCGGAAAGCCAGGAGATCTGTTTTATCTCCGGGATGGACTACCGTGACTTCGTCGAGAAGAGGGAAGGTCCTTGGATCCGCAGAAAAGGGGTCATCGTTACTGAGGAAGGCGATGGGTTGGGAGAACATGAGGGGGGATACCGATACACCATCGGCCAGAGACACGGGCTGGGGATCGCTTCTTCGAGGCCCTATTATGTCAAGGAGATCCGGTCCGACGTGAACCAGGTGGTGGTGGCCCGGCGGGAGGCGCTTTTTGCGACCGGCGTGGACGCCAGTCATGTTCACTGGATACAGGACCCGCCGCCCGAGAGCGGCGCCCGACTTTTAGCCCAGGTCCGGTATTGTCACCGGGCCGCTCCGGGCCGGTTAACGGCGCTGTCTGCGGATGAGATACGGTTTACATTTGACGCGCCCCAGTGGGCAGTCACGCCGGGGCAGGCCCTGGCCCTTTACGATGGGGAGAGGCTCATCGGCGGCGGCTGGATCACGCGAGCTGTGAATTGACTATTGGAAAAGGGCTGATGCACAAGGCGTTAGGCGCGAGGAGCAGGGAGCCGGGTGCAAGGAGTGAGGAAGCGCTGAAAGCTGAAAGGGGAAAGCGTTGCCAGTTATTGGTTATCAGTTATCGGTTGGCTGGGAAGAGCGCAACGATAGGGCATCGCGTCTTTAACCGAACGAACTCAACAAATAAACTCAATAAACTCAAGGAACTTAATAAACCAGCATCCAGCATCCGGCAATGACGAACGCATTGAAAAAATTCAGAGTCATCACCCTTGGCTGCAAGGTCAACCAGTATGAATCGGCCTATTTCAATGAGGCCTTGACCCAGGCCGGGTGGAGGGTCGCGGGGAGAGATGAGACGGCAAATGCGGTGATCGTGAACACGTGTATTGTGACCCAGAGGGCTGCACACCAGTCCAGGCAGGCCGTTCGAAAGGCGATTCGAGAAAACCCTGCCGGATATGTGGCGGCCGTTGGGTGTTATGCCCAGGTATTCCCGAAGGAACTCTCTAAAATTGAAGGGCTGGGCCTGATTGCCGACAATCGGATGAAGGCCGGGGTTCCTGGTTTTCTTGTCAGGGGTGATAGGCCTCCTGGGGCCGCTGTTCTGTCGAAGTCATTTGAACCCGGGACCCGGTTCGACGTCATGGACATATGCCATTTTCCCGGCCGCGCACGAGCCTATCTCAAGATCCAGGACGGGTGTGAGTCCTTTTGCAGTTACTGCATTGTGCCCTTGGCCAGGGGGCCCTGCCGGAGCCTTGGGCCGGAGAAGGTGCTCAGGATGTTGGAGAGCCTCTCGAACCAGGGTTATGGGGAAGCGGTCCTTACCGGAATTCACCTGGGTAAATATGGGGTGGATCTGGGGGCGGATGTGGACCTTGTTTCCCTGCTGCGACAGATAGGGAGAGAGGGATTTCCCATGCGTATTCGGCTCAGCTCCATCGAGCCCAATGAGGTCAGGGCGGATTTGATCGATATGGCGGCATCCGAACCGTGGCTCTGCCAGCATTTTCATATCCCTCTACAGAGCGGCGACGACCGGGTCCTCCGCAGGATGAACCGGCATTATGCGGCCCGGGAGTTTGCCGATACCGTCAAGGCCATTCATGCACGGATCCGCCATGCGGCCATCGGCGTTGATATGATGGCCGGGTTTCCCGGAGAGGATGCCGTTGCCCATCATAACAGTTACTCCCTGCTGAAGGACCTCCCGGTCTCCTATCTCCATGTGTTTCCCTTTTCGCCCCGCCCGGGCACGGCCGCCAGCCGGTTCAAGGGGAGGGTCGCTCCGGAGGAGATCAAAAAGAGGGCGGCCCGGCTGAGGGAGTTGGGCGATATGAAACGCCGGGTGTTTTATGAGAGGTGTCTGAACAGGGAATTCCCTGTGCTGGCGGAAACATGGGAGTCTCGGGAAAGGGGCATCATGCAGGGGAGGAGCGGCAACTATCTGCCGGTGGTCTTCCGCCTGGCCCCTGATGCAGCCGCAGTCCATTTCCAGGTTCGAATGGGCAGGATCGAGGGCCGAAGGGTCGTCGGCAAGGTCGTTTAGAACCGGGAAGGGGGGACGTCTTGGGGAGACTTTCCTGGGGGTTGAGCGTTTCGGACTCGAGGTTACCGGATCTCTACGGTCAGGTTCTGAGCGATCTCATTCCCGTCCTTTGTTACGACCAGGCGGATGCCGTTTTCACCTGACGGGAGCGGACCCGGAAAAAGGCCTGCCCCATTCTTGTTCAGCACCTCCTCACGCATGGGGGTAAATGCCACTAAGTGGGCCGGGAATATCTCTCTCGAAAACGCTGTTCCGGGGGCGATTGTGTCCGGGGGGATGGCATGCTTTAGGGTCGCGGGATCTATCCCTTGGAAAGCAAAGACCCCATAGTCCTTTCCATTGTGAAGATAGTGGGTTCTGTTCCAGTCGATGGTCAGGGCCCGGTCGGTCTTGTTTTTCACATCCAGTCGAAAGGAGACAAAGAAGCGTTTATCTTTTTTGAGCGGCTCGAACTGGACATCAAAAGAAGGGGTTTCTCCTGTCTGGACAGGCGGGATACTTGCCCACTCCCTGCCGCCCTTTGCCGGCGCGCAGGCCGTCACCAGTGTCAACACTAAAAGACCCCGCCACCACCCTGTTTTCATCGCCTTTTCTCCTCAACTGGCTAAAATGCCTAAAATTATAAATACCCGATGCGGCATAACGGCAACCAATCCCGCCAATATAGGCGGGACTCACACAAAGACACGAAGGCACACAAAGAGACACAAAAGGGCTTCTTGTTTTTTGTGACAGAAAACTGGGGAATAAGGTACTAAAATGGGCTGGATGAGTACGTTCGGGAACTCAACCAACAATAAACTCAACAAACAATAAACTCAATTTACCCTGCTGTTCTCACCTGAGTCAATGCGGACCTCTACTCCCGGTTCAGGATCTTCTTTTTCTGGGATTCGTACTGGTCTTTGGTGATAAGCCCTCTGTCATAGGCCGACTGGAGGTCTATCAATTCCTGACCGATGGTGGTTGTGGTGGTGTGGGACTGGAGTTCTGCGCCGCCCCCGCCGCAGCCGAACAGCCCTGCCCCAAAGATCAGCAGGGTGAACAAGATGAAACCTCTCAACACTGTCATTTCTTTCTCCTCCTTGCTCCTTGAATGTCGAAACCGGACCCTTTACCGGGGTCCATTTTCAGTGTCTGCCACAGCCCACTGGCATCCGATTCCTCTATCTGCCCAGCCCATAAAACGATCGAGTCCGCGAGATCCATGATAGTCCAGAAACGGGCATGTCTTCCCCCTGGAGAAGCTGTCTAAGCCGGAACAGCCAAGAACCTTGACCTGCGGGCAAGCCCCCTTATCCCAGGTTTTGGAGCGCAAACTCCCAGTTTACCAGCTTGTCGAGAACTGCCTTGACATAATCGGCACGGCGATTCTGATAATCCAGGTAATAGGCATGCTCCCATACGTCGATCGTGAGAAGCGGCTTCATGCCTTGTGTGAAAGGGACATCGGCGTTTCCGGTCTTGACGACCTTGAGCTTCCCCTCGTTCAGGACCAGCCAGCCCCAGCCGCTGCCAAACTGCGCAACGGTTGTGTCGGCGAATTCCTTTTTGCAGGCATCCACACTGCCAAAGGAGTCCTCCATTTTCTGCTTCAGTGCGGCGGGCGGCTCGCCTCCCCCTTTGGGCGTGAGGCCCTGCCAGTAGAACGAGTGGTTCCAGAATTGGGCTGCATTATTGAAGATGGCGGTCATATCCACCTGCCCGGCAGTACTTTTGATGATATCCGCCAGCGGCATGTCGGCAAATTTTGTCCCTGCGATGAGCTTGTTCAGGTTGTCCATATACGCCCTGTGATGTTTCCCGTAATGAAAGCCGATGGTTCTGGCCGATATGACTGGTTCCAGGGCATTTTCCCCATAGGGGAGCGGGGGCAACGTGTAGGGGGCCGCTGCATGTGCGGGTTGAGGAATCCCTCCCAGACCAAGCGAGACAGCCGCGGCTGCGGAAGCCACGAGAAAGGTGCGACGATTGAGGTTGCAGGAAAAATTGATGCTGTTTTTTTTATCCATGTCTGTTCCTCCTGATGATCCTTTATGAGGTTGTTGGCCCATGACCCCCCGCATGACAGGCGTGCATGCAGGGGCGTCTTCGTTGATGTTCATGTCAAGAGGGGATGCGCTACAAGATTGTTGCTTCGTCTTTCCGCCTTGTCCGAACAAGATACCATTCGGCGGTATTGCCGAAGAGATGATGATATTATAAGGCGGTACCCTTTTCTTGTTCCATCCCCCCAACGGCCAATGATCAGCGGGTGGGCAGGTGCGGATTTGTCCGCATATTCTGACCGGTTAGCGCCGGCCGTGCGAATGAATTCGCACCTGCAAGGCCACAGCCAACGAAAAATGGTTGCCCTCATATTAATGTAACCCCATCGGAAACACCATAAAAAAACCCGGGTGACAGCATTCGGAACAGGGGAAACAACGGCTGTCAGGAAATGGTGCCCAGGTTTACGAGATCATCGCCGGATGATTGACCACGTTTTGAGGCCTCCCTTCCAGGAATGCCTTGATATTGTCCACTGTCGCAGAGAGGAGCCGCTCCCTCGCGCTCTGGGTGGCCCAGGCGATGTGGGGGGTGATAAAGCAGTTGGGGGCGGTGAAGAGGGGACAGCCCAAATCGGGGGGTTCCGTTTCGAGGACGTCCAGGCCAGCCCCTGCCAAGGCGTGCGCGTTCAGGGCATCGACCAGGGCCGCTTCTTCCACCAGGGGGCCGCGGCTGGTGTTGATGAGAAAGGCCGTGGGTTTCATCTGCTGAAGCCTCTCCCGGTTGACTAAGTGATGGGTGTCCGGGGTCAGGGGACAATGGAGGCTGATGACGTCGCTCTGTCGAAAGAGGTCGTCCAGACTGACCATTCTGACATAGTCCGGGCAGGACCGGGGCGGAGTGACATTGCAGGCGATGACCGTCATGCCGAAGGCGGCTGCCAATCGGGCCGTGGCCTGACCGATGCGGCCCAGACCCACGATCCCCAAGGTCAGGCCGGTCAGTTCGATGAGGGGATGGTCCCAGAAGCAGAAGTCCTTTGAGCGGCTCCAGACCACTTGCTTGACCCTGTCGCTGTGCTCTGCCGCGTGATGACAGAGATTCAGGAGGTGGGCAAAGACCATCTGGGCGACCGAATCCGTGCCATAGGCGGGCACATGGGTCACATAGATCCCGCGGCGGTCCGCGGCCTTCACATCCACCACGTCGTATCCCGTGGCCATGAGGCCGATATATTGAAGGGAGGGGCTCTGTTCGATGGTCGTGGCCGAGACCGCCACCTTGTTGGTCAGGAGAATCTGTGCGCTGCGTGCCCGCTCCACTATCTTGTCCGGGGGCGTTCGATCGTAATGGACGCAGTCTCCCAGCGCCTCCAATGGCGCCCATGAGAGGTCCCCGGGATTGAGTGTGTATCCGTCCAGGACCGTGACAAGCATATGACATCTCCGTGATTTTTGGGCATATCTATTGCCCGATGGTGAAAGCTCAAAGCCGAAAGCTGAAAGGACAAGGGGCACAGAGGTCTCGCAAGGGACTCTCTCAGCCTCCCAATCGACCATTCGATCGAAAAACGCCACCCGTGAAATTAGTCCTTTCGGTTTTCGACCGGTTGGAATATAATAAAATCATGGCAAAAGATCAAACAACCGTTTATTTTGTGGATGGCAGTTCCTATGTTCACCGGGCCTACCATGCCATTCGGGGCCTCGCCAATTCCAAGGAGTTTCCCACCAACGCCATCCTGGGCTTCACCAAGATGGTCCTCAAGCTTTTTGAAGACAAGAAGCCTGCGTATGGGGCCATTGTCTTTGATGCCAAGGGACCCACCTTCAGGCACGAGATGTATGAGGCATATAAGGCCAACCGTCCTCCCATGCCCGATGACATGGCCGTTCAACTCCCCCCGCTCAAACAGATCGTTCGATCGCTGGGGATCCGGATGTTCGAGATGGAGGGATATGAGGCCGACGACATCATCGGCACCTGGGCCCGGATCTGCGAGGACCAGGGTTTCAGTGTGGTCATGGTGACGGGCGATAAGGACTTCAGGCAGTTGGTGACGCCTGATGCGTCCTTGTGGGACACCATGAAGGACCATGTGACCGATTATGAATCGATCAAGGCGGCCTATGGGTTTGAGCCGGTCAAATTCATCGATGTCATGGGGCTGTCGGGGGATACCTCGGACAATATCCCCGGCGTGCCTGGGGTGGGGGAGAAAACCGCTATCCGTCTGATCCAGGAATTCGGCTCTTTCGAGGCAGTCTTTGACCGGGTGGAAGAGATCCCTCAGAAGAAGCTGAAAGAGAAGCTGAAATCCTTTCGGGAGGATGCCTTTCTGAGCAGGCGTCTGGTGACCATCGATCGATTTGTGCCGGTGCCGGGGGATATCGGGGGTCTTAGATTGGGCGAGTCGTCCGAAGAGGAACTGGCCGCTATCTTCAGGGAACTGGAATTCAGGGGACTGTGGGACCAGTTTGCGTCGCGGCGCAAAGGGGCCACAGACTATCGCCCCTGCCTGTCCATGGAGGACCTGAAGGGCCTGGTCGGGAAGATCCGGGCGGCCGGGGTCCTCTCCGTGGATACGGAGACCACGGACCAGGA
>Ga0172370_10007832_pt1 | contig 12999 bp, 8 predicted proteins | sample LakKiv5m_FD_114538 | JGI IMG/M metagenome (GOLD analysis project Ga0172370, IMG submission 114538) | Freshwater microbial communities from Kabuno Bay, South-Kivu, Congo - kab_022012_11.5m | ecosystem: Environmental > Aquatic > Freshwater > Lake | place: Democratic Republic of the Congo...
CATCCGCTCCACCAGCCCACCCTCCTTGCACGGCCCGGCCAGGTCCTCACCGGCGATGGCGGCAGGCAGGCACCAGAGCATCATGTTCTGGTAGTAATCCGCGCCCCACAGGAAGCCGGCGTCATCGCCGCGGAAGAGCAGCGTCGAGTTCCAGGAGCCGCGCCGCTCGATCACCAGCGCGCGTACCGTGCGCTCGGCCAGGTCCAGGCCGATCGCCTGTTGACCGTAATAGAGATAGGTGGCCGCCAGCATGATCGAGCTGGGGAAGTGCACCCCCGCCTCGCCCCAGTAACCGGGCAGAAACTCGCCTTCCTTCAGCACGCGGAACACGGTAGCGCCGTGCGGGTAGATATTCGTCTTCTTCAAGGTTTCCAGTGTAGTCTTCACATGGTCGGGCCGGAAGGCGCTCTCCAGGCCGTGGAATTTGGCCATCCATTCGCCGTCGAGCTGGCAGCCCATCACCGTGTCGGATTTCATACCCGTCGCCTCCTCATGGTAGAGCAGGTAATACTCGCCGGTCCACGTCTTCTCTTCCAGCGCCGCGCTGCCTTGCGCGAACCACTCCGCGCACTGCCGGGCGAAATCATCGTCCCTCACCTCCCGCGCCATGCGCTCCGCCATGCGCAGGTTCGCCAGGTGTACGCCGCCGATATGCGGCACGATGCCGAACAGGTCGCAGCTCTCCATCCAGTCCTGCGCGTTATTGCCGGTGGGCACGCTGACGATGCCCGCCGGACCATCCTCGGGCCGCAGGTTCATGGTGAAGATAGTGTTCCGCTTCATCGATGCGTAAAACTCGTCCAGCAGGCTCCGGTCGCCGGTGCGCCGCCACAGGCGGTCGATCATATCTACGTAGCACGGCCCATCCAGCGTGGTTTGCGGTTTCACGGAATACCCCTTGCTCGGCATGGCCAGCTCACACGGCGGCGTCATCACATCGCCGGTGATGCCGCCGAAGATCCACGGCGCCTGGCCGTTTGCGAATTGATAGGCCTTGTACGCCCGCAGCGTGGAACGCGCCAGCTCGGGGAAGAAGTAGACCAGCGGCAGGTTGCCGTAAAAGCTGCAGGGGATGCACTCGATCTGCGGGCAGCCCCGCGGGCACTCGTTCATGCCGAACAGGCCGTCCTCGGGCCGGCACCAGTCGCCGATGGGAGGCCGCGCCTGCCCCCAGAAGCCGTCCTCGGTGATCAGGTGCAGGATGTTCACCAGCGACTCGCGCAGCCAGACCGGCAGCGCTTTCTCCGCGTAAACGACCTGCTGCCAGGCAAGAATCCGCCCGAGCAGGCTTTCGTGATTAGCCGCCAGGAAGGCCGCCACCTCGCCCGCGCCTTTATACCGCTCGGCGTATTTGTGGTAGTAGGTGTGTCCGCCCTGCTGCGCCTGTCCCCCACCCTGCCACGCCGGGCTGTACCAGGCGAGGATGAAGCGGATGGTCTTTTCTTCACCCGGCCCCAGCGCGAACTGAACCGCAACCGATGCGCCGGCTCCGTCGAGCGCCGGCGGCAGGCCGGGATAACTGTTCGTCCAGACCGGTCCGGTATCGAGATTCGACCAGCAGCCGCCGTCGCTGCCCAGGTCGCCGCCTGTCCGCAGCTCATAATCGCCGTTGACAATGCCCAGTGCATATTCATGGTTCGCATCATTCGTCACCAGCACGCCGCGGAAGGAGCCGCTCACATCGATATGCTTGAACTGCCCGTGTCCCGCCGACTCCTGCGTCGATGGTCCGGGAAAGCTGAAGACCATCAATCCAGCCTGCTCAACCTCCGACGTGTTGCGCAGCCGTATCTCGAACACCGTCCCCGGTGTATTGGAAAGGGCCGCGTCACCGGGAATGAACGGCGTCCATGCTCGCAAGCCCACGCTGACCGGGCAGTCCAGCTCATACTCCAGGTCGGCGATTGGGTAATGCCCCCAGTAATGGATGTCCTTTGCGGGGCAGGCGCGCCTGGGGCGGAAAGACGAGGTGAACGGTCCAAGCATAGGCGAACCCTGCAGCGGCCGCGTGCTTAGCACCCAGGTTTCCGTAAAATTGTTCCCGTTGTGCAGGCACAATCCGAGGAACGGCAGGTTGAGCGGCCCGCGCCGGGGCACGTGGGAATTGAAAATGGTGCAGTAACCGAGTGTGCCGTCCGTCTCCAGATCGAGGCAGCCGGTATCGACGGATCCGAGCGGCATCCCGTTGCTCGCCGGCGAATCCGCATGGTGGATCACTCCGCAGGCGCCCGCCGGAAAGCCGTCCGCCGGAAATTCATGCCACTCCAGGTCGTTCAACCCGGTCGGGAAGAGCGTGATATGCACGGGTGACTCCTTTGCCGGTAAACCAAGCGGCGCTTACATTCTAGCAGATCGGAATTAATCGGAAAATATCATCATGCATGAAGTTGAGCATGCATACGCATCAGGCGCGTGAATTATTGGCTACACAATTCACCATGTCTTCCATCCTTCCATTCTTCAAAGCTTCCACTCTGCCAACCTTCCATCCTTCTCTCTCCTTGCTGTATAATGCGAGCCAGCAAGAGAGGTGAATATGAGCATTGCGAATCGCAGCGCGTATCTGGCGGACCTGATCGCCGTGATGAACGCCCACTGGCCGGACAACCTGACGGTTAACATCGTGTGCCACGGTCACAGCGTGCCGGCCGGCTACTTCGCCACCCCCATGGTGGATACGTTCAATGCCTACCCGCACCTGCTGCACGCCGGGTTAAAAAACCGCTTTCCCTTCGCCGTGGTGAACGTCATTGTCACCGCCATCGGCGGCGAAAACTCGGAATCCGGCGCCGCGCGCTTCACCGAGCAGGTGCTCTGCCACCGCCCGGACGTGCTGACCATCGACTACGGCCTGAACGACCGCGGCATCGGCCTGGAAAAAGCGGAAACCACCTGGCGATCGATGATCGAGGCCGCCCTGAAGCGAGGGGTAAGGCTGATCCTGCTGACTCCGACGCCCGACGCCACCCAGCGCCCGGACGTTCCGGCCGAAACCCGCGAGGAGCTGCAGGGCCACGCCGGACTGATCCGCCGCCTGGCATCGGAATACGGAACCGGACTGGCCGACAGCCTGGCCGCGTTCGAGGATTATACGCGGGCGGGCGATCTCTCCGACTTGCTCTCCTGGAGCAACCATCCCAACCGAGCCGGTCATGAAATTGTCGCCCGCGAGCTGCTCCGCTGGTTCCCGCTGGGGTAAGATTAGTGGCTAGTGGCGAGTAATCCGGTTAGCGGCAGGTTTGCGTATTTGCGCAGAGCTTTTCGTTTTATATATTCACTCGCCACTCGCCACTAAAGTGATATCATGTACTATTACCTGGCTCTCATCCTGGGTATACTGTGCGCCGGCATCGGCGGCGAACTGTTCGTGCGCGGCACGGTGGGGTTGGCGCGCTGGGCGCGGGTGTCCGCCGGCATCATCGCCGTGACGGTAGCGGCCTTTGCCACCTCCAGCCCGGAGCTGTCGGTGGGCATCAATGCCGCGCTGACCGGAAAACCAGCCGTCTCCTTCGGCGACGTGCTGGGCAGCAACATCATCAACGTTGCGCTCATCCTTGGCCTGGTACTGATGATCGGTCCGTTGCGCTGTACGCGGCAGGAAGTGCGGCGCGAATATCCGTCAGCGCTGCTGGCCCCGGTGGTGATCGGCATTCTGGCAATCGACGGCAGGCTTTCGCGCCTGGACGGGATCATCCTGTTGGGAATATTCCTGACGTGGCTCTTCGCGGTCATCCTGGAGGTGCGACGGCAGCGCGGCGTGGCCGGCGAAATGCTCGGTGAAGCGCGCCACTGGCGGGCGGTGCTCTTCTCGCTAGTCGGGCTGGCGCTGCTCATCGCCGCGGGGCGCCTGATAGTCTTCGGCGCCACCGGCATCGGCAAGTCTTTCGGCCTCAGTGCCTTTATCATCGGCGCGGTTATCGTCGCCGTCGGCACCTCGGTGCCGGAGATGGCAACGGCGGTCATCTCCAAACTGCGCGGCCACGAGGAAGTCGGCCTCGGTACCGTCTACGGCAGCAACATCTTCAACAGCCTGCTCATCCTCGGCGTGGTTGCCATTATCGCGCCATTCGACGTCGGCCTGCGGGAAGCATCGATAGCGCTGATCATCGGCCTCCTCACCGTGGCCATCACGCTGCCCACCCGCCAGGGGGTCATCCAACGCTGGCGCGGCTTTATCCTGCTCGCGTTCTATCTGCTTTATCTCACCATTACCTTAAAATACCGGTAATAATTTTGCATTTTTCATTTTGCGCTTTTCGATTTTAATTACCCGTCATAAGTATAAATCCCGTTCACCCGCCGCAGTACGCGCCAGGCTCTTCTCCGTCCACTGCCGCGCGCCATCCGGAAGGCGCGCCAGGTGGCGCGCGACGAGCGCTTCTCCCGCCGCGCGCGTTGCCGGCGAGGCGTAATCCCGCAGGTATTCCTCGAAGGTGACGAGCGCGTTGGCGGAGCAGAATTTCCGGATCAACCCCGGCTTCGCCAGGTCCATGAAGTCATGCCCGGTGCGCCCGCGCCGGTAACAACCGGTGCAGAACGACGGCAGGAAGTCCCCCTCGCACAGGCTGCGCACCACCGCGTCCAGGCTGCGGTGATCGGCCAGCACGAACTGCGACGCTTCTTCCGGGTCCTCCTGCCGGGCATACCCGCCCGGTGTGGTGCTGCTGCCGGCGGAGAGCTGGCTGACGCCCAGGTGCATCAGTTCGTCACGCATGGCCGGCGTCTCGCGGGTAGACATGATGATGCCGGTATACGGCACCGCCAGCCGCAGCGTCGCGACGATAAGTTTGACCTCCAGGTCGGTGAGCTTATACGGCGGGTCGTTGGCCACCGGCGCGCCCGGGGCCGGCTCCAGCCGCGGGAAGGAGATGGTGTGCGGCCCGGCGCCGTAGGCACGGTCCAGGTATTCGGCATGCATCAGCAGCGACAGCACCTCGAATTTCGGATCGTACAGGCCGAGCAGCGCGCCCAGCCCCAGGTCGTCGATGCCGCCGGCCACCGCGCGGTCAAACACCGTCATCCGGTAATCCATGTCCGCCTTGGGGCCGCGCGGGTGCATCTTCGCGTAGGTTTCACGGTGGTAGGTTTCCTGGAAGCACTGGTAGGTGCCGATGCCGGCGTCCTTCAGCACCTGAAATTTATCGGCTTCCATGGGGGCGGCGTTCACATTAACCCGCCGGATCTCGCCTGTCCCCTCGCGCACGCCATACACGGTCTGCACGGTGGCCGCCATCTCGTCGATGGAGACGCGCGGGTCTTCGCCCAGCACCACCAGCATGCGCTTGTGCCCCTGCCGCTCCAGCGCCGCGGTCTCCAGGGCTATCTCCTCCTGCGACAACCGCTTGCGGTGCAGGTCGGAGTTCGAGCGCCGAAAATTGCAATACAGGCAGTCATTCACGCAGACGTTGGAGGTGTAGAGCGGAGCGAACAGCACCATCCGCTTGCCGTAGATGCCCTCCTTCACCTCCTTGGCGGCGGCAAAGACGCGGGCGCTCTGCTCCGCGCTCGCCTGCAGCAACACGGCCGCTTCCGTCATGCTCAAGCCGTGCAGCTCGCGCGCCTTCGCCAGCATCTCGTCCAACTCGGCGTCCTGCGGCGCGTGCGCCCGCGCCAGCGCCTCCTCGATCACCCGCTCATCGATAATCTGATCCGCCCGCGTCGGGCATGTCGTTGCCATGTCGTATCACCTATTTGCTTTCTCACGGTTCCGGATATGCGATGGAAGGACGATTCTCAGTCTGGAAGGGTGCGAGAGCCCCGCCGGTAATAGGTATGCTTACCTAAACACGAGCGGGGCTCTCGCACCCTTCCAGACCGTGAATGTGCCTTCCACACCTTACCTGTCAACGGCGGGGCTCCCGCGCCCTTCCAGACTGTGAATGTGCTTTCCACACCTTATCCGACAGCAGTATACACCAAAACCACCACTCTGCCTGTCATGCGCTTTGCTTATGCAGCAACAGGCCGCGCACCTTGCTGACCAGCCGCTCGTTGGGCACCGGCCGGTCCAGATACATGTCCGCCTTGATCCATTGCCGTCCCTCCGGACTGTTCAAATCGAAGGCGACCCCCATCTCCTTGGAGACGCTGCTCAACAGCACCAGCGGGGTGTCCGCCAGCGCGGGATCGCTCTTCATGCGGTGCCCGAGCACGAATCCGGCGTCCGGCTTTTCCAGCATGACGTCGGAGATCACCAGGTCCGGACGCCGCTCGCGCGCCAGCGCCAGCCCGTCCGCCGTCGTGGTGGCGGTGATGACCGTGAAGCCGGCCTGCTCCAGCGTCGCCTTCTCCCGCGGCAGCCGCTCGTCTTTATCGATCACCAGAATGGTGCCGGAAATCGGTTCAGGTGTATGCATATCAATCTCCTTGATGGCTACGGTAACTGCGTAGCGAACCCGTCTCTTTCTCACGGCAAGTTCAGTGACTAGTGATTAGTGGCTAGTGACTAGTCACTGTAACTCGCCAAGCCTACCTGATTTTCACATACCTGCCACTGACCCGGGTCACTAGCCACTAGTCACTAACCACTAGCCACTAGATTACTTCCCGCGCTTCGTATAGCGGGTGTGCAGCAGCGCGTGCGATTTCTCGCCCAGCGGTTCGCCCAAGTACTCCTCGTAAAGCTGCTTGACGATCGGGTTGTCGTGCGAAGCGCGGATGGTCAGCGCCTCGTCCTCGGTATAGATCGCCTTCATGCGCGCCTTGCGGGTGGCCGCCGTGGTCGGCATCGGGCTGCCGCCGCCTCCGATGCAGCCGCCCGGACAGCCCATCACCTCGATGAACTGGTACGGGCAGGCGCCGACCTTGATCTGCTCGAGCAGCGTGCGGGCATTCATCAGCCCGTGCGCCACCGCCACGCGCACCTTCGTGCCGTGCATGTCGACCTCGGCTTCCTTCACACCCTGCAGGCCGCGCACCGGTGTGAAGTTCACGCGGCCGAGCATCTCGGTCGTCACCGGACCATCCGTCTTTTCCGGCGCGGTCAGCAGGAAGTAAGCCGTGCGCAGCGCCGCTTCCATCACGCCGCCGGTGGCGCCGAAGATGACGCCTGCGCCGGAGGCCACGCCGAAGGCCGGGTCGAACTCTTCGTTCTCCAGCTCCTCGAACTTGATGCCCGCCAGCTTGATCAGCCGCGCGGCCTCGCGGGTGGTCAGCACGTAGTCCACGTCCTGGTAACCGCTGTCGTTCATTTCCGGCCGCTGCGCCTCGTATTTCTTCGCGGTGCACGGCATGATCGAGACCACCACCATTTTGCTCGGGTCGATCCCCTCTTTCTCGGCATAATACGTCTTCAGCAGCGTGCCGATCATCATGTGCGGCGACTTGGCGCTGGACAGGTGGCCGAGCAGCTCCGGGTAGAAGTGCTCGATGTACTTTACCCAGCCCGGCGAGCAGGAGGTGATCTGCGGCACCGGTTCGTGGCCGGTCGTCAGCCGGCGCACCAGCTCGCTGCCCTCCTCCATGATCGTCAGGTCGGCGCCGACATCGGTGTCGAACACCTTGTCGAAGCCGCAGCGGCGCAGCGCGGCGGTCAGCTTGCCCGTCACGCGGGCGCCCGGCGCCATGCCGAACTCCTCGCCGATGGTGGCGCGGATGGCCGGCGCCACCTGCACGATGACAGTCTTTTCCGGATCGTTGATCGCGTCCCATACTTCCTTCAGGTTGCTCTGCTCGCGCAGCGCGCCCGTCGGGCACACCAGGATGCACTGCCCGCAGTTGACGCAGGCGGTGTCGCCCAGGCTGTGGTCGAAGGCCGGCATGATCACCGACTGAAATCCGCGGCGGGTGAAGTCGATGGCCGCCACGCCTTGAATCTCCTCGCACACGCGCACGCAGCGCCCGCAGAGGATGCATTTCTCCGGGTCGCGCACCAGCGACACGCTGCTGGCGTCGATGGGAGCTTCACGCTGCGCGCCCGAGTAGCGATTCTCGCGCACGCCCAGGTCCTGCGACAGCGTCTGCAGCTCACACTTCCCGCTGCGCACGCACGTCAGGCATTCTTGCGGGTGGTTGGCCAGCAGCAGCTCAACGATGGTCTTGCGCGCCCGCCGCGCCCGCGGCGTGTGGGTGTGCACCACCTGGCCGTCCGCCGCCGGGAAGGCGCAGCTCGGCACCAGCCCGCGCGCGCCCTCGACCTCTACCACGCACATGCGGCAGGCGCCGGAGGGGAACAGGTCATCCAGGTAACAGAGCGTCGGAATGTCGATGCCCTGCTCCCGGCACACCTGCAGAATCGTCTGCCCCTGCTTCGCCTCAACCTCTTTATCGTTAATGGTCAGCCTGATCGTGTCCGTCATACTATCTCCCATACACCGCAGATCACCGCAGATCACCGGTTTTTAAGCCATAACTCGTCCAGTTAATAATGATTATTACATTGTAGAGCTTCTAATTGTTTCACGTGAAACAAATTGCTTAATACGCTTCATACATAATTTACCACTCATTTACTTGCACTATCTCCAATCACTTATGCAGCAATCACCGCGTCAAACCGGCAGGTATCCTGGCACACGCCGCAGCGCAGGCACTGATCCGGATTGATGAAGTGCGGCTGCTTCGCGTTGCCGGTGATGCAGCGCGCCGGGCAGTTCTTCGCGCACGCTGTGCAGCCCTTGCACTTCTCCACATCGATGGAGAAGGTGAGCAGCGACCGGCACGCGCCCGCCGGGCAGTGGCGCTCGAAGACGTGCGCCTCATACTCCTCGCGGAAATACTTCAGCGTGCTCATCACCGGGTTGGGCGCCGTCTGCCCCAATCCGCACAGCGAGGTGTCCTTGATCACCGCCGCCAGCTCTTCCAGCATGATCACCGACTTGAAGCGCTGCACGGTATCCTCCGGCTTCTCGTCGCGGTACGGCCGCACGATGCGCTCGAGGATCTCCGACATGCGCGTGGTGCCTTCGCGGCAGGGGATGCACTTGCCGCAGCTCTCGTTGCGGATGAAGTCCATGAAGAACCGCGCCAGGTCCACCATGCAGGTGCCTTCGTCCATCACCACCAGGCCGCCCGAGCCAATCATAGCGCCGACGGCGATCAGGCTGTCGTAATCCACTTGCGTCTCGAGCAGCGCCGTGGGCAGACAGCCGCCGGACGGGCCGCCGATCTGCACCGCTTTGAACGGCGCGTCATCGAGGATGCCGCCGCCCACGTCGAATACCACTTCACGCAGCGTCATTCCCATCGGCACTTCCACCAGCCCGCTGTTTTTCACCTTGCCGGTGAGGGCGAAGACCTTGGTGCCTTTGCTCTTTTCCGTGCCCACGCCGGCAAACCACTCGCCGCCCTGCTCCACGATGGCGGAGACGTTGGCGAAGGTTTCCACGTTGTTGATGTTCGTCGGCTGCCCCCACAGCCCGCTCTGCGCGGGGTAAGGCGGGCGGATGCGCGGCATGCCGCGCTTGCCCTCGATGGAGGCCAGCAGCGCCGTCTCCTCACCGCACACGAAGGCGCCGGCGCCCTGCTTCAATTTCAGATGGAAGCTGAAGCCGCTGCCCAGGATATTGTCGCCCAGCAGGCCGACGCGCTCCAGTTCCTCGATGGCGTGCAGCAACCGGCGAATGGCCAGCGGGTATTCCGCGCGGCAGTAAATGTAGCCGTGATCGGCGCCGATCGCCATCGCGCCCAGCAGCATCCCCTCGATCACGCGGTGCGGATCGCCTTCCAGCACCGAGCGGTCCATGAACGCGCCGGGGTCGCCTTCGTCGGCGTTGCACACCAGGTATTTAGGCGCGCGCTCCTGCGCGCGGGTGAGCTGCCACTTCTTCCCGGTGGGGAAGCCGCCGCCGCCGCGGCCGCGCAGGCCGGACTTCAGCACTTCATCCAGCACCGTCTGCCCATTGTCACCGGCGGTAATGGCCCTGGCGAAGGCCTGGTACCCACCGCGCGCCACATATTCGTCCAGCGAGTCGGGGTCGATCATGCCGCAGTTCCGCAGCACGATGCGGCGCTGCTTCTCGAGCACCGGCAGCGTGTAAAGGTTGGGGAGGGTGAATTCGTCGCAATCGTAGGCGGCGTCCGGGGTGTCGATGTATCCCATCGCCAGCTCGCGGGGCAGCTCGTCGTTCACCAGGTAGCGCTCGACAATCTGCACGGCCTTCTTCGCGTCCACATTATCAAAGCAGACGCGCGGGCGGCCGGGCTTCTTCACGTCAAGCATCGGCTCGCGGTGGCACAGCCCGAAGCAGCCAACCTCTTTCAGCACCGCGTCAATGCCATACTCGGCCAGCTTCTCGCGCAGCAGGGGAATGACCTTGTCCATGCCGCTGGCCAGGCCGCAGGTGCCGGTGCCCAGGTAGATGACGGGCACTTGCTGCACGTGCATGGCCTTTTCGCGCGCTTCAGTCAACTTGTGCGCGCATGCCGGGTCATCATGGCAAATCGGACCTTCCATGCGGCAGCGCAGGTAATCCGCGCACGGCGTCGCCGGCGTATGCGCGCACTTCGCGCAACACGGCTCCATCAGCAGATCTTCCAGTAGAATATCAATAGTCGAATGTGTCATATCAGCCTCAGCCTTGAACTTCGCCTTCTAACCCCTACTCCTCCCGGTATCCCTTCACCAGTTTGCCGACCCCGCGCGCCTGCACCGCCCCGTGGAAGTCGCCGTCCACCGTCACCACCGGCGCAATGGAGCACGCGCCCAGGCAGGCCACCGTCTCCAGCGTGAACTCGCCATCCGGGGTCGTCTCCCCCGGCTTCACGCCCAGCTCGCCGGACAGCGTATCCAGCAGCAGCTTCGACCCGCGCACATGACAGGCCGTGCCGCGGCACACCTTGATGGTGTGTTTGCCGGTGGGCTTCAAGCGGAACTGGTTATAAAAGGTCGCCACGCCGTAAATCTTCGCGGTGGAGACGTTCAGGTGCCTGCCGATGGAGTCCAGCGCCTCTTCCGGCAGAAACCCGAATCGTTCCTGCACCGCCTGCAGCAGCGGGATCAGCGTCTCGCGCCGCCCGGCGGGAAACTCGCCAAGAATCTCCCCCACCGCATCTTGCGTGCATTGACAGACATGTGAACTCATCAAGCCGCTCCCCACCAGGTAAAAATGTTAGTGAAATATTTCACAAGTGGAATATACCATATTCGTAAGATGGTGTAAACAGGTTCGAAATACGCCGTAGAAAACAATTATCTGCTTTTATAACACCAAGCAGAGTTCCATGTTTACGATTACCTTGTTCCTTATTTCACAAAAGCAGGCCTCAGCTCGTAGCAGGTCCCGTAAGGGCCGTGCCCGTTCCTACATATAACGCTCGTTATCAATCAATATAAGCCTCAGCTCATAACAGGTCTTGTAGACACCTCAACTTGAAGTTGAAAAAAAAATTTTTTCTTCCAACTTGCAGTCTGTGGTTTTATCATCCTAAATCAGCTACCATGAATTGCAGGGAGGTCGGCTGCTATGAACACAAAAGTCATCGGCAAAAACATGGCCCTGCTGCGGAAAAGTCACGGCTACACCCAGGAGGCGCTGGCTGAAAAACTGGACATTTCGCCGCAAGCCGTCAGCAAATGGGAAACCGGCGTGGGATTGCCGGAAACGTCCGCCCTCATCGAGCTTGCCAGGCTATACGACGTATCGATCGACGAGATCCTGTATGCGGACACGCCGCGTAACAGAATTTCCGACTTCATGGCTCGCAACCTTGCGATACCCGAGAGCAAAGTGTTGGATTGGGTGCCGCGTATCAGCCGCTGGAACCCGCCGGAGGGTTGCGATATGTGGTACTCGTTTCCAGCGACAATCACCGAGGCGCTGATCTGTGCCGAAGCGCGGGAGGCGGGACGCCATGACATCACCTACGCCGAATTGAACGAGCGGTTCCGCGACCTGATGCATATCACGGGACTCGGCTACGGCTTTCTGTGGAATACCGTCAAGCGGCATGTGATCGAGGAGCTTTGGCACGTGAATGACTTGTCGGAGATGGTCACGCAGGTGATGGGGTATTATGGACGGGATTATCTCTGGCTGACACCCGCCAACGCTACGATGGACGAAGCCCGCCGGATCCTTATGTGGTCTATCGCGCAATGCCGGCCGGTGGTGATGGAGTGGCCGGGCGGCATACCGGAGTTCAATATCGTAACCGGCTATGCGGACGGCGGCGACACTCTGATGGGGTACACCTACTGTGAGGAGAGCGCGGCGAAGATGAACGAGCAGGGGATGTTCGTGAACCCCGCGCGGTGGGGCGAGCCCTGGGGCAACGGCGCCGGATTTCGCCTGCTGGTTATCGGCGATAAACGCGAGCCGACCGTCAACGACCGCGACACCCTTGATTACGCCTTACAGGTGCTCACGAAGAACGAGGCCGGCGACACGGAGTTCTTCCTTACCCATGAGTTCATCGCCGGCGACACGGCGCTGCGCGCCTGGCTTGCCGCTTGCGATACCACGGAGCACACCCTTGAATTCTTCACCAAGCGCGATATGTATTCATACGCGCTGGATATGAACACCATATACGCGCAGAATTGCCTCCTGCCGTATTATAAAAAGCTCGGCGCCAACAATGACCGGCGCGTGAACGATATCGCGATTCAGATCGGCATCGCCCTCGGTCGCATCACCAGCGATCGACCGAATACCGGAAAAGTGATAGACCACGACGCCGCTGCCGCCGCCTGCAGAAAGCACATCGAAAATCTCATAAGCCATCGCGAGTTTATGCGCGGTTGGCTGCGAGAGCTGTTAGCGGTATTACCGCAGTAAAGTTTTCGCCTACCGAATGAGTCATCTCCCACAATCAGCCAGAGAGCCTGAAAGGCTCGCATCCGTCAGCCAAGGGCAACGCCCTTGGCGAAAGGTGAGCTAGAGAAAGCCGAAAAAACCTTCCGCGATAAATTGGTAAAGAGCTTTATATGTGAAAACGGGTGATGGCCCTTACGGGACCTGCTACGAGCTGGGGGTTACTTGTAGTAAATCCGGCACACTCATCATTCGCTGCTCGCCAACCGTGGCTGTATCATTCCGCATCCATATCCTGTATAATTGG
>Ga0172370_10007833_pt1 | contig 12999 bp, 8 predicted proteins | sample LakKiv5m_FD_114538 | JGI IMG/M metagenome (GOLD analysis project Ga0172370, IMG submission 114538) | Freshwater microbial communities from Kabuno Bay, South-Kivu, Congo - kab_022012_11.5m | ecosystem: Environmental > Aquatic > Freshwater > Lake | place: Democratic Republic of the Congo...
GGCCTCAGGGGTCGCATGGGTCGCACGGATCGCACGGGGCGCATGGATCGCACGGGTCGCACGGGTCGCACGGGTCGCACGGATCGCACGGATCTTGGTAAGCGCACGCTCGGCTCAGGGCCTCGGCCAGTCGAACACGGTCACGGCATCTCCGATTCCAAGAGGCGCTGCTCCAGACGGCCTGAGCGCAAGCGCGTCCGCTCGCGCATAGCCCGCCAGATCCGCGGATCCCGCCGTGCGCAGCGGCGACACTCCGTTCCCGTCGAGGCGCAACGGCACGATCTCGTCGCGCTCCCCCACGCGCCCGAAGGGAGCCGCCGCCCGCGCTTCCCGAAACGCCCACGTCACATCCGAGAGACCTTGTGCTCGCATGAGCGCCGGCACAGTGAACAGGAGCGCGGTGAGGTAGCTCGACACGGGGTTGCCCGGCAGGCCGAAGACCAAGACGCGCCGCGACCCGTCGTCGCGCAGCGCGAAGAGCAGCGGCTTGCCCGGCTTCATCGCGACGCGGTGGAAGCATGTCTGCACGTGGAGCGCAGCCAGCGCACGCCCAACGAGATCGTAGTCACCCATCGACACACCGCCCGAGAGCATCACGACATCGGACGCCTCGAGGCCTTCCGCGATCGCCTGCCGCAGGGACTGGAGATCGTCCGGCACCGGTCCACCGTGTGTGACGACCGCGCCCGCGCCTTCTACGAGCGCCGCCACGACGTGGCGATTCGAATCACGCACCTGTCCTGGCCGGGGCATGACGTCCACCGGCACGATCTCGTCGCCCGTCGGCAACAGACACACGCGAGGTCGCGCACCGACGAGCGGCATCGCGTGACCGAACGCGCCGAGCGCTCCGAGACGCGGCGCATCGAGGCGTACACCGGCGGCCAGGACGAGATCCTCTTTCCGAACCTCACTGCCACGTCGCGCGATGTTCGTCTCGCGTCCCGCAGGTCCTCGAAGTCGGACCGCGGCGTCGCCCGCAACCTCGCTCCATTCAACAGGGACAACGGCGTCGGCTCCCGGCGGCACGATCGCTCCCGTCATGATCCGGACGGCCTCACCGGGCCCGAGCGCGCCGCCATAGGGAGCGCCCGCGCGCGACTCGCCTGCCACGCGCAGCACCGTCTCGTACGACCCAACGTTACCGGCCTTGACCGCGAACCCGTCCATCATCGCCCGATCGAACGCGGGCTGATCGGCGTCCGCGCGCGCCTCCTCGCGCAGCACCCGGCCGCGCGCCTCCGCGAGCGGCACGCGCACGGCAGGCAGCAGCGGCGTCTCCGCGAGCACGCGATGCAGCGCCTCGGCGATGGGCAGCAGCGGCGTCGCGGAGGGCGGATGCGCATGGCTCACTTCGTGTACCTCGGCTTCTTGATGTCTTCCTTCGGCCACGGGAAGAACGCGCACGAGTCGTCCGCGTAGCAGAGCGAGGACTCATCGTGACCGGGCAGGATCGCGCCGGCGGACCAGAAATAGAGCGACACGAGGTTGCCCATCTGCACGCGGGCGTCGAAGATCTTCGATGGGTTGTGCTCCGAAAAACCATGCTGTCCCTCGGGCTGCATGTAGGGCATGCGGAGGCCCATCCGACCGCCCTTCGTAAGATCCAGCCCGCTCATCGTGCCGAGCTTGGCGTAGCGCGCCGGACACGAGACGCTCGACGGCACCGTCCAGCGCAGCTCCTTGCCGACCGGCGGCTGCGGCGCGTTCCATGGGTTCGCGTCCTTCGGCGGCTTGATGGGCATCACGTCGGCAAACCCCTCGTCGAGGTTGTCCACGTCGTACAGGATCTTCCGTTCGTCGAAGCGCCTCAGACCCGCCACGCCTTCGAGCGCGAAGGTCTCAGCGAGGAACGCGTCCACGCTCCTGTCGCCAAGCCGCGCGTGCCTTTGCGTCGGATGCCATAGGCCCGCCGCGCGCGCGATGGCGATCCCCGCGTTGACGGGCACGTTCATGTCTCCGACGCTGGCCACGTCGATCACGTTCGCCCCAGGACACAACGTGCCGATCGCGGTCTCGGGATCGTAGGCGTAGCGCGCCGGATCGGCGTCGGTCATATAGCGCGTCGCATAGACCGCGGGATCACCGGGCCCCAGGATCATGCCGGCGATTCCCACGAAGCGCCGTAGCGAAGGCGACTGCCGGAAGTAACCGAGACCGCCTCCCGGCGCTACGAGCGGCATGCCAACCGGGTATTTCACGCCGAGAAACGACGCCTCGATCGCGAATCGATCGATCGTCGTCTTGATCGACCCGCCTGGTGCCATCACGCGGACCCGAACGCGGTCACCGAGCGCCGCGAGCCTCGCGTCATCGAGCACGTTCGCGGCGACGGGCACGTTTGAGTTGTCGGGCTTCATGCCGACCAGGGCGCGCCGCTCCGATGCGTCGGCAGCGTCTGCCGGAAAGGCCAGCCGGAAGCGCCTCGACAGCGGCACGTCCACCGACCGCGCGACGCCGTTGGCGAGGTTCGTCACCTCAACACGGTCGCCCGGCGCGAGGTCCGTCGTCACGGCGAAGGGCAGGTAGACTTTGTCCGCGACACCGGTCACGAGAAACGTCAACGTCGTGCCGCTCGTGTCGACCCCGTCCTGCTGCTGCGGCGCGCCGATAACGAAGGGACCCAACATCGGCAGGAAGACGGCATCCGGCACGCCGCCCTGCTTCGATCGGATCGCCACGTCGAGGAGTCCCGCTGCCCCCGCGGTCGGTGCGGCCGCGTCGATGGCCGGCTCCGCCCCTGCGACGATGGCGCTCAGGATCCCCCCGAGCGACTCACCCCACACGGCGTACCGCTGCGGCTTGCCGTCGCCCCCGACGAGGCCTCCGATGTCCACGGTGCCGTCCCCGTTCCAGTCTCCCGCGAGGTTCGCGATACCGTCCCCGTCCGTGTCCAGCCACTCCCGCTTGCCATCGAACCCAGTGCGCAGCATGCGATAGAACTGGATGTGCTCGAGCACGCTCTGGCGGACCATGTCGCGCGTGTGGAAGACGTCGCTCGTCCAGAAATCGCCGCCCGGATCCTCCTTGCCATCGTTGTCGAGGTCGCGGGCTCGGTTGTCCGCGAGGGCCTGCACGAAGCCCGTGATGCCCATCGAGCCGATCACCTCCTGGAAGAGATTGACCTCGTCGGGCTTCAGCTCCTTGAACACCCGCTTGACCGGCAGGCCATGCCCGTACGCGCTGAGCGCGCAGACCGACAAGCCGAACCGAGACATGCGACCCGCCCAGTTCGTGCCTTCCAAGCTGTTCGAGCCATACCCGTGGCCATACACAACCACCGGAAATGGCGGCTTGAACTGCGCGGTCGTCTTCGGGATCGCACACCAGAAATCGACGCGCGTGAGGCCAACCGTGGCCGTACCGGACGCCAGGTCCATCTCGAAGCTCTCGTCCTCGTCAGCGGGGTAGGCGACGCAATTCGCATCCGTGGTTGCGGTGCAGTCCGTCGCGAGGCCCTGCTTGTCCACCAGGAAATTCGGCGCGAGGAAGTGCCCCGACACCCAGTAGTCGATGGACTTCTGGTCGGTATCGCGGCGCGCCGCATCGGCCGGATCGCCGAGCCCGGTGGCCGCGTCGATCGCGCTGATCGCGAACCCGACGTTGTCGCCGGGCGCGGCGAATGGCCTCTTCGCGTCGTCGAACACTCGGTCCGGCACGACCGCCTCCAGCGACGCAAGTTGGGCGAGCCACGCGAACGGCCCGCCGTGACAAGCCCCCTTCTTGCAGGGCATCGCCTCCGCGCACGCGACCCCATCGTCACAGGTGCCGCCGCCGTAGAGTCCGCGCCGGATCTCATCGAGCTCCTCCGCCTGCGAGCCGGTCGTGTAGGTCCAAGCGAACGCCACGTCGGCGATCCCGATCTTCGCCTCGACCGACAGCGCGGCCGCGAGCGGTCCAAGCGCGTCGAGCTGCGCGGCATGATGAACGTAGGGGAATGGGCTCTCCACCGCCTTCCCGTTCGCCCCCACGAGGCGCTTCGTCAAGACGACCGCGTAGGTGTGCCGCGGCACGAGCGGCACGATGGGACGGACGATGAGTGTGTTGGTCTCTCGCTCCCAGAAGCTCACGACGTTGTCCATCACGAGCGCGTCCAGACGCCCTTCGTCCGGCTTCCCACCCATGAACGTCTTGCGCTGCGCGTCACTGAGCGGATCGATCTTTCCGTTGCAGTTGAGGTCGCGTTCGCCTGGATCGGCCTCTCCGTTGTCGTTGAGATCCTCGGGCCGCGGGTCGCGTCCATCCCACGTATTGGGATGATCGAGCACGCCATCGCCGTCGGTATCCTCCCCAGGATCGAGCGCGCCGTTGCAGTTGAGATCCTCTTCGACGGTCTCGAACATCAGGTTCGGTTCCCACCGACGTGGATCGTGCTGCCAGTAGTTGTCCTTCGATTCCGTCCTGAGCACGTAGGGATAACGCATCGATCCGAAATCGAGCAGGGCCACCTTCCCGAACCCCTTGGTTCCCGGCGTCACGTCGACCACGTAGACGGCATCGTCGGCGATGTCGTCGTTGTCCCGCTGTCGCTTGCGCAGCTCGACGAGATCGAGCGGCGCGGCGAAGCTCACGGTTATCGGTTGCAGGGTACCGAAGCCATCGAGGACCTCGGCCTTCCTGCGCAGCTTCGACTCGATCCGCGTAACGGCCTCGCCGGACACGTTGATCCGCCGCCCGGTGGGAGAGGTCGGATCGAGGCGTGTTGCGGTGTCATTCGGAAGCGGCACCTCGGGCAGCGGCTCGGCGAGCAGATCGAAGATCACCGCGGGTCCTCCGGCGCGAACCGTCGCCGCGAGCCCGCCTGGAGGGTCACCCGCACACGCCGTCAGCGACACCGCGGCCACGAGGAGGAGGGTTTCACGTCGCATCAGAAGAGCCAGTCAAAGGTGCCGCGCACCTTCCAGATCGTGTCCAGACGCTCCGTCGTGCCGTTCGCGCCCAGCCTGTCAAACGCGGCGCCGGGCAGCAGCACGCCACCTTGTGCGCCCAATCGGACACGGTGGCCGTCCCGCTCCCCGAACGTCCAGTCGAGCGCCCCGTCGAACTCCCAGCCGAGCGTCCGTGATCCGCCCTGCACTCCCAGGAACGTCCTGTTGTAGCCGCCGACCTGTGCGGACGCGAAAGGATCCACGAGGTCGGCCACCGCCCTGGCCCAGAGCACGCCGATGCGCGCGCCGAGCGCGTCGCCGAAGGTCCGCGGGCGCCAGCGCACGATGGGGTTCACGTAGAGCGCGTTCGTGATCGCGCCATTCGTCGGAAGGAAGCGTACGCCCTTCGCGGGCACGGCGACGAGCGCCGGATCCGAGGCGTTGTCGGCCGAGCGTGCGTACATGCGCCCCAGCACTTCGTCGAAGAGCAGCATGCCGACCTTGTGATCGGGGTTCATCGTGAAGTGGCGCAGCACCCCGTCGGAGCGGTTGTTGTCGCCGCTCGCGACGCCGGACTCCAGCTTGACGAGGATGCCAAGCGGGTCGCTCTCCCACGTGCCGCGCGCAGCTAACGCGAAGGAGCGGATATCTGCCCCGTCCTTCGCGAGTTCCGTCGCGGTGCGCGTCGTGTGTCCCGAGATGAAGACTCCCTCGAGCATCGCCCCGAACCCGCTCGGCGCGCCCTCGCTCCGTCCGTTCCACTTGACGAGTGCGTCGAACGCGTTGGCCTCCAGCTTGGCCTTGTCATGATACGCCGCGTCCTCTCGATCGGTCTGGCGTCGCAAGGCCGAGTAGACTCCGACCATGAGCGTGTCGGTTCGCCACATGAGTGACACGATGCCCTGGTACGCGCGATCGCCTTCCTCGAACGATGCGTTTGCGTCTCGCCAGACCGTGTCGGCGCCGAGGCCGAGGACCAACGCATCGGCCCACGCAGCGCGGGAGAACAGCCGCGCCGGCCGCGTCGCCCACAGCGCGCGCCACACGAGATCACCGAAGCGCCGGTCGCTGAACGACTCGTCGATTTCGCTCTGTGCCCCCGCGTTCGCGAGCAGTCCCATCCCCCAGTCCGAGCCCTGCTGGCCAAGGCGGACGAGCCCCGCCGGTGTCGTCCAGTCGAGGTACGCGTGCCGCAAATCGAAGTGCGAAACGCCACGGTGCGTGTCCTGCGGATCGCGCAGGAAGCGGCCTCCCACTTGAGTCGTGTCACCTCCGAGGAGTCCAGACAACGCGTCGAACTCGGCGCGAATGGCCATTGTCTTGCTCAGCGCCAACACCGGTTGCAGGCGAAGACGGTGCTCCAACCACATGCGCTGACCGGGTGTCGCAGGCGCGGCCGGGATCCGGTCGTCGATCGCGAACGAGGTCATCTGGTTCAGGCGCATCCGATAGCCGAGTCCGAGGCGAAACACGACCTCGGTGTCGCTCACCTCGAGCCCCACGTCCTGCGCGATGGCGCTTCGCGGTCCGACGGCGAAGATCCCGAGCAAGACCGTCGCAAGAAGAAAGGGAACGGGGGTGGAACGAGGCCTGGTCATCGGATTCTCACGTTGGCCGCACGCCGGTCGACTCGAAACGGCGCAGGTTAACATGCTCGAGCGCTGACGGACAGACGGTCAACTCCTTGGTCCGACCGATCGCCCTCGTGTCGGCGCCGGCGATAGAGGTGACGCGCGGGCCGTGTTGGGGCTAGAGTGGAGCCAATTGGGGGCGCGGAGCCCTCAGGCTGGTCAGATGGACGCGACGGTCGCTGTCCCCATCGTCGTGGCGGTTTTGCTCGGCGGATCCCTCGCCGTGTGGTACTTCACTGCCTATTCGACCCGGCAGGTAACGAAGCGCCGGCAGCAGGCCATCGACGACGACATCGAGGCGGGGCGCTTCGAGATGGCCGCGCGCAAGCTCCTCGACATCGGTGATGTCCAGCGGTCCGTCGCGCTCTTCGAACGCGCCCAGCGCTTCACGGATGCGGGTCGGGCTGCCATGCGCATGGGCGACGTGCCGCGCGCCGTCATGAACTTCGAGCGCGGCGGCGACTACAAGTCCGCGGCTGCGTGCTACCTGAAGCTCGGGGACGACCGACGCCGCCTCGACGCGCTCGATCGCGCGGGCCTTCACTCGGAGGCGGCGGTCGTTGCGGAGCGGATCGGGGACTACCGGCGCGCGGCGGAGCTCAAGGTCAAGGCAGGCGACGCGGAGGCGGCCGTGGCGCTCTTCACGCGCATGGGTGACGTCGAGAGGGCGCGTTTCGTGGCGGCCAAGCACCTGGAAGCTACGGAGCACTTCGCCGATGCGGCGATCCAGTACGAGGCGATGGAGGACTGGGAAAGCGCGATTCGCTGTTGGGACGCGCATGGTGACGTCGAACGCGTCGCGGACATCTCCGCGCAGCTCGGGCGGCACGAGGTCGCCGCGCAGATGTACGAACAGACGAAGTCGTGGCTGAAAGCGGCCGCGTGCCACGAGGCGCTGCACCTGTTCCGCAAGGCGGCGGCGGCGTATCAGCGGGGTGGTCTGCCGGATCGCGCGTTGAACTGCATGGAGCTGGAAGGCGACAAGGTCGCGGTCATGAAGCTGCGGATCGCCAACGGCGAGTACGAGGACGCGATCCGTACGGCCAAGACCGTGCCCAACACCGATCCCACCTACAAGGACATCGCGCTGCTCGTAGCGGAGGTGCACCAGCTCACGAACCAACCGCTCGACGCCGCAGAGGCGCTGATGGAGGCACTTGGCGCCGGCTTGCAGCCGCGCCTTCAGGTGCAGGCCGCGATCAAGGCGGCCGAGATCTACGCGGAGGCGAGGATGCCGCGCCGCGGACGGGCCGCCTTGGAACTGGCCTCGCGCGTCGTCGAGGAGGTCCCCGAGTTGCACCAGCGTGTCAACGAGATCGCCGAGCGGCTCGACGCGCTCCCGGAGGAGAGGGCCTCCGCGTTCGAGATCCCTGACCTCTCAGAGGCATCGCGCGGCGGTCGCCCGTCGCTCGCCGAGGCCTTCCCGCTGGATCAGGACGCTTCGCAGCCGATCCTCGGAGCGGGCGGCCAAGATGTGCTGATGCCGCTCGACAGACCGATCGATCATCCGACCGAGGACTTCGGCTTCGAGTCCGTGCGCCCGCAGGGCCGCCGTACCGCCACGCCACCCGGGTGGCCGCAGGGCGTGCCGGTGCAGCTCGCAGAGCGCTATTCCGTGCCGGAGCGCATCGGCGCGGGCGGCAACGGCGTCGTCTACCGTGCGACGGACGTGCGGCTCGGTCGCCCCGTCGTGCTCAAGTTCATGGTCAACCAGTCGCTGCCCTCGGACGTTGCGCGGCGCTACTTCCTGCGCGAGGTGCAGACGGCCGCCGCGCTCAACCACCCGAACATCGTCCACATCTATGACACCGGCGAGCTGGAAGGCGTGCACTACTTCTCGATGGAGTTCGTGGAAGGCGAACCGCTAACGAGCTACTTGCGGAAGAACCAGCCGATGCAGAACAACGTGTTCCTGCTCTCGGTCGCGGAGCAGCTCGCGGAGGCGCTCGAGCACGCGCACAACCGGGGCGTGGTGCACCGCGACATCAAGCCCGGCAACGTGCTGGTGGGCCGCGACGGAACGGTGAAGCTCGCCGATTTCGGGCTCGCGCGCGTCATCGAGGAGTCGAGCTACGAGCGCAGCATCATCTGCGGAACGCCCTACTACATGTCGCCCGAACAGATCGAGGGCAAGACGGTAGACCGGCGCGCGGACGTGTACTCGTTTGGCGTGCTGCTCTTTCAGATGCTGACGGGCGAGCTGCCCTTCTCGGAGGGCAACGTCTTCGTCGCGCATTGCACGAAGCCCGTGCCCAATCCACTGGACGTCAACCCGGACCTGCCGCCTGCCGCCTCCGAGATCCTGCTCAAGTGCCTGCAGAAGAACCCGGCCAAACGCTACCAGGGTGCGCGTCAGGTCGCGCGCGACCTTCGGCAGGCGCTGCTGTCCCGCCTCGACTCGCCGGCGGAGGCGTTGACCACGTCCGCGGAGCCGACGGCGCAGCTCAAGTGAATCGGTCGCCATGGCAGCACGTCCACTGGCCATGACGACGCCGATCACCCACGCCGCCCTCCTCCCCGCCGGCACCCCACACCCCGCGCTCCGTCCCGTCTTCAAGGTCGTCGTCGTCCTCATCGCGGGCCTCGTGCTTTACATCGCGGCGTCGCACGATCTGCCGAGCCGCGCCCGTCTGATCCGGGAGCACCTGCCCGCGATCGAGCCCTTGCTGCGGATCCTGGCCGCGGCCGGCTCGGTCGTCGTGGCCGCCCAGGCGTGGCGCCTGGTGCTCTGGCTTCGCTACCGGCCGATGCGGCTGACGCCGGACGAGGCCGCGGCGCTGCCGTCGGTGGTCGTGCTGATCCCCGCATTCAACGAGGGCGAGCGGGTCGCCGCCGCGATCGACTCCGTGTTCGAGGCGCGGTATCCGAGTGAACGCCTTCGCGTGATCGCGATCGACGATGGCTCCCGGGACGACACGCTCGACCACCTCCGACGCGCCGCGCTGCGTCATGGCGAGCGCCTCGAAGTGATCGCGCTGCCGACGAACGGAGGCAAGCGGATGGCGCTCGAGGCGGGCTTCGCCATCGCGCGCGCCGAGATCGTCGTGACGATGGACTCCGACAGCACGATGGACCTCGAAGCTCTGCGATGCCTGGTCGTGCCGATGCTGCGCGACCCGGACGTCGCGTGCGTCGCCGGCAAGGTGATCGTGGACAACCGCGAGGACAACCTGATCACCCGTATGCTCGGTGTGCGCTATGTCGTCGGCTTCGACTTCACGCGCGCGTATCAGTCCATGCTCGGCACGGTGGTGTGCAGTCCCGGCGCCGCGAGCGCGTATCGCCGGAGCGCGCTCGATCGCGTCCGCCCCCGCTGGTTAGGGCAGACCTTCCTCGGGCGGCGCTGCGTCATCGGAGACGATCGCGCGCTGACCAACGAGCTGCTGCGCGATGGCCACGCCACGCGCTACCAGGGCAACGCCATCGTGCGCACGCGCGCCCCGTCGAGCACCCGCGGCCTCGTCCGCATGTACTTGCGCTGGGCGCGATCGAACGTGCGCGAGACGCTGCGCCTCGGCTCTCTCGCGCCCCGCCGCGTGATCGAACGACGCGCCCCGCTCATGGCGCTCGATCTCCTCGCGCAGGCGCTCGCGTTGCCGGTCAAGCTCGGAGGGGTGGCGCTCGCCTACGCATGCATCGTGCTGGAGCCGTCGCTCCTGCTCGACGCGGCCTACGTCGCGACCAACGCCGGCCTCATCTCGGTCGCGTGCTACCTGCGATCGGACCGATCGAGCGAGGCCGTATGGGGGCTGCTCTACTCGTACTACGCGCTCTTCGTCCTGCTTTGGATCGACGCTTGGGCAGCGCTCACCGTGCGGGAAAACCGCTGGCTCACGCGCGCGTGAGGGCCGCCGTCTTCACGGCTTCGTTGGCGGCTCCTTCACGTTCATCTCCCGCAACACCTGCCGCGTCGCGAGGAACAGGTTCATCGGCTCACCACGCACATTCAACGACCCCGCGATGCGCGAGTCGACCTTCAGCACGCCTGCACCGGGCGCGAGCCAATAGGAGAGGCTCACAGCGAGCTCCGGCGCGTTGAACACCTCGGGCCCGCGGACGTGACCCTCGCAATCGAAGCGAATCGCGTCGTCGAAGGTCTTGGGCAACAGCGAGATCTGCTCGCGACCCCGGCTCAGGCAGATGAGGCGCGCGTCGTCCGCCCGCACCTCGAAGCCGCGCCCTTCGTCGAGCGGCCAAGGCACGATCTGACGCGGAGTCCCGAAGGGCTTGATGTCGGAGTCGCCTCGACGCCTCGCGCCGACCTCCCAGACGCCGCTCTCGGTGATGCGATAGTCGACCTCCGACACGAGGCCCAGCACCGGCACGACGAACGCACCGGCGCTCGTGGCGTCGTCGGGCAGCGTGACCGCCAACGCGTGCGGGTGGAGCGTCTCGCCGCCCCGCAGGCGAGGGCCGAGCGCGCGCCGGGCGACCGTGCCCTTCGCCGTCACCTTGCCGCCGCCGAGCAGCATCGTGACCTCGAGATCGTAGAGCCACGTCGAGTCCGCGCTGACCGGCATGTAGCGATCGGGGCCGTCGACACCAAGTCGCAGCTCCTTCGGACAGCCCGCGAACGTGCCGGCGCCGAGCAGTGAGACCAGCAGGAGCGCAGCGCGACCGATTGTCATGGCTTGCCTCGGCGACGCGTTGGCGACAGGATCCGGGTCCGTCACGGGGAGGCGTCGGCTCTCCTGGTTCTACCACGGGCCGCCCCTACCGGCGAGGTTTCGGGCCCCAACACACGGAGAGGACACCTTGGACAACGTGGCCCATGCGCTGTGCGGCGTCGCGCTGGGCGAGGTCGCCGGCACACCCAGGCTCGGGCGCAGGGCGGCGTGGTGGACGGGCGTGGTCTCGGCCAACATCGCGGACGTGGACGCTGTGCTGCGCTTCGACGATCCGCTGCGCTACCTCTTCGAGCACCGTGGCGTGACCCACAGCCTCTTCGCCGCCATCCTCCTCCCCGTGCCGATTGCGCTGTGCGCGCGCGCGCTCCACGCCCACCTCATGCACCGCACCGATCCGCGCGCGATCGTACCACCACTCGCTCCCTACGTCGGCCTGTGTGCCCTTGGCTACGCCTCGCATCTGGCCTTCGATGTCGTGACGAGCTGGGGCACGATGCTGCTCGCGCCGCTCTCGGATCGACGGTTCGCGCTCGATTGGACCTTCATCGTCGATTTCGTCTTCTGGTCTCTGCTCTCGTGTCCCCTCTGGGTGAGCCGCTTCATCCCGCGATGGAGTCGTGCGCGCGTCTCTGTAGTCTCGCTCGTCTCGCTCGCGCTCTTCGTCGCGTGCAGCGGGATCCTACACGCCCGCGTCGAGTCGGGTGCAGAGAGCGACGCGCATGCACGTGGACTTCAGGTGGAGGCGACACGAGCCTATCCGGTGATCCTCTCGCCCTTGCGCTGGAACGTCGTCGTGCGCACAGCGGGCGTGCAGCACCGCCGCGTGGGATCAGTCGGAGCCCTCGCCTCCGCGCCGGCCGAGGTCTCGCCTTGCGACCTGGACGATCCTGCCGTGCGGGCCGTGCTGCGCACGCGGCTCGGCGAGCGATGGCTGTGGTGGTCCTCGTCGCCCGCGACGATCGTGGATCGCACCTCACAGCCGACGCGGGTCCGGTTGATCGAGCTTCGCTACGCCTTGCCGGAGGGACTGCGCGTTCCATTTGCACTCGACGCCGAAGTTCGCGAGGATGCCGGCTCGGCCAGCGTGCTGGCGGCCTCGATCGGTGGCGATCCGGTCGCCACGGGCTGGCTCGAACCTGCGTCTTCTACGTCCGACGGCGACGGGAGACGCTGACCGCCCCCACGAGAGAGGAATCTCGCGCCGCGTTGGCGCGTTGAACATCTCGGTGCAAGAAGGAGAGATGACCGCCATGTCCACCCTACGCCTCATCCAGACCATCGTCGTGCTCGGCGCGACCGTCGCGTTCGTCCTGCTCGGGTGCGACAAGAACTCGGAGGCCAAGCCACCCAAGTCGGACAAGTCCGACGCGAAGCTTTACCGCGCGAAGGCCTCGCCGCTGGCGATCAAGGTCGGGGAGAAAGGAACCGCAACGCTGCGCATCGAGCCCAACGAAGGCCTGCACTTCAACGAGGAATTCCCGGCGGACTTCGCTTTGGGGGAATCCAAGCTCGTGCGCGCGGACAAACCGAAGGCCAGCAAGGCCGCCGGCGACGTGACGATCGACGGCAATGCGGGCAAGGTCACGATCGCGCTGGCGGGCGTCGCGGCAGGTACAGAGAAGCTCGCCATCACCGGCAACTTCAGCGTCTGCTCCGACACGCAATGCCACATCCTGCGGGGCGAGAAGCTCACCCTCGACATAACGGTCCACTAGCTCCGCCGAGGACTTTCGACGCCCATGCCAAGCCCGTCCTGCCCCCTTCGCGAGCCCATCGTGCGGGCCAGCACGGCCGTATTTGACAGCATCGAATCGGCCGCGCGCGCCGGCCTGACGCACGATGGCTTCTTCTACTCGCGCTGGTCGAACCCCA
>Ga0172370_10007834_pt1 | contig 12999 bp, 10 predicted proteins | sample LakKiv5m_FD_114538 | JGI IMG/M metagenome (GOLD analysis project Ga0172370, IMG submission 114538) | Freshwater microbial communities from Kabuno Bay, South-Kivu, Congo - kab_022012_11.5m | ecosystem: Environmental > Aquatic > Freshwater > Lake | place: Democratic Republic of the Congo...
ATTTACTTTCTTCGAACTCTTCCATAAACTCTCTAAAGCGACCCAATTGTGCACGTTCATCGCCTTGGCGGACTATATCGAGTAGTCTGCGCAGATGGAAAAATTGAATTATGTCGGAATTGTTTTTATTGTTTCGCAGGAAATCTTTGATTGATTCGGGAAGTTCTAAGGTTCTGAGGATCTTAGCAATATACGACCAATTCTCGCCTGTAATTTCACTAAGTCCCCTCACGCTATTAACGGCGCGGGATTCCTTGAGTCTTTGATAATACTCGGCCTTATCAATGGGGAATCGTTCTAGGCGTTTCAAATGAGCCAAATGCCTTTCCCAAGCTCTTTTTTCAATTACAGGAATGCATTCTAGATCTTCGGGGCGATTGCCTAAGCAGAACTGTTGGCGGGCATTCTTTATAATCCTGAAGAAAGGAACCTCGTACCAATAGGTCCGTGGCTGTACATGGGCATATTTCTGCAAATATTTCAGGAAATCAAGCATTTCTGAGGGGTTTACACTTACTTCTGCCTCAGAAAAAGGGAAACCCTCATGCTTGTGGCTCGCTTGAGCCGGAGTTCGCATGAGGGTTTCATATGGGGTGGGTGACGGGAATTGAACCCGCGACCACCTGGGCCACAGCCGGGTGCTCTATCCGGGCTGAGCTACACCCACCAAAGAAATAATTTTCATTGAACAGGCTGGCTTTGAGCTTGAGCATCCGCCTGTGTATTTGAAGCGTTAGTTTCGTTCGGAATATCGGTTTGAGTACTGGTATTTGTATTTTGCGTTTCTGTATTTGTTTTCTGTAATTCCTGCGATTGAGCCGAAGGAGTTTCCTCTGCCTTTTTTTCCGGCTGGACTGCCTCTTGCTGCGTTGGTTGGGCAACCGTCTCAGGCTGCTTTGCAGTTTCAGAAGCCGGCTGGCTAGTTGCCTGCTGCGATACATTTTCTGACGGCACAGTAACCTCTTTGTTTTCTTTTTTAGAATTAATTACATTATCTATAATTCCGACTACGCTCTCTATCGCACTCTTGGTTTTATCAAAAGTAGCATCCTTAACAGTCCCTGCTGTTTCTTTTGTTTTGTCAATCACTGTTTCTGCGGCTGCTTTGGTTCCACCAACCGCTTTATCCAGCGTCGCTTCCTTAACTCCTTTGGTTGTTTCTGTAATTTTGTCTTTTGCTTTATCCAAAATATTAATGACAATAGTTCCTATATCAAGCTTCATTTTCCCTTTAAATTCCGACTGAAGTGACGCAAGGTCTATATGGAAAGAATCCATTTTTGTTCTAAGTTTTATCGGTAAAACCGGCTTTCCGTTTTCATCCTTAAAAAAAGCAATCATCGTTTTAAGCGAGTTTGCCCGGGAATCATTCTGCGTTCCTTCCAGAAATTCTATTTTTTCTAATGCTAAAATAGCCTCAATCACAAGATCGTTATTAAAAGAATTTATCTCGCTGTCCAGCGAAAGCTTTGCATCTTTTAGGCCAAGATTATCCGGCTTCCAGAAAGGAGGATAATAATTGCTAAACATTATGTAATCGGCATTGTTTATATTAAATTTTATATCCATATTTCTGTGAGCATAGTCGACCCAGCCCTTAAGCACAACTACGTTATCAGACTTTATATCATCTTTATCCAAAGACGCATTTACTTCTATATAGAATTTGGGTAACCCCGGATAAACAAAATGTTTTAACATTATATCGATATTCCTCAAATTGAATGTAACCGGGCTATCCTTGGTTAAATCCAAAACCTGCGCCGAAGCATTGCTTACGAAGAGTTTGCCTATTTTTATAGAAATATTTTTTTGTTTATTTTCTTTGGGAGGTACCGTTAGTTTTGTTTCCTCTGCCGGCGCCGGGGCTTCCTCTGTCCGCGCTGTCTGCTTTATAAAAAAAGGAGCAATAGCAACTTTATCTTTCTCAATTCTTATTTTAAAATCCAATTTATCTATGTAGACCTTGCTTAAACTTATGCTGCGGTTAAAAGGGTTAAACAGCCCCAGAGAAACATCGGCTTTCTTGAATTCAACATCGTTGCATTTAAAACCTTTAATAACAACAGTAAAAGGAAATCTAAAAGAAACTGAATCCAGCTTAGCTTCGGCTGCAAATTGTTTTCTTATATAATCCTTTAATATGTCCTTTCCCTTTACGTTAAGAAAAATAAAAACACCCAAGTGTATTGCGGCAATAACTAATATAAATGCCGAAAGGATAATAATTATTCTTTTTCTTCTATTGTTCGTATTCATATCTCTTTGTGGGTTATTTTATGCGCCAATAAATAAGGCTGCCAAACAAGCAAACAGTATCATACGCGCCCGGCGTGAATCGAACACGCAACCTACTGCTTAGAAGGCAGTTGCTCTATCCAATTGAGCTACGGGCGCAAAATAATTGAAATTACAAAAGACAGAGTAACGCAATAAATCCGACACGTTGAACCTTCAGCAAGAATTGATGGGCGCCTTAATTATAATTCTCTAACAAAATCCCGAGAGGGATAAGAAGCTAAGGGCACAAATTCTTAGGAAAACAGAGTTATTCGCTAGGCTTTTTTTCTTCTTCTATTATGAACGACTTTGGCTTGGCTTTTTCGATATTTAACAAATTTGCCCAATACTCCAAAGCTGTGCATCTATCAGCCTGAATATCATAAATGCGGCCGAGGTTAAGCCTTGCCGGCATATAGTGAGGGTCTAGCTCCAGCACATCCTTAAAAGCCGCTGCGGCGTTTGCGTAATCTCCACGAACTGCATACATTACCCCTCTGTTATGTAAAATATATTTGTTGTATCTTGAGGTAAGCATCATAGCCATTGAATATTCTTTACTGGCCTTCTCAAAATCTCCGCTCTTTTGCGCTTTTACTCCTTCATTAAAATACTTATGCGCCTCTTGCCTTGAAGCTATGCCTTCCGCATAAACTAATCCGCTGAAACATACCATAACCAGTAATGCAAACAAAACTTTTCGTAAAACCATAAACCACCTCCTTAACGGACTTAAGGTTTATATTTGTATACAAACTAATCACCCGAAACACCTGTATACCTTATCACCACCTCTTTGTGGCGCTTAAACCCCCTTGGCAGCTGAACTGGTCGGGAGGGTGGGATTTGAACCCACGGCTTCTTGGTCCCAAACCAAGCGCGATAAACCGGACTTCGCTACCTCCCGTCATTAAAGACCAAAGACAAAAAACCGGGAAACCTGGGATTCTATGGTCTTTCCGCCCATGGCGGAACCTTGCCGCAGAATATCAGACGGCTTCTGATCTTCGTTTTAAATGTTTTAATTTATTATACTAGGCTTTTTGGGGCTGTAAAGAGCTTTACCAATAACAACATACAGGAAGGCCACAACAAATCAATTCATACATAAACTATTTAAACGTATGATTTTTGAATCTATTTCTATAAATTTTGGCAATTTTAACCATTAATTTTAAAGAAATTTCAACCTCTTCATGTCTTCTTGTTTTTAAGCCGCAATCGGGATTAATCCAGACATTATTTGCGCCAAATATTTTAATGCTTTTATCCAATATATCGCGGATAACCTTGTTATCTGCGGGATATTTTGAGTGTATATCCCAAACTCCAGGGCCTATGGCGCGGTTAAATTTTGCACTTTTAAGGCAATCCAGTATTTTTGCGCCTTCCCGCGCAACAGGAATAGTGAGAACATCAAAATTCATTTTATTTATCCAGCCTATTATGTCGGAAAATTCTGAATAACAAAAATGAGTATGAATTTGCACTTCTTTCGCAAGGCGAGAGGCTATGTTAAAACTACGCACTGCCCAGCTGTAATAAAAACCTTCATTCCTCTTCTTTAAAGGGGCAAATTCTTTTAAAGCAGGTTCATCTATTTGAATTATTTTTATTTCGTTCTGCATCAGGTTTTTAGCTTCAGAATTTATAGCTTGTGCGATTTCAAAACAAACCTTATGCAGCGGGGCGCTGCGCAGGTTATAACTCCAGGCAAGAATAGTAACAGGTCCCGTTAGAATACCCTTCACCGGCTTTGGAGCTATGCTTTGTGCGTAAAAAGTTTCTTTAAGTGCCAAGGGTTTTTCCCTTTTTATTTCTTCACTAATTATGGGCGGACGATAAGTTCTTGTTCCGTATGAAATAACCCAGCCATTTTGAGTTGTTATAAATCCTTTAAGCGCTTTAGCAAAAAATTCAACCATATCGGTTCTTTCAAATTCGCCATGCACAAGTATATCAAGACCGGTTTCTTCCTGTTTTTCTATAGAATTGAAAATCCTTCCTCGTATAAAATTATCGTAATCATGCAAAGAAATATTGCCCTTTGTAAAATCGAAGCGGGTTTTACGCAAATTTTTATCCTGGGGGAAGCTGCCTATCGTTGTTACGGGAAATAGCGGCAAATTCAAAATTCTTTGCTGAATTTTTTTCCTATTTCCAAATATCTTCTGAGCCAAAGATAAGGTATTAAATCCTTTTTTAGGCATAGCCTCTTTAAGGCTGGATGGCACTTTGCCGCCCCAGCTTCTGGCTTCTTTCGTTCTACCTTCGCAGAATTGCACAATTAGCTTAATCTCATGCAACCTCTCCTTCGCAAAACTCAGTTTTGATTTTATGTTACCCTCAAGGCCATTTTCATTATCTAATGTAACCGGCAAATGAATAAGCGGAGAACTGTTAGACACAACTATAGACTCGTCACTTAACCTTGCTGCGCGCTTTATTATCCCCAGAAGCTTTACCTTTTCTTTTATGTTTGACCTTAAGGGAGATTTTGCGTTAACAATGCCGCAAATCAGTTTTTTTTCTTTTGGGAAACCATTTTTTTTAAGAATATCAATGTTTTCCTTTCCCGCAACAAAATCCAACCCAATACCCGATAACGGCAACTCATACAAATACGGAAGGAAATCCACGCTTTCATAATAAGTCATCAGGTTAACATTTAACCCTCCGGGGATCATCTTTTTATAGTTACTTACAATTGATTTTACTTCTTTCTTGGTAGCATCAAGGCAAAAGGCAGGTTCATCCAGGTGTATGCTGTGAATATTGTTATTTTTTAATTCACTAAAAAGTTTTTTATACGCTATACATAGCCTGTCAAAAGCCCGGTTAAAATCACCGTTTAGCCTGCTTAGTTTTAAAAATGTGTACGGCCCGGTTAAAAAAACCGGGTTATCCCTGAAGGAAAAAAATGTCTTAAAGTAGAAAAGAGGCTTGTTCCAGGAAAGTTTGAATTCGAAATTATTTTCTATCGATGGGACAAGATAATGGTAATTTGTATTGAAATATTTTCTAAGCTCCAACGCATGCTTTCCGCGGGCATAATCAAAATATGTTTCAAAATTTTTAAAATTGTAGATACCAAAGATAAGTGCCGTATCTAAAATATTGTCGTAATATGTGAATTCGCCTATGGGAAAAGAGTCTACGGATTCTTTGTAAAAACAAATCCGCTCTTCCTCCACCGCGTTTAGCAGCGAAACCAACTGTTTTTCTTCAATTCTGCCTTCCCAAAAATCTTCTATTGATTTTTTGAATTCACGGCGTTTACCTAAACGAGGGAAGCCATACGCATAACTTTTCATAAAGATACCTCAGTTGTTGCAGTTGATGTATATGCCTTTAAACATCCACCAGCTGATATTTTATACGTATCCGGAAAATTATTTTAAGTAACCTTGCGGGAGAGGAAATTGGAAGAATACAAAATCATTTAATAAACTAATGTTAGCATATATTAGTTGTGTGTCAATATTAGCTCAATGATTCATGCGGGAGAACACGATTTTTTGGATTTTTCCGTGAGTTAAGCTGTTTGATGCTATATAACCTATTGTTTCGTGGGTCACGCTGTTTCCCTTTAGGTCTGTTATCTTTCCTCCTGCTTCTTCAAGTATACAAACACCGCCTGCAAAATCCCAGGGGCGGTCGTAGAATTCAACCGAAAAATCAAGCTTTCCCTCAGCAAGATAAGCTAATGCCCGGGCTGATGAACCAAGCATCCTAATGTTAAATACTTCCCTGGATAAATCGCCTAAAACATCGAGCATAATATCCGGGGAATATCGTATGCTTGAGTCAAAAGAAATTGAGCACTCTTTTAATTCTTTGTTAGAAGATACGCTGATCTTCTCGTTGTTTTTATATGCTCCGGAGCCCTTCTCCCCTGCATACAATTCATCGTCAACAGGCATATAAATAACCCCTGCTACAAATTTATTTCTGTGTAAAATTCCTATAGAAACACCGAAAATATTAATATTTCTTATAAAATTATGGGTGCCGTCAAGGGGGTCAATTATCCATAAGAAGTCGCTGTCCAAATCGCTTGCGCCGCCTTCTTCGGCAAGAATACCATGCCCGGGGAATTTCCCTTTTATTTTATCGACAATCATACGTTCTGCTTCTTTATCAAGATTTGTTGCGAGGTTCCTGTCACCTTTACTTTCGATATTTGCGATTTTACCAAAATTATTTAGAAGATAGATTCCGGCCTCTTTGGCGGCATCTACAGCTAAATTTACAATATCGCCCATTGTTGTCCTCCTTATATTTACGAAATGCTCAACGCATCCGGTTAAACTTTTTCATTTCACGCCTGGTTTCGCGTTCAGCCAGTTCTTCTTTTATTTTTCTGCGTTTATCGTAAAGAAGTTTTCCTTTAGCCAGAGAAATTTCCACTTTAACGAAATTTTTATCATTAAAATATATTTTAAGCGGTATTAGCGTAAGCCCGCGCTGGCTGGCAAGCCCTATAAGCCGTTTTATTTCTTTTTTATGAAGCAACAGCTTGCGTGTTCTTTTTGGGTTCGCCCTGAAATAAAAACTTTTCTCGTATTCAGGTATATTCAAATTATAAATAAATACTTCTCCGTTATCAATTCTGCCGAAAGCCTCCTCTATAGAGCAGCCGCGCGTACGAAGAGATTTAACTTCTGTGCCCCTAAGTTCAATGCCTGCCTCATAAGTCTCCAAAATTTCGTAGTCTCTTCTTGCCTTCCTGTTTGTAGCTATTATTTTCACCCAGCTCCTCCGTTAAAAATTCTATAACTAACCCTGCGCTTCCGATATATTACTTGCATTACTTCGGAAGGCTGGGTTCATATTAAAAACTAAAATGAGAAAAGTTTAAATACAACCCGACCCATAAAGGAATAGTAAAGATGCTGAAAACATGGGTAACCAATACCCCCTGAGAAACAAATTCACTGTCTGCCTTGTGCAAATTCACAACGATAGGCAAAGATACCGCTGAAGGCATAGCAGCCTGTATGATAACAAAAAGCCCAAAAAGAGAAGAAATATCAAATTTTATGGTTAAAAATAAAAAAACAAGAGGGATTGCTAAAAGTTTAAGCGCACTTGCTTTTAGAACTATCGGTAATTTATTACGCAGAGAAGCAGTATCGATACGCGCAAGCCAACAGCCTAAGATAAGCATTGAAAGCACAAAACTTGTATCACCGATCATTTTAACAGGGCTCAATAAAACCTGTGGTATAAATTTTGCGGTACCGGAATATACAAAGATTAAAGCTAAAATAGTTGCAATTATAGGAGGCGTAAAAATGGATTTTACCTTAAGCCGTTCGCCTTTCTTTCTAAAAATAAAATAAGTGCCTACTGACCAGAAAATTATGTCGAAACCTACCACATAAAGAAAAGTATAAATAATAAACTTTTCTCTCATATTCTCGGGAAACAAAAAAGCAGCCATACTTAAGGGAAGATATCCGCAATTTTGAAAACTCACAATACTGGTAAATTCTTTTTTTAATTCGTGGCTTCTTTTGAATGAAAAAATATACCCCAGAATGAAACTTATGCCGAAGATTGCAAAACTCAATAATATGAATACAAAAGGCGGCGGGTTCATATCCCTTTGCAAATTCTCAACTATATGAGAAAAACCCAGAAAAGGAACAGTGAAATTCACGACAAAAAGAATCAAAAAATTGAGAATTTTTTGATCAATAATGCTTTTCCTGTAAAAATAATACCCCAATACGGTAATTATCGTAAGCTTTATAACGGCTAAAGATATTTCAACCATAGTAGAATTATAACATAGTATATTTTGTTGACAAAGACAATATAAAAAGTCTTTCCTGAGCTAGCATTTATTTGGTATAATCAGTCTTGCTGGTTTGGATATCTAAGCGGAAGTGGCGGAATTGGCATACGCGTACGTCTCAGAAGCGTATGGGTAACTCCATGAGGGTTCAAGTCCCTCCTTCCGCATTTTTACTTGTTCAAAAAGTATTGTGCACTAAAGATTATTTTAATTTGTGCGTAAGTAGCCTTGCACATTTTTTACTTCCTAGTATGTTCTTCGGGGTGACAGCGAACCGAGAAAATATTTCCCCGAAACTGCTTCAAGGTGAGCGTCAAGAGGGGCAGAGCCCCTATGAAGCGCGACAAAACTTGATATATAAATAAGCAATTAGGATATTCCGATATCGCAAAAATAATGTATTATTTTCACGCTTGCTATGCAGTGCGTCAGCACTGTCGCGCAGGAGAGGTGCCAGAGCCCGGTTGAATGGGTCCGACTCGCCCGCCACCTTAATAAAAACTATAAAGGCGGGTCCGCCTCCGGCGGAAAATCGGTTGAAATCATTAATTTATGGATTATACGGAGAGGTGGTCGAGCTTGGTTGAAGGCGCCGGTCTCGAAAACCGGTGTCCGCGTAAGCGGACCGTGAGTTCAAATCTCACCCTCTCCGTGTTATTATTGATTAAGCAGTCTTGTTGCGCCAAGGGTGGAATGGGTGATTATACATAAGTAATATTTGGATGCAATAAAAGATCCTGAATCCACTTCGGCTTCGCCGAAGATTGCATACAAATCTCACCCTCTCCGCCACATTTTTTTAAGAACAAATTGTATATGACAAAAAATTATCCTGCCAGACGAAATATCTTTATTCTCCTAAGTATTCTCTGCCTCATTTTAATTATATTTATTAATACATCCATACCACAAGGACCGGGAAAGCATCAACAATTAAACATAACGGTTGATATATATAAACTTGCAAACAATCCATATTTGTTCCTGGTTGGAATCCTCGTAATAATATATTTGGTAATCATTCTCCTGGGGTTATTTTACTTCATACGTTTCCTCATTTTTAATCTTAGAAGGCCATTTTTCACTTTCTCAAAACAGAATAAATCGTTGCCCCTGTCACAGGAAACCTCAAGCGAGCTTATATTTTTCATACTTTTCCTGACGCTTTTAGCTTATTTTTCACTATGGTTGATGATTATTTTTAAACTAAAGATCAACCTCGTAAGAGCTAGTTTATTTTATAACTTCGTTATTGAGGTATCAGTTATTTTGCTTACTGTCAAATATCTTAAGGCCAGCTATCTGGATTTTAAATTAAGCATCAAGAGGGCTGCTGATGCGACAAGAAAATACCTGATAATTCTTCCTGTTTTAATGGTAATTGTTTTAATAAATAATTTTGTTTTGGAAAAAATCGGCATCGATACCACAACCAACCCGGCAGTAGAATTATTTTTAAAAATAAAAAGTATGTCTCTTCTTTCTTTTCTTATACTTCAAATTGTTCTTTTTGGCCCTGTAGCTGAAGAGCTTTTTTTTAGGGGTTTTGTTTATAAATTAATAAGGAAAAAATGTGGATTTTTTTTATCCGCGCTTTCTTCTTCTCTTCTATTTGCCGCACTCCACAGAAGTAGCCAGGATCTTTTACCTTTAGCGGCAATTTCAATCAGCCTTTGCTACGTATATGAAAAAAGCAATAACATAGCTTCACCTATCTTCTTTCATATAATACATAATTCTCTTAGTGTTTCTTTACTTCTGCTGGTTAAAATTATCGTCTAACACAAGACTAACACATAATAAATAGAACAGATAAGAAGGCCGGAATATCAGCTGGTATTTTAATTCAATTGATATAATCTGCTACATCCAAAGGCAGATGTAATGTTTCTTTAATGTGCGCTATTCTTTGCGCGGTATAAGGGTGGGTTCTAAAATATGAGATTTCATTTAGCTTTTTTTTGTTTTCTTTGTATAATTTTTCCATAACATCTATGCCGGCTTTAGGATTGAACCCTATCTGCTTTGTGTATTTCACCGCTATTTCATCAGCGTTGAATTCATCCTCTCTCGAATAAGCAGCCATAATCTGAGCAAGAGCGAAAGAAACCCCTTGCATAAATTGGCCGTCATGGCTGGCAGCTCCGGAAGCGAGAACCAAAAGATTATAACCCATTGCCGCTTGCAGCTTCTTAATCACATGGCGCGACACTACGTGCCCTACCTCATGCGCAAGAACAAAAGCGAGCTCGTCGTCGTTTAAATCATCCAGCAGGGGTTTAAAAATATAAATATATCCCCCGGGAACGCTAAAAGCATTTTTGTCTTCAGTGTCCCCCTTTTCATCTCCGGTAATTACATAAAAATAATAACTGATTTCTTTTCTGTCACAGACCTCAACTATTTTCTTACCTATTCTGTTTACTCTTTCTATGTCACTAGGATTATTTGAAATTTTCATTTGCTTGGATACTTCCTTTGAAATAGCCTGCCCCATTGCAATTTCTTTTTCTGTGGAATAGAAAATTATATCTTGCCTATGGGTGCCGACGTTGTATTCGGTGCTAACGCAACCATTAATGAATAGATAGCAGATGGCAGCGACCAAAGGGAATCCTGAGCGAAGTCGAAGGAATAGCAGATGGCAGATGAAAATATTTGGTTTTGTAAATCTATGGGTTCTTTTTACAATCATCAATTCAATCAAAGAAGTCGCTTTTTTTAAAAAGCGAAACTAATGGACAATTAAATTTTCCCAGGTTTTCTGTTGCGCCTTCTTCTCTGTCTATGACTGTTAAAGCTTTTACTATCTGTATTTTTTCCTTAGCCAATACTTCTATTGATTTTATAAGAGAAGAGCCGCTCGTTGCCACATCATCAACTATCACAACGCGGTCTCCCGCTTTAAGCTCTTTGCCCTCAATTAATTGCTGTCTGCCATGGGCTTTCGGCGTTTTCCTTATTAAAAATGCATTTAACGGCTTTTGCTGCATATGAGAAACCATACACACCCCGGCAACTATCGGGTCCGCACCTAAGGTTGGCCCGCCAATGGCCGAGATTTTATCATCTTTTATCAATTCCCACATAAGATGCGATATAAGATAAATTCCCTGCGAGGAAAGGCTTACCCTTCTTACATCTATATAGAAATTGCTTGTTTTTCCTGAAGAAAGCTTAACTTCGCCTTTGTACCATGCGTCTTTTTTCAACAGAGAAAGTAATTCATCTCTCATGATTAGTTTGTTCCTCCTTGGGAAAAAATTATACTTTCAAAACTAAATCTTGCAATAACTACTTTTATACGCCCCGAATAAGAAGATACTTTTCCGAGCGTCCTTAATTTGTTTTACCACCATCGTGAGCCTATTGGAGATGATTGTGCCAATTGAAGAATGTGCGGCAATAAACAAAAAAGGCCTAAACCTGGGCGTTCAGCTGTGTCTATTTGGATCTGATAGCTATAACTTTGATGAAATCCGCAGAATCTTCAATTTTATCGGTCACGCCTTCAAGGTATTCTGCCAACTGATAGCTAAGCAAAAGGCTTGTCGGCTCGAGCCTGGCATGTATTATAGCTTCAATTAAGGTTTTTTTCTGATCATCAGCCTGATGCTCGATGCGGTCAACCTCTTCACAGTTAGACAGCGTTCCTTTGAGATCATTGGTGGTAAGAGCATGGATCGCGTCTTTAAGCCTTGAACTCGCCTCAACGATTAATTCGGTTGATAAAGAAATATTCTTAAGCACAGCGTCGGGAAGCTTGTGTTCGATAAAACCCAAAAGCCTGGCGGCTCCGTTAGTCCAATCCGCTATTTTATCCAAAGTCTGAACGAAATGCATCAGGTCTTCTCTGTCAGGAGGAAGAAACAGGCCTTCAGAAAGTTTACTTACCATCTCTGACCTTAAAATGTCAGCCTGATGTTCGCTTTGACGCACTTTTTCAATTGCCGATACCTGCGTGGTTAAATCTCTGTTTACAAATGCCTTGACTGCCTCAGAAAAAAAAGTTACTGTTTTATATGTTTCTTCCACGTGTTTTTGTGCATACTGTAAAATTTCTTTCTCCTCAGCCATCCCCAGCCAACCAAATATATTTCTCATTTCCTTCATAACAGCCTCCTATTTCATAAAAAATAATATTCCCTTTAATATAACAAAACTTATGACTCCCGATATAAATGGCGTTGCTATCCAGCATAATACTATATCACGCATTATATGCATATTTAATACGCGTATACCTTTAACCAGGCCCACCCCGCAAATCGCTCCCACAATAGAGTGGCTGGTTGAAACCGGTATACCCATAAGTGTATACATATGGACGTTAAACGAACTGGCTAGCTGGGCAGAAAATGCCATGATTGGCGTAAGATGGATTATTTCTGAACCTATAGTTTCAATAACTTTATATCCCCAGGTTACAATACCTAAAACTATTGCCATTCCGCCCAAAATGATAGCAATCTTTATTGAAATGATCTCGGCTCCAGCTAAAACACCGATAGAATTTGCTACATCATTTGCGCCCCAGGTATAGGCAACATAACAGCCGCTTATAACAATAAGGGCTGCGAGAATCTGCTTAAAGTACCTGCGCGGAATTATCCGGGGTAAAATGTTTTGTAAAATACGAAAAAATACATACCCCAATATTGCCGCACCTACGGGAGTAAGAATCCAGCATAAAAAAATATCGCCTAACACTTTCCATTTCACAGGCGCAGCTACGGCAAGGCCTCCTCCGGCTACCGCACCGACAATAGAATGGCTGGTTGAAATAGGCATCTTCCAGCGCGTTGCAAGTACCACCCAAAGGCAGGCAGCAAAACTGGCGATAAGAGCAATATTACGGGAACTGTTTTTGCTGAGTGTATTAAGCGGCACGATGCCTTTACCTATGGTTGCCACCA
>Ga0172370_10007837_pt1 | contig 12994 bp, 17 predicted proteins | sample LakKiv5m_FD_114538 | JGI IMG/M metagenome (GOLD analysis project Ga0172370, IMG submission 114538) | Freshwater microbial communities from Kabuno Bay, South-Kivu, Congo - kab_022012_11.5m | ecosystem: Environmental > Aquatic > Freshwater > Lake | place: Democratic Republic of the Congo...
AAGGGAGCCGCACTCTTTTGGCAGAACTATCTTCTCCGGCAATGCGCTGAGGCTGTGAAGGTCAAGGTAGCCGGTAATCTTTTCAGGCAGAACTATCTTCTCCGGCAATGCGCTGAGTCTGCTAAGGTAAAGGGAGCCGCACTCTTTTGGCAGAACTATCTTCTCCGGCAATGCGCTGAGGCTGTGAAGGTAAAGGGAGCCGGGATATATTCCTTTATTCTCTTCCATAACCCAATTAAAGAAGCTAACAAAGGTAGGAAAACGATTGAGGAAAGCAGTCTTATATTCTATCGGGTCAACCCTGTCATCCTCGGTTAACCTTAATTCCACTTCTCCCTCTGGTGTGTAATGTCCCTCGCGCCAAGTTTTCGGATTGAGTTCAAAATGTTTTTCTGTGTCCCCGTGAGAACCTAAATCATAAGCCTTGACTTCGCCGGTTGCTGGGTTGTGTAGGAAACTCGCCATTTCGCACATCTTAAGCCTCCTTGTTTTTGAATACCCTCAACACTCTCGTTGAGGATTTAGTTAAATATTTGTCGTATAGCCCCACTTCTTTTAGGGCGTCGTAATTAAGACGGAAAGTTTCTTGCGATAACCACTTTACAAGATATTCTTTAGTCTTTATACCTTGGCTATCGCCTATTACCTGTTTTAATTTCGCCTCAAATTCGTCCTTATGGCGTTCCATATTCTTAATGTCAATTTTTATTTTCTGCAACGCAGCAATCATATCGTTCATTTCCTCGATTGCCTGTAATTGCTCGTTAGATTTTGGAAATATCTCTAATAGAGTCTCATTATCATCCCCGCAGGCCATAGGTGGCGTTTTATTCTCTACCATATCCCAGAAATTCTGGGCCACTTCAGTCATTTTGCCAAATAACTCTTGGTCTGCCTCTATTTTTTTATAGAGAAATCTGTTGCCCCCTATCAAGACAGCGATATAACCTATCTTGCGACCCGTAATCATTAACTGCCAGGAAACCTGTAAGATATACTCAATAGGGATTTCCTCTTTCTCCCATTCCTTTGCTTTCCAACCAGAAACATTCTTACATTCTACTAATTCATTTGTGCCGGTAATAAGGCGATCAACCTGGCAAGCCATAAAGGGGTATTTCTTATGAATATATCTTTGCGGGGCGCGCCTTACTTTCAGACCAGTCTTTCGTTCAAACTTTTTGGCGATAAAATCTTCCAACTCTGAACCTAACTGCACATATTCGTTATTTGATAAATCTTCTTCTGGTATCTGACCGGATTTTTCTGCCCACAATCTTAATGGTGTCTTATATCTTGATAAGCCCATAGCCGCCGCTATATCTGAACCCCCAAGAAATTTAGTCCTATCCATATTCTCTCCTTATATAAAGCAAAACTGGTTATTTCTTTGTATTAACACCTCTGGCTGCCTTTCTAGGTGCCACTCAAAGGTATGTTTGCAGTTTGCCCGCTTGCGACAAATGATAATATAACCTTGCTCCCGTAGTCCGCGTAACCTCTGGGACCAAGAATAATGTCCTTCTTCCCCTGGCGGAAATAAAGCCTCAAACTCCGGGGCGGATACCCAATATTGGCTCTTTAGTTTTACTAATACCTTATTTTGCACGGACATTTTTTCGTTTCTCCCATTCTTCGTTAGTTATAAAACTTGGTTACATTATAAACCCAGTTCTTATTAAGGCAATACTCCGATTTAATCGTTGTCGGGCAATAGCGTGAACCCAGGAAAGAAATAAAATCCTTATATTTATCCTGCTTGGCAAATCTTTTAAGATTATTACGAATTGTATTAATGCAAATCTTACGCGCCCATTGTTCTTTAGTTAGGTTTTTATCAGTTCTATTTTCGTAGCGCAAAGATTTTATACCATAAGGATACTTGACACTATTCTCGGCTTTATAAATTGCGTCGGCTAACTTTTCCACATTAATAACTTCACTTGCAAAAGCGAAAGAAAAAGCAATGCAAGAAAAAATTATCGCAAATAAAAGCGCCGCCATATTCCCAGGTGTGCAATCGGTAAGGATAGCACGAGAATAGAGGGCGGCATTTTCTCCGTCGTGGTTTTTTATTTTTAGGCTATCTTTTTTATTTAACATTGCTATCCTTACCTTTCATTTATCACTATAACATAAATTTTTAATTTGTCAAGCATTATTTTTAAATACAACTACTACACTTGGGAAAGGTGCGGAGTTTTTACTATCCCCAAACTTTAACCTGCCCTTAATAAATCTTATTTCATCAGCTTTCATAATATACTCGTGCCAAAATTTTGTGTCTGTCCTACTTGGGATAAGAAGAACACAGACTGCCCCCCCCCTGTGCTACCTCGTAGGCTTTTTTGATCCATTTGCTGATTTCTTTCCCATAAGGCGGGTTAATAAAGTTTCTTTTCCCCCAAGATATATTTAATCCATCTTGGTTACTATGCAGAGGGCAAGGATCGAAGTCAAAATTAAATTCTTTGTTCAATTCCTCATAAAGCCATTTCGGAGTAGCCCAATGAGGAGATAAACTTGTCATTAAACCTTTAAACTTTTGCATTGTTACTCATCCTCTCGCTCCTTGTGGGTTAAATAATTCCGGTTGTATATTCCTTTGGCTTTCTTTGAGAATGTGTAGTCCGAGTTCAGGTTCTACACAGTTGTTTAATACTTGTTTTTCAAATCTCGTTTCTAAATTGTGTTTGGATAAATCAAAACCAGTTCTTTCTTTGCGCAATCCGAAATTTTTGTCGTTTTTCCCCACTCTCCTTATTCCTCGTGTTGTATTTCTAAACGGAGTAAACCAAAAATTAGTCCAGAAAAAATGATTGTTACTTTCAATCGGATTAAACATTGGCTCATAATAAGTTATTACATTTTCTACACAAAATTTACCCTTAAACCAATGCTTTAATAAAATAATCTCCTGCCATAACGCCATATCTGGATAACGGGGGGGGAATCCCTGCGCAACATTTAAATTGTTAAACCTACTATGACTCGGACACGGTGGACTGCTCCATATAAAATCAAACTCCTTAAAATGTTCCAATAAATACGGGTGTGCGTCAGTCACTATTACCTTGTCGTTGGGGAAGAAGTCTTGATATATCTTGGTAATCTTTGGGTCAAGTTCAACAGCAGTAATATCTAAGTCAAGTCCTGTGTGTTCTTTATCCCAAAACTTTCTATTGCCACCAATCCCTGCATACAAATTTAATACTCTCATCTCCCCATCCCCTCGTCAATTTCGTGTTCAGTATATCCATCAGCCAATAACTGATTTTTTATGTCAATATTGCTTATCTTTGAGGCGCGCATACTCAATACCCTGATTTTTGCCGGTGTCCGACCCGAAGGTTTATATTGTGATTCTTCTCGTTTCTCCCAGGTTCTGACTGCGGCTCGCCAGTCTTTCATCCTGTTTTTACCTATCATCCAGCCTTTTGCTTCGTAATGGTCAAACCACTTGTGCGGGTCTATACCATTATTCCTTTCTTGACAATATTTAATAATATTATCGATCTTTGGAGGAATATCATTACCTGTTTGGGTAATGTGTATAGTATTATCTTTTGTATTAGTGTCTTTAATTTCTTTTGTATCTGCCTGTTTAGGCAGTAGTTTATTACCTGTTTGGGCAGTAGTAATTACCTGTTTAGGTAATATTACCTGTTTAGGTAATGATTTCCATTGTTCATAATTCTTTTGAAATGAATATTTTACACAATAACCATTACCTATTTGGGTAATAATGTGTTTAGAAAGCAGTTTTTTTAATCCCCTGCAAATATGCGGGATCGCTATATTTGTTTCGGTTTTGAATTGAGACAAAGCAATTTTATCTTCCTTTTTCCCCCAGCCATAAGTTTTACGGAAGATAATCCATAAGATTCGGCTTTCATAAGGCGATAGGTTTATCCGGCTTAATGCTTGCGCTATTTCGTTTGCCACAGGGATAAAACCGTTTTCTTTTTGTGGGTTAGCCATTATTTAATTATTTCTTTTTCCCAAAAAAATATATCCTGCCCAGGCGAACGGAGTTCTTTAATTGTCTTTCGGAGGCAAACCCGGGCAGGATAAAAAAAGCGACGTTTTTATCTTCTCGTCGCTGATTTGTTTTATTTTCTCCATTCTTTACTCCTCCGAATTGGTTATTTATAATTATAAAACTTTTTTTTGATTTGTCAAGAAATTTTTTACTCTCCTTGACAAAACACCTAGAATCAGTATACTTGTATTGAAGATTGGAATAGAATATAAAAAGAGCCGCAATCCTCTGGGAGATTGTGGTTAATTATTATTTATAAATTATGTATAACGCGCAAAAAGGCAATAAAAGTATCAAAGAATTAGTAGTCAATAATTGCTGGCAATATCTTTATAATAATTTTCATAAGTTTAATCAAACCAACAAAATAAAGATAGCTCTTGAGCTTGCAAAGAAAGATTTACCTACCCAATTACAAGGCGAATTAAAGATTACGGAAATGCCTACCGCTAAAATCGGCGGAAGGATAGATCAACTGCTGCCATTGGAGCTGAACATTGGAGAACCTACTCTTAGAGCTTCCGGAAATCCTAGTAATGCCGGAGAAGCTCCTACCAGTCTTAACTGATATAAATAAATACCGCTACTTTTTAATTGAAGGCGGTCGTGGCGGCGCGAAGTCCCAATCAGTAGGCAGGATTGTTTTATATATCGGCGAAAAGCGCCACGCCCGGATTGTCTGCGGTAGGGAAACACAAGTCAATATCTCTGAAAGCGTCTATTCTTTGCTTACCGACTTAATCAATTCTTACCATCTCAATTATGATATACAAGCTACGAAACTTATCCATCGTAAGTCAGAAACTACTCTTAACTTTAGGGGATTCAGAGAACAAGGCGCTTTCAATATTCAAGGGATGGAAGGTATAGATGTCCTATGGATTGATGAAGCGCAGGCTATTACCAAGCAAACCCTTGATGTCTTAATCCCTACCATACGAAAAGATACTGCTAAAATATTTTTTACTATGAACCGCCATCTATCCAATGATCCTGTTTTTGAATTCTGTCAGGGAAGGAAAGATTGCCTGCATATTTATATTACTTATCTTGAAAACCAATTTTGCACGCAGGCCTTGAAAACTGAAGCAGAGGAATGCCATAAGAAAAGCGAGAAAGACTATAATCATATTTGGCTTGGCGAACCACTAGAGCAAGCAGAGGACGCGCTTTTTAGTTATGAAGAATTAATAAATACGAAAGCTAATATTTATCCTCTACGCGAAAACTATGGCTATAAGATTGCTGGTTTTGACATTGCCCGTTATGGTGATGATAAATGTGCTTGTGTGAGTATAAGGCAGAATGGCGCACTGCATTGGGAAATTGTATTTGTTGACCAATGGGAACATAAAGATTTAAATTATACCACAGGCAGGATATTGACAACCGTAAATGAACAGAATATCAATAAATCAATAATTGATGAAGACGGAATAGGCGCTGGCCCACTTGATACTTTAAATAAAGGCAGAGGTTTACAGAACTTTGTCGGCTTCAAAAATCCTTCTATCTCTTATGAACATAATAAATTCTTCGGTAATAACCGCACCGCTAATGCTTATAAGCTAAAAGATTTAGTAATGAAAGGGCATATTATCATTACCGACGAGGGTTTAATCAAGGAATTATGCACACTTAAATATACTTTTGACAATAATCAGCGCAGAGTATTGGTTTCAAAAGAGAAAATGAGGGCTGATGGCATACCAAGCCCCAATCTTGCGGATGCTTTGATTATGGCGGTATCATTGATTGGGGAAATCAAATATGCTCAAGAACATCAATTCCAAACTCATCCAAAATATTCCAAAGAAGATAATTTACTTAATTTAGCAGGGGTAAGATGAGGATATTGACTAAAGACGGATATATTGCGCAAGTAGGATTAATTTTTGAATTGACTGATGAGCAACTGATAGTAATCCAGGGTAATCCGCAATTCTATTTAGAACAAACTTTTTTAAAGACTTGTTATGAAGCAAAAGGAAATAACGCTCATTTGTTCCATTTAGGCGTAGATAACAGGATGTTTAACGATCCTATGGAAATATTAAGAAAGTTTGAGATGTTGCAGGATGAATATAAATCTGTTTCGTGGTGGAACAGGGAGGAAAATAAGTTTTTCATAAAAAGGAGAGAATTATGTCACAAGTTATAGCTGCAGCAGTAGCGCATCCATTTATAGCCGCAGGAATAGCCGCCGCCGCCGCAGGGACAGCGACTACAATGGCAAGCGCTATGGATACCGATATTCCAGAGGTTTCTTCAATTTCAACAGTTCAGGACACTATTTCTAAATCAAAAGAACAAGCCACGCTTGCTGCACAGCAAAGGCGGAAAGCGTCAAGGCGATCGCGATCAATCTTTACTTCTCCTTTAGGCATTCCCGAAGAAGCGTCAACGATCAGGAAAACATTATTAGGGCAATAAGATATGAAGCACGCGATTATTTCCAGCAAGCCATATAAAGCGTGGTGCAAGGAAAGGGGGATTGATTTTTATTCTTATATCCAGCAATTTCCCCTTGTGTACGCTAAATTAGGTTATGCAAGAATACCAATAGTTGATAAACCAAAAATTAAGTTAACGCTATGGGGGAAGATTAAAAACTTCTTTAAATACTAATGCCTACTGTCCAAGAATTAGCAAGAATGCCCCAACACGATAACGCTTTAGGAAAAACTAAGGCGCAGGATAAGATTGACCGCTTCAAGCAATTAATCGGCGAGCGTTCTAATTTTGAGAATTACTGGCAGATACTCCACGACTATTTTTATATTGAAGCAGAGAATTTTTCAAAGGCATACGCGGCAGGCGCAGAGTTAGATGCTACTTATTTATGGGACGCAACCACTCTTGAGGCTGCTGATGTATTAGCTAGCGGCTTTATGAATTATCTTACCCCGCCGACTTCCAAGTGGTTTAAATTGAGACCCAAGAGCAAGGAATTTTTAGAGAATAAAGCAGTTGCTGACTTCCTAGAAAATGTAGCCGCAGAGGTTTATTATACACTCAATAGATGTAATTTCTATGACCAGAGTTTTCCGGCGTTTAAATCAAGCGGCGTATATGGAACTTCATTATTGCTCGAGGAAGATGATTATGATGACGGCGCAAGGTTCTTTAATCTACCGTTAAAACAGGTCGTGGTTGTTGAGGACGCCAAAGGTCGCGTCATTGAATATTATATTGAGTTTGAATATACGGCATTACAAGCCGCTACACGTTGGGGTAAGGATAATTTGAGTGAAGCCTTAAAACAGGAACTTGACGCTAAGGTAGGACAGGATAAGAAACATAAATTTTTATTGTTTATCGGAAAGCGCTTTCACAGGGATATCAAAAGCGAGACAAAGAATAACTTGCCTATTGAGGCAATATGGATCGATGTTGAGGGCAGGACTACTATTGAAGAAACTGGATATTATGAGTTTCCTGCTATGTGCCATAGATTTGATAAACGCCCATTTATTCCCTGGGGCTTTTCTCCTGCAATGAAGGCATTGCCGTTTGCGAGGTTATTGAACGCGGTCGCCAAAACTAACCTTCGGGCTATGATGAAGAGGACTGATCCACCAATAGCTTTGCCGGATAATGCCTTTATTATGCCATTTAACGCCAATCCAAGAGCTGTTAATTATTATAAACGGACAGTTATGGAAGGTGGCGCAAAAGATATATTCGCATTTGCTAATTACGGCGATCCTGCTTTCGGCACGCAATCGGTTGAGTATTATTCACAAAAAGTCAAGAGCCTAATGTTTAATGATATATTCTTGGCTTTTGAAGGTTTAACTAAACAGATGCAGAATCCGGAAGTCTATGAGCGCATAAACGAAAAGATGACTCTTTTGGGCCCGGCAGTAGGCAGGTGGACTGCGGAAGTAAGCAATCCTATTGTTATACGGACAATCGGAATACTTATGAGACAAGGAAGATTGCCGCCTATACCTGATGAAATCTTGATGAATAATGATCCATTTCTCTATGAGATTGATTATGTTTCCCAATTAGCGCAGGCACAGAGGAGAAGCGAACTTAACTCTTTAGTTACCGCGCTCACTATGACAGGGCAAATGGCTAACTTCTCACCTGAAATCTTGGATGGTGTTGACCCGGATAAGACAAGAACAGAAGTTTGGGGCATAACTGGCGCTCCTGTAAAAGTATTAAGAAGCGATGATGAGATACAGAAAATCAGGGAAGCGCGCGGCCAAGCCCAGGCAAAGGCGCAGGAATTAGCTATAATAACAGAAGGGGCAAAGGCAGCGCAATCAGCCGCCGCCGCCGATAAATTAATTGCCGAAGCCACAGCAACAGGAAGGAAAACACTTGAGTAATATAAACCTTACCAATCTGAATTATGTAAAAGATTTACAGGCTAACCTACGAATTTGTTTTGATAGTCCGCAAGGCAAAGAAGTTATGCGATTTTTAGAACAATCCTGCGGGTGGTATGAAAGTATCTTTGATGTAGTCAATAGGGATATTGTGTTGCTTAATGCCGGTAAACGCGAAGTCTTGGCCACTATAAAGACTTTATTAGAATTATCGCCGGAGCAAATAGTTGCTTTGGCAAAGGAAAAAGAAAATGCCTGAAGGCGCGCGTGTTCATAATTTGTATGAGAAGTTATTGAAAAAAGGTTATTCAAAATCAAGTGCGGCGAAGATTGCGCAACACCAGACTGGACAAGCACTCGCAACAGGAAAGCCGCCTAAACATAAATCGGAGTAATGGACAACTAACCCGTTAAACGGGCAATTAGCCCAAAGGAGAATAAAAATGGAAATACCTTTTATTGAAAGTGTTGCAGAAGCACAAAGACCAGCAATAGAAACATTTGTTACTAATACTGGAGCAACAGAGCAGGATTTAGCAGGGTTTACTACTTTTGACGAATTTCTGTCAGGATATAAACCTAAAATGCCAGTTGCACCTGCATTTTCAGGAAGTTGGAAGAAAGGTTTGCCCGCTGATTATGTGAATAGCCCGACAATGCAGAAATTTACAGATGACCCAGATGGATTGTTAAAAGCGATTGAGAGCCATCTGAACCTTGAGAAATTACTTGGACACACAAAAGTTCCATTGCCGAAAGACGAAAATGATTTAGCGGGGATTGCTATATTCAATAAGGCACTAGGCGTGCCTGACAAACCAGAAGGATATAACCTGAAAGACCCAACAATCCCTGAAAGTATGAAGGCTTTGACCTTTGATAAAAAGATTTTTCAAGAGACGATACATAAATTCGGGCTTACGCCGAAGCAAGCTGCAGGATTATGGCAGGCTTATACTGAAATGTCTATGGGCGCATACAATAAGTATGTTACCGATAACAATAATCAATTAGCGCAATTAGTCAATGGATTACGCCAAGAGTGGGGAGACGCTTACGACACCAATGTAGAATTGGGTCAGGCGGTAATCAATAAGTTTTCTAATGACCAAGATATGAACGATTGGATAACCGCTACAATTCTTAAAGATCCAAGAGGAGCGAAGTTTTTGGCAAAGATTGGCGGACAATTCGCAGAAAATAGGATTGGCGAATTTAAGTATCAAAGATTTGCATTAACACCTGAACAAGCACAGCAAGAGATTGATAAGATTATGAACGACCCGAACCATCCTTACTTAAATCCGAAAGCAACTAATGAGGAACACGATAGAGCTGTTCAATATGTCAACACTTTACAATCTGTTGTAAACAAAGGAAAATCATAATGCCTACTGGTGTATATATCAGGACAGAAGAACATAAACAAAATTGGTTTAAGAAAGGACATAGTTCTTTAGCGAGTAAGGAGAGTTATATAAATCGTGGTAAGAATATATCTCTTGCGTTACTTGGAAGAAAACTATCAGAAGAATCAAGATTAAAAATGCGTTTAACTAAACTCGGGAAAAAACAATCTCCTGAACTTATAGCTAAACGCATTAAAAGTGGGATATTCCATCCGAGATGGAAAGGTGGTTCAAGAGAATTTTATTCTTCTGCAGCAAGAGCAATATACTATGAAAACAATCTTATAGTAATATGTTCAATATGTGGTTCTGATAAAAATATTCATATACACCATAGAGATTTAGATTGGAAAAATAATCGGATAAATAATCTAAATCCTTTATGTATAAGTTGTCATACAAAGTTTCATGAAAAGTTAAGGCAAAGTAAAGCAATAAAGCAAGATAAGGCGACAGAAGCCCCGAGCTTTATTATTTGATTGGCGGACAAGACTATATGTCCCCGCAAATAATATTGCGAAAGAGACGACCCTCTTTTAGAGGACAATCAACTCATAAGCAAAGGTTGAGAGTTTTCTAATAAGAGGGTTTTTCTTTAAGAAAGGGGAAACAAAATGGCTGACACCCAATCACAAATATACGCGCAAGTGTATGGCCGGAATATTATGCAGTTGGCGCAGCAGAAATATTCCAAACTCATAAATTATGTCTTTATGAGGCCTAACGTCCAGGGAAAGACTTTTTTCCAGGATAGGATAGGTGAATGGTCAATGTCCGTAAAGGGCGGTAGAAATGTCGCTACTCCGAACAATGATCCGACATTAAGCAGGCGTATGGGAACGCTTGTTGATTATCACGATGCAAGGCTTCTGGATAGAGGCGATGAGTTACGCACCATATCCGACCCAAGAAGCGCTTACACGATTGCCGCCGCTTCCTCTTTAGGCAGAAAGATAGATGATGTTATTCTGTCTGCGGCTGTCGGGACTGCGTATTACGGAGAGACAGGTTCATCCTCCATTACGCATTCCAATACAGTTTCAATCGCTACTAAAGGTTATATCACTTTAGCAAACTTGGCGAGTATCAAATATGCGTTTGATAATGCCAATGTTGAGGAAGAAGACAGGATTTTGGTCATTACTCCTCTCTCATTATCAAATCTGTTACAAGTAACACAAGTATCATCCGCGGACTACGCGGCAGTAAAAGCCCTTGTTAGAGGCGATATTGATACCTTTATGGGCTTTAAGTTTGTTACTTCAACTCGTATTGCTTCTATTACCGGCGGCAATAGGGACGCGGCTACTTATAGTTGCATAGCGTTCCAGAAATTTGGTATTTGCCTCGCTATGTCTGCTTCTCCTTTAGTAAGGACTGACGAGAGAAATGATTTATCTTACTCTTGGCAACTTTACTATGAACTGAATATTGGCGGAGTAAGACTTGAAGAAGCAAGAGTAGTGTCAGGAGAAACCTGATAGTAACGGGTATATCCCTGTGGGGTGCGCATACATAAAACGCGCATAAATCCGGTATAGCCGGAGAAAGGATAAAAAATGGCAAGTTTATATGCTGACAATGTAACAAAGGTTAGAGCTGGCGGTTCAGGAGACAACTACGTATCCGACGGTTATATTAAGACAGTTGAGAAGGTATGGATAGATACTTATACGGTATCTGCTGCTATAGCGACCACTTCTTCCCTTTGTATCGGAAAAGTTCCGAAAGGGAAGAAATTAACGGATGTTATCGTGTATTTGCCGGTATTAAGTGCGGCGGCCACGACTTCAACCATTTATCTTGATACAGCAGCCACGACTTCTGTTACGCCCTGGGGTGGTGCTTTACAACCATTAGGAACTGGTTCGTATGCTGTCGCAACAGCCACAATATCAACGGTAAGATTAGGACACACTAAAGCATTCGCCGAAATGCCGGATGATGTTGAGTTGTTTATTATGATTGACCCTGCTATCACGGTTACGGCAGGAACAATCAAATCTATCATTAAATATACTTAATGATTGGATAGTCTTGGGCGGGGGGAGAAATCTTCCCGCCCTTGATTAAAGGAGTTATCTATGGCAGTATCAAAAACTTCTCTTGTCAATAAAGCTCTTACAATAGTAGGAGCGACACCTATTACCAATATTACCGACGATACAAACAACGCCCGTGTGGTAAATCGTGTCTATGAAATATCATTAAAAAGCATTCTCGGCGAATGTAAATGGAATTTTGCCACTTTACGTGCATTACTTGTATCTTCCGCGACTACTATGAGTTGGTATCACGATGACGAAGATACCGTCTATGTCCGTCCTTCTACTTGTATCCGCATATTTGGAACTAATGATGATAACGCGGTATGGCGCGAGGAAGGGGATTATATCATATCCGATACTATCGGTCTTGGCATAAAATATACATATTATCTTGATGATCCTTCAAAATATCCATCATCATTCCTCGAGGCATTTATAGATAAACTCTGTTCGGATATAGGATATATGATTATAAATAATCCTACTATGGCTGGGGCTTTTCTTGAAAAATATAATAAAGTATCACTACCGAAAGCAATGGCGGAAAATGCCCAGATAGGCACTCACCAATATTTAAAAGACGATAGTTGGGTGAATGCTAAATCAGAGGACGAAAATCTTGACGCTTAATGGCAAAAGTTGATGTTATAAAAACTTCCTTTAGTGGTGGAGAATTTGGGCCTTCTTTATTCGGTAGGATTGATATAGCCCAATACGCCAACGCTTGCGAAACAATAGAGAATTGGTTACTTCGTCCTTATGGTTCTGCAATTTCTACGCCTGGCACAAGGTATGTCACAGAAGTAAAAGATAGCACTAAAGAAACCCGCCTTATTAAATTTATATTCAATCAATCTGACGCTTATGTAATAGAAATGGGTGAATATTATTTCCGTTTCTTTACTAATGGCGGGGCAGTTGTTACAAGTGGAACAACGCCTTATGAGGTAGCACACATATACGACGAAGATGAGATTTGGGATGTCCAATTTACCCAATTAAATGATATTATTTGGCTTACTCATCCCGACCATCCGCCCCAGAAGTTAACAAGGATTGCCGCCGCTAATTGGACTATCGCTGAATATACTATACTTGGCGGTCCATTTCTGGATGACAATACTGACGAAACTATAACCCTCAATGCTTCTG
>Ga0172370_10007839_pt1 | contig 12993 bp, 14 predicted proteins | sample LakKiv5m_FD_114538 | JGI IMG/M metagenome (GOLD analysis project Ga0172370, IMG submission 114538) | Freshwater microbial communities from Kabuno Bay, South-Kivu, Congo - kab_022012_11.5m | ecosystem: Environmental > Aquatic > Freshwater > Lake | place: Democratic Republic of the Congo...
GCGCTGGATCTCCCCTGTTCGATGGAAGCGAAATAGACCCTGTTTTCACCTGCCAGCCCAATGGCCGCCACCTGGGCCCTGGGCTCCTTCAGTTCCTGCTGAATCAATTCTGCGGTTTCCACCGCGCCCTTCCCCTTTAAATGGGAGGCATCCCTTAATTCCACCTTGTCATTGTGGATCCAGATATAGACCAGGTTCGGAGATTTGCCGCGCAGAATGACCTTGTCGTACCCCGCATACTTCAGTTCGGGGGCCCAGAACCCCCCCATCATGGAGAAGGCCATCAAGAGGGTCTGTGGAGAAATGGTGGTGACGATGGTCCGATTGCATCCGGTGGCAGGCGTGCCGCACAAGAGACCCGCGCTGAATATCAGCAGATTGTCCGGCGAAAAGGGCTCCACTTCGGGGGGGACCCGATCCCATATCAACTTGGCGTTCGTGCCGAGACCCCCCAGATAGAGCTCCGTGTCTCTCGGATCGGTTTCCACCCGCTCGATGTTTCCTCGGGTGAGATCAATTTCCAGGTTATATCCTGTTTCTGCGTACCTCATGGCTTACCCTTTCCAAAATGGCTCAACTGCGTGGCGTACCCTGTTTAAGTTCAGGGAAATGGCTTGATGAGCGATCGCGGCCTGACCGGAAAGGCCGGAATTTCCCAACGGTGCGCCGACCTGTAGCGCCTGAGCGGGTCGAAGGGACCCCTCGGTCAACCCCTCAGATCCTTCTTCAGGTTGATGAAATTGCTGCGGTCGAAACCGAGGGTCTTGAAAAAAGAGAGGAGATCCACGGAATCCCAGCGCACAGAGGTATAGATATCGGTGATCCCCTTTTCCTCGCATACGGTCAGTATCTCTTCCGCAAGCCGCTTTCCGATGCCTCGCCCCATATATTTGGGGTCCACCCCGAGGGTGGCGATCCACGCCGCCCCCTTTTCAAGGCCGAAGCCCCCGAAAACCGTGTAACTGATCATGTAGCCGACGACCTTTTCTCCCATCACGGCCACAAAACTGGCCTCTTCCCCTTTTCGCACCTGATCTTCGATAATCTCCTTAAAATCAATAGCTGCAGGGGATTGGGTGATCGCCGACTGGATCCTGTTGATATCCCCGGCGTCATCAGCCCGTATCCTTCGGATCTCCACGTTTTCAACCAGGTCATCCATAGCAGTCTAACCTAATTAAGCCTAATAATTTTTACGCGACAGCCCACCCAGTCAGGCGGAAGATAGACACGGCCGCTGTTGCCGCTCTGTCGGACCACCTTCTCGACCATCTCCTCTCCGTACACTTCCAGCTTGACCTTGCCCGGGCCAGCCTCTGAAGCATCCGGTTTCTCTTTTTTGGGTTTTTTTTCTTCGGGCATTTCTGTTAAGCTCCTCCCTGCATCTTTGGAGATGCCCATGGAAGGTAACTTCCTATTTTAAGAAGCGATTTGCCATCCTTTTGCAGGATGAAAAGGGAAAAAAGTGGTTACAATTTAGCTACATCATAACTACGTGTCAAGGAAAAAATGGCCCATTGGGATCGTACCGAAACGGCTGGCTCTCCTGAGCCAAAGACCTCGTGGGCCATCTTCGAAAAGAAAGCGAGGACCAGCGGAGATGAACTCAGTGGACGACGTGTATCTGACCCCCACATCCATCATGGACAGCGATCACCCCGCCGTCATTGATTATGCCAAAAAAATGATCGGCAACGCCGAGAGCGCCATTGACCAGGCCGTTAGCCTCTATCGGGCGGTGCGTGACGGCATCTGGTACGATCCCTACTACCCGTTTTATCTTCCGGAACATTACCGCGCCAGCAATATTCTCAGGAGCGGACGGGGTTACTGCGTCTGCAAGGCCTCCCTCCTATGCGCCCTGGGAAGGGGCTGCGGCATCCCGTCCCGGGTCGGTTTCGCCGACGTCAGAAATCACCTGGCGACCCGGCAGCTCCTGGACTTCCTGGGATCCGACCTGTTTGTCTATCACGGGTATGTGGAATTTCATTTGGAAGGAAAATGGGTCAAGGCAACCCCTGCCTTCAACAGGGAATTGTGCGAACGCCACCATGTGGCCCCTCTCGAATTCAATGGGCGAGAGGACTCCATCTTTCACCCCTATAATCTGGAGCGAGAGCTGTTTATGGAATACGTGGCGGATCACGGGACCTTTACGGACATTCCCGTGGATCTCATTGTGGCCGCGTGGAAATCAGCCTACGGAGAGGCAAGGGTGGCGGCCTGGATTGAAGGGTTTGAGGCGGGCAAAAGAGAACCGAGGCGCGATTTCTACCGGGAGGAGGTGGTATAGGGTTTTGTGTCTACGGCCTCGACCCTGACAGAATGCCTGAGGCATTGGGGCCTTCAAACGGGAGCCGTTCGATCTGAACCAGACCGGCCGTTACCATCATATGGCGAATCTGATGGTCGGTGTAGGACCGGCCCTTTTCCGTATTTACCAGCATATTGAGGGAAAAAAGGGCCGGGAAAAGCGGGCCGTCTGATTCATTGTTCAGGATAAAGTCATGGATCATCATGACGCCGCCCGGAGTGAGGGTAGAAACGGCCTTGTTGACAATCATCTGACAATCGTCGGGCCCTTCTCCGTGAAGAATATGCGACAGCCAAGCCACGTCGTAATGGCCGGGGATACCCTCCTGAAGGTAGTTGCAGGGGGCGAATGAGATTCGGTCCGTCAGACCGAAACGCGCGATGGTTTTTTCGGCGAACACCCTGGAGGCGGGGAGATCGGCCACCGTGGCCCGCAAACCGGGATTGGCCAGGCAGAAATGAATGGCATAAGTCCCGGGACCACCCCCCAGATCCAGGAGATGGTGCCTTCCCTCTAAATGGATGATGCCGGACAGCCGCGGGGCGATCCCCATGGCCATGTTGAACATCCCCATGAGGAAGCTCTCCCGCTCCTCGTCCTGCGAGCGGCTCCTCTGCCGCGTGGGCTTCCCGGATAGGATCGCCTGATCCAGCCGTGACCATCCTTCCACCAGGTGATGGTGATGCATCACCATAAATCCCATATACTGCGGCGATCCTTGAACCAGATGGGTCTTGCTGAAGGGGCTGTTGATATATCGGTCCCCGGCCTTGGTCATCAGTCCCATGGCGGAAAGGGCATCGAGGAGGGTTGCCACCCCCCTTGCATCGGCACCGAGGTGGGCGGCAGCCCCTTCCGCGGTGGGGTCGTGGTTTTCAATGATGGAGAAAAGACCCAGTTTAACCCCGGCGTGGAGGGTGCACGACTGCCAGTAGCTTCCCGATATCCCCAACAGCCTGCCCGGACTCCACTCCTTTGCCTCATTCATCCCTGATTCACCTTGTCTCTGACGCAGGCGACCAGCGTCTCGAGCTCTTTCTCTTCGAGCTTTTTCAAAAAATCAAGAGTTGCGTCGGTTTCCAGGACCTTCTGAAGAATTTTGATCAGTTCATCTTTTTGCATGTCAACACATCCTCAATTATATTCATCAGGCTTCAACATGGCTGCATTCGCAGAAAGCCTCATTTTTCCCTCAAGAAGCGGCGTTCCTTATAGTCCAACGAAACCGTTTCGTCAACGAAAACCCCTGCCCACCCCTTTTCAACCGGCTGTGCGAAATCAGATGGTGACCAGCTCATATCGTCTCGTCCCAAGCCCTATTTGTTCTGCATGAGCGAGCTGGATCGCCCAGTCGATCTTGGGATATACCCCCCTGAACTTGTCCTCTCCCGCGTTTTTGCAGCCGGCAAGGCATGACCCAGCACTCCCTGTCTGCTGGTTGACCAGGTCCACCGAGGCCTGGTCAATGGCCACAGGGTCTCTGGAGGCCAGGATGCCTATATCCGGAACCAGGGCGGCGTCATTGTGTCCGTAGCAATCGCAGGCCGGTGAAATATTGGTAAGAAAATTCAAGAAGATGGACTTTTTTTCTTTCCCCTTCAGGACGGCGCACGTGTATTCCGCCATCTTTTTCTGAAACACGGGAATATCCGCGCTCCACTGCACATCAATGGCGCCGTTCGGGCATATCAGGATGCATTCCCCACAGCCCACGCACCGTTTGGGATCAATGGACGCCTTTTGTTCCTTCAAGGAGATTGCATTTTGCGCGCAGTGCTCGACACATTCTCCACAGCCCACGCACTTCTTGGTTTTGACCTTGGGGGAGAGGTCCGAATGCTGTTCGAGCTTCCCTGCCCGGGCCGCGCACCCCATTCCCATATTCTTAATGGCGCCGCCAAAACCGGACAGCTCATGTCCCTTGAAATGAGCCACGCCGATCAGGGCATCTGCCTCTACGATTTCCTTCCCGATGTAGGCCGTCCGAACGTGCTCCTGGTCGATACGTACCTTTGCGTAGGAAGCTCCCCTGAGGCCGTCCGCAATGATGACCGGCGCGTTTACCACGGAGTAGGCGAATCCGTTCTCAATGGCCGTGATCAGATGGGAGATGCTGTTTCCCCGCGTGCCCGCATATAGCGTGTTTGCATCCGTCAGAAAGGGGGCCGCCCCCAGGTCTTTCACTGCGTCCACAATCGGCCGGATGAGGACCGGCCGGATGAATGCGGTGTTTCCCTTTTCGCCGAAATGGAGCTTGATGGCGACCAGGTTTCTGGGTGAGACGATCTCCTTGAGCCCGGCGGTTTCCGCGAGACGCTTCAATTTGCATGGAAGGTTTTCCTTTATCGAGGTCCTGAGATTGCATAAATAGACGGTGCTTCCGGTCATCCTAAGGGCTCCTCTCTTCTGAAAAATGTAAGAATTCGCCTACATCATGCGGGGATGTCGGTCCATTTTCAATTGTTTTTCCATCGCCGATTCTTCCCGTCATTTTTGATTGACAAACCTACGGTACTGGATTATTTGTCTAATCTCAAGTGTTTCTTGAGAGTCCACACGGGATGCCGGAAATCGGGCGGCTTTTTTCAGGTCCTGACCGTATCAAGGCGGATCCACGCAACTTGTTTGATGGTATGAATCGAAGAATTTTTTTGGTCGTGGCAGGGTGGCTATTCTGCATGGGGTGGCTGTTCCCATCCCCTTGTGCCGCGCATGCAGAAGAAGCCAAAAAGATTTTGTGCATCGAGGCCTACGACATGCTCAACACGGTCCCTGACACCTATCTGATCGATGTCAGGACGCGGGAAGAGTATCAACTTGTCGGCCACCCCATCAACGCCTACCTGTTCCCTTGCATGTTTATGAGTTCAGAGCTTAAGAAAAACAACGACATCTACGAATACCCCATTAACATCAAAAATAAGGATTTCATCAAGGAGATCAGTCAGGTTTTCAAGAAGACAGACAATCTTATTCTCATCTCGCGAAGCGGCGTTCGCAGCGACCTTGCCGCGAAGGAACTGGTGGGCGCCGGCTTCAAGAAGGTTTATGATGTGGAGAACGGGTTTGAAGGGCCGGAGTTTCCCTTCTTTTCGGATAGCAACAAGCAGAAATTTTATCGACAGCTTGCAAAACGAAATAAGATATATGGATTCAACCATAGGCGACATTATGGATGGCAGTGGTGGGGGCTTCCATGGACCTACGAGATAGATCCCAAGTATATCTATCCCCCTGATCTGAACCCACCCAAGAAAAAATAGGGAGGACGCATATGAGTTCTGAAGAGCTGGCAAAGCTGATGAAACAGGTGGAAGAAAAAGGAATGGACTGGGAAACCGTTGAGAAGAAGATCAAGGTCCCGCGCAAGGTCCTTGATCTATATGTGAACTCGGGGCCGGTGCCGGTGACCATCATGAAGAACCTGACGAAACTGATACAAGAACCCGCCGCATAACCGTTTCAAAGCACAAGAATCCTCAAACCGGGCCGAAACCTCGGGCGCGCTTTTGTCTCTTTAGGAGCGTCGTTACGGGGAAAAGACGATCCTCACGTGTCGACGTGGCGCTCGTTGATGGTCAGACAGTCGGCGCCACGGCGAGTCTGATGGAGGGATAGGTAGCTGCGTTTCAGACCCGGTACAAGGACGAAAGGTTTCATTATATCAATGGCTGGCGACCACAACTGGGGCCGGCCCTTCCTGGAGTTGAAAGGAGACGATGATGGCTGACCTGCTGCAAGTTTCGGATGCGGACTTTGAGAAGGAAATTGTTCAGGCTGGCATACCGGCGATGGTGGACTTTTGGGCGGAATGGTGCGGTCCGTGCAAAATGGTCGGCCCGACCGTGGAAGCACTGGCTAAGGAATATGCCGGCAAAATAAAAATTGCCAAGATGGATGTCGATCAAAACCGTGAGACCCCTGCCAAATTCGGCATCCGGAGCATTCCGACCCTCATTATGTTCAAGGAAGGCAAGGTGGCGCAGACCCTCATCGGGGCGCTTCCCAAGGCCGATATCGAAGAGGCGCTGAAAAAGCTGCTCTAACCCGCTCGAAACCGGACCCCGATCCTCCGCCAAGACGAGGATCGGGTGTGAGCGCGAGCATGAGCTAAAAAGGTTTGATGCCATGGAAGACCTCATCATTATCGGCGGGGGGCCGGCAGGCCTCACTGCTGGCCTGTACGCTGCAAGGTCACGACTGAAGACCCTCTTGCTGGAAAAGCTGAGCCCCGGCGGACAGGTGCTCATGACGGATTGGGTAGAAAATTATCCGGGCTTTCCGGAAGGCGTTTCCGGTTTTGAACTGATGGACCGAATGCGGCGGCAGGCCGAGAGTTTCGGATTGAATATCCAGTCGCGAGAGGTCGTCCGCCTCCACTTGGGTCCGGACAAGAAAGAGGTCACCACTGCAGACGGCTCTCTGGAAGCGAGAAGCCTTATCCTGACCATGGGCGCCATGCCTCGAAAGCTGGGGATCGAGGGGGAAGATCGCCTCACCGGAAAGGGCGTCTCCTACTGCGCCACCTGTGATGGGCCTTTCTACAGGGACCGGGAGGTGGCGGTCATCGGCGGCGGCGATACCGCCATTGAGGAGGCCTTGTACCTGACCCGGTTTGCCAACCTGGTTCATGTGGTACACAGGCGAAGTGAGTTGCGGGCAACCAAGCTGCTTCAGGAACGGGCGTTCTCCCACGAAAAGATCGCTTTTTCATGGGATGCCGTCCCCACGCGCATTCTGGGCGGGGGTGGGGTAGAGGAGATAGAGCTCAAGAACATCAAGTCAGGGGAGCTGTCCCGCCTTCGCCTGGACGGTGTATTCGTGTTTATCGGATATGATCCCAACAACTCCCTGGTAAAGGACCTTCTGGAACTGGATGACTACGGCTTCGTCGTCACCAACAACGATCTGGAAACCTCTGTGCCGGGGGTATTTGCCGCCGGCGATATCCGGGCCAAGCTCCTTCGTCAAATATCCACCGCTGTGGGGGAAGGTGCGACAGCCGCCTTTGCCGCAGAGAGATACGTTGAAAATGTGACATGAGAACACCTCCCCGATGTGTCAACTGGATTCCGCCATTGCTGGCCGGGATCTGCATGCTCCTGATGGTGAACGGGTGCGCCGTCTGGCACAGCATCTTTGGAGACGATGAAGAACTCAGCCCTTCCGAGCTTATGACCCAGGGATTGGAGGAGTTCAACGACGGCGATTTTGCGAAAGCGGCAGAGATTTTCCAAAAAGTCAAAGACCGGTATCCGTACAGCAAGTATGCGACCCAGGCCGAGCTCAAGATGGCCGACGCCCAGTACGAAAAGGGCCTTTATGAAGAGGCTTACGATAGCTATATGGAGTTTGAGAAACTCCACCCCAAGAACCCGGAAATCCCTTACGTCATGTACCAAAAAGGGATGTGCAATTTCAAGCGGGCGGGGACCGTTGACAGAGACCAATCTTACACACGGCAGGCACAGGAGGACTTTGAGCGGGTTATCAAGGTGCACCGCAGGAGTCCCTATGCTGAAAAGTCCCGCCGAAAGGTACGGGAGTGCTACATCAGACTGGCCGAGCATGAAATGTATGTGGGTGATTTTTATTTTAAGATGCAAAAATATCAGCCGGCCATGGCGCGGTATCTCTATCTCATTGAACACTACCCCGATGTGGGGCAATATTATTTAGCCCTTGAAAAAATCAACATCTGCAAGGAAAAGGTAGCTGCACAAAAGGAAGAAGATCTATCCTGGTGGGGACGGCTCAAAGGTTCCATCTTCGATTAGGCTCTTGAGGGCGCTGAGGGCCTCGCCCAGTTTTTCCGGCTGATCCCCCCCTCCCTGCGCCATATCCGGCCGGCCGCCGCCTTTCCCCCCTACCATGCCCGACAGCCGTTCCACCATCTTGCCCGCATGAAATCTGCCCGCGAGGTCCCGCGTGACCAGGCAGATCAGCATGGCCTTTCCATCCGTCTTGGCGCCGAGCAGAACGATGCCGGATTTCAGCTTGTCTTTCACGCGGTCGGCCCATTCCCGCAGCTCTTTTGGAGAAGCGGCCTCCACCTCCCGGGCAATCGCCCGAACGCCTCCCATCTCCTGGATTCCGGACAACAGGTCATCCGATTGCTGAGTGAGGAGTTTCGCCGAGAGAGAGTCTATGACCCGCTCCTTTTCTTTAAGGGCTTTCAGCATCCGTCCTATCTTATCGTTCAACTGGTCGGGGCCGGTCTTGAGCAGAGCGGCCGCGGACCGCAGTTCATGGTCCTTCTTCAGTGTATATTCGAAGGCCCCTTCGCCGGTCAGCGCCTCTATCCGGCGCATATTGGCGGCCACAGCCCCCTCGCTGACAATCCGAAACAGGCCAATGTTGCCGGTCCGATCCGTATGGGTTCCTCCGCACAGCTCCATGCTGATCCCCTCGCCGATGGTGACCAATCGGACCGTTTCGCCGTACTTTTCCTCAAAGATCGCCATGGCGCCGGTCTTCATGGCCTGCTCCTTTGACATGACCTGCGTCCGGAGCGGAAGATTTTCACGGATATGCCGATTCACGAGGCGCTCAATGTCATCCAGGTTATCCGGAGAAACCTGCGTGAAATGGCTGAAGTCGAATCGGAGCCTTTCCGGGGAGACCAGTGATCCCGCCTGTTTCACATGATCGCCCAATACCTCCCTGAGGGCTGCGTGGAGGAGGTGCGTTGCCGTATGGTTGCTGGCCGCAGCCCTTCTCCTGTCCCCGTCCACAGCGGCGAAGACCGCTTCGCCGACACTCATTGCGCCCGTCGCGAGTCGACCTTTATGGACGTAGAGGTCCGTTCCAGCCTTGAAGGTCTGGGTCACTCGAAATCCCGCGGTCCGGGTGCGTATCCAGCCCGAATCACCGACCTGTCCCCCTGACTCCGCGTAGAAGGGCGTCTGATTCAGGATCACCTCGGCCTCTTCCCCGGCGGTAATGGTCGGCACCTCACTTTCGGCAGCCACCAGGGCGATGATCGCCGGTTCGGATTCCATGGTATCGTATCCCACAAAACGGGTAACGAGCCCGCGCGCCATGAGCCCGCGAAAGACCTCAGGGATCTCCGCCTCCCCGCTGCCCTTCCACGATTCCTGGGAAAGGGCCCGTTGCCTGGCCATGGACCGTTGATACCCGTCCCGGTCTACGTTCAGATGTTCATCCCTCGCCACGTCCTCCAGGATATCCAGGGAGAGCCCGTAGGTGTCATACAATTTAAAGGCCACTTCGCCGGGAATCACGTCGCGTCCCTTTTCCTGCAACCCCGCGATCTCTTCTTCCAGCACCCGCATGCTGTACTGGAGCGTGTCGGCGAACCGTCTCTCCTCGTTTTCCACGACCCCGTCGATCAGACTCCTGCCCCGTATCAACTCATGGTAATCCGACCCCATAACGTCGATAACCTTGTCGCAGACAGAGCGCAGGAATACCCCCTTCAGGCCCAGGGTCTGGCCGAAGCGGAGGGCCCTGCGGATGATCCGCCGCAGTACATATCCCCGTCCCTCGTTGGAAGGCAGGATCCCGTCGCCGATGAGAAAGGCCACCGCCCGTGCGTGATCCGCGATCACCCGAAAGGCCACGTCCTGTTTTTCCCGGTCGCCATAGGACTTCTGCGAGAGCTCCTGGATACGGCCGATAATATCCTGGAACAGATCCGTATCATAATTGGAGGCGACCCCCTGAACCACTGCCGTAATCCGTTCGAGCCCCATCCCCGTGTCGATGTTGGGCCTGGGGAGGGGCATCAGACGGCCGTCCGGATCCCGGTCGAACTGGGTGAACACCAGATTCCAGATCTCCAGAAACCGGTTGCAGTCGCACCCGGGGGCGCATTCGGGCCGTCCACATCCTGCGGCAGGCCCCTGATCGATATGGATCTCGGAGCAGGGACCACAGGGACCTGTATCTCCCATGGCCCAGAAGTTATCCTTCTCCCCCAGCCTCACGATCCTGTTCGATGGGATTCCGATCCTTTCCTCCCAGATCCGGTATGCCTCGTCGTCATCCTTGTATACCGAGACATGAAGCCGTTCGGCCGGGAGGCGGTATCCCTCCGTCAGAAGGTCCCACGCCCACTGGATGGCCTCTTCCTTGAAGTAATCCCCAAAAGAAAAGTTCCCCAGCATCTCGAAAAAGGTATGGTGCCGGGGGGTATACCCGACGTTCTCGAGATCGTTGTGCTTGCCTCCGGCGCGCATGCACTTCTGCGAGGTGGCCGCCCGGGTGTATCCCGGGTTGTCCTCACCCAGAAAGGCCCCCTTGAACTGAACCATTCCTGCGTTGGTAAACAGCAGGGTGGGGTCGTCTCTCGGCACCAGAGAGGAGCTTTCGACAATCCGGTGGCCGCGTGCCTTGAAGTAGTCCAAAAATGCGCTTCTGATTTGCCTGAAATCCATAGGGTCACCAATCCGTCAATCCTTCACTTCCTCTTTCTCTTTTTGGACCTGTTGCAGCCCGGTTTTTTCCCGGATCAGGTCGGCAATCTTGTCCCGAATATCCGTGTTCTCGGCCAGAAAGTGTTTCACGTTCTGCCGCCCCTGGCCGATCCGGTCTTCCCCAAAGTTGTACCAGGCCCCGCTCTTTTCAATAATGCCCAGGGAAACGCCCACGTCGAGAATATCCCCCTCCTTTGATATGCCCTCCCCATAGATGATATCGAATTCGGCCTCCTTGAAAGGGGGGGCGACTTTATTTTTGACGACCTTGACCCGGGTCCGGCTTCCGATCGTCTGTTCCCCATCCTTGATGGCGCCGACCCGGCGAATGTCGAGGCGCTGGCTTGCATAGAACTTGAGGGCGTTTCCTCCGGTGGTCGTCTCCGGGTTGCCGAACATGACCCCGATCTTCATTCGAATCTGGTTGATGAAGATAACGCAGGTCCTTGACTTGCTGATGGTGGCCGTGAGTTTTCGAAGGGCCTGGGACATGAGCCGGGCCTGAAGGCCTACATGGTGATCGCCCATTTCTCCCTCGATCTCGGCCTTGGGGACAAGGGCCGCCACAGAGTCGATGATCAATACATCGATGCCCCCGCTCCTGACCAGGATTTCCGCGATATCCAGGGCCTGCTCGCCTGTGTCCGGCTGAGATACGAGGAGACTGTCCACATCCACACCCAGGTTTCTGGCATAGGCCACGTCAAGGGCGTGTTCCGCGTCCACAAAGGCCACCATGCCTCCCTTCTTTTGGGCCTCCGCGGCGATTTGCAAGGCGAGGGTCGTCTTGCCGGAGGATTCAGGGCCATAGATCTCGACCACCCGACCTCGAGGAACGCCGCCGACCCCAAGGGCCAGGTCAAGGGCCAGGGACCCTGTGGAGATGGAGGGGATATCCAAAAAGCTCTCATCCCCCAGCTTCATGATGGAACCCCGGCCAAACTGCTTTTCTATCTGAGAAATAGCCTGTTCAATTGCTCGATCTCTTTCCATGGGACCCCCCTATCTCTCACATTGGATTTGAATTGCACTGCCTGCCAAAGGGACCTCCATCTACGGGCCCCTTCAATGACCATGCGGCCATTCGGCTATACTCAGATCCGCCCGGCTTGAGATCACTCCGGGAAAAAACAAGCTCGCCGAGGGTGCACTCGGGGCCATCGAGGTCCCGATGCGCGGCCAAGAACCCGTCCAGCCGGTTATCGCACACGGTCCCCGGTCGAAACCTCCCTAGGGTCAGGTGAGGTCTGAAAGGTCGACGCTCCTCCTGGAACCCGAAGGGCGCCAGGCCTTTTTGCAGATCGTCCCTCAATGAGCCCATGCGGTCCACGTCACCCGTCAGGTCCACCCAGAGCACCCTCGGGGTTCTTCGGCTGCCGAACATGCCGACCCCTTTCACCCGAACTTGAAAGGGCGCATGCGGGCGGCATACCCTTCCCACGGTCTCCCCGATAGGCCCGACCTGATCCTCCTCCACGTTTCCCAGGAAGACCACTGTCAGATGGATATTGGACACACGGACCCATCGGATATTCAGAGAGGCGGCCTGACCATCCCTCGACAGACCGGCGAGTGTCTCCCGAATCTCCGCTGGAAGTTCAAACGCCAGGAAGGAACGGATCGCCATTCAGATGCCTTCTGACCCAATCCAGGGCCATGCTGGAGGTGTTGAGCTTAATCTGTTTACGCCGTCCCCAGAAACGGTACCGCCGTGAAACCGTTCCGCCGGCGCTGGCCAGTCCGATAACCACGGTCCCCACCGGCTTTTCTTCACTCCCCCCATCAGGCCCGGCAATCCCTGTGACGGCGATCCCCAGATCGCTCGTCAAGCACCGTCTCACGCCCCGGGCCATCTCCTCTGCAGTCTGGGCGCTCACGGCGCCGTGGGTTTCAAGGGTCTTCGGGTCCACACGAAGGATATCGACCTTCGACAGGTTGCTGTAGCAAACCACCCCGCCCTGGAAGTACTGGGAACTCCCTGGCACGTTGGTCAATCGGTGTCCGATCAACCCCCCGGTGCACGACTCGGCAACAGACAGGGTCGTTTTTCTGTCGGCAAGGAGACGGCCCACGACCTCCTCCATCTCCTGGTCGCCCGCCGCAAAGACATAGGCTCCCAAAAGGGACGTAACCTCGCGTTCCGCCTGGTCGAGGGGCGCTGTTACGGCCGCTTCGTTTGGCCCCCGAAAGCTCATGGTGGTGTGGGTTTCCGGATATTTGGGATAAAACCGGAATACCACA
>Ga0172370_10007840_pt1 | contig 12992 bp, 14 predicted proteins | sample LakKiv5m_FD_114538 | JGI IMG/M metagenome (GOLD analysis project Ga0172370, IMG submission 114538) | Freshwater microbial communities from Kabuno Bay, South-Kivu, Congo - kab_022012_11.5m | ecosystem: Environmental > Aquatic > Freshwater > Lake | place: Democratic Republic of the Congo...
CACGTCATGGCCCACGAATCCTTCGAGGATGCTGCAACCGCGGCGGTGATGAACCGGCTGTTCGTCAATATCAAGGTCGACCGCGAGGAGCGTCCCGATCTCGACCAGATCTACCAGCATGCCCAGCTGCTGCTCACCGGGCGCACCGGCGGCTGGCCGCTGACGCTGTTCCTGACGCCCGACGGCACGCCGTTCCACGGCGGCACCTACTTCCCGAAGCAGCCGCGTTATGGCCTGCCCGGCTTCGTCGCGCTGTGCGAGCGCATCGGGGAACTGTGGCGCACGCGCCGCGCCGACATCGCGGCGCAAAACCGCGAACTGCTCGCCGCGCTGAACCGCCCGCCCACGCCGCCGGCGGAAGCGGCGCAGCTCGATCCGGCGCCTGTCGCCGGGCTGCGCGCGCTGCTGCTCGGCAGTTTCGACCCGGTCGATGGCGGCTTCGGCGGGGCACCAAAATTTCCCCACCCCACCGAGCTCGCCTTCCTGCTCGAACGGCGCAACGACCCGGCCGCGCGCGCGGCCGCGCTTCACACCCTGCGCCGCATGGCGGCCGGCGGCATCCACGACCAGCTCGGCGGCGGATTTTTCCGCTACAGCGTCGATGCGCAGTGGGAGATCCCGCACTTCGAGAAGATGCTCTACGACAATGCGCTGCTGCTCGGCGTCTATGCCGAGGCCTGGGCAGCGAGCGGGGAAAGCGAATTTCTCGACGTCGCCACGGGTATCGTCGCCTGGCTGCAAGGCGAGATGACGAGCCTCGACGGGGCGTTCCACTCTTCCCTCGACGCCGATGCCGAAGGCGAGGAGGGGCGCTTCTACGTCTGGACACGCGACGAAGTCGCCGCAGTGCTCGCGCCCGCAGAGTCGGCACTGGCGAGACGGCGCTGGGGACTCGACCAGCCGCCGAACTTCGAGGGCCGCTGGCATCTGCGAGTCCTCGCACCGCTCGCCCCCGAGGAGACCGAGCTGGCCGCCCGTGCACGCGCCAAGCTGCTGGCCGCGCGCAACCGGCGGCCGCGTCCCGGTTGCGACGACAAAATCCTCACCAGCTGGAACGCGCTGACGATCGAAGCACTCGCCCGCGCCGCACGGCTGTGCGACCGTCCGGCCTGGCTGGCCGCCGCGCGGCGCGCCCACGCCTTCCTGCGCGAGCGGCACTGGCAGGGAGATCGCCTGCGGGCCACCTCGCGTGGCGGTCCGGCACAACTGGATGCCTATCTCGACGATTACGCCTTTCTGCTCGCCGCCACGCTCGAACTGGAACGCAGCGTTGCGCCCGCCGACGACCTGCCGTTCGCCCGGCAGCTTGCCGAGCGGCTGCTCGCCGATTTCGAGGACCCGCAGGATGGCGGCTTTTTCTTCACCGCCCATGACCACGAGACCCTGATCCAGCGCCCGAAACCCGCCCACGACACCGCGCTGCCCGCCGGCAACGGCATTGCCGCCCGGGCGCTGTGGCAACTCGGCGAACGGCTCGACGAGGAGCGTTTCCGCAGTGCCGCCCGCCGCACCGTGGCAGCCTTTCTCGCCGCCGCATGCGAGCGGCCGGCCGGCATGACGAGCCTGATCGCGGCGCTCGACGTCATGACGGACGTCAACCCGCCGGCATGCGACGGCGTTACCTGCTTTGTCCCGCCGGGAGATTTCCGCTAGACTGGCACGCGGGAGCATAATTGATTATTAACCGATCAACCCAACCCTTACGAGGAAGAAGACATGAAACTGCACACTTTGATCGCCACGAGCCTGATCGCTGCCGGCGTGATGGTTTCCGCCCCTGCGCTGGCCGACATGGCGCTCGCCAAGAAGAGCAACTGCCTGGCCTGCCACACCGTCGACAAGAAGCTGGTTGGCCCCGCCTATCGCGACATCGCCAAGAAGTATGCCGGCGACAAGACCGCCGAAGCCCATCTGATCGAGAAGGTCAAGAAGGGTGGCAAGGGTGTCTGGGGGCCGATTCCGATGCCGCCGAACGCCGCCGTCAAGGATGCGGATATCGCAACCCTCGTCAAATGGGTATTGGCCGGCGCCAAGTAAAGCGCCTCGCATACAACAAAAAACCCGGCAACGCCGGGTTTTTTGTCACCGTCGCGAGCAGAGCCCACTTCAAAGAATCGTCACGGCCGCCCCGATGCGGCGGCACAACTCCTGCGGCAAGCGCCTGAGACTTGGTCGACCACAGACCTGAAACACCTCGCGGCCGGCATACAGCGTCGTCGCCGCACCGCCTTCCACCAGCTCGCAGAGAGTTTCAAGCGGCTCGCCGGGAATCACCGTGAAACGCGCCGCTGCCAGATCGACCGTTGCGGCAGCGAACTGGCGGCGCGCCGCCTCGGCCTGCGTTTCGAGTTGCCCGCGCACGTAGTCGAGAAAGCCCTGACGCGCGCCGGCAGACGACTGCCAGTCGTTGCCGATATAGTCGGCCCAGCCGGTATCCAGCACGAAGACCCCTTGCAGGGGCAGGCCCGCCGCCTGTGCCGCGCCAACCGCTGCCGCCACGGCCGCCGTGCTGGCCGGCGAACCATCGACGGCGACGGCGATGGCGCCCCCACTCATTTGTTCATCGTCAGCACGACGATGATCGCGATCAGGATGATGCTGAAAACGATCGCCCCGACGTCCTCCTGCCGGTCGTCGCGGAACAGCGTCATCTTGCCCTTGGCGGCGCTCGCCACGGTTTCGGAACCGATTTGCTTTTCTGCCATGATGTCTTCCTCCTGGCTCAGATTTCGACGAGATGGTCGCGGATCAGCAGCACCACGATCAGCGCCAGCACATACTTCGTCACCCCGACGATCAGGCCAATCTTGAGCGGCGTGCCGCCGGCCTGCCTGAGTTCCTTGAAGTCGATGTAGCCGCCCATGCCGACCAGGCCGATACCGAAGATCCACTGCATCCAGTCGCGGATCATCTTGATCGTCGCCGAAGCAGGCGGACCACCCTTGATGCCGGCATCGCCAAAGGCGCCGATGCTGGTGAGCAGCACCATGCCGAGGAAGCCAAGCACGAACACCGGGAACTTTTCGACCAGCAACGTGCCGAGCGACTTCTGCTGACCCTGCGGCTGATCGTGGCCGGCCCAGTACCAGACCGTGACGGCAAACACCGCGAAGGGGATCGAGATCACGCGCATGATGTTCCAGATCTCGCCGACCGACACCGCGGTCCCTGGCGCCACCGTTGGGTTGAACGCCAGACAGGCGGCCAGCACCTGGCCGGAGTTAAGGATGCCGGTACCGACCCAGGCGCCGTACTGCAGGTCGTTGAGGCCGAGGGCATGACCGATGAACGGACTGATGAACATCGTCAGGATGCCGAAGCCGAGGATCGTCGCAATCGCATAGGCGACGTGGGTCGCCTTGGCCTCGACCGCCGGCGCCGTCGCCACCGCGGCCGACACGCCGCAAATCGAACAGGCGTTCGCCATCACGCCGGTCATCGAGCGATCCATGTGCAGCAGCCTGCCGAGCCACAGCACCATGACAATGGAAAGTACGACGAAGCCGCCGATCAGGAAGATCGCCATCGCCCCGAGCTTGACGATGGCCTGCATGGTATAGAGCGAGCCGAGCAGGATGATGCCGGTCTTGATGAACAGCCGCGAGAGCCGGAAGCCGTCGGCGAACACCTCGGGCAACTTGCCGCCGAACAGGACGTTGCGGTAAAGCAAGCCCATGATGATGCCGAGCAGGATGTAGTTGAGGTGGGTGACCTTGATCAGCCAACCCTTCTGGCCAAGGATCACCGCTCCGGCCATCCAGGGCTCGACGTAGAGCCGGATCACCACCATGGTGCCGATCAGCAGCGCCAGACCGGGCAGCGCCTTCGGCAGTTGCGCGAAGAAACCAGATTCGCTTGCAGCAGTCATCTTCCCCTCCTCCTCTGTGAAAAATCGGGCCGAAATGCGAGCTTCTTCTGCGCCGGATTGAACGCTCGAAAACGCCGCTCTGTCAAGACGCTGCATCAGCATCCGGCGATATGCTCAAACCTCGGTCGGTTTGACAATCACTTCCGGCGGGGCAACAATCGACACCGCTTCCACAACAATATATTCAACCTGAATGGAGCCCAGCCAATGAATCAATCCGTCAAAGTTCTCTCCCTGTCGGTCGCCGCCGCCGTCGCCATGTTCGGCTGCGGCAAGAAAGAAGAAGCCCCGAAGCCCGCCGCCGCGCCTGCGGCGCCGGCCGTCACCGTCGTCAAGATCGGCCATGTCGGCCCGCTCACCGGCGGCATCGCCCATTTCGGCAAAGACAACGAGAATGGCGTGCGGTTGGCGCTCGATGAAATCAATGCGACGAATCCCAAACTCGGCGGCACTCCCGTCAAGTTCGAACTGGTCGCCGAGGACGACCAGGCCGATCCGAAGGTCGGCAACACCGTGGCACAGAAACTCGTCGATGCCAAGGTGGCCGGCGTCGTCGGCCATCTGAATTCCGGCACGAGCATTCCGGCCTCGGCGATTTACAACGGCGCTGGCATCCCGATGATCTCCGGCGCCTCCACCAACCCGGCCTTCACCGAGCAGGGTTTCAAGGGCGTATTCCGTGTCGTCGGCCGCGATGACCAGCAGGGACCAGCGGTCGCCAACTACCTGATCTCCACGGCCAAGCCGAAGACCGCCGCGGTGATCGACGATGCCACCGCCTACGGCGAGGGACTCGCCAACGAGGTGGAGAAAACCCTCAAGGCCGCCGGCGTCAAGGTGTTGCCGCGCGAGAAGGGCACCGACAAGACCGTCGACTGGAAGGCGGTGCTGACCAAGATCAAGGGCAAGAAGCCGGACGTGGTGTTCTACGGCGGCATGGACGCCACCGGCGGCCCGCTGCTCAAGCAGGCACGCGAGCTGAAGATCGGCGCCGCGTTCGCCTTCGGCGATGGCGGGTGCACCGACAAGATGGCCGAGCTGGCCGGCGCGGCGGCGGAAGGCCTGGTCTGCTCGCAGGCCGGCATCCCGGTGCAGGCGGCCGGCAAGCAGTTCCTCGACGGCTACAGGGCGATGTTCAAGATGGACCCGATCATCTATTCGCCTTTCACTTACGACGCCGCCAAGCTGCTGGTCGCCGCGATGCAGAAGGCCGACTCGGCCGACCCGGCGAAATATCTGCCGGCACTGCAGGCCATCGACTACAACGGTGCCACCGGCAACGTCAAGTTCGACGAGAAGGGCGACCGCAAGGACGCCGAGATGACGATCTTCACGATGAAGGATAGCAAGATCACCCCGCTCGCCATCATCAAGAGCGGCAAGTCGCTCACCCTCGACGAGTACGCGGCGCTGGGCACAGCGGGCAAGTAGTACTCAGTGCGTATGGCACGGCGACGGCACCCCGACGGGTGCCGTCGCCGTTTCATCGGGTAAGATTTCTACGTGGACATCCTTCTCCAGCAGATCATCAACGGCCTGACCACGGGCAGCGTCTATGCCATCGTTGCGCTCGGCTACACGATGGTCTATGGCGTCATCCAGCTGATCAACTTCGCCCACGGCGAAGTGGTGATGATCGGCGCGATGGTCGCCTTCACGGTCATCATGGCGGTCGCCGGCGCGGGGCTGCCGCTGCCGCCCGTCGTCATCGTGCTGGCCGGCGTGCTCGCCGCCATTCCCGTCTGCATGGCGATCGGCTATTTGCTCGAACGCCTTGCCTACCGGCCGCTGCGCCACGCGCCGCGGCTGGCGCCGCTGATCACCGCGATCGGCATGTCGATCGTCCTGCAGCACCTCGCCCTGCTGGTGTGGGGCCGCGACCCGCTGGCCTTCCCGCAGATCATGGAGAACGCCAGCTTCGTCATCGGCGGCGCGGCGATCAGCAGCGTGCAGATCGGCATCATCGTGCTGTCGGTGGCGATGATGGCGGGCCTCACCTGGTTCGTCTATCGCACCAAGTTCGGCATTGCCATCCGCGCCACCGCCGAGGACGTGCGTATCGCGGCGCTGATGGGCATCGATGCCAACCGCGTCATCGCCGCTACCTTCATCATCGGCGCCGCGCTCGGTGCGGTCGCCGGGGTGATGGTCGGCACCTATTACGGCATTGCCCACTACACGATGGGCTTCACGCTCGGCCTCAAGGCGTTCTCGGCCGCAGTGCTCGGCGGCATCGGCAACCTCGCCGGCGCCATGCTCGGCGGCATCGTGCTGGGGCTGGTCGAGGCGCTCGGCACTGGCTATATCGGAGAGTTCACCGACCTGTGTCAGTGGCCGCTCGTCGGCGACGCCCTCGCCGAACGTTGCGCGGCCGACGGCCATGCCGTGCTGTTCGGCAGCAACTACCAGGACGTGTTCGCCTTCCTGGTACTGATCCTTGTGCTGGTCTTCCGGCCTTCCGGCCTGCTCGGCGAGCGGGTCTCCGAACGCGCATGAGTGCGAAGAAAACCACCGGCCTCGTGCTCGTCGCCATTGCGCTGCTGGCGCTGCCGCTGATCCTGACCCAGGTCGGCACGGCCTGGGTGCGCATCGCCAACCTGGCGATCCTGTTCGTCTTCCTCTCGCTCGGCCTCAACATCGTCGTCGGCATGGCCGGCCTGCTCGATCTTGGCTACGTCGCCTTCTATGCCGTCGGCGCCTACACCTGGGCGCTGCTGGCTTCGCCGCACTTCAGCATCCATCTGCCGTTCTGGGTGATCCTGCCGACAGGCGCCCTGCTCGCCTGTCTCGCAGGCGCCGTCCTGGGCGCGCCGACCTTGCGCCTCAGGGGCGACTATCTGGCCATTGTCACGCTCGGTTTCGGCGAGATCGTGCGCATTTTCATGAACAACCTGTCGGCGCCCTTCAACATCACCAACGGCCCGAAAGGCATCACGCGCATCGACGGCATGCAGCTCGGCCCGCTGAACTTCGTCCGCACCGACACGCTGTTCGGCCTCGACTTCACCGGACCGGCCAAGTATTACTACGTGCTGCTGCTGCTGCTGCTCGGCGTGATCGTCGTCAACCTGCGCCTGCAGGACTCGCGCATCGGCCGCGCCTGGGTTGCCATCCGCGAGGACGAGGTCGCCGCCAAGGCCGCCGGCATCAATACGCGCAACGTCAAGCTGCTGGCCTTCGCGATGGGCGCCAGCTTCGGCGGCATCGCCGGCGGCATGTTCGCGGCAATGCAGGGCTTCGTCAGCCCGGAAAGCTTCATCCTGCAGGAATCGATCATGATCCTCTCGATGGTCGTGCTCGGTGGCATGGGCAACGTCTGGGGCGTGATTGCCGGCGCGCTGCTGCTGTCCTTCGTGCCGGAGCTGCTGCGCTACACCGTGGAGCCGGCCCAGCAGGCCGTATTCGGCCGGCTGCTCGTCGAACCCGAGGTGCTGCGCATGCTGATCTTCGGTATCGCGCTGGTGCTGACGATGCGCTTCCGCCCGGCCGGCCTGTGGCCCGAGACGCGCCACCGCCGCGAGATGAACGAGCGCAAGGACAGGACGGCCCGCGCATGAAGCCGTCGGTATTGCTCGAAGCTCGCTCGATCTGCAAGCGCTTCGGCGGTGTGCAGGCGCTCAAGGATGTCTCGCTGACGATCCGGCGTGGCGAAATCTACGGCCTGATCGGTCCGAATGGCGCCGGCAAGACCACCTTCTTCAACGTCCTCACCGGGCTGTATCGCCACGACAGCGGCGACGTGCTGTTCGAGGACCAGGCACTCGACCTGTCCAGTCCGCATCGCGTCGCTGCGGCCGGCATCGCGCGCACCTTCCAGAACATCCGCCTGTTTGGCAACATGACGGCGCTCGAAAACGTCATGGTCGGCCGCCACGTGCGCACCCGGGCCGGCGTGTTCGGCGCGATCCTGAAGACGCCCTCGCAGCGCGTCGAGGAAACCGCCATCAAGCGCCGGGCCGAGGAACTGCTGCACTACGTCGGCATCGCGCCGCGCGCTCACACCCTCGCTCGCCACCTCCCCTATGGCGACCAGCGGCGCCTGGAGATTGCCCGCGCGCTGGCCACCGAGCCGAAGCTGCTGGCGCTCGACGAACCGGCCGCTGGCATGAACGCCACCGAGACCGCCGCGCTGCGGCAACTCGTCGAGGGCCTGCGTGACGACGGCCTGACGGTGCTGTTGATCGAGCACGACGTCAAGCTGGTGATGGGGCTGTGCGATCGCGTCGCGGTCCTCGACTACGGCGAGAAGATTGCCGAGGACGTTCCCGACGTCGTGCAGAAGGATGCCAAGGTAATCGAAGCCTATCTCGGAGGCAGCGTTGGCGCGTGATCCGGTCGCCGCCGGCGCAGCCCTGCTGGAGGCGTGCAATCTCGAGGTGCATTACGGTGGCATCGCCGCGGTGAAGGGTATCTCGTTCGCCGTCGCGGCCGGCGAGCTGGTCTGCCTGATCGGCGCCAACGGCGCTGGCAAGACCTCGACCCTCAAGGCGCTGGCGCGCATGATCCCGTCGCATGGCGAAATCCACTATGCCGGCCTGCGGCTCGACCGCCTGCCGAGCCATGCGCTGATCCGCCACGGCCTGGCGCTGGTGCCCGAAGGCCGCGGCGTCTTCGCGCGCCTGACGGTTGACGAGAACCTGGCGATGGGCGCCTATCACCGCAGCGACGCAACCGGCATCGCCACCGACCTCGAACACGTTTACACGCTGCTGCCGCGACTCAGGGAACGCGCCGCACAGGTCGCCGGCACGCTGTCCGGCGGCGAGCAGCAGATGCTGGCGATCGGCCGCGCGCTGATGGGCCGGCCGAAGCTGCTGCTGCTCGACGAACCCTCGATGGGGCTGGCACCGCTAATGGTCGACAAGGTATTCGAAACCATCCGTGCCGTCGCCGCCGAGGGCGTCACCATCCTGCTTGTCGAACAGAACGCTCGCCTCGCGCTGGCCACCTGCACGCGCGGCTATGTGATGGAAAGCGGCCAGATCACCCTCGCCGACTCCGCCGAGAATCTGCTCGCCGACCCGCGGGTGCGGGCGGCCTATTTAGGCGAATAACAACGCCCGACCTCTCCCGGCCCCTCCTTCGCGGGAGGGGAAACTCGCTGCCAGCTTGCCGAAGACGAAAAGTCGTCGGCGGCGGGACGGCGATTTGCGATTACTTGGGGGCATAGCTGAAGGCGTCGGCGAAGAATTCCTCGCGCGGCAGCCCGTGGGTGACGAAGTCCTTCAGCGCCGCCTCGCACATCGCCGGAGCGCCGCAGACGTAGGCCTGATAGGCGGCAAGATCGGGATGGTCGGCGAGCACGGCTTCATGGACCAGGCCGGTGCGGCCCTGCCAGTCGTCCGCCGCGGCAGGTGCGGAGAGCACCGGCACATAGGTGATGCCGTATTGCGCCGCCCAGGTCTCGGCAAGATCGTTCAGGTAGAGTCCGGCGCGGTCGCGCGCACCCCAATACAGGTGCAGGGGACGCTGCACGCCGATGTGCAGGGCATGTTCGACAAGGGCCTTGATCGGCGCAAAGCCGGTGCCGCCGGCGACGAGGATGGCGGGTCTGACGGAATCCTCGCGCAGATAGAAACTGCCGAACGGCCCCTCGAAGCGCAGGATGTCCTTGACCTTCATCGCACTAAAGACGTGGTCGGTGAAGTTGCCGCCCGGCACATGGCGCACGTGCAGTTCGACTAGCGTGTCGGCATGCGGCGGGTTGGCCAGCGAAAAGGCGCGTCGTTTGCCGTCGGCGAGCAGAAATTCGATGTACTGCCCGGCGCGGAACTGCAGGCGCTCGTTGGTCGGCAGCTTGAGGCGCATGACCATCACGTCATCGGCAACGCGATCGAGCCGCTCGACGCGACAGGGCAGCGTGCGCACTGGCAGTTCGCCCGCCGCATCGGCCTCGCGCACCTCGACGATCAGGTCGGATTGCGGCCGCGCGCAACACAGCAGCGCGAAACCGGCATTGCGCTCGCCGGCCGGCAGCGCGTCGTCCTGTGCCGCGCCGTGATCGACACGGCCGGCAAGCACCTTGCCCTTGCAGGTGCCGCAGGCGCCGTTCTTGCAACCATACGGCAGATTGACGCCGGCATCGAGCGCGGCTTCGAGGAGGGTGCTGCCCGCTGCGACGGCGAAACGACGGCCGCTGGGCTGCAAGGTGACCTGATACGTCATGCGATAATCGTCCGGTGAAGAAACGCAGATTGTTGATCGTTGGTTGTGGCGACGTGGTACGTCGCGCCCTGCCCGTCCTCACGCGCCGCTGGCGCACCTACGCACTGGTGCGCAGCTTCGATCCGGCGCTGCGTGCCGCCGGCGTGACGCAACTCGTCGGCGACCTCGACCAGCCGGCCAGTCTGCGCCGGCTTGCCGGGCTGGGCCAGGCGGTACTGCACAGCGCACCCCCCCCCAACGAGGGCGCCGGCGATCCGCGCACCCGGCACCTGCTGGGGGCGCTTGGACGGCGGCGCAGTCTAGCACGGCGTCTCGTCTATATCAGCACCAGCGGGGTGTATGGCGACTGCGGCGGCGACCGCGTCCTGGAGACGCGCCCCTGTGCGCCCGCCACTGCACGCGCCCGGCGGCGCGTCGTCGCCGAAAAACTGCTGCGCGCCTGGGGGCGTCGCGGCTGTCGGGTGTGCATCCTCCGCGCACCGGGCATCTACGCCGCCGACCGGCTGCCGCTTGAGCGGCTGCGGCGCGGCGATCCGGTGCTCAAGGCCGACGAGGACGTGTTCACCAACCACATCCACGCAGAAGACCTCGCCACCGCCTGTGTCACGGCCCTCGAACGCGGTGGCACCAACCGCTGCTTCAACCTCTGCGACGACTCGGCCGAACGCATGGGCGACTGGTTCGCCAAGCTCGCGCAGGCTTTCGCCCTGTCCGCACCCGAGCGCGTGACGCGTGACGAAGCGGAGCGGCGCCTGTCGCCACTGATGCTGTCGTTCATGCGAGAATCGCGCCGGCTCGACAACACGCGCATGAAGCGCGAATTGCGATTGCGGTTGCGCTATCCCACCGTCGACGCCGGAATCGCTGCCGCGCTCGAAGAAGGAACCCGCCCATGATCATGCTCTGGCTGAAAGCCTTTCACATCTTTTTTGTGGTCAGCTGGTTTGCCGGCCTGTTTTACCTGCCGCGCATCTACGTCAATCTCGCCATGGTGCCGGCCGACAGTGAGGCCGAACGCGAACGCCTGCTGATCATGTCGCGCAAACTCTACAAGTTCGTCACGCCGATCGGCGCGCTGGCCGTGATCACCGGGCTGTGGCTGTGGTTTGGCTTCGGCGACATGATCGCGATCAGCACCTGGGTGCATGTCAAAACCGCGCTGGTGGCTGGCCTGGTGGTCTATCACCTCTATTGCGGCCGGCTGCTGCGGCAATTTCAGGCGGGCACCCAGACGTACTCGCACGTCTGGTTCCGTTTCTTCAACGAGGTGCCGGTGTTTTTCCTGCTGGTGATTGGGCTCCTCGTCATCCGCAAGCCGTTTTGAACAGCGGGCCAGGTGCGCGCCGCGTCCTGCGGCGCGCCGCCGATACGCGACCGGCGCACTACTTCGCCACCTGCCCACGCGGCCTCGAAGCGCTGCTGGCCGAAGACATTGCCGCCGCCGGCGGCAGCGAGATCGTTTCCACGCCAGGCGGCGCGAGCTTCGCCGGCGGCAAGGCAGTCTGCTATCGGCTGAACCTGCATTCGCGCATCGCCACGCGCGTGTTGCGCCGTCTCACGACTTCTGATTTTCGCAACGAGCAGGACATCTACCGCCTCGCCTACGATATCGCCTGGTCGCAGCTGTTCGACGTCTCGCGCAGCATCCGTGTTTACGTCACCGCTGTCCGCGCACCATTCAAGAGCGTCGAATACCTCACGCTGAAGGTCAAGGACGCCGTCTGCGACCGCTTTCGCGCAGATGGCGGCAAGCGGCCCGACGTCAACACCGCCGCGCCCGACGTACGCATCCATCTGTTCGGCACCGACCAGACGGCCACGCTGTACATCGACACCTCGGGCGAGCCGCTCTGGCTGCGCGGCCAGAAGATCGCCAAGGTCGCCGCGCCGCTCAAGGAAAACCTCGCCGCCGGCATCCTGCGGCTGGCCGGCTGGATACCCGGCATTCCGCTGCACGACCCGATGTGCGGCTCGGGCACGCTGCTGCTCGAGGCGGCCGGCATGGCGCTCGGCGATGCGCCGGGACTCGCGCGCGACATGAAGGATTTCGGCTTCACCAGGCTGCTCGATTATGAGCCGGCACTGTGGAAGCGGCTATGCGTCGAGGCCGCCGCGCGGCGCGTGGCCGTCGAGGACAAGCTGCCGATCTGGGGCAGCGACCTGGACGAGGATGCCGTGGCGCGCGCCCGCCAGAACCTCGCCCACGCCGGCCTGGACGACCTCGTCACCGTCGGGTGCGCCGATGTGCTGGACATCGCGCCGCCAGCGCCGACCGGCATCCTGATCGCCAATCCGCCGTACGGCGAACGGCTCGGCGAGCTTGACGCCCTGGCGGCGTTGTACCCAAAACTGGGGGACGCTTTCAAGCAGCGTTTCGCCGGCTGGCAGTGCTGGCTGCTCTCGGCGGACACGCGCCTGCCGAAGCTGATTGGTTTGCGGCCGGACCGGAAGGTACCGCTCTTCAACGGCGCGCTCGAATGCCGCCTCTACGGCTTCACGATCGTCGCGGGCAGTGCCCGCAAGACCGCCGCTACTTGAAGAAGAGTGGCACGACGTACTGCCAGGCGAGGAACAGCGCCAGCGCGAAGAACAGCAGCTTGCTGAAGAACAGGCCGAACACGCCGCGTCCGGCACGGGCCGCGAGGCTTTCCCGCTCGGTCGATCGCTGCGGCAGCGGCCGGGCGGCGAATTCCCGCTCCTCGCGTGCATAGGCGTCGCGGCCGGCCAGCGGTTCGGCCGGATCACCGACCTGCGGACCGCGATCCTGCAGGTCGACCTTGGCGTAGGCATCGGACAGCGGCAACTTCAAGCGGCGCGCCAGGTCAATGGCGCGGACCACTGCTGTCCAAGATAGCCGAAACCACGCGGATGATGCCTTGATCTGATGCGGGGTTCAGGCAGGTTATGACGGGTTTTCAAGATCGTGCCTCCGGGTGCTGTCCAAGATCATGCGAAGGCC
>Ga0172370_10007843_pt1 | contig 12988 bp, 16 predicted proteins | sample LakKiv5m_FD_114538 | JGI IMG/M metagenome (GOLD analysis project Ga0172370, IMG submission 114538) | Freshwater microbial communities from Kabuno Bay, South-Kivu, Congo - kab_022012_11.5m | ecosystem: Environmental > Aquatic > Freshwater > Lake | place: Democratic Republic of the Congo...
GACACGTCCTTTAAATCAAGCGAGGCTTCAAAATTAAATTTCTTGTTTGCCTCCATGCGATAGTAATACGTCCAGCCGTCTTGATGGACGGGCTTGAGCGTGATTGTGAGGGCACACTTGTCGCCGGACATTTCCACGCACTTTGTCGGAGTATCCGCACGCGTGTCAATCTTCATCGCGCCGGGGACATTTGGGATGGTGGGCTGCCCTAAGAAGAATACATATAACCCAAGCAGGATAAAAACCAATCCTGCGATTATCAATTGCTTGGCGTCTGCCATTCATGCACCTCTTAACTTACTTACGATTAGGAGTGCTTGATTTTCCACGTTATTTGTAGCGTGTCCCCGCTTATGACATTTACGGCTGTGAATGTCTGCCTGCAAGCCATTGTGCCTGTTGAGGCGGCATTGAACACGCCGCTTTCGGTTACTGCGAATGAACTTGTGAAGGTGAAGGTTTTGACCAGTTGGGAAGTGTCGTTGGTGTTCGTGGTAGTTACCCTTGTGCCTGTCGCCGCAGCCCTCTCCCCGCCCCCAGATGCGATTTCGCTTTCAAGGGCAGTATCATCAGCAGTTGCGCCAGTCGTGCCAATCCCCAAGGCTATGTAATCAAACGCCGTTCCCCCGACGTCGGTTAGGAATAGCCCAGCCATGTGAGCCATGCCCGCTTTTGTGATGGTGTTTGGTCCATTCCGTTCGTCAATTACCTTGCCGTCGCGTATCAGCTTCATATTGACGAAGCCTTCGGATTTTAGTGTTTCATCCATGTAGGCTCACTTTTTCATCACAATTCGTGCAACTACCGTGCTGCCGTTGCTCATGTTGATTGCGGTCAAATTCATAAACCCGTAGATGGTGTAGTTGTTCATGCTTCGGTTCGTTGAGGTAGTCCCGTTTTCCACAACCAAATTAAATGCTGTGTTGCCCGTTTCGTCAATTATCCTAAACGTAATATTAGAATTGGCAAGCCCTACTGTGTAGTTGTTCGGGTTTTTGACATGAACGAATTGAAGCTGCCCCCATGCGTTGGGAATTTGGATGCTGTCGTTTATTGTCGATGTGCTCCCTGTCCTGTTGGTGGTGAAAGCCACGTCGTAGGACACGTATGGATTATACTGCATGTTCCCTACCGAGGTTGTAGCCGTCGCCCCAACCTGTTGAGATGGGGTGTTCGTGCAGCCTGCAAGTAGGAAAGCGAAGACTGCCAATGCGATTAGCCCCGTTTTCCACATTTTTTCCACCTCAATATCCCCATGCAACCCAATAGCCAGTTGTGCCGGAGGTTACGACTATCGTGATTGCGCTTCCTGCGATTGGCAGGGTTTCATTGATTGTCGGCGCGTCTGCAACTACGGATGAGCCGCTGCCCGTTAGCTGCATGGCAACCACAGTTGTCAAGCCTGTGTCAATGTTTCCGCCTGTAACCCCCGAAGCGTTGTATGTCCCCCACGAGAATTTCAGGTCGCCCATGATGTGGCTTTGCCCTGATACTGCGCTTGAAAATGCCATGTCAAATCACCCTCATTTCTTCTTTGTCGGAAGAACCTTTTTGATTATGTCGGGAAATGCCTTTGCCGCTTCTTCCATGCGGAGTTTCCCATATTCATCAATCTTTGCCTTGTAATTCTCAGGGATTTCCGATGGCTTCGCCTCTTCAAGCTCATTGGGGAATTTCGCAAGCAAATCCTCTGCCTGCTTGTTGTTTAAAAACAGACCATACGCGGGAAGGGATTTTCCATCCTTTCCCTTTTCTGACGAGAAGTAATACATGCCCCCGTTTGTCGTGGGATAGCCGACTTCCCCTCCCCTTCTGCACTTCAAGACTTTTGCCATACGGACACACCCTCATTGGTTTTTGCCCCTGCCATTGTAAGACCGGCGTGCCAGAGGCGCACACGCCGGAATTTGGTGCTTTGGTATGTATCAAAAAATAAAAAACTCAGAAGGCTGCGGCGAGGTCTCTTGCCTTGCCCTGCACGTTGAACCTCTTGCACTCCAACTCCATAGCGGAGTAGATGACCACCTCGTTGCCGAGTTTGCCGTGTGCAGGATAGGTTGCGAGCTTGGTTTCCGCAAGGATTGGAGCTTGCAAGACCTTCATGCCGAGAATGGGCTCGTTGTAAATCGGGTCCATTCCAGTGTCAAGCAGATAGAGGTTGCTGATTGCCGCCCCATATCCTGCCGAGCCGGAGGCTGCAACTTTGCCAGCCGGAGCAACATAGATTGGTCTGCCGAACAGCGTGCCCATCTCCATGCCGAAGTTCGCGCCTGCGCTCTCTCCAGTATTCACGTTGGTCTTTGCCCTGAACGCTTCCGGTGAGGTGTAGCGCATCTGGGTTTGGAACATCGCCATAATCTGCTCGTAGGTGTCTGTGCCCGTATACCAAACTTGTGTGCTTGGGTTTGCGCCTGCGGCAACGGTGTTCTTGATGAGCGACCTCACGATGCTTTCAGAGATTGCCCTTGTCGTGCCGCTTCCGTGCGAAACGTATGCGTCTGCATATGTTGCCTCCGCATCCCTGTCAAGTCCGTAAATATCCACGTCGTTTGCGTTGATGTCGGCGCAGTTCGTTACTTCAGCATAGGATGAGCAAATCCTGTCAATGCTCTCCACATTTGCGGATGCAACTGTGGTGGCATTCACGTTGAGGTCTGCATCAAGCGCATAGGTGTAGTTAGCCTTCGCCCTTTCAAGCGTTGCCTGAACGTCAAAGCCAACGTCATCCTTTGTCCCCTGCAATAGCCTCATCCTTTCGGAATACTCTATCGCAATCGCCTGTTCCTTTATCCCGACGGTGATTTGCGCCTGCGTTGCCTTCACGCTGTCAGGAATTGAGGCGTTCTGTGCTACGCCAAGACCAGAAGCGATAAACCTGTCGGTTTGGACGCGGAAGCCTCCCCTCTGATATTGGAATTTGGGCAGGAGATTGAACAGGGTTGAGCTGTTATTCAACTGCTGGAATATGCTTGCGCCGAATGTGGTGTTGAAAAATCCAGTCGTGGTGGAGAGGATTGGCGCGTCTGTCTTTGCCAAGTTCTTCACTTCTGATGGACCTCTCGGCACATTCCCGTAGTTCCTCTCAACCAATTCATTGAGAAGCCTTAGATTTTCGTCAGTTCCTATCATAGACATCACCCGCTGTTTCCTCCCCCCATGAAGGCTGAGGGTAGCTCCACCTCACGAGGATTATACTTTTTCTGTCCCATCGCAATCTTCACCGCGTCGTTTTTGTTCGGTGTTTCATTTTGAGGGGTAAATGGCATCGCCGTTTCTGGTCTTGGCACTTCCGTCATCAGACCGAGGGATTTCTTCAGGTCTTTCAGAATGGCGTCATTCGCCGTCTTTGCCACCGTCTTTTCCACAGGGGCTTCAGGCGTTGCGGTTGCCTTTGCAGCTTCCGCAGCAGCAGCCTGCTCATTCGCCTTCATCACGGATTTGTGCATCTCCTCCACCATCTTGTAGAGGGATTTGACCAGCGTTTTCATTTCGTCGCCATCCGGCTCTTTGTGTTCCTCTGCCTTTTCAGCAGGCACTTCCGGCGCAGGAGTGGCTTTCACCGCTTCTTCCTCCTTCGGCGCAGGCTCGGTTGGCAGGGCTTTTTTTGCCTCCTCTTTTTGAGGCTCTGTTTTTTCAGCACAAGTTGGAGTTGCCTTTTCTACTGGCTTTTCCTCCACCTTCTCGGCTTTTTTTTCTTCTGGTTTTTCATCAGGCACACTATCACCTTTCTTCGCATGGTCAGCGACTATTTGTTTGACTGTTTCAGGCGGCAAGGCTGGATGTTCCTGTGCCTCCTTTGAAAATTCACCATCGGTTTTTGCCAATGCCTTCACAATTATTTGGGCAGCCGGATTTGCGGGATTTCCTAATGCGAAGGACATTGGGTTGAGCCATACTGCCGTTCCACCTTGCACTGCGTATTTCCCCCCAACTGACAGCCCCTTGATTTTCCCGCTTTGTATGTCCTTCCAAACCTGAGTGTCTATGTCGTAGTCGTTGTAAATCAGACCAGTTACGTAGCAGCCTTCTTTGCCCCATCGGGGGTTTTCCTTGAATTCGTAGTTGATGAGCTTGCCCACAACTTTGTCTGAGTGTTCAAGCGTCAATGGCGCGCCTCGCATGAAATATTTGAACATGGACTTTTTGAATTCGCCCATCGGGATTATTTCGCCCTGCTTGTCCCGTATTTCTACCGTTGCCCAAGATTTGAAGAGCCTTTCATCTGAATTCTCAATGTAGAAGTCATCTCCTGTTTCTGGCATGGGCTGCTTCATGCTTCACTTTGAGATGGTAGGTTGTATTTAATGCTATCTGTTCAGCCAAAATGCCTGACGGCGCTATTGATTGCGGGCATGGAAACAATTTTGCGAGCAATATTTCTTTCGGTTGTCCATAGTTTTAAATGGATTTAAACATTTTACGCAATTTTTTTCAAAAAATAAATTAAACCTGCAGAGTGGGCATTGGTTGATTAGCAGCGCCCAACCACGTTCAGATATTAATCGCTTCTTTGCAGCGTCATTCTCTGAGTGGTTTTTTGATAGATGCCACCCACCACTATTACATTCTATCACACACTTCAATGAGGGTATATAAAAATCAAAATTATAGATGTGCGCAGCGTATTCTTCTATGAATTCAATGGAGTGGGCGATTAGGTGCGCTCTCATAATGTTTTCTAATTTTGAACTGGCAGTTTTTATTTTAAAGTCCTGTCTAAGTTTCGCCTTCTTTTCCGCGTATTCTATTTTTTGGCAATAGAATTCTTTATTTTTTACCAATTCACGAACACGTTTTTGTGCAGCTTTTGTAATCTCAGAGGGATTGCGCACCCCCGTCGCATATTGGGACCGCATAGCTAAACTGATTTTGTTCCGAGATGCAGCCGATAATCGCCTATTCTTCAATGAACATGACCGACATCTACCCGCGTGTTTGGTAACGAGTTCTTTCCCACATAGCTCACAATGAGTTCCCATAATGTATTTAGAGCTACACTCATATTTAAAATACCCGCACAAACGTAGAACGACAGCCGACATGGGGGGTGAAGGGGCGGTTTTCATCATAGATTGCCTTGTCGCTTTCCTGTTTGATTATCTCTTTCAGGCGTTCAAGGCTTACTCCGTGCTTTGTGCGGTTGGTTATGATGGTGCAGTATTTTGTCCTGCGGCTGTCTGGAATTGATAGCCACTTGTATTTGAACGAGTGTGCGGGGTCTTTCGCTTCTTCTGATGCCCCCCTTATCACGTTTTTGATTGCCTGATATTCCCCCCTTACGACTTGGGAGGCTTGCTGCTTTGAAACGCCCAATAGGTCAGCTATGCTTTTCGCCATGCCTTCAATTGACTTCTGGTTGAAAACCCCCCGCATTATCGTGTTGTTTATGGATTGGCTCGCCTTTTTCCCCAACCCCTTGTAGGATTTTGAAAAGGCGGCTTTCCGTGCTTCCGCTTTCAATTGCGCTGTTGTTTTCACGATTGGGATTTAATCACCCGCTTGGTGTTTCTGGTGTTCCATCAGGTCGGGCAGTCATTGGAGTTCCGACAGCCGGAGCTTCTTGTGCCGTAGTCCCTGATGGTTGCGGTGCTTGTTTTGGTGTTTCTGAGTATTTGAATTTTCCCTCGGGTGTTTTTTCCACCTCAAAGCCGAGGGCGGCATGGGATGCTGCATTGGCGATTTCCTGCGCTTCCCTCTGCAATTCAGCCATCTCATCCTTTTCTTCTGGTGGGTTCAATTTCCATTCGTAGTCGTCAATGGCAAGTTGCTCAAATATCCATGCAGCCATGTCGTTGAATAAACGCTGGCTGCTCTCCATCGCCCTTGTGGTTACTGTGATTTGCAATCCCTCGTTGTTCAATCCTCCGCTTGAAGATAGGTCTGCTTGGAATATCGGGCTTACGCCGAATATCGCGCCGATGCGATTTACCATTTCGTTTCTCGCTTCGGTGTATTGCATTTCCTCCAATGTCCTTGCAAAATCCACATATTCCAAAACCTTCTCGCTGGCTTGCCCGCTTGTCGGGACGAACAGGGGATAAATGCCATGAGGGTCGGATTTTGCCTTCTGCAAAAATCCCTCCCATGCCTTTTGTGCGCTGTCTGTGTTTGAGGTTCTAATTAAAGCTAAACCTTTCGGGGATTTTTGCCCGCCGTAGTATTGATACATGAAATTGTCCATGCTCATCAAGGTTCGGATTTTTGTGAGGACGGTCAATGCCATTGGGAAGCCGTAGAATAAGGTCGGGGTGTATTTGGTCTTGTGCAGCACTTCGCCGGGGAGGAAATATCTCGCCTTGTCCGTGTTCCACTGCTGATAAAATGCAGGATATAGCCATTTGCCGCAATCTTGGCAGCGTGAGCCGTTTTGCGCCCTGTCCCTGTGTTCGGGGCAGACTTTTATCTCTGTGTTGGTGAAAAAGTCCCTGCCCTGAATTCCCTGTTTGTTTATGATTTTCCGCATGTATAAAGGGTCTGCCCTCACCACTTCCACTGGCTCTGCGGATTGGATTTGCCCGCTTTCGTCAAAGGCATATCGCTTGATGAAAACAACATAAGCGTTGTCAAGGATTTCAAAATCAGGCTCAATGCTTTGGAATAGGTCGATGATTGATTGGTTGTTTTCGTTTATTCGCTTGCACCAATTTTTCATCTTCTCCAATTGCAGGGAGGAGGGCTCTGTGGTTTTTGCCTTGCAGTTTGAACATTCGGGCTGGTCGTTTTCAAATTCCTTGTCGCATGTGAGGCATTTTGATTTGAATTTAGGCTCGCACTCATAGCCGTTTCTGAATGTTTCCCTTGTGATGGCATTTACGATTGTGCGGTAGGTATCGGAGTAGTAGGCGTAGTCGTAGAGGATAGCCATGTTGATATTGTCAAAGCGCACTTCAAATGCCTTAAAATCAGAAGGCCCCCATCCCCTGTCGGGGCGGGAGACTTGACCAGCCATCGCCTCCTGCTCCGCCTTTGAGTAGATGTGCCAGCCTCCAATGCTGAAAGCCATGTCAATTCCTCCGCTTAGGTTCTATTTAATACTTCCTGCTCAATAACCGCCGCTTGCCACTCCCCAATCCCCTCCTGTGTTCACGCCCCTCCAAGCGAGGGCGAGGCTGATCACCGCGTCATCGTGGAATCCGATCGGGGCGTTGTATCGTGCCCGCCCCGTGCTCGTTTTCTCGTGCTCAAAGATTTCCAGCTCGTTGATGAGGGTTGGGATATCTGGGTATGCTATTTTCCCGCCTTCCATCGCAAGGACCAGCGAGTCCACGAGCGCGGTCTTTTCCTGCGCGGTTGGCACGCCGATTACCGGAAGCCCGGATTGGAGGAAGTAGTCCACGATCGGGTCCCCCACACCAGAGCTGTCCATGTAGGTCGTCGCGTTGTTGTACCGCCGGATGACGTCTGCAATCCGAGCCTGCTGCTGCGGGTATGCCATTCCCTGCTCCAGCCGTTCCCAGTGCACCACACGCCCCTGCATGTCCATGACTGTGATGACCGTCCAGTCTTGATGCTTTGCCAAGTCCACTCCGATGCTGTATGACTTGGTCTTATTAGGCTGCTCCAACACACCGCTTATGTGTGTGCGAATATTCCTAAAGACGCTGCCCGTGTCATCAAGGAATGCGCCTAGGACCTCCTGTTGCCACCAGCGCTCGGTGTAGTTCGGCTTCTGCGCCTGCAGCCATTCTTTGTCAATCACTGGATTGTCCCATGTCGGTCCTTCTTGGAAGTAGTATTCCGGGTCGGTTTTGGCGCGCATGCAGAGGTGGTAAAACCAGCCCTTGCCCTTTGGGGTGCTTGGGAAAAGCGCCCAGCCCTTCCGGTCAATCAATCTTGGCTGCAAGTACTGGGACCACACCTCCTCCTTGCTGTTTGCACATTCGTCAAATATCATCCAGTCCAGCCCGCGCCCCAAGAGGGACACCGGGTTCTCAGCACTCTTTCCGTAGCATTCTGCGCCCCAGACGGTGCGGATGTACATGCGGCTTTCGCTGTAGGTCTCAATGGCGTCCGGTCTTACGGTCTGCCATCCCAGCAGGATTTGTCGGAAGATGATGGTCGCCAAGTCGTAGGTCGGGGCGACCACCCAACCGAGGCTGTTCGGGATGAACATCGCGGCTATGGCTTCATAGGCGCTTGCGATGCTTTTCCCATATCTCGCCCCGCACGCGAGGGTCCTGTATTTTGCCCTTGAGTTGTGGATGGCGAGCTGCCCCTTGTGCGGGTGGTAGTTGAACAGCTCAAAGATTGCCAGCTTATCAAGCACTTCCATCCTCCTTCTTTATTGCCTTGGCAAGCCATTCCCGTATTGGGACTTGGCTGTTCACCTGCGTATTGACCTGTAGGTTCGTGCTTGCCTTTCCGTAGCCCCGCCCGTTGCCCTTGTTTTCCAAGTAAAAGATTGCTGCCTTCAGCCTATCCTTTCCAGCCATCTCACTGATTACCGTAGCCTCAGCCATATCTAGGACCGACTGCTCCAACGCCTTCACCTTGTCCGCATATACTTTGTCACTGTGGAGCCAGTTGTAATGATGTTCCCGGGTTATTCCCGCCAGTGGAGCCGCATGCGATACTATCCCCGCTGTCTTTCCTAATGCGTCAAGCATCCGTGCCTTCTTTGTCCGGGTGCGCTCTTGCGTCAAATTTGTAGTTGATATGGGTGTTGGTGTTTGTTTTTTTATGATTGGTTGTGGCTGTTGCTGTGCTGTTTCCATCCTATGCACCTTCTTTTGATTGTATTTTTTCGGCTTTTTGCCCGGTGTAGAGTTCCCACCTAGCCACGATTGTTTCACAGTATTTTGGGTCTAACTCCACTCCCCTCCATTTTCTTCTCAGCTTTTCCGAGGCTATGAGGGAGAAGCCAGCGCCTGCGAAGTTATCCAATATGGTTTCCCCTTCCAGCGAGCTATTGAGGATGGCACGCTCCGCCAATTCAACCGGCTTCATGGTGGGGTGCAGTTTGCTGCTTGTCGGCTTGTCGCACCGCCATACGCTTGTCTGCCCGTAGCCATAGAATTTGTGGGAGCCTTCTTTCCACCCGTAGAAGATTGGCTCATGTTGATAGTGATAATCCAACCTCCCTAAGACGTGATTGTTCTTTACCCAGATAAGCATGTGCTTGAGCAACAATCCCGCGCTTAGAATGCTATTCATCATCATCATCATCAGGTCGCCGCCCTGCATCGCATGGATATAGTATGGAGCGCCATCTGCCATGTTTTTGCTTGCCAGATTAAATGCGGAATTCCAAAGCTCTCCCATCTCCTGCCTTGTTTTATGGTCGTTTTCTATTGGAGTTTGAATGCGATTGCCCGGGGCAATCGCATTCAGGTAAGTGTTTTTATCCGCATAGCTGACGCCGTATGGGGGGTCTGTGATGTACATGCTCGCCTTCTCGCCTTGCATCAGGGCGGTATATGTTTCCGGCTTCGTGCTATCCCCGCAGATTAAACGGTGCCTGCCTAGCACCCACATATCCCCTATTTTTGATGTTGGGGTATCTTTGATTTGCGGGATGAAGTCCACGTCTTTTTCCTGAGATAATAGTTGCATCAACTTGTAGAATTCAGCCTGCCTTATGGCGGTTATGTCAAAAAACTTCTTTTCCTGCCCGGCTTTTAGGATTTCCACGAATTCCTCCGCATCCAGAGCCGGGTCGTGCTTGCCCCTCAGCTTGTTCATGGTCTGTCGGATGATCCTCCTGTCCGTGTCGGATTGCAAAGATACCCTGATTGCCGGGATCGTTTCCTTCCCAGCCATTTTATAGACTAGCAGCCTGTGCGCCCCGTCAACCACGTTGTTGAGCTGGTCCACGACAATCGGTTGGAGGTTCCCGTAGGTGTCCATGCTTGCCTTGAGCGAGTTCATCTGTGCCTCTGTCATCTGATTTGGGTTCTTCTCATCGGTCTTCAGGTCCGCAATCTTGACGTATTCCAGCTTTGTGTCCTCCATCAGTACCCCCTCACTCCGGCTATCGCCTGCTCTACTTCTTCCTTGATGACCTTTCGGAATTCGTGCATCAGCTCGGGTGATACACGCACGTTGGTTGTTTCACTTTTCTTTTTTAGTTCTGTTATAGCTGAATCTAGAGCCGTCGCTTCGTCTTTTGCACCCTCTTTTTTCATTCGGATAAGTTCTTGTGCTTCTGGACCTATCCGAGCTGTTCGTGTTCCCTTCATCGTTTCAGTTTTAGGCAGATTAAACGTTTTAAATCAGTATGTCTCAACCTCCAAGGTTGCGATCCTGCAGCCCTCCTTCACCCGCCAGATATGAAGCTCCTTGCTGCCCTTGGGCGCCGGAAACGCCTCAATCTCGCGTCTTGTCTCCGCAAGCCGTCCCCCCATCTTCGGACCAAAATACTTTACCTGAACGAAAATTGAGCCTGTTGTGGACACGCCTATCAAGTCAAATGCGCCCCAGAAGTCATGGTGGGTGCAGATTGGTCTCCTTCCCGGGAGCCAGAGCACCCTTGGCATGGCGCGCTCCACCTTATACCCGCGATTCTCCAGCTGCGCCTTGGACCTCATTTCATAGTAGTTTCCCTTTTGCTTTGTACTCATAAGGTGACCACCTCAATCTGCTCGCCACCCTCACGCCTGCACCAGATACATTTGGTATGCGGTTTCATCCTAGATATTCTCTTGCCGCACTCCGTGCAGTTCTTTAGTGGCGGCATCGGCATTGACCTCCAACATCCCTCGCATATCTGCCTTAGCATTCCCTCTATGCTCCAATGGTAGATTTCGTATTCCCTCAGTGGGATTTTGCAGTTGTAGCACTCCCCTAATCCGCCCATCCTTAACACCCCGCTTCCTATCCTTGATTTTTCTCTGGGCGTCCTGTCGGCTTATTGACATTTTGAAGCCGTGCCCAGAAATAACGCAAAACCTGCACCTGTGGCATGTCCTTGTTGTCTGCCTGCCGCACCCGCCTTCGCATTCCCTGAACCCCATTATCGCACCCCCGTTCTTCGGTCAGGGCATTCACTCCATGCCTTGAACCATGCGCGCCATAAATGAAAATTCTCCCCTTCTTTCTTGTCGTATTCTTTCCATGCTGCGGGCTGCTTTTTTTCGTATCTCCATTTCTCTTTCCTTCTCCATTTCCAATATTATTTCCCCGCCGACTTGTGCGACCTGCGGAACGACTGCATTTCCAAGGCACTTAATTCTGTCCATCCTGCTTGGAACCCCATAAGCCACTCTCGCTATTCCACTTTCCCAATAAAAGTGCCGAGTTGCCGCATTCTCATTTCTGAAGGCGCACCACGCCTCTTCTGCGTCGAGTGCCAGAAGTTGTGGCAGAATACGCACAACGTCTGGATGTTTTCCTGTGTGTTGTTCTTTGGATCTTGGTCTATATGATGTGCGTGAAGGCTTGTTGTTTGACCGCAGGCTTCGCAGTTCTTCTTCTTGAACTTCTGCGCTCTGAAGTGGTAGGTTGTCCAGTGCTTTGGATGCTTGCGTGAGTTGGCACAGGTAAGTGAGCAATACTTCCTCCGAAGAAATGCCCCTCTGTCCTCCAGCCTGTTTCCTATCCTCTTGCGTTCCATATCCACTCCGCAGAAGGCGCAAGACTTCCTCGGCACTGGTTTTGTTGGCATTGCCATAAGCTATTACTCGCTTATGGGTATTTATAATCATTTGCTTTCCCTCTTCAGATTTGTCCAACCAAGTGGAAAACCCATCAAGAGTTCCACCCACGTCGGGTTCAGTTGCCCAGATGCCGGATTTATTGAGTTCACCATGTCGGGTAATGAGTTGCCCGGTGTTCTCCCAGCTGCCGCAAGGGTTTCTGGTTTCCTCGCTCCTTTCCAGTCGCGTGAGGCTGGTGTCGGGAACATCTGAACCGTTCTCGCCAACCCCACCGAGCCATCTATTCCGCTCTGCGCTTTCTTTCTCAATGCTCCGCTTTTCAGTTGGTAAAACTGGTCGTTCTTGCCGAATATCGCTCCCTGCGTTGCATCCGCCACGCATGGGGTGGGCAATAATGAATATCCTCTCCCTTCTGTGCCAAGCGCCAACGGCGGAAGCGGCGATATTATGCCATTCCGCATCATACCCCGCTTCGGTAAGGTCGGCGAGGACGATGTGCAGCCCCCGTTTAACGAGCATTGGGACGTTTTCCACGATGACGTAGCGAGGTCGTAGCGCACGGATGGCACGGGCATATTCAAACCAGAGCCCCGAGCGCGTGCCTTCCTTGATGCCTGCACCTTTTCCCGCAACACTGATGTCCTGACAGGGGAATCCCCCACAGATAACGTCGGGCTTAAGCATTGCTGGCCAGTCGGCTTTTGTGATGTCGCCGATGTTTGGCACTTCCGGCCAGTGCTTTCTAAGGATTGCGCTTGCATATTCGTCTACCTCGCAGTTCCATATTGTTTTGAACCCTCCCGTTTTCTCTAAGCCCAGTTCCAGGCCGCCTATGCCTGAGAATAGCGAACCGACGGTTAGTGTCATTCCTTCTCACCCCGCAGGGCTGCCTTCAACTTTGCAACTGCTTCCTCTTTTTTGTCTTCTTGCCATAGTAAAACCGCACCAAGCAACTCGTTGTTTTTCCCACTTCCGAGTGGCGGCATACCATCAAGGGCTGGGTAAAACCCGAAGAATATGCGTGCAAATTCTTGCCAGCACATAATCAGAACCATATACTCGTTTGTATAGCGTTCGGTTTTCCCAATTTTTCCTTCTTCATCGCTTTTGCGGTCTTTCATTTGTTCGGTGATAAATGAAAGATATGCCAGCCCATTCTTTATTGTGTTTTCCCGTTCCTCCTTCCTCGCCTTTTCCGCAACCTCCGCAAACTGCTCCCGCATCCATTTGTCGTGCGCGCTCAGATTGCAGGCTTCGTCATGCCCCTGTTGCCTCGCCCGTTCAAGGGCGGCTTCAAGTTCGGCGATTTTCTTTTTCAGATATGCGCGGTTTTCATCCGCGCAATCCTCGTCGATGCGCTTTGAGGCCCATTCCTCCGGCGATTTCCAGCCCTC
>Ga0172370_10007844_pt1 | contig 12987 bp, 4 predicted proteins | sample LakKiv5m_FD_114538 | JGI IMG/M metagenome (GOLD analysis project Ga0172370, IMG submission 114538) | Freshwater microbial communities from Kabuno Bay, South-Kivu, Congo - kab_022012_11.5m | ecosystem: Environmental > Aquatic > Freshwater > Lake | place: Democratic Republic of the Congo...
CCGTGCCAACAACCGGAAGCTATAGCTGAGCCCGCCGCCGGGGCTCCGTCGGCGTCAGGCGTGCATCCTGGGCAGCCGTACGGTAGCGCAAGGCGACTCCAGGACATGGCAGATGGGAATCTGCCGAGCAGCGTGCCCGCGACGCCGATTGGCAGAAGACCTGTCTTCGAAAGGAGCAGAGGATTGGCTAACGGCAATGTCCGAGTGTTAGGACCGAACTCAGCCTCGCGCCGCCGGGGCGCGGGGCCGCTGCTGGCGTTCGCGCTGGCCCTGGGGACGCTGCTGGCGTCGGCTGGCTCAGCCCAGTACCTCGAGAAGACGCTCATGCTGCCTGACAGTTTTGGTTCTGTTTCGGTCCTGGCAAGCGTCGCATATAGCCCGGCGAGCGACAGAGTCTACGTTGGCGATGAGAGCGGTTCGGTTCTCGTGGTAGATGCCACTACTCTGGCCAAGCTGACCCGGATCCGAGCAGGCATCAGACAGCGGGTTCACTCTCTTCTGCCCATACCCGGTACGGACAAGCTGTACGCGGCCTCGGACGCAGGTATCAAGGTCATTGACTGCACGAGAGACAGTGTGGTGGGGGAGGTATCGATGGACGGGGGATGCTACATGTTCGCCGCGCTCGATTCGGCCGGGGGCAAAGCATACTACATAGGCTACGACACAGGCTATGTTGCCGCCGCGATTGACGTCACACGCGACAGCGTCGTCGCGAATGTGGCGTTGGGCCGAGATCATGTAACGGCGGCATGCTTCAACACACGCAACCAGAAACTCTACCTGACTGACAAGTGGCGCCACAGCCGGACGCTGAGCGTTGTTGACACACGCGGAGACAGCTTGCTGCGGACACTTACGATGGCTGAGTACCCGTCTGCTCTTGGCTACAACCCCGTGGAGAACAAAGTATATTGCGGGTACTTCAGTGGGGTATACATTCTCGACGGCGAGTCAGACACCTTGATCGGTTCGGGGCACGCCCTGTCTGGCGGGCCCGGCGTCATTGCCTGCGACCCGGACGCGAACAAGGTGTACTGCGGGATAGGTGGCGGCGAAAGCAGGGACGTCTACATTTTGGAGGGCAGTACCGACAGTACGGTGGCGATTCTGCAGGCAGGCATGGGCCCACGTGCGATGCTCTACAACCCGCTGGATTCGAATCTTTACGTTGCCTGTGGTGAGGGCTACGAACTCTCAGTCATCGACGGCCAGGCCGATTCCGTTCTGACCCATCTTGCGGCCGGACGCATGGCGTCGTTCTTGAGTATAGATGCAGGTCGAAACCGCGTGTATTGTGCCGCCCAAGACGGTCTCAACGTGTCGGTGACTCAAGGGACTTCCGTCACTCCTGTCGGAGTCGTATACACAGGTTTCTGGCCCAGAGATGTGTGTTACGACTCGACCGGCGACAAAGTCTACGTCGCCAACTGGGACCCGCTGGGTTCCTTGGCCGTGATAGATTGCGGCACCAACGAAGTCCGGGCCAATGTGCTGGTCGCGGGGGCTCCTCAATCGTTGTGCTACAACCCGCTTGGCCACAAGATCTACAGCGCAAACACCGGGTCGGGCTCAGTCGGCAGGATCAGCGTAATCGATACGGACGAGGATACCGTGCTCAGGACCATCCTGACTGCCGATGAACCGATCGACGTCTGCTACAATCTCGAAGGGAACCGCGTATACTGCGGGCATCCGGTTGAGCATCTGACCGTCATCGACGCTGGACCGGACACCGTAGCTAAGCTCATCCCCATGCCATCGGGCGGGGCTAGTCTCGCCTACATGCCCATGTTTGACAAGCTCTACTACAATTTGTCCGTCCCGTGGACCTACCATCTTGCGGTGATTGATTGCGCCTCGGAGAGTTTGTCAGCCATTCTGTACAGCCCCGGAGGCTCAAGCCGCGATGCATACGTTGGGCATCCGGCCAACGGCAAGGTCTACTTCGCGAGTACGGAGACTCTGAAAGCGATCAGCGCCGTGGGCGACACCCTGGTCCCGCCTTCACTCAGAATGACGACACAGGGGAGCATGCTCTGCTGGAATTCGACTAACGACAAGCTCTACTGGGCCGGCGGCGACAGCGTCACGGTCATCGATTGCGCTGCCGACACGATCATCACGGCGGTGTCGGCAGGTTACAGCGGTCTGTTTTATGACTCCGGCGACAACCGCTTGTACTGCTCGGGACAAGGGACTGTGACGGTTATCGATGGCGCAACCGACGAAGTACTGACGAGTATCGGGGTCGGGCCTAATGCATGGAGGATGGCATACAGCCCGCCCCAGGAACGGCTGTACGTAGCGAACTGGGTCGGCTCAAGCGTCTCCGTCATACGGACGAGCCCCGCCGGCTCCAGCGACGAGGACCCGGGGCAGGCCCGTCCCCACTACGCCTCGCTTCCGACATTGGTCAACACCCTGGACGATGCTCTACGAGCGTCCGGATCGCTATATGACGCCACCGGGCGGTGCGTGACGCGCAGCGGGAATCGCCATGCGAGTGGGCTCTGCCTAGCTCCTGGCGTGTACTTCCTTCTGCGTGGATCAGGCCTGCCTGTCCGGAGGTTGATAGTCGCGCGGTGATGTCGTGAGGATGTGAACACGGAGGCGGCTATGACCTGATAGTCTTGCCTTTTTTGGCACCAGCAGAAGAATCGGCAGCGCCCGCAGTCCGTCAAGACCCATAAGCCGGAACCGAGATCTCGTTGCTGCCCAAGGGATTCTACGGAGCCGACACAGAGAGTCATTACTTAGCAGGGTATTCAGGAGGTAGATATGCAGTTCTCGAAGTCAGCACTCCGCGCATTGAGCGCGCTTCTGTTGGCCGCGCTGGCGCTGGGGATGCTGCTGGCGTCATCGGCATCGGGGCAGTATCTCGAAGCGACTATCAAGCTACCGGACACTCTCGGCCCGCTGAATGGGCCCTACCACCTGGCTTGGGACGAGAATCCGGCGCATCCGCGCCTCTACATCGGTGGGGAAAGTGACAGTGGCGGGGTGATCGTTGCTGAGGCCCTAACCTGCAGGCGACTGGCTCGGGTGTCAACCGGCCCGGTCAAAGCCCTCTGCTTCGTTCCGCCGCACGGCAAGCTGTATGTTGCCAGCCTGGATGCCGAATCCGTCATCGTGGTAGACTGCGCCACGAACCAGGTCGCATCTGCTATTCACGCTGCCGGTATTGTACCGGTCATGCAGTACAACGCTCAGAACGACCGCCTGTACTTCGGCGGCAACCAGATATCTGTTATCGACTGCGTTGCGGATTCGGTAGTGGTGACGATCCCGGTGGCTGCCACATCTTTCGGCTACGATTCTGCCAGCAACAAGTTGTACGTCGGTCGAAGCGGGCCGCTGGCGGTGATAGACTGCGTTTCGGACAGCATCATTGCCTCTTTGCCTGAGGTCGGTTCGGCCATTGCGCTCTGCCCGAATCCGGCTGCTGCGAAGGTCTATGCTGCCACGGTCGACACGCTGTTCGCCATTCGGGCCGATGGTGACAGCGTGGTGGCCCGGCTTCCGTTCGACAGCCTCACGCCGCTGCTGGCGTGTGACCCTCAGCGGAACCGCATCTACTGCACCCACTCGCGACGTGATTGGGGTCATTGGACGAGCATAGACTGCTCCGTGGACACCGTCATCAGGACGCGTGTCACTCCATTGCCCATTGCCTTCCTAGCCTGCAATACCGCGCGGGACATTCTCTACGTCTTCTTCAGGACCTCCTACGACGAAGTTTTCGTGTACGATGCCACGACCGGGCAGATACTGACGAGCGTCATGGTAGATGGTGTGCCACCTGGCGGTGGCTGGAGCCCGGGCCTCGACCGGCTGTATTGCCTTCCGCTGCGGCGAGCCGGTGGAGATCCAGGCTTCAGTTGCTGTCTGCTGTCGGCAATCGATGGCACGGGTGACAGCGTCGTCGGTGTTGTGCCGCTGACGATGAAGGCCGGGAGTATCGTCTTGGACACCGTCCGTAACTTGCTCTATTTCATGTACGGGCCATCGGCGTGCGGCAGTCTTGGGGTGGTCGACTGCGCTCGGAATGTCGTCACTTCCTATGCGTATGCAGGCGAGAATCCGGCGGCGCTCTGCTACAATCCGAACAACAATCGGCTGTACTGGAGCACGGCGGCGTGGAGCGGACACGGCAACTCGGTGACCGTCTATGATTGCTCCACGAATACCGTTGTCCGCAAGGTGATAACGGACAACGAAGTGCGCATCACTCAGCTTCATAGAGGTCTGAACAAGCTCTACGCCTGCGCCCACGACCCGGCACGCATCGCCTACGTCATAAACGTCATCGACTGCGACCGCGACAGCTTGACCAAGGTGGTGAGTATCCCTGATTACGGCGGGCGAATCTACGAATTGCTGCTCGTGCCCGAGGACAACACGCTGTGGTGTCTGGGCTCGAGGTCCGTAGTGGCCATAGACTGCGCGGGCGACAGCGTTGTCGCCTCCGCCCCCGATACCCTAGGGACCATCAATGACGCCGTCGCCTGCCCAGCGGACCGCAGGATATACACAGGTGGGGCAACAACCAGCATACGCAGCGTGAATATGGATAAGCCCGCCGAGGTTTGCACCCTTCATGGGCACGTTTCCTATGCCGTTCGAGTGAGCTTCGTCAACATGCCGCACTCGCACAAGGTCTATTGCGGTGTAGCCTACCCCAGCCATTGGCCCGGCAGTTCACACATGTTCGTAATCGATACCAGGACCAATGCTCTTGTAGACTCCTTCTGGGTGGGGCAGATGATATCTGATATGTGTCTGGACCACACCGGGAACTTCGTCTACGGCGCTGCTCTGGCCGATTCAGCACTCCTGGTGATTGACGCGCGGGGCGACAGCGCGATTGCGACGGTGCGGCTGCCACCTTCGATGGCCGCCGAGAAGAACTCCCTCGCGCTCAACCGCGCCACGAACCGCATTTACGTGGCGCAGTACGACTACTACAGATACGGAGATGAGATTCCCGTGATACGTGACAGCATGCTCGTCGGGCTGGGGGATCTGGCATCCGAGAAGCAGATACCAGGCATTGGTCCGACGGTAGTCCGCCGCGGAACAGCGATGCGGATCTTGGTGGCGAGCGAATTATGGGACGCGATGGGGCGCAGAACCGCAGTGCTGAGAGTCGGGCTGAATGACCTTGGTTATCTGGCGCCGGGGGTCTACTTCATACGCGAGGCACACGCTCAAGCTCAAGCGCAACGGGTCGGCGTTCGGTGGTCAACGACCGCCGTTCGCAAGATTGTGGTTGCAGAGTGATTGAGAAGAAGTGGCGTGAAAGGAGGCTATACATGATCTGACCGGTCGCCAGTGCCGGCCGGCAAGACAATTGGGCAGCCCTGGCACCTCGCGAGTAGTCAGGCTAGGACTTGCGTCCTATTGCTGCCCGCTGAAGTCTAGCAGCACTGGGAGCTTCAGTCAAATCGTCAACTCGCGGTTGTACTGGAGGAGTCTGCACTCAAAGGAGTGACACGTGAGAAAGACAGGAAAAGCAATGGTCGCCGCGCTCCTTCTATGCGTGGCGGCAAGCTCAGCGCTCGGGGTTGCGGTCTGGCGCTGGACCAACCCGCGTGATATAGTGCCAGGCAATCCGCAGTCCTTGGAGGAGTACTACCTGACAGGACAGAACGGGTCGCACGCAGTTGCGATGACGAAGTACTTCGGGTACGGGGCCAACAGGGTGTGGACAAGCATCTTGACTCAGAGATACTGGGGGCAATGGGATCTGTATGATGAGTACGTTGGGAAAATACAGGCCTACGAGTACAAGGACGTCGGGACCAACTGGCTCGACTGGAACCACGATGACATGGAGTGGCCCTTTGACCCAGAAGATCCGACCGACTCGAAGTATCGAGCGGTTAACTGCCACGTCGCCAACAACGCATTCTACAAGACGTACACGTGGGGCAACCTCGTCAGAACATACCCCTACGGTTACCCGAGCGGCTACGGGATAGACCCGCCCTATGGTGGCGGCGCTCACAACCTCGGCTATCAGCAGAAGAACTGGTGGCACAACCCGCATCCATTCTCCAACCAACTCCGCGACTCAATGGCAAAGGACATTGGCGTCGCAGTCGCGTTCTTCAGAGGACCGGATACGACCGTACTGAGACGCGGGTGTGCCGTGTGGGTGGCGGACCACTACGACAGTGTGGAACTGAGACGGAGCATAACCACGAACGGCGGAGGAAGCTGGCAGAATGGCGATATACCCAACAAAGGGAAGCACTTCATCGTGCGCATCCCGGCCTCGCATGGCGATACATGGTGGCGGCGTCCATCGTTGGCAACCGACGACATAAACGGCGACTCGAACGCGTACCTAGCCTACGAGTCCACAGCCGCCAACGGATATCCGAATCACATCGTGTTCCGGAGGTCCACGGACTGGGGCGATCGCTGGAATCAGAACGTCACGGTTCTGGGCTCGGGAGAGGGGCCTTGCGTTGCGGCTGTCGGACGTAGTGTACTGGTCACTTGGTCCGCTATCGTCGCTGCGGATAGGCGCATTCTGTACCGTCGTTCCACCAATGGTGGCGTTACCTGGATTCCAGACCCGGCGACGACCGTGCCAGACACGGTACCCTTCGAGATCTATACGCCGAAGTGCAAGTATGACATCCCGAACGTTACGGGTGTGCCTCTACCTGACCAGAGCCATCCGGGGTTTCTAGTGGTGACGAGGCTACGGTTTTCCGTTGACGGGTTGCCGTTCAACACACGTTGGACGACGCGAGGCATGTTCGGACGCTTCCACGGAGCCACGGCATACTGGAGCAAGCTCATGCCTCTCACTTCGGACTTCATGGACCGCTACACCAGCAAACCCGAGCCCCTGAATCCGTCTATCGCGGCCATCAGGGCAGATGGTCTGAGTCTCCCATTGCCCGTACAGCCGGACGCAATAGCGACTTGCGTCATGAGTGCGCCTGGTCTCTACAGTGGTTACGAGTACGGCCATCACATCAAGAAGGCCAACGGCTACTTCAAGGATATCCCATACGACGCTGCTCCTGGTGCGAGCACGGCGCGGCTGCTGGCGATGGATTCGGATGGAGTCGTGCATTACGGGAGCTCATCATGGCCGTACATTGCCACCGGAGAGGTCACGGATGGTTCGCCCATCTACGATTTCGGCGCGACCGGTAAGATGCCGGCCCTGGCGGTGGACGCAGATGGTTGCCGTTGGTCCGCCTATGTGGAGCAAGACACGCTCTGGTGCTACAGCGGCTACGGCGACCCTTCGGTCGTCTTTGCCGGCTCGAGTTCCGCTGTGCTCGGGCAGCCGTCGATTGTCACGTACCCGAATCAAGCCAACGGCGTGTACGTCGGGAATGTGGTGTTCCCGGTCTACGACACCGCAGGCGGGTCGAGCATGGTCATGTATGCCCGTGTTGACACCAGCGGAGTGGTGCTCGACACCATCGCGAGCGCCCAGAATCTGGGCGATAGCCTGCCGTGCGTGTCGTGCTATCTGTCTGATACGCTGGTGGTTACGTTCTCTCGCGGTGATTCTGTGATGGGCACGATGCTATGTGACTACGGGCCGGGGACTTCGGGCCAGCCGCCGGCATGGACCAGTCCCAATCTCGTGACCGCGAATGGCTATCACGCTATGTCTCGGTTCGATGACAACGGCACGGTGCTCAATGTCGTCTGGAGCCGCAACAACGGCTCAAACCACGCCATCCAGCGCGCCACCTGCGACTTGGCGACGACTGCATTCGGCAACTGGTCTACAATGGCGACTCCCGGCGACACCGGCACGGCCGAGAAAGCCAATCCGGTCTACGCCGGGCTGGGCGTTTCCTGCTGGCAGCAGAAGGACGCCAGCGGCACGTGGACAATCAAGGGCTTCGTCCGCGGCGAGGAGGAGACGTTTGTCGCCAATGACACCGACGCCTACCATCCGCATTGCGTGGCCGAGTCGAGTTCCATATCGCCAAGTATCTCGGAGATTCGTGCCCACATTCTGTACACCGCCGGAGTTGTCTTCGAGGTGGACTCCGGGGTTTTCGATACTGGTGAAACCAGGTACGTTTGCTGTAGCCTGGACGTGTCTAATGCTACGAGCGACGCGACCAAGTGCAACAACGGGTCCAAGTTCCTGCGGAAGAACGGGTCAGACTCGCTCTTCAGCGTCTACTCTGACTTGGACAACGCCGTGGTGTTCGCGTGGTCGGCAAACGGCGACACCTGGCAGCGGTCGGTTGTGGTCTCGGGCCGCGAGTATCCGGCGATAGCCGAGGATTCGAGCGGCAGGCGCTGGGTGGTCGTGACCAAGCCTCTGGGCGTGGGTAGCTCGGCCATCGAGGCCTACTATCGCAGCGGTTCGTCCTGGGTCGGGCCGCAGACGCTCTACACGAACGCGATGGTCCCGCTGGGGCCGGCGAGTCTGGCCGGTGCCTCGTACACCCAGTCCGGCATCGGCTATGCGGCGTTCTTGAACACGAGCGGCATGTCCACATCGGTCATCCTGGCCAAGTTCGACGGCACCAACGTCTCGACCTACACGGTCGCTACCGGCGCAAGTCTCGGCGACCCGGCAGTCACGGTCGAGCCGTACAAGGCCGACTCCGACCACGTCCACGTAACCTGGACCGAAAGCGGCTTGCTCAGGTATCGGATGGACACCGACGGCCGGAGCTCAGGTATCGCCAACAACTGGACCTCCACCTATGACCTGACCGGTGGAGGAGTGACCGCCCAGCATCCGAGCATCAACTCCGACCATAGCCAGATAGTCGTGGCCTGGGCTCAGGGCAGCCCGACCGACGTCTATGCCCGCAAACGCTCAACCGACAGCGCCTACAACAACTGGGAAGCCGCGGTCAACCTGAGCAACACCTCACAGGACGGCTCCGACTGGCCGACGATTGCCATGGGCGATACGGTCGTGGTGGCCTGGCAGGAAGCCCGCACCGGCGGCGGCGACTTCGACATTATGGTGAGCATCGACTTCGATGACACCTTGAACATCGCGGACAACGCCACCTTCTCCAGCTACCCGCACATCGTGTTCCAGAACAAGGCTTCGGGGGACACCGCGATACCGTACCTGCATACGGTCTGGAGCGAGACGCCGGAAGCCGAGTACTACGAGGTCGGCTACAACAAGCTCAACCTGAAAGAGGCTGAGGGCGAGGGCGGCCAGGCGGCCAGCCTGACCCCGATACCGGCGAGGCCGATGCTTGAGGCCTGCCGGCCCAATCCCTTCAAGAGTCACACCCAGATCAGCTATGCGCTGCCCCAGGCGGGCAACGTCAGCCTGCAGGTGTATGACATCACGGGCCGGACCGTGCGCAGACTGGCGAGCGGGCGTCAGAATGCAGGCTTCTACACGGTGAACTGGGATGCGAAAGACAGCCACGGCAGGCAGGTGCCGTATGGCGTCTACTTCTACCGTCTCGACACGCCGGGATTCAGGTCGGTGAAGAAGGCGGTTGTCACCAGGTGACGTGGAGCCGGGAATAGAGAGTCGAGAGTAGCCGAACTCACAGAGGTCAGGCTGCCTGCGGCGACGCAGGCAGCCTGCTTTTCGTGGGCCCTCTGCCGGGCTCAGCGCCGGTCAGTTGGGGTGATGTTCAGCTAGCAGTAGGGTGCTCGGACGCGGCCCGGTGCCCTTGACGCTTGCCCCCCCCCACACACAACCGATTCCGTGTCTGACGGAACAAGAGCGTTGTTGTAGAGACCGGGCGCGAGGCGGTAAAGGACGGTTTGTCAGTGAGTTGGACGACAGACACTGTCCCGCAGATTCCGGAAAGGTATTTCTTGACCTCGCGGCGGTGAAGCCGATAATCGAGGAGTCAGCTTGAAACGCTGGTGTGGTGGTACGCCAGTGCCGGCATCAGCGCCTCTCCGTTGAGGCGGAACATGTCCAGACCAGGAGGTGCGACACGAAACTAGACCGGGCCGCAACTTCGCCTATCCGATGCCTCGCGCCAACGGGCTTTGCGGGCATGAAGATACTCGCGTGCCTGCTGACGCTGAGCGTCGGCGTGAGCGTCGGGCACAGTCAGTGGCTGGAGAAGGTCATCTACCTGCCTGATTCACTGTCCGGTTTGCTCTGGCCTTCGTGTATGGCGCTCAATGCTGAGTACCAGAAGGTCTACGTGGCGGGCGCCTACGGCTACAGTGGCACCCTTCCTTCCTATGTGGTCGTGCTCGACTCTCGGACCGGAGAGAAGATGGCGAGAGTGGCAGTCCCGTCGGGAGTAGCTGCTCTTTCCTACAACCCCGTCACTTCCAAGCTGTACGCCGCGCACGATGGCAGCATCACGGTGATTGACGGCATGAACGACCGCGTCAAGGCGCAGTTCGCATGCGACTCCAACGCACCCATGTTGTGCAGCAACACGGTCAATGGCAAGGTCTACCACTCATCGAAGTGGCGCGAGACGCTGGCTGTCATCGATGGTGTGGGCGATTCGGTCATGGCCAAGGTCCTAATGCCAGGCGAAGTGTGGTCGCTGACGTTCGACTCGCTCCTCAACAGGCTGTACTGCGGGCATTCTTCTCCAAACGGGCTTACGGTGCTGGACGGTGACTCAGACACGGTCATCGCTGAAATCTCTATCCCGTCCGAGCAGGCGGTTAGATACGTGGTCGCTGGCGGCCCGCACCGACGGCTGTACTGCGGTGGCAGGGCGGACGGCAACCCGATTCTGGTTATCATCGACACTGAAGGCGACACGGTCCTACGGACGATTCCGGGCGGGGGTGTGGCCTACTGCATCAACGAGTTGCGCGATGAGCTGTACTTCACGGGACTGACTGGCGACACCATACTGGCGCTGGACTGCTCGGGTGACACGATCGCTCGCCGGCTTGCCGCCTTCCCGGGCTGGGAGATAGGCGCGCTCCAATGCCTGCCGGAACGCGACTTGCTCCTCAGCTCCGCCCGTGCCAAATTGTTTGTCGTGGACCTCGCGAGCGGGGCTGCCGTGGATAGCGCACCCGCATCCGGCCTGTGTTCGCTATGGGACCAGGCCGAGGCCAGAATCTACTTCGTCAATGAGACCGAGGATTGCATCACCGTGCAGGATGCCAGTGGTGACTCGCTAACCCAGTTGCGGATTCCGGTTGGGAGCCGACCCTGGGTGTCCGTTTGCGCCACAAAGGCAAACAAGGTGTACTTCGGCAACATGACTCGCGGCTCGGTGTACTCCCTGGACTGCGCGACCGGCGCGGTCAAGACATTCGGGGTGGGCGCGCCGACCAAGGTGCTCAGCTACGATTCGTTGAACAACAAGGTCTACTGCGGCTACCCCGACGGAAAGGTGTACGTTATTGACTGCGCGGCGGACTCCATTGTCGCCGTCATCCGCGCCGGTTGGGGTTCCGACTGGCTGAGCTCCGATCTCAGCTACAATCCGCTCCGCAACCGCATGTACTGCGCGGACTCGTATAGGTTCCTTCTCTTGGTCATCGACTGCCTTACCGACAGCATAATCGCCTACGTGCCCCTCGGGTACGCAAACGGGCCATACTCACTCGTGTACAACCCCCAACGCGATGAGATATTGTGCGCCAGAGACGAGTATCCCGATGCTGAGGTCGAAGTCATAGAATGCTCGACCAACCGAATTGTTGACAGGATATCGTGTAGTACGAATTGCATGATGTACCTCCCGCAGTCTGGCAAGCTCTACCTCGTGGGCTATAGACCTCCCACAATTGTGTTGGATGCCGCAACCGACTCGCTGGTGGCCACGCTCTTGGAAGTGACCGGGGATGTAGCCTGCTTTAATCAGACCGAAAAAAAGGTCTACACATGTTGGAAGACATGGGACTCTCGTGTCACGGTGATAGATGCAGAAGCGGACTCGGTCACAGGCCGAATCGGCATCCCCTCTCCCCATCGACCGGTGTACGACGATCTCAACGGCAAAGTCTATATTCCCAGCGCCACGGAGCCGGGACGGGTATTCGTGTTGGACGGAGCGACCGATGCCATCCTCGACTCCATGCCGAGCATGGGCCTCCGGCCCAGCTCCGCGGTCCGGAACCCGGTTGACGGCCGGGTGTATGTAGGCAACTACTACAGCGGTAGCATCTGCGTATTTCGTGACAGTCTCGCACCCGGCCTGCAGGAAGAGGTCTCCGCACCGCGCGCAGGTCGCAGCCGCACCATCATGGGGCAGTTGTGCCTCCCGGCGGGGCCGCGTCAGGCTGATGTCTACGACGTCTCCGGTCGCAGGGTGGCGCGGGTGGGCCAGGGCACAGGCAACGCCGACCGCCTCGGCTCGGGAGTGTACTACGTCGTTGCCCCGGAGTACGTCGGCGCAACCAAGGTCGTTATCGTGAAATAGGCCGGCCATGCAGCAGCTAATGAGGGGGCGCCTATGACCTAGCTAGACACAAGTCCGCTCTTCTGGAACCAAATTAAAGGGCAGCGCCCTTATCCCTGGCAGGATTTCGGGACAGAGCTTCCGCTCTGTTGCTGCCCACGGGAATGATAACCTAGCTGGTGAGCGAATCAACAGGAGAACAAAGAAGTGAAGTATCGATTGAGTAGTCTCATGGTGGTTGCCCTGATGCTAATGCTCAGCGCCGTCGCGGAGGCGGCGTATGACTGGAGCTGGTGGCCATACAAGCTCCTGAGCGCAGGTGGGTCCGAGGATATCGAATTGACCGAAAACAACGGCGGCCGGGCAATGGCATTCGGCACGTTGCAGGGTGTGAGCCAAGCTGCCATAGCGTATTCCCGGAACGGTAAGGCTTGCTACGTGCAAGTGGTCGATGGCGAGCCTCTGAACAGGGAATGGCCCAACGAAGACCAGCCCTGTGAAGACGCGTACGCAGTCTCCGCCATCAGCTTCGGCGCTGGCACCCCAGAGAAGATGGTGGTCTGGCCCAGCTGCGACGCTGAATACGAGCCAGTAGTCGCATACGCTGATACGGCCCTAGCAGTAGGCGGAGACAACTGGGACGACCACACCACTTTCGAGTCGACAA
>Ga0172370_10007848_pt1 | contig 12984 bp, 7 predicted proteins | sample LakKiv5m_FD_114538 | JGI IMG/M metagenome (GOLD analysis project Ga0172370, IMG submission 114538) | Freshwater microbial communities from Kabuno Bay, South-Kivu, Congo - kab_022012_11.5m | ecosystem: Environmental > Aquatic > Freshwater > Lake | place: Democratic Republic of the Congo...
CCGGCACGCTGTCCGTGCAGCGCGGCGGGACCGGCATCGGCTCGTTCCTCGTCGGCGACCTGCTGTACGCGAGCGCGCCCGGAGCACTGGCCCCGCTGTCGGCCGCAGGGACCGGCAACGTGCTGCTGTCCGGAGGAGTGAACACCGCTCCCTCCTGGGGCAAGGTCACGACCGCGCACATTTCGGCGCTGGGCACGGGCGACAGCACGACGTTCCTGCGCGGCGACGGCCAGTGGGCGCCGGAGGCGGATCCGAAGATCGGCTCGCTCGGCACGGGCAAGTGGTGCACGTCGAACGGGACGCAGGTGGCATGCACGACCGACCCGCCCGACCTCGGCGCCAAGGTCGACCGGATCGACATCGCCGGCGGCAGCGTGGGCTCCTCGACGGCGATACCCGTGCTGACCATCAATTCCCAGGGCCAGGTCGTCGGCTTCAGCACCGCCGCGCCCGATCTGGGCGGCAAGGTCGACAAGATCAACGTCGCGGGCGGCACGGCGGGCTCCTCGACGGCGATACCCGTGCTGACCGTCAACTCGCAGGGGCAGGTCACGGGCATTTCCGCGGTCGCGGTCGACTTCAGCTCGCTCGTGCGCCGCAGCGGCGACACGATGAGCGGGAACCTGGACATGTCGGGCGGCAGCGGCGTGTTCACCCCGCCGGTCGGGACCACGGCGCAGAGGCCAGCCTCCCCTGCCGCAGGGCAGATGCGCTGGAACACGACGCTGGGAGTGATGGAGTTCTTCACCGGCACGACGTGGTACGGCATCAACGCGCCGCCGTTCTCGGGGGGCAACGTGAACTCGACCAGCGTGCAGGCGGTGGCGCAGACGCTGCTGACGGCCGCGTCGACGCCGCCGTCGACGGGCGGCGCGCTCACCGTCAACGGCGTCGCCATGGGCAACTACGACTACACGGTCAAACAGGGCGCCCAGACGGTCTCCGCGTTCACCAACTCCGACTGGTTCACGGGCACTTCCGACACCGCCGCCTCCTTCGTCGTGGTGAACGGAGACCTGACCATCGCCGCGGGGCAGACGTTCGCCCCGGCGAACCGCAAGCTGTTCACGGTGCTCTACGTCGCGGGCAACCTCACCGTGAACGGCACCATCTCGATGACCGCGCGCGGCGCGAATCACTCCGCGACCGCCGCGGGCACTCTCCTGCTCGCCGCGGGCACCTTCGGCGGCGTCGTGAACCCGCAGGTGCCGGCGGCGGGCGGCGCCGGAGCCGCCGACACGGCCATCACGGCCGGCACGGGCACCAGCATCGGCACGGCCGGCACCGCCGGGACGGCGGGCGGCACGGGCGGCGGCGGCGGCGGCGGAAACCAGAGCAGCTCCGTGTTCACCCGCTCGGCCGGCTCGGCCGGCACGTCCTTCGGCGGCGGCTCGGGCGGAGGCGCGACCATCGACAACAGCGCGTCGGCCGCGAACAACGCGAGCGCCAACGGCGGGGCGGGAGGCGCGCCGACCTGCGGCGGCTATCCGTGCGGCGGCGGCGCGGGAAACCCCGGCGGCACGGGCGTCAACGGAGGAAGCGCAGGCACCAGCGGGACCGGAGGGGTGCTGGTGATTTACTGCACCGGCACGCTGTCCGGGAGCGGCACCATCGCCGCCAACGGGTCGCCGGGCGGCAGCGCATCGGGCAACGGCACCGCCGATTCGGGGGGCGGCGGCTCGGGGGGCGGCTCGGTCACGGTGTTCTACGGCACCGACACCAGCAGCATCGTGCCGACCGCCACGGGCGGGGCGGGCGGGACCGGCGCGGGGGCGTACAACGGCACGGGCGGCGCCGGCGGCAACGGGACGGCCCGCAAGCTGCCGCTCAACAGCGCCGCGCCGGTCTTCGGCGGCGGGAACCTGAACACGACCAGCGTGCAGGCCGCCGCGCAGTTCATGCTGACCGCGTCCGCCGCGCCGACCGCGGGAGGCACGCTCGCCGTCAACGGCGTCGCCGTGGGCAGCTACGACTACACGGTGAAACAAGGCGCACAGACGGTCTCCGCGTTCACCAGCTCCGACTGGTTCACCGGCACCGGCGACACCGCCGCGGCCTTCGTCGTGGTGAACGGCGACCTGACCGTCAACGCGGGGCAGACGTTCGCACCCGCGAATCGCAAGCTTTTCACGGTGCTCTACGTCGCGGGCAACCTCACGGTGAACGGCGCGATCTCGATGACCGCGCGCGGCGCCAGCCACGGCGCGACCCCCGCGGGCAATCTGCTGCTCGCCTCGGGCACCTTCGGCGGGGTCGCAAACCCGCAGGTGCCGGCGGCGGGCGGCGCAGGAGCTGCAAACACGGCCATCACTGCGGGCACGGGCACGAGCTACGGCACGGCCGGCACCGCCGGAACGGCGGGCGGCACGGGCGGGGGCGGCGGCGGCGGAAACCAGAGCAGCTCGGTGTTCACGCGCTCGGCCGGCTCGGCCGGCACGTCCTACAGCGGCGGCTCGGGCGGAGGCGCGACCATCGACACCAGCTACTCGGCCGCGAACAACGGGGCGGCCAACGGCGGCGCGGGAGGCGCGCCGACCTGCGGCGGCTACCCCTGCGGCGGCGGTGCGGGCAATCCGGGCGGCTCGGGCGTCGCCGGAGGCAGTGCGGGCACGAGCGGGACCGGAGGCGTGCTGGTCGTCTACTGCACCGGAACGCTGTCTGGAAGCGGGACCGTCAGCGCGAACGGGTCGCCGGGAGGCAGCGCCTCGGGCAACGGCACCGCCGATTCGGGAGGCGGCGGCTCGGGGGGCGGCTCGGTCACGGTGTTCTACGGCACCGATTCGGGCAGCATCGTGCCGACCGCCACCGGCGGGGCGGGAGGGACCGGCGCGGGGGCGTACAACGGGACGGGCGGCGCCGGCGGCAACGGGACGGCGCGCAAACTCTCGCTCTGATCCGACCGGGGTTCCGCCGCCGGCGGGACGGCCGGCGCCGACCGGCGACCCGCCGCCGACGCGGGCCGCGCTCTGCCCTCTCCGCAATGCCGTGACTTGCAGTCCACCGACCACCTCGCCGCCGCGCACGTGGGCGTCCCCTGAGCGGCGCGCCACGGCACCCGGCGGCCGTGTTTCGGGCTCCTCTCGATGTTGCGCGTGGTCCGGGCGGCCGACCGGTGGGACGGGGGCCCCGGGCGCCCCCCCGCCCCATATCCTTTCTCTAAATCTAAAACCCGATTTCTCCCGCAATATCGGCATGTTGCGCCACACCTGAACATGCGTGTCGTACCCTCGTGGCAGGATGTTTTCCGCCGGCGGGAAGCCGGGCGGAGGACGCGATGCAGACGATGGTGGCGACGGCGGGGCAGATGAACCTGGCGCGGGCGATCCGGGACGGCGGGCGGCCGCCCCCGCGCGTGCGGCCGGTGGCGGACCCGGCGCTGACGGAGTCGTTCCTGAGGGCGGCGGCGGCCTGGGAGCGCTGGCGCGAGCGGCGCAAGTGGCTGGGGCGCTGACGGTGGGCGCCGCGGCGTCTACAGGAGGAACCGGCGCACGAGCCCCTCGTACAGCGAGGCCAGCCATTCGCCCACGAAGAGCTGCTCCAGCGCCGCCAGAGCCAGAAACGGGCCGAAGGGCACGGCGTTGGCCGGCGGCACCCAGTCTTCGTCCTCGTCGTCGCCTGCAGGCGCCGCGGTCGGCGGAGCGGCCGCCGATGCGGGCGTCGTCGCGTCCGGCGCGGCGGCCGGACGGCCTTCGGCGGGGATCGGCTCGGGCGCGGGGGCCGCCGCTGAGGGATCCGGCGAAGTCGCGGAGACGCCCGCGGTCGCCGCTGCCCCGGAGGGCACGGGAGGTACCGGCGGCGCGGTTTCGCCCGGGTGCCGGCCCGTTTCGGCCCGCCCGAGCACGATCAGCAGCAGGCCGACGACCGTCCCCTGCAGGGAGGCGAGCAGGATGACGGGCAGCAGGGCCTTCCATCCCAGGAAGGCGCCGATCATCGCGAGCAGCCACCAGTCGCCCTGGCCCAGGGCCTCCTTGCGAAACACGCGCGAGCCCACGAACGCCACGAGCGCGAACACGGCAAAACCCGCCGCCGCGCCGACGACGGCGTCGAACGGGGTCAGGTCCGGATTCGCGAACGACACGCCCAGTCCGAGCACGATCCCGGGCCAGGTGAGGGCGTGCGGGATGATCCAGTGGTCGAGGTCGATGTAGGTGACCGCGACGAGGAGGGAGACGAACACGGCGTAGCCGAGCGAACGCGGCTCGAGGCCCCAGTGCCGGGCGATGGCGAAGAAGAGCAGGCCGACGAGCAGCTCGACGATGGGATAGCGCGCGGAAATGGGCAGAGCGCATGAGCGGCACCGGCCGCGGAGGAGGATCCAGCTCACGACGGGGATGTTGTCGACCGCCCGGATGGGCGTGGCGCAGCGGGGGCAGCGCGAGCGCGGGCGGACGATGGACTGCCCCTCGGGCAGGCGGGCGATGATGACGTTGAGAAAGCTGCCGATGATCAGGCCGAGGACCAGCGCCCAGCCTTCCCATAGGATCCGCATCGGCCCGTCCAAGCCACGCTCCCGCCGCGGTGCGCGGCGAATCGGCCATAGCACAGAGTGCGGCCGAAGAGGCTCGCCGTTGCGGCGCGGGAAGAGTCGGAGCGGCAGCTGTCCGGGGCTTTCCGGCGACGCTCGAACTACGGCGGCGTCGGCGCGGCCATTTCCTCCCGCGGCGGCGCGGCGAACCGCCGGGCCAGCTCCGAGCGCAGCTCCACGAGCGCCGGCGGCATCGTGCGCGAGAGCATCCGGAACAGGTCGCCCTGCGACTCGAGCTCCGCGCGCCATTCGTCGGCGTCGAGGCGCAGCGCCTGCTGCACGGCGTCGGGCGCGATGCGCAGCCCGGCGAGGTCGAGGTCGTCCGGCCGCGGCACGAACCCGGCCGGAGTCGCCAGCGCGTCGGCCGTGCCTTCCACGCGGCCCAGCATCCACTCCAGCACGCGCATGTTCTCGCCGAAGCCGGGCCACAGGAACGAACCGTCGGCGCCGCGCCGGAACCAGTTCGCGAGGAAGATGCGCGGCGGCTTGCGCAGCCGGCGCCCGACGGCGAGCCAGTGGGAGAAATACCGCCCCATGTCGTACCCGCAGAAGGGCAGCATGGCCATCGGGTCGCGGCGCACGACGCCGGTCTTCCCCGTCGCGGCGGCGGTCGTCTCGCTCGCGAGGGTCGCGCCCAGGTACACCCCGTGGGTCCAGTCGAACGCCTCCAGGGCCAGCGGCACGGTGTCGCTGCGCCGTCCGCCGAACACGATGGCCGACAGCGGCACGCCCTGCGGGTCGTCGGCATACGGCGACAGCTCCGGGTTGTTCCACATGGGCGAGGTGAAGCGGCTGTTGGGATGCGCCGCCTTGTCGGCCGAGGCGGGCGTCCAGGGCCGGCCGCGCCAGTCCACGAGCCCGTCGGGCGCCGGCCCGTCCTTGCCCTCCCACCACACGGTGCCGTCCGGGGCCAGCGCGACGTTCGTGAAGATCGTGTCGTGCGCCACGATGCGCATCGCCACCGGATTGGTGCGCTCGTTGGTGCCCGGCACCACGCCGAAGTAGCCCGCCTCGGGGTTCACGGCGCGCAGCCGCCCCTCGCCGTCCACGCGCAGCCACGCGATGTCGTCGCCGATGGTGCGCACCTTCCAGCCGGCAAAGCGCTCGGGCGGCCGCATCATCGCGAAGTTGGTCTTGCCGCACTGCGACGGGAACGCGGCGGCGACGAAGTGGCGTGCGCCCGACGGGCTCTCCACCTCCACGAGCAGCATGTGCTCGGCGAGCCATCCCTCCTGGCGCCCTGCCCATGACGCGATGCGCAACGCGAAACATTTCTTTCCGAGCAGCGCGTTGCCGCCGTAGCCGCTGCCGTACGACCAGATGGTGTCGTCCTGCGGGAAATGGCAGATGTAGCGCCGCTGCGGGTCGAGCGTGCCCGTCGAGTGCAGACCGCGGTTGAAGCGATCCGAGCCTCCCAGCGAGCGCAGCGCCGGCTCGCCCATGCGCGTCATGGAGCGCATGTTCAGCGCGACGTACACGCTGTCGGTGAGCTCGACGCCCACGCGCGACTGCGGAGAGCCCGACGGCCCCATCAGGTAGGGCACGACGTACATCGTGCGGCCGCGCATGCAGCCGTCGTACAGCGAGCCGAGCACCCGGCGGACCTCGTCGGGGTCCATCCAGTTGTTGGTCGGGCCCGCGTCGTCTTTCTCCGGCGTGCAGATGAACGTCAGGTGTTCGACGCGCGCGACGTCCTGCGGGTCCGAGCGGTGCAGATGGCAGCGCGGGAGCTTCTCCGCGTTCAGCGGCACCAGCGCCCCGGACGCGACCGCCTCGTCCAGGAGCTCGCGCTGTTCCTCCTGCGAGCCGTCGCACCAGCGGATGCGATCCGGCCGGGTCAGGCGGGCGGTTTCGTCCACCCATGCCTGCAGGTGCAGATTCCCTGTCCCCGGCCCGCTCGACGCCATGCCCCCTCCGCCCGTGCCGCACGGCGGCACCTCCGGGAATGAAGGGTGCGGGGGACCGATGTGCAAGCGCCGCGGGCCCTCGAACGGACGGTCGGCGCCCCGCGGCACGGTGGTCGCGAGCCCGCTCCGGTCCGAGGAGTCGCCAGGAAACAACGTGTCGCAGGTCGGGGGGGCCGTGGCAATCGGAGTGTCGGCCTCTGGACGACCGGTCGCAGCGGCATCCAGCCGCGTGTCGCGCTGGATTCGCCGAAAGTCTTCGGGCACTACGCAGACTCGCGGCTCTAAGACTCCGTGACCGGTCGGCCGGAGGCCGACACTCCTTCTCGCGAACGATCCCGTGAGGGGATCGCGGCGTTCCGCGCGGCGGTCAGTTGTCCCATCCCGCCGGCGGATTCGCGAAGCGGCGCGACATCTCGCCGAACGGCCGTGCGGTCGCGCGCAGCCGGTTTTCGTCCCGGCGACGGCATCCGTCCAGGTCGATGCCCAGCGCCGCCAGCCCGCGACGGTCGTCGTAGCGCAGCATCAGAACGTGCGCCGGCTCGTCCGAGGCCCGCTCAAACTCCACGCCCGTGACGCGCGACTCGCGCCGCTCGCCGAACTCGGTCCCGAGCCCCGGGCGCTCGGCGGCATTCGCGCGCGATCGCGGCGCATCGCCCGCATCCTCGGAACGCGGCGTCGATGCGATCGGCGGCGCCGCGGAGCGTGCGCGGGGCGCGGCCTGCGAGGGCTCGCCGACGTTCGTGTCGCGCTGCGTCATCTCCTCCTCGGGGGTCGGGCCTGCGCAGGGCTCGTCCCAGCACGGACGGTGTACGAGCGGCGGGGGGAGCGGTGGCATGCGCTCCGGGAAGATCGCCACGCCGACGACGCCGACCTCGCGCGCGGAGCCCGTCCGGACGGCGTACGAGTTCTTCACCGACGAGAACCGGAACGTGGCGACGTCGTCCATGGAGACGCGGAAGCCGTCCACCACGAGCTCGTCGTGCGGCGCGACCAGGTAGCCGCGCTTGGCGAACGAGGCGGGCTTCCCGTCGACGGCGTCCAGCCCGTCCACCGAGACGACCGCCTCCACACGCCGCCACGAGTCGTTGCGGACGCGGATGCGATAGCGGTCGCCGACGGAGCCGAGCACGTACCAGCGTCCGTTCTTCTCGTACGTCGGCAGCGGCCCCCCCGAGGCGTCGAGAATCGAGACGCGGTATGCGCCGGCGCCGACGCCCTCGGCCTGGACACGCGTCGGAGCGATCGCCGCGACGGCCGCCACCGCCCACACCGCCGCACCGCGCGCAATCTGCGTGTCCAAGTCGCCTCCGTGCCCCTCTCCGGGGTCGGGAAGGCGGACGCACGGGCGAGGAAAAGGATCTCGCAGGATACCGGTCGGCCCCCCGATCTGTTCCACTCCGTCCGGAAGCGCCTGAAAACGGGCCCGGCACGGTGGTTCGGCAGGCCGAGGAGTCGGACGCGGATGACATTCACGGCGGAGAAGGTAGACTGCACGAATGGCGACGAACCCGGATCGGTCCTCGTATTTCCCCGCGATCGAGAAGAAGCACGGCCAGCCGATGTCCTACTGGTTCGACCTCATGAAGGGGCTCTCGGACCGGAAGTTCCCCGAGCAGGTCGCGTTTCTGAGGGAGAATCACGGTTTCAGCCAGGCCCATGCGAACGCCCTCGTCCTGTACAGCCGGGGCTCGAAGAGCGCGCACCGGTTCGCCACGGCCGAGGACTTCCTGAAGCCGCTGGACGCGACGAAGCAGAAGACGATCCGCGCCGTTTTCCAGGCGATCCGGTCGAAGTACCCGAAGGCGGAGCTCGTCGTCGCGTGGAACCAGCCGATGCTGAAGATGGACGGGAAGTACATATTCGGCGTTTCGGTCGCGACGAACTACATCCTGCTGGCGCCGTTCAGCGCGGACGTCCTGGATGCGTTCCGGCCGCGGCTGACCGGGTACAAGGTGAACAAGAAGACGATCCAGGTGCCCTCCGACTGGAAGATCGACGCGGGCCTGCTTCGGGACATGGTCGCGGCTCGTCTGGCCGAAGTTGCCGAGTAGGTCTTCGCCGCGGAGTGGGAGCGACCGAGTCCCAAATCGGGACCATTCGTCCCATTTCGGGACTCGCCGCGGGACGAAACCCGCCTGCAGGCCCTCCGCTGCCCGTGTTCCGCCCGGCACGGTTCGTGCTACGGACCCGGGCACGCCGGCGCGAGTCCGGCCGGGAGGACGCCATGGCCGGTGACATCTTCGACGCGCTGCTGCGCGAGCGGTTCGGCTTCGCTTCGTTCCGCCCCGGCCAGCGCGAGGTCGTCGACGCGCTGGAGCGCCACCGCGCCGCGCTCGCCGTCTTCCCCACGGGAGCGGGCAAGTCCCTGTGCTACCAGCTTCCGGCGCTCGCGTACGAGGGGCTGACGCTCGTCGTGTCGCCGCTCATCGCGCTCATGAAGGACCAGATCGATTTCCTGCGCCGGCACGGCGTCGAGGCCGCGCGCATGGACTCGTCGCTCTCGCAGTCGGAGGCGCGCGAGGTCGGCGAGGGGCTCTCGCGCGGGACGCTCCGGATGCTGTACGTCGCGCCGGAGCGCTTCAACAACGAGGGCTTCCTCGCACGCATCGCGCGCACGCGCATCGCGCTGTTCGTCGTGGACGAGGCCCACTGCGTCTCCGAGTGGGGCCACAACTTCCGCCCCGACTACCTGAAGCTCGCCCGCGTCGCGCGCGAGCTCAAGGCGGAGCGCGTCCTGGCGCTCACGGCGACCGCGACGCCGCAGGTGGTCGCGGGCATCTGCGAGGGCTTCGGCATCCCGCGCGAGGCCGCGGTCGTCACCGGGTTCCACCGCCCGAACCTGCGCGTGCTGACGACCCCGACGACGGCGGCACGGCGCGATTCGCTGCTCGTCGAGCGCATGCGCTCGCGCCCGCCCGGGGCGGCCATCGTGTACGTGACGCTCCAGAAGACCGCCGAACGCGTCGCGAAAATGCTCGCGCGCGAGGGCTTTCCGGCGCGCGCCTACCACGCCGGCATGGAGCCCGAAGACCGCACCGCGGTGCAGGACGAGTGGACGCGGTCGGATCGCGGCGTCGTGGTCGCGACCATCGCGTTCGGCATGGGCATCGACAAGGCCGACGTGCGCTACGTGTACCACTACAACCTGCCCAAGAGCCTGGAGAGCCACAGTCAGGAAATCGGCCGGGCGGGACGCGACGGCGCACCGTCGATCGTGGAGCTTTTCGCCTGCCCCGACGACGTGCCGGTGCTGGAGAACTTCGCGCTGGGCGACACGCCGGCGGAGTCGTCGCTGCGCTCGCTCGTGACGGAGCTGCTGCGGCTCGGGCCCGCGCCGGACCTGGACCTCTTCGACCTCGGCGGTCGCCACGACCTGCGGCCGCTCGTGCTGCGCACCGCTCTGACGTACATGGAGCTGCTGGGCGTGCTGCGGCAGGGAACGCCGTATTTCGCGGGGTATTCGCTCCGGCCGCTCGTGCCGCTCGCGCAGATTCCCCGGCGCCTCAAGGGCGAGCCGGCCGAGTTCGCGGCGAGACTTCTGGCGCGGGCGAAGCAGCGCAAGACGTGGCACGGGCTCGACGCGGACGAGGCGGCGGCGACGCTGGGCGAGCCGCGCGAGCGCATCGTGCGGGCGCTGGAATACTTCGCGGACCAGGGATGGATCGAGCTGAAGCCCTCGGAGGCGCGCCACCGCTACGCGCGCCTGTGGTCAGATCCGGCTCCGCCGCAGGCGGTCGACGAGCTCGTCGCGAAGCTGAACCGCCGTTTCCTGCGCCGCGAGGAGCAGGAACTCGCGCGGGTGCGGCAGGTGCTCGCGCTCGTGGAGCACGACGGGTGCCAGGTCGCGGCGATGGTCGGACACTTCGGCGAGACGCTCCCGGGCCCCTGCGGACACTGCTCGTTCTGCGAGACCGGCAGGCGCGTGATCCTGCCCGCACGTCCGCCGCGCCCGCCGCTGCCGGACGGACTGGACGCGGACGCACTGCGGCGCGTTCGCGCGGCGCACCCGGACGCTCTGGGCCATCCGCGCCAGGCCGCGCGCTTCCTGTGCGGCATGACGAGCCCGGCGCTCTCCAAGGCGAAGCTCCAGCGCGACGCGCTCTTCGGCGTGCTGGAGGAACGGCCGCTTCCGGAGGTGCTGGCGTGGCTGCAGGGCGCGTGAGCCGCACCGGCCCGGCTGCGGCTCCGCCGGGCGGGTCGCAGGCCGGCTCGCACTGCACCCCTGCCCCTCTCGGCTCGGCGCGGATTCCCCCGGTCTCGCAACGGATCGGCGGCCGTTCTCGTCCGACGCTGCCCGATTTCAGGCGCCGTTCGCCGCCGGCTTCGGACAACGGGCAACCGGACACGGCCCGTGCGACCGTAGTCTTTCCCGCCTGTCGCGGGCCGGAGGTCAGGACGATTTTGCGCTCCGCATCTTCCTCACCGCGTCCAGCAGCGAACGGGCAGCCTCCTCCCGCGACTGTTCTGGCGGGCACTCCCGGACAGCCAAGACTTTTCGGGAATCGAGCGTCGCGAACCCGGGAAGCCCGCGTATCGACATCTCGCTGCCGGTTCGTCGTGCCCATGCCTGTCGGGTTGACGCCACTCGCGCGACCGCTCAGCCCGAGGGGAGCGCGGGCCGGTTCTTTGGCCCGCGCGGACACGAGGGCCGCGGTGCACCAGACCGGCGCCCTCGTGTCCGCGTGCGCAAAGAGCAAGAGCGCGCCCGCTCCCCTCGGGCTGAGCGATTCGGGCGGCGGAGTGGCGTCAACCCGATAGGCATGGTTGTGCCGACGGGCCGGTTGCGGACGGATCGGAAAAAAACCGGGGGGCGGCAAGCGGCTCGTACTTCTTGACGCCTGCGTGCCGGCACCGTACGGTCGGCCCGTGCCCGGCCGCCCGCCCGAGACCCGCCGCTGCCGCATCGCCGTGTACGTGCTGGTGTACGGCTTCACCGCGCTGTGGGTCGCGCTGCTCATCCGCTCCATCGCGATGGACCTCTACAGCCAGGCGCCCGCGAGCGGCCTGCGCTCGCAGACCCCGGGCGCCGCCGACTGCGCCTCCGAGCTGGAAGCGCTCTTCCGCCGCCTCAACGTGCGCTCCGGCCTGTCGCTGTCCCCGACCGCGCCGCCGCGCGCCGACTGGGACCGGTTCGCCCGCGAGTTCGAGGACCGCCTGGGTCAGCTCCAGGAACGCTGCCTGCGCGCCGGCGCCCCGCACGAGCAGGACGCGCGCGACGCCATCCGCGACGCCGCCGACAAGCTGGAAAACCTCCGCGCCCACCTGTCGCGCTGCGGCCAGGAAGGCGAGGACGGCCGGCGCGCGGTCGCCGAGTCCATCGCCCGGCTCAAGCGCGCCGCGTCGCCGCCTGCGAACTGAACGATCATTCAGCCGAGCCGGTCGGCCACCGCCTTCGCCACCGCTTCGGGCGTGAATCCGAGCTTTTCCGCGATGACCTCGGCGGGCGCGCTGTGGCCGAAATGGTCGATGCCGACGACCAGGCCGTCTCCCGCGATGCGCTGCCAGCCGAACGACGCACCGGCCTCCACGACGCACACCGGCACGCCCGGCGGCAGAAGCCGGGCGCGTTCCATCTCCGCGCGCCTCAGGAAGCGCTCCACGCACGGCATCGACACGACGCGCGCCGCAATGCCTTTCGTCTCGAGAATCTTCGCGGCGCCCGCGGCCACGGGCACCTCGGAGCCCGTCGCGACGAGGACGACCCGGGGCTCCATCTCGGGCTCGTGGACGACGCGGGCCGCCGCCTCGGAGGCGTCGTCGGGGAGCGCCGGCGCCCGGCCCTCGACGGCCGGCACTTTCTGACGCGAGAGCACGATGCACGTCGGCCCGTCGGTGCGCCGCAGTGCAGCGACCCAGGCGAGCGCGGTTTCGCGCGGATCGGCCGGACGCCACACCTCGACGTTGGGAATCGCCCGCAGCGCCGCCACGTGCTCGACGGGCTGGTGCGTCGGCCCGTCTTCGCCCAGGAACACGCTGTCGTGCGTGAAGACGAAGATCGACGGCACGCGCATGAGCGCCGCCAGCCGCAGCGCCGGCCGCAGATAGTCGGCGAACACGAGGAACGTGGCGCCGAACGCGCGCTGGCCGGCGAGCGTCAGGCCGTTCACGATCGCGCCCATGGCGTGCTCGCGGATGCCGAAGTGCAGGTTGCGCTGCGCGTAGTTGCCCGCCTGCACCGAGCCCGAGTCGTGGATGCGCGTCGCCGTGGACTCGTCGAGGTCCGCCGACCCGCCCACCAGCGACGGCACGAGCTGCGCCGCGCGCTGGAGCACCTTGCCGCCGGTGGCGCGCGTGGCGACGCCCGGCGCACCGGCCGCCGCCACGAACTGCGCCTCGAGGTCGGCCGGCAGCGGCGCGTGCATCGAGTCCCATTCCTGCGCGAGGTCCGGATGCCGCCGTCGCCACGCCTCCATCCCGCCGAGCCAGGCCGCGCGCTCGGCGGCGTTCTCCGCGGCGCGGCGCGCGAAGAGCTCGCGCACGTCCGGCGGGACGTGGAACGTCTCCTGCGGCCATCCGAGCGCCTCGCGCGCGTGCCGGGCCTCGTCGGGGCCC